>SDBT01002162.1_pt1 | contig 35007 bp, 56 predicted proteins | sample 2277101 | NCBI WGS metagenome assembly SDBT01 (sample SAMN10404973, study PRJNA504765) | marine sediment metagenome | isolation source: marine sediment core GS10_PC15, 103 cmbsf | place: Arctic Ocean: Southern Knipovich Ridge | collected 2010 | reverse complement strand
GTATTGGAACGTACCAGAACCGGACGTACCAGAACCGAACGGAATGAGGTGCTCCAATGAGTAGAGGACGAAAACCACTGCCACGGGCAATCCTGAAGCTACGGAATTCCAGCGCGTTGCGGCAGGACCGCCACAAGCGGCCCGAACCGAAGGCCGCGGACGGTGCCCCGCTGTGCCCGAAATGGCTTGACGCCACCGGGAAGGCGTGTTGGAAGCGTATTACGGCGAATCTGAAGGCGATGGGCATCCTGAAAACGGCCGACGGCGAAGTGCTTGCCGGGTTGGCCCAGAATTGGTCGCTATTCGTCCGCGCGTCGAAGGTGCTGAACAAGATGGCGATTGACGGCTCATACGAAATGAGGCGCCTGTCGGCCACGGCTTCGGATAGCTACAAGAACTTTTTGCGTGCCTGCGAGCAGTTCGGCTTGACCCCATCGGCCCGGACTCGGATTGATGTGGGAATCGAGACGAAACAAGAGGACGAATTGGACAGATTGCTTGCCGGAAAGGTCGGTTGATGGTCACGCGGCTCGGCGAGGCGCGGCTTGGCAAGGCAAGGCTAGGCCTGGCCGGGCGCGGCTGGGCAGGGTAAGGCAAGGTTAGAGCAGGGCAGGAATCCTCCTGCCCTGCTCTCTACGACAGGCGATGCAAATGGCCAATAAGGGCAAACTCGGCCCCCTGAAACGCAAAGCCAAGTCCGAGGGCTGGTCTGAGTGGATTCGGACCGCCCACGACGAACGTGCGGTACTGAATGGGTGCCGTTTCGACTTGCCCTCCGCCGAGAAGGTCCGCCGCTTTTTCGGCCTGCTCCGACACTCAAAGGGCCGCTGGGCTGGCAAGCCGTTTGAGCTGATGGACGACCAGTGGGCCGATATCATCGGGCCGACGTTTGGGTGGCTGCGAGCGGATGGAACCCGCCGAATCCGCAAGACTTACGTCGAAGTAGCCAAAAAGAACTACAAATCGACACTCGGATCGGGTATCGGGCTCTACGGCTTGGTCGGTGACGGCGAGGCAGGCGCCGAAATCTACTCGGCTGCCACGAAACAGGAACAGGCGTCTATCGTCCACGCCGAGGCGATCAACATGGTGCGGGCGTCGCCGTTGCTGATGAAGCGGTTGCGGCTCAACGAATCTACCAAGGTCATCTCGTTCCCCGAGACGATGTCGAAATACGCGGCCCTGGCTGCCGATGGACCGGGCGCCGAGGGCCTGAACATCCACTTTCTGATAACGGACGAGCTGCATGCCTGGGTCAAACGCGCGTTTCTGGACTCGCTCCGCTACGGATTCGCCGCTCGGTTGCAGCCGCTTTGGTTCATCATCACGACGGCCGGCGTTTTCGACGTCACGAGCATCGGCTGGCAAGAACATGACTACGCCGAGCGGTGGCTCGCAGACAAGGTCATCGACGAGGAGTACCACGCCTACATTCGGGCTGCGGACAAGGATGACGACATTCTGGACCCGGAGACGCACAAGAAGGCGAATCCGGGTTACGGCATCACGATCGACCCGCGAGAGATCGCCAAGGCGGCCCACGACGCCCGGGAACGGCCGAGTGAGCTGTTTGCCTTCCTTCGCTACCGTCTGAACCTCTGGACGCAAGCGTTCAGCGCATGGCTGCCACCCGAGAAATGGGCGGCATGCAGTGGGGCGGTCGATGAGGATGCGCTCGCCGGTCGGAGGTGTTTCGGGGGGCTAGACCTTGCGAGCAAGACAGACCTAACGGCCTGGGTCGTTATATTCCCCCCGACCGAAGATGACGAGCTATGGCGGATTCTTGTGCGGTGCTGGATTCCCCGCGAGGGGGCAGTGCTGCGTGCGAAGGCCGACAACGTCAAATATCTAGTCTGGGCCGAGCAGGGGTTCTTGACCATTACCGAAGGCGCGGAGACCGACTACAAGGCCGTCTGTCGACAAATCGAAGCCGACCGGGCGAAGTTTGATTTCGACAAGCTGAGCATCGGCGCCGATCCCTGGAATCTGTCGGACATACGACACGATCTGGACCCGGATTCGCAGTACATCGTGGAAGTTCCGCAGCATTTTCAATACATGTCGCCACCGACGAAAAAGATGGAGGCGCTCGTCTTGGGGGAAACCCTCGCCCACGGAGGACATCCTGTGTTCCAGTGGTGTATGAGTAACATCGTGCTACTGACGGACACGAATGGCAACGTGAGACCGTCCAAGAAGCACTCGAAAGAGAAGATTGACCTGGGTGTGGCCGCGCTGATCGCCCTATCCCAAGCGATGGTCGCGAAGCCGAAAGAGCCCGATCTAGAGATTGGATGGTGGTAACGTGCCCAAAACAGCCCTCATAACCCGAATCACAGGAGCAAAGCATGGACAATGAGAACACAACCGACCAGACCAGCCCGCCGGTGTTACATCATACACTGAACGCGAATGCGTGCGTGCCGGGCAATGCAGTAGCTAGGGAATGTGCGATGATTGTTCGGTGGCCATACATCGAGCAACCCGTCGTTATTGAATGTCGTCGCGGAGATTGTCGCATTCCGTTGTTGGCGCAAGAGTTAGGTGTGTACGTCAACGGGGTTCGTGTGGCGTCCGTCAATCCGCAGGTATACGGCGACCCGGAAGGGAAGGGGAAGGCGTATCCATCGGATGTGGGGCGTGTGGACATGGAAGAAGGGGAGGCGGTAAATGCCTAAAACCGCCCTTATCACCGGAATCACAGGTCAAGACGGCTCCTACCTAGCCGAGCTGCTGCTCGAGAAGGGCTACCGCGTTTACGGCCTGATGCGTCGTTCGTCCAATTTCTCGACGGCCCGAATCGAGCACATCCTCGACAGGCTGACACTGCTGTACGGGGATCTCACTGACGGGGCGAGCCTGTCCGCCGTCCTGAATCGCGTACAGCCCGACGAGATCTACAACCTGGCCGGCCAGAGCCACGTGCGCGTGAGCTTCGACCAACCAGTGTACACGTCGGACGTCAACGCGCTGGGCACACTACGGCTCCTGGAGGCCATCCGTGCTATGCGTGGCAAGCGGCCGCGGTTCTATCAAGCGTCGAGCAGCGAGATGTTCGGCAATGCTTCTGCGCCTCAGGATGAGAATACCCCGTTTCGGCCTCGGAGCCCGTATGGCGTTGCGAAGCTCGCAGCTCACTGGCACACCGTGAACTACCGCAAGGCCTACGGCATGTTCGCGTGTTGCGGAATTCTGTTCAACCACGAGAGCCCACGTCGTGGCGAGACGTTCGTCACGCGGAAAATCACGCGAGCGGTGACACGTATCAAGTGCGGGCTGCAGGACAAGCTCTACTTGGGCAACCTGGACGCAAAACGGGACTGGGGCTTTGCCGGCGACTACGTGCGGGCCATGTGGCTGATGTTGCAGCGAGACACACCGCACGATTACGTGATAGCTACCGGGCATTCGTGTCGCGTGAAGGACTTCTTGATTTCGGCATGCGCGAAGGCCGGCATCGACGATGAGGCACACATCGAATTCGACGACCGGTACTTGCGGGCCAATGAGGTATACGAGCTGCGCGGCCATGCAGCACTGGCCAGCGCAAAGCTCGGCTGGGAACCGACTGTGAGCAAGACGCAACTCGTCCGCATGATGGTCGAGGCGGATATGAAGTTGGCGGAGGGCGAGGCTTTGATAGGGGGCAAGCGATGACGGCTGAGGCGGTTGAACTTATAGGGAAGAAAGATACGCGGACGCTGAAGACCTTGCGTATGAGCGCGGAGCTTGTGGTGCACTTGGCTGTGGGGCAAGTATTTAGGGTGGACGAGACAAGCGTTCCAAGCAACGCGACAGTGCGGCAGGTGGGCTATGACGCGAATACGGCAACGTTTGTCGTAGTCCTAGAGAGCGAGAGTTTCCCCGATGTGCCCGTTGGGCACCACTTGGAAACGTTGAAGCCGATTGCGTATTCGGCCTTCGATTGTTGCGATCCTCTCAAGCGGCATGTGGGGGATGGCGGCAGGCATCCGGCATCGGTGATAATCGAGGCGGTGTGTGCCGACTGCGCCGAGGCTTTGGCGAAGAACGAGGCGCTTGTGAGGGACGCGCGGCCATGAAACTACCCAAGGATTTCGGATTCTTCTGCCTGATCGTCGGCGTGTGTGCTGTGGTCGTGGCTATTCCTGTTGTCATATTTGCCATGCACCCCGGCACGTGCTTCTGGAACGCCGATGACCCTATCAAGCACGGCCGGATTGGGACAAAGGGCGGGGGGCTATTCGGTTCGGGCGTTCCTGCGTATTACGTAATTCGCCCAGGTCACTACGAGGACGGCGGGGTGTGCGAGGCGCGTATCCGTGTGACCGAGCGTGAGTACGAGCGGCTGATTTACGGGCGGTGAACCAAAAGCGAGGCGCTTGTGAGGGATTCGCGATGGCAGGATTAGATGTAACGATGCTTGTATTTCTCGGATTCCTGCTTGGCGTGTTCGTAGGCGCGATGGGCGTTGCGTTCTCGCACGATATGCGTATGGAAAAGCGGCGACGGGCTGCCGTCGCCGAACGGGAGCAAATAGAGACGCGGGAGCGGAAGGCTTTGGCGGAGGGGGAGGTGTAGATGTTGACGCGGCATGGCTGGGCACGGCTGGGCACGGCAAGGCGGGGCCAGGCAGGGCGCGGCATGGCATGGCCGGGCAAGGCAAGGCAGGGCATGGCGAGGCGTGGCACGGCGGGGCCTGGCATGGCGGGGCCTGGCATGGCGGGGCGTGGCAAGGCCCGGCAAGGCTCGGCGCGGCATGGCGTGGCACGGCCGGGCGCGGCAGGGCGAGGAGGCCGTCGACCATCGGGTCGGCGGTCTACTATTGAACGGATGAGACCATGAAGAGGATCTGCGTAACAGGCGGAGCGGGGTTCCTCGGCCGGGCGGTGTGCAAGGCGCTGGAGGCCAGGGGCGAGACGGATGTGTTTGTGGTGAGGTCGAAAGATTATGATTTGCGGACACGCAAGGGCGCGGAGGAGATGTTTGCGCACGAATCGGGCGATATGGACCGTTGGCCGGAGATTGCCATCCATCTAGCGGCTACGTGCGGTGGAATCGGGGCCAATAAAGCGGAACCGGGCCGGTTTTTCTATGACAACATGGCGATGGGCCTGAATGTGATCGAGGCGGCCCGGAACGAATGGCGAAACCGGATGCACGGTGTCGAGCGTTTCGTCCTCGTTGGCACCGTCTGCTCCTACCCGAAACACTGCCTGACGCCATTCCGCGAGGATGACCTGTGGTACGGTTATCCTGAGGAGACGAACGCACCCTACGGAGTGGCCAAACGGGCGTTGGGCACGATGCTCGATGCCTACCGGGCTCAATACGGGTTCAACGGCGTCTATCTGCTGCCTGCGAACCTGTACGGGCCTGGGGACAACTTCGACGCGGAGAAGTCGCACGTGATACCGGCCCTGATTCGGAAGTTCTGCGAGGCGGTAGACGACAAGGCTGATATTGTTGAATTGTGGGGCACGGGCACGCCCACTCGAGAGTTCCTGTACGTGGACGATGCTGCAGAGGCGATAGTGGCGGCCGCTCTGACCCACAACGATTCCAGGCCGATCAACCTGGGGACGGGGATAGAAACCAGCATTCAAGGGCTGGCTGAGGCGGTGGCTGCCCTGTGCGATTACAACGGGGCGATAGCGTGGAACGGCCGCCTAGACGGACAGCCCCGTCGCTGCCTGCATACAAGGCGGGCCAGCGAACTGCTGGGCTGGACGGCGAAAACGCGACTTGATGACGGTTTGCGGCGTACAATTGAGTGGTGGAGAGCAGAGCGGGGAGACCGAGAACATGGGACGGCCGTGGACGAAGGACGACAGCAATGAGGGGTGGGTGCTATTATTTCTCAGTGCTCTGGGCGTTATAGCGGCAATCGTATTATGGTTTGTAGCCTACAGGTGAGTTATGGCGGGTGTGTCGGCAGGCCCAAGCGAGAGACTACTGCGAAGCAAACAGTCGCTTCGAGCCTCCGGCCGCCCGTCGTTATTTCTGGCGTTCTAGCCGAAATGGCCGGATTGTGGTATAATACGGACGGGAAGGGCCAATAATGGCCATGCGCCCCTTTGGAGATGACGAAATGGCGAAAAAGTCCGCAGCGAACGTGGAAGATGCGATAATTACGGAATTGGAGGGTGCCGGGGGCGAGTGGTCAACGGGCCCGGAGCCAAAGCCAGAGGCGCCCAAGCCTAGGGCCGCGAAGAAAGCGGAGCCGCCCGCCCCACCGCTGGTCTATCCGTATCGTGTAAAGTGCAAGTGTCGTTGGCGCTTCACCGTGAACCGTCCCGGCCGGTACGCTTGCCCTGAATGCGGGAACGCGATCGTAATCGGATGAACCGTCGCCGAATACTCGACGGTGTAGCCGCGTGCGGCTTGGCACTGACGGCATACGGCCTGTTCGTGTGGTCGTTGCCGCTTGCGTGCATCCTCGTGGGCCTTGTCGTTGCGGCCGGGGCCGAATTCATCAACGCATACCCGCGAAAGCCGAGGGGGTTATGATGCTGAGTACGGAGCGTAAGGCCGAATCGCGGCCGACATGGGATGACGTTTTGAGAGCGTTACGCATGACGTCAGCAGAGCGAGATGTCCTGCGCAAGAATAGACAGTGGCCGTGGTCTCCCTTGCGTGGGGACTGTCGGCCCACGTCCGTTCCCCTTGCCCGGGTGACGACGTGATGGACTACGTCCAATGGTCTATTGTGGTTGGCGGAATGTTGATGACGGTCGTCTGGGAGCTCGCGTGGAGTTACGATGAAGGCCGTTGGGGCTGGCCCCGTAGTCCCCGTAGTCCGAGGGGGTCATGAACGAACCACCGACATTTACGTGCAGCCAGTGCAATCAGCAGACGCGGCCAGCCCATCTTCGAGCCGGTGACGCAAATGGCTATCGTGCTACCCTCTCCTGTGGCTGCGATGTCGGCGCGGATATTGCTGAACCGATGCTAGCGGCCGAAAACGATTGGGGACGGCGCGAGGTGGCGGTCCATACGACCCACGCGGCAGCCTGCCCATGCCAGCCGTGTGCCGGCGCACAGGTGAAAGTAGCATGAATCGACGATCGTTTCTAGCAAGGGCTGCCGCGGCCGTATTCGGAGTAGCGGCGGCTGTCTATGCTCCGTGGCTTCAAGAAGAGGCCGCCCCTAGAGGCGCGTTTCGGACAATCGAAATACTGCCCGACGACGCGGCTTTTCTGGAGACGCAAGAGTTCAAAGTCGCCGAAGTGGCTCGTGGTTTCCCCCGATGCAGTATCCGGGGCTGACATGACCTGAAAAGGCAAAGAATCAGGCGCGGCCGGGTCTGGCCATCCGGTTGGTGCCGTAATCACCAGGTGCCTATTACGGGGGCACGGGCGTAGCTGCTCGTGTCCCCGGTTCTTTGCGCGAGGCGAGATGATGTGGAGGACGTTAGCAGAGGCCGTGCGAGCGATAGAGGATGGCAACTTCCGCGTGCTGCACAATGCGGCCCTCGTTGGTCCGGAGTCGGCGTGCTCGAACTGCGGGAATCAGGCGTATGAGATTACGGGGTCCGGCGATTGGAAGTGTACGGATTGCGAGGTAATGAGGCCAGGTGTTTCTCGATAGACTACTAGAGCGACGCTACACGTTCAAACAGCCGTCGGACGATTTCTACGACGCCTGGACGGACGGACGGGCCACCGCGTCGGGTGAGCGGGTCAGTCCGAACAAAGCGCTCGGCCTGTCGGCGTATTTCGCTGCCAAACGCGCCATATCCGAAGACATAGGCAAGCTGCCCTTTCACCTTTACCAGCGATTATCGCCGCGGGGCAAGAAGCGTCGTCCGGACCATCCGGTTTACGGCCTGATTCACGACCGGCCCAATCCCGAGACGGCGGCTATGCCGTTCTGGGAGACGATGGTCGGACACGCCCTCGACCTTGGCAATGGGATCGCGGAGATCCAGCGGGAGACTGGCGGGACGCCTGTCGCCATGTGGCAGCTTAATCCGACCGCAACCCGCATTTATCGAGGGGATGACGGACAGATTCGGTACGAGATCCAGTATCCAGACCGGGGGCCGCGGACGCTGTTGTGGGAGAATGTTTTCCACCTACACGGCTTCGGCTTCGATGGGATTACCGGCTATCCGGTTGCCCAGTACGCGCGTGAGACGCTCGGCGAGATCTTGGCGGCAGGCAAGGCGGGCGCGGCGTTCTTCGGCAACAACTCGCGGCCGGGCGGTGTCATCGAGTTCGAAGAGGGGATAGGCGCAAAAGACCCGAAGGCGTTGCGTAAGGAGTTCGAGGAAGGCTACAAGGGAGCCGAGAAATTCAACAAAGTGGCCGTTCTGCCGTTCCCGCTGAAGTTCAAGCCGATCACGATACCAAACGAAGACGCGCAGTGGATTCAAGGTCGACAGTTTGGGATTGAGGAAATCGCCCGGTGGTTCCGCATGCCACCCCACAAATTACAGCACCTCATCTACGGTACGTATGCCAACGTTGACCACCTGGCTATTGAGTATGTGGTGGACACGCTGACTTCGTGGATGAAGCGAATCGAGCAAGAGGTCTGGTACAAGCTCCTTTTGCCGCGTGAACGGACCAGGTTATTCGCCGAATTCCTCCCAGAAGGGCTCCTGCGAGGTGACATCAAGGTGCGCCACGAGGTACATGCCCTTGGTCGCCAGTGGGGCTACCGCTCCGCGAACGACGTCCGCGAAATCGAAAACGAGAACCCCCTGCCCGGCGACCAGGGTGACATCTACATGATCCCCTTCAACATGCAGGACGCGAGCAAGATCAATGAAAAGAAGGAACCGGCGCCGACACCGGCGCCGACACCGGCGCCTGCACCGCCAGACGGGACCAACGAGCCCAGTCGGGCGGCCGTCAAGCTGCTTATGGCCGATATGACACGCCGGTTGGCGTGCGATGCGTCCGAAACGGGCGGTGAACGGATGCCGACGCCAGCCGAGGTCATCGAGCGGACCGTACGGGCCCACGCGCCGCTCCTACGTGACGCCTACGCTCGAACCCTGCACGTTGAATACGACAAAATAACGCGGGCCACGCGGCGCCCGCAGTTCGACAAGTGGTGTCGAGAGTTTCGTCAGAACCACAAGGCGCACGTCGAAAGTGCTCTGTCGGTACCGGTAGAGAGTCTTTTCGGCGTTGTTTGGTCGGTTTTGCGTGAGGAGAGCGTCCCGAACGGCGATTTGGGCGCACATATACGCAAAATGGCCGATAGGTACACGCGGCGTGCGTCTAATCGCCTGTGGCGTCAGAAATCGGATATTGACGAGTGCGCGACAACAGAGGTAACCGAAGAGCTGCCCAAGCTGACCGAAATGCTTGTGGGGCTGTGCGTGAAGGAGAAATAATTATGGCCCACCTGGCTGGAATTGATGCGATCGGCAAACGGCAGTTGGTTAGCAAGGTTGGCGACTACTACGTGCCGGCCACGGCACTATTCCAAGATCGGGAAGTAATTGCGGATTTTAGCGCCGTGACCGGCTGGGCGGCCATGAGTAACGATACGACGGGCTTCGAGCTGGATTTGGCCCATGTAACGGGTACGGCCAGCCTCGAATTCGACAAAGTCAACGGCGCTGCCAATACGGCTTATGGCGCTATAGAGAAAACTCTGTCACCCACCATCGACTTAGGCCACTTCTGTATGTTGGATCATCTCCGTGGTTTAGTGTACGTGTCTAGCAATACCGACGTATTGTACGGAGTGATAAGGCTTGGCACGGACGCGACGAATTACAACGAATGGCGGATACCCGCTACTGCCTTTGCCGCTGGCTCTACTGGTTGGAACGTTATTTCCGTGGCGTTGGATAGCGCATACGTTGGAGTGGGTGCCAACGGTTGGGATATGTCGGCTATCGCATATGTTCTAGTGGGTCTAGTCTTCAAAGCGGAGACCGATACGCTAGCGGATATTCGGTGGGATAGTTTGGAGGTCGTAACCAGAGTCAGTGCCGATGATCCGCCGCTATATACGCTCAGTGTGCCAAGTGTCTCGCTTGTGCAAGATCGCGAGGTGCTAGGCGACTTCGACAGCATAGCCGGCTGGACGGCGTACAACAACGACACTACCGGGGTCGAAACAGAGATCATCCATTGCCTCGGAACGGCGAGCGTTGAATTTGACAAGGTCGACGGACTCGCAAATACGAGATATAGCGGCGTGTGCAAGACGCTGTCGCCTGCCGTCGATTGCAGCCGGTTCACAGCGAATGACAAACTCTACACCGCATTCTACGTGTCCGGCATCGGGAACATCACACATGCCTACATCCGCATCGGTACGGACGTGACGAATTACAGCGAGTGGCGGCTGCTCGTCGCGCTGCCGATCGTTGCGGGCGTCTGGCATGTATGGGCGCCAGCGTTAAACGAGGCGGTACTGGCGGGTCAAGGCGGCAACGGATGGGACCAGTCGGCCGTGACGTACATCCAAGTGGGTATGTACCACGATGCAGCAGCGGACCTCCTCGCCGATATTCGCTTTGACCACCTGTTCATCGCAACGGCCCAATTGACCTCAGCGTAGGAGTTACGACATGGCGGACGACACGATAAGCAAAGACGAACTGGAGGCCGCACGAGCCGCCGATGGAATTGAGCGGCGGTTTACCGGCACGGTAGAAGTCCGTGCGGATGAGGCGGACGGACCGTCGAAGCTCGTTGGCTATGCGGCGTTGTTCAATTGGTCTACGGTGTTGTTTCCGGGGCTCATTGAGCGAATTGCGCCGGGCGCATTTACACGTACCCTGGCTGAAGGCGCAGACGTGCGCGCCCTGGTAGACCACGACCCGTCCAAAATCATAGGGCGAACCAAGGCGGGTACGCTCACGCTGTTAGAAAACAAGAAGGGGCTACACGTCGATATTGACGCAGCCGATACGACGGCCGGGCAGGATATTCTGAAGTCCGTCGCCCGTGGCGACGTGGACCAGATGTCGTTCGGATTTCGGGTGGTCAAGGAGAGCTGGGAGGACAAGAAAGACGGGTCTGCGGTTCGGACATTAGAAGACGTGGACCTCGTCGATGTATCGGCTGTGACCTTCCCCGCGTACCCGGATACGACGATTGCGGCCCGTTCGCTGGAATTACGGAAACAGGGCGGCACAAAGCCGTCCCTGTCGGGCCCGACTACGGAGCCGGTAGAGCGGGCAACTAGGACATTGCGGAACAAATACGACAAGATGGCGAAACCGCCGCTTTGACAAAAACCCCGGATGTGGTATAATACATTCTGACAATACGAAGCGTGGCCCGGCATGGCGCGGCAAGGCGCGGCAAGGCAAGGCAGGATGATCTGACAAGCCCGCTTCGTAGCGATAGTTGGCGCTTTGTCCCGTTCCCTTGGGGTGTCGAGTGACTTAGCGTAACGGCGGTGGCGATACGTCCTTTGGGCGCGTCGATCGCTCGGTTACAGGACTTTAACCTGTGCCGGATGATCGACGCGCCTTTTGTGTTGCGCGGTTCTGTCCCGGCACATCACAGGGATAGAACCCATGAAAACATTACCAGAACTGAAGGAAGAGTATTCGCACGTCCATCGGTCTGCGGGTGATCTTTTCCACGAGGCCGAGCAGTCAGGCAGGGATTTGACGCCAGAGGAAGAGACTCGGGTCAAGAAACTCATCGACGAGGGTAAAGGGCTCAAGACGCAGATCGAAGACCGCGAACGCCAGGAGGCGCTTAAGGCCGAGATCAGCGCCGTCCTCACGGTGCCTGAGCCGCGTGTTACCCTGCCGGTGCAGCCGGGCGGCGGCACGCTCGGTGTACCACTGGCTCCGCCGGAGCCGGAACTGCGAATAGTGCCCAAGGTCGAGTTCACCCGGTATGGCAAGCTGAACGGGTTCGAGAATACGCCGGACGGCCATGCGAAGGCGCACCGCTGCGGTATGTGGCTCCGGAGTCGGGTTTTCGGGGACGAGCACGCCAAGCGATGGTGCGCCGAGCACGGCGTGGGTCTCCGGTCGCAGAACGAGCTTGACCCGATCTACGGCGGGAACCTCGTGCCGAACGAGATGGCCCAGACCATCATCGACCTACGGGATTCCTACGGTATAGCCCGGCAGAACGCGACGATCATGCCCATGAGCCGGGACATTATGGCGGTCCCCAAGATTGCGGGCAGCCTGGCGGCCACGTTCCCCGGCGAAGAGGGGACGTTGGCTGAAGACGAGATGTCCTGGATCAACGTGAACCTCGTTGCCCAGAAGGCGGGCACGCTCATCAAGGTGTCCAGCGAGGTCGCCGAGGACGCGGTTGTCAATCTCGCGGATCTGATCGCGACCGATATGGCCCGAGCGTTTGCGTTGCTCGAAGACCAGTGCTTGTTCCTCGGAGATGGTACAGTCGCTTACGGCGGCATGACCGGCTACGAAGTGGCGCTGGCCGAAGGCGCGGGGCTGGCGGGAGGCCCGGCAGGCGCGACGGGTATAAACGAATTCTCCGAACTCACGCTGACTCACCTTCACGTCGTTATGGGGCTGTTGCCCGAGTTCGCGCGGCCGAATGCCAAATGGTTTATGTCCGCTCTGATGTGGGAATCGGTCTTCAGCCGCCTTATGGCGGCGGCTGCCGGAAATACCACGATAACGCTTGCTGGCCAAGTCATGCTGTCGTTCCTGGGCTCGCCGGTCGTTCTTACGCCGCTCCTGCATACCACCGGGGTGCAGACGGATGGATCGCCGCTGTGTCTCTATGGTGACATGCGTATGGGCACCCTCATCGGCGACCGGCGCGGGTTTGCGTTGAAGGTCTCCGATCAGCGGTTTATGGATACCGATCAGATCGGTATTACGGCGACGACGCGGTTCTCTATCGTCAATCATGGTATCGGCACGGCCGCGGCCGCTGGGCCGATGGTCGCGTTGAATGCCAACGCCTAAGAGAGGAGTTTTGACAATGCTTACGAGTCCTGCAAATTGTAAGGTTGCGTCGCTGTGGGCGCCGGTGAGTACATCGAACAATGCCACAGTGACGGGTCGGGTCGATACGTTGGGCTACAGTTATGCCATCGTCAACATCCATAGGGATACGGCGGCGGCGGTATCTAGCGTGCCCAACGAACTGAAACTGTCGCATGGCGATGTGACGAACGTGTCGAGCACGTCGCAGATTCTCGCGCTTACCGGCGGGACGGCGGCCGATACTGCCACGGGGTTCATTATCCCCGCGGCCGACTCGTCGAATGCCGACGTGTTTTCGTTCAAGTGCGACTTGCGCGGGAAGGGGCGTTATCTGTTTGCCCACTTTTCCCCGCTTGATGCGTCGACGTTCAACGCCTGCACCGCGCTGCTGTTCAGCGGTGAACAGACGCCGGATACGGCGGCCGAAGACGGTAGCCCGGTGCGGACGGTCGGGTAGTGGTTGTCTGGCTGGCCAGTTTCCCGCGGTCGGGTGTGACGTTCTTGCGTCACGTCATAGAGAAGGTCTACGACCTGAAGACGTGGACGATCTACAAGAACGAAGCGGAGACGACCGATACGGACGCCCGCGTGTGGCCGCGTGATGCGGACGATAGTGCGGTGCAGTTCGTAAAAGCGCACGCGTCCACGTTCGCAGCCACCCGGATACCGGCGCTCCATCTTGTCCGGGATGGTCGGGACGTTGTCGTCAGTTATGCGCACTATCTACGCACGATTGGCGATAAGCGACCATTGAGCGTGTTGTTGCAGCATGCCGTCGCGGGAACCGACGTGTGTGACCACTGGGGCCTACACGCGATGGCATGGGCCGCACGGGATGTGCCGCGGATCTTGTTCGACGATCTAATAACGGCACCCGTGGAGACCGTCTGTCATGCCGTTGGCCAGCTTGACCTGGGGCTGGAGCCGAATACATCAGCCCCGATCGATACGTTTGATACGCTGCATAAAGCGCGCCCGGAGCATTACCGCTCCGGGCGTGCCGGTGGCTGGCGTGCGGAGCTGTCCGACACGCTACATCAGGAGTTCTGGAATCGCCACGGCGCAGCGATGGAATGGCTGGAGGCTTTATGCCGGTCGCGGAAGCATGCACGCGAACAATCGATGTCCAGGTAGAAAACTGGCTCGAAGGCCGCTGCCGGAATGTGCATAGCCAATATGGCGAGGACGGGCTCCTAGATGCAATCTTCAAGCGTATCGGTACGACGAACCGCTGGTGTTTTGAGGTGGGCGCCTACGACGGACACACATACTCCAATGTGGCGAGTCTTATCGAGCAAGGTTGGCACGCGGTGCTTATCGAGCAGGATGCCAAGGCATTCGAGTTCTGCGAGACGAACCACGCGGCGCGTTCTGATGTGGTGTGCCTCAACGAGTATGTATTCCCGTGGAGATTCGACGCCCTGCTCGAATCCGCGGGGTTGCCGAGCGAACCGGATCTTGGCGTTATCGACATTGACGAGCAGGACTTTTGGCTATGGGCGGGAATGTGGAAAATCCGGCCACGTGTAATGGTCGTCGAGTTTGGTCTCGGCCGGCCAGTGGATCAGGTTCCGCCGTTCGTCGGTTACGCGAAGGAGCCCGAACCGGTGATCCAGGCGGGTCAGAACATGATCCATTATCTAGGCATCGCGAAAGGCTATCTGGCGGTAGCGATGACGGAGGCGAACTTTCTATTTGTACGGAACGATTGTCTGACAAAGCAGGAGCAAGAACAGTGCAGAACGATGGAGTAAAGGCGGCAGTCGCGTTGGCGGACCTACATGAGCCAGCGGCCAACCTCATGCCGGAGGGCTATGGCCCGACGGCCAAAGCGGTCGATGAGACATCCGTTGTCGATGAAGCGTTGGCTATGCGCCCAGTCTCGGAGGTTGCGGCGCCCATTCGCCTGAATCTCGGCGCCGGCGATACCGCCATCGAAGGCTACACCCCCATTGACCGCAAGAACGGGCAGGAGATCTATCCGCTCGATGTCGAGGACGGAAGTGTCGAGGAAATCTACGCTTCGCATGTGTTGGAGCACTTCAGTCACACCATAACGCACAAGGTATTGGCGCATTGGTTTGACAAACTGAAGCCCGGAGGATTGCTGCGTCTAGCCGTGCCGGATTTCCCGTGGGTCTGTAAGCGATATCTGGACGGCGAGGCCATCAACACGATGGGTTTCGTCATGGGTGGGCACGTTGATGAAAACGACCACCACGAGGCTTTGTTCGATCGCGATATGCTGACCGATGTCATGGCGCACGTCGGACTGGAACGCATCGGCCCGTGGAAGCCGGAATACAAAGACTGTTCGTCTCTGGAAGTCAGTTTGAACTTGCAGGGCTACAAGCCGTCATCGGCGGACAAGAGGCCGACGGGTACGTTGGCCATCCTCTCCGCCCCGCGCTTCGGGCCGGTGTTGCACATGCGGTGTGGCATTACGAGCTTCGGGAGGTTGGGCATTCCCTACGACATCGGACAGGGTGCTTACTGGCATCAGGTGTTGTCCGGGCAGATAGAGGAGGCGCTGAAGAACGAGGCTATCAAGTTCATCATCACCTGCGATTATGACACGGCATTCAGCAGCGATGACGTGATGGAGTTGTGGCGGCTATCGAACGCGATGGAAGACGCGGACGCCATTTGTCCGTTGCAATGTAAGCGGGGCACTGAGCACATCCTATGCGGCCTGCAAGACGAGCACGGCGTGCGCCAAAACAGGATACCCATCGCGGAAACGGCAAGGCTCGTAACCAAGATCACCTCCGGGCATTTCGGTCTAACGATCTTCAAGGCCGACGCATTCCGAAAAGCAAAGCGCCCGTGGTTTCATGCGGTGCCTGGTGTGGACGGCAAATGGGACGACACCAAGATAGACGCGGACATGAACTTCTGGCAGAACTGGCGGGCATCCGGGCTCAAGCTGTACCTGGCGCACCGCGTTCTCATCGGCCATATTGAAGAGGCGGTTAAATGGCCGGGCCGGGATTACAAGCCCGTGTTCCAAACGTTCGGGGATTACGTAGATAACGGCATCCCCGCGGAGGTGCGACGATGTTAGACCCGATCAAGATACGCATTCTGCATCCGTGGCTGCGATACATGCCCGGCGATGTGATTACGCCGGGTGGCGGTGTACGCCAGATACTTATCCAGCGGGGAGTCGCCGAACTCGTTATCGAGGAATCGGTATCCGGCATTCCTGACGCCCCCGAGACCGCGATGGTAGAACCGGCGACCGAGAAGGCAATCAAGCCACGTGGTCGCCCGCGGACCCGAGAATACATAGACGGCAAGCCGGTGCGCCGCCGAAAGAAGGTGACAACCGATGTCAGTTAGCGCCCTGTATGTCATGAAGCTGCTCGTGACCGAGACGCCCGACCTTGCGTTGGACAACGCGGACAATGTTCCGTTTGACCACGACATCGGCGTGGTGAACGGCACGCTCAATGCGTCGTCTACTGTGCCGGCGACTAAGGCGTCTAGTGATGATATTAGCTTAGTCGCTGGCGGCGCAACCATAGACCTGACGAGTCTTCCGGGGCCGTTGAGCACGACGGTAACATTCGACGGTCTCAAGGTCCAATTGGTCAAGATCAAATGCCCGGCAACGAATACGGGCGGCATAACCTTCGCTGTACATGGGGCCAGTGGCTACAACCTATTCGGCGAGGACAACGCCAGTGCCGAACGGGTCGAGGTCATGCCCGGTGGTAGCGAAATGCGGGAAACCCCGGACAACGGCGAGGATGTAGACGCAACACACAAGCAAGTGGCGGTGACGGGAACGGGCACCGACGTGTTCCAAATTGAATTGGTTGCAGGCTAGCGACATGGTGCAAAACGACTTTCCTTTTGTGGCCGACCGCCACGATACTGGCCGTGGAGATTGGCTGTATTTGCTGCATGCCGTGGGAACGCTGATGTACAAAATCGGCATAACATCGGACAGCGTGGAGGACCGTAGGCGGAGTGCTAACAATAAGATGAAGCCGCATGTACGGGTGGTGGCGTCATGGCGTTTCCCGGAAGCACGGGACTTTGAACCGTTAATTAAGCGATTGGCGGCAAGTTATCTAGTGCCAGACCTGGGTACGGAATGGTTCTATTTTCGTGCGTTCTTAGAGGAGCGCTCGGGGAACATATGGGCTGAATACGAAGATAGCGGCTGGGCCCATAAGGCGGTTCGGTTCTTATGGGTTTCTTTGTGGGATGTTTGCGGTCATCGGCAACCGCTAATGTTTCATACCTTTCAGGGGACGCCGAAAGTGGCGTGGCCGGTGGGGCCAGAGCATCGAGACAATGAATCCGCCTACGACCAACCGCCGCGTAGCTCGGTGGTGCACATGGAACAATACTCGACCCCCGGCAACGGTTGGCCATTCCCAATATACGCCATAGACCCGGATGGTTTCCATTGGGAACGGGAAGAACATACCCCAGATGGGCCGTGGATACCGAATGGCGCTTTGAAGGGAGCTGTCAGAGTGGAGAAAGACGGCTAATGGCGAACCCCAAACTTAGCATACCCGCGGCAGTCGAGCCGGTGTCGCTTGAGGACGCCAAGGACCACATGCGCGTGCGCCACACCAAACAGGACACGCTGATTCAACGTCAGATCCGCCTTGCCCGCGAATACGCGCAGGCCATCAGCCACAAGCAACTGATACACGCGACCTACATCCTGTATCTGGATTCGTTCCCCACAATCATCCGACCGCCACTGCCTCCGTTGTCGAGTGTGACTACGCTCGAGTATTACGACACGGCCAACGCGCTACAGTCGCTCACAGAGGGCACACATTTTTATAAGGACGCGGCAACCGAGCCCGCCCGTATCAAGCCGTTGGAAACCCTCTCGTGGCCGTCGACTTATACCAAGATGAACGCCGTGGAGTTGACATACGTGACGGGTTACGGCGCCGCGGGAAGCGATGTGCCTGAGCACTATATCCAGGCGATGATGTTGCTACTTGCTAACTGGTACGAGGTCCGTGAGCCGATCATCGTCGGGATGGTCGGGAAAGAGGTGGCGTTGTCTGTCAATGCGCTGTTGTTGCAGGACCCTGTTTGGATGTTCTGATGAGAGCCGGAACACTGCGACATCCTGTGACGTTTCGCCGGACGGTCGAAACCGATGACGATGACGGAACTGTTATCGTGACGCACGAAGAGGTCGAGGACGCCTGGATCTCCATTGAGCCACTGGGCGGACGCGAGGCAATCGAGGCGCAGCAGTTGAATCCAACGATGACACACAAGGTCCGCAAGCGGCACGGTGAGCCGATAACGCCCGACTGCTGGTTTGCGCATGACGGGCATACGTACAACGTCATAGCAGTACGGAACATCAACACGCGCGGCGTGATGGACGAGTTGCTTTGCGGCGAGGACGTGAACGAGGACGACGGATAATGGGCTACGCCTTGGCAGCTTTATCGAGCTCGAATCGCACCCAACTGGAGAGCGAGCGGCCGTCCCGTTTGGCCGCGGCGACCCACGCCTTGTGCTGTATAGCCGTCGTCCGGATCTCCAATCGTGAGGGCTTGGTCTTTTTAGACACGGTTCACATCCTTTTCCGAAACAAAAGCGGGGAGAAGCGGCAACCTGATTGTCCCGCCCCGCCCCGCCAGCCTTGCCACGCCGCGCCAGGCCCCGCCCAGCCCCGCCGCGCCTCGCCTCGCCTCGCCAGGCCAAGCCCAGCCTCGCCAAGCCTCGCCGGGCCACGACTGCCACACCGCGTCAGTGAAAGTCTAGCCAACACGATCCAGATCCGCACCACAAACAAAATCGGGGAAAAGCTTCATCCGGATCGCGACACCCCAGTTTTCCTCGCCTTCCAACAAATCGCTCAGCCAGTCGAACTCGGGCACCCGTTCGCCGAAGCCGGATCGGTCGCCAGCCTTGTATGCCGCGGTCATCAGGGTAATCAATTGGACGATTCGGCCGGCTGCACGCCTCCGTGGCGGCGCGGCCGACGCAACGTAGCTTGGCTCCAACGGGCCGGGAAACAAGCGGGGCAGGTTCCCGCTGCCGGCCTTGCGTCTTCGGTAGGCTCGCGCTTGATCGGCCCGTCGAGATCTCGGCTCGTTCCGAGCGCGTTCGACTGGGCTTTCATCCGGGTTGAACGGTCGGACCACGGTCGGACCGCTTCGATTGACTCGCCTCGCCTTGCGCGACTTGGCTTCGATCTGCTCCGCGGGTGTGGGCACGAACGCCAGGTGCAACGGGGTCTCGGGGGCAACGTCACGAACGAAGTCCTCGGACGCCGCGTCCATGTTCGCCGTGACGCGCCTCAGAATGCTACGAATTGGATTCATCGGTTCGCTCCTGTTTTCGGGGTCTCTTGCTCTACTGTAAGTGTACGGCATGCGGCCGTACCTGTCAAGCGGGGAATCGAGAAATATGGAGGGCGCGAATCATGGCGGTGATACAAGCATTGGCTGTCGCTGGCCGGGGCGCACTGATAGGCGGCCGTATCGCGAAAGAAGTCCTGGGGAAGTTGGTGCCGGGGCCTGGCGGCCCAGGGGCGCCCTTCATCGATATCTCGGTTATCGGCGACAAGGAGCTTGCCCGAGCCCTAGCGAAGTTGCCGGACAAATACGAGGGCAAGGCCGTGCGCCCGGCTTTGCGCGCGTCTGCGAAACGGGTCAAGCTACACGTGATTCAAGCGTTTTCGGGCAACCCGATCGGAGTACGTACCGGACGGACGTTGATGGCCATCATCGCCCAAAAGGTCCACGCGATACCGCGCAAAGGCGGCTGGATTGGTGCCGCGTTCGACTGGCCCGGGCGTGAATCGCTCGGTGTCGCGCCTGGCGATGATGGGTATTGGCCCATGATTTTAGAATACGGCTCCCCGGACAACCCGGAGCGCTACCCGGCCTATGCGCCCGTTCGCTCAACGGTCAATCGTATGGAACAACGTGAACTGGCAACGATTGGCCACGCCATAGCCAAAGGCGTCGAGCGTCAATGGGCACTACTGGCGAAAACAGGATGAGTGTAACGAAAGCCCTAGCATCGCACCTCCTTCACAGCGTGGGGGTGTCCGCGCGCACCGAAGAGCGTGTCTACAACAGGATTGCTCGGGGCGATGCCGGTATGCCGCGGATTGTGTACACCCAGATTTCCGGTAACCCAACCCGGCACCTAAGGGCTCCGTCCGGCCTCAAGCAAGCGGCGTTTCAGATTGATTGCTGGGGCTCGACGCCGGACGAGGCGGACGAAGTGGCTGAGGCCGTGCGTGATGCACTTGACCAGTACCAAGGCACGCTCGGGCACGGGATGAACACGGTATTGGGTGCAACGGTGTTTATTGACGGCCCGCGTGCCGACTTTACCCCGTCGAGGTCGGGCAAGCGTGTGACGAAGTTTCGAGCGTTGCTCGAGGCGGTTGTCTGGTATCGCGAGGCGTTACCGGTTTTGAATTAGGAGATTGCTATGGCAGCTTCAGGAACTACTAGCATCGGGACGGGGTCAACGCTTACATTTGCGGGCGTCACCATCCAAATTACGAGCATCAGCATCGATGGGCCGGAAGCGGCGATCATAGACGCCGCCCACCTGAATTTGGCTGCTGGTGTACCGCGCCCGAAACTCGTGGGGGACTTGTTAGAGCCGGGCACGCTGACTGCGGAGGGATACCTGAAGGGAGATGAAGATTACGGCGTACTGGTAAGGACGAGTGGAGCACTGGTGCTTCTCAGCGGGTCGGGCACGACTTGGACGTGGTCAGACGCTTACCTGCAATCTTTCTCGGGCGGCGTCCCGCTAGAAGACGTGGAAACCTGCTCGCTTACGTGGCAATTGAACTCACTCATGGCACAAAGCTAAAGGGCTGTTATGGGCGACTTCTTAGACCAGCCCGTTGAGATTGACTTCGAGACATTGCAGACCGCTCTGCGAAAGCGCGGCACGTTGAATGCGCGGGAGTTGAAGATCCAACACGTTACCTGCGAGCCGTGCAGTCTCGTGTTCATCGGGTTCGTTGGCGAGAAGGGCGCCGACGGTCATTGCACCGGCCACTACCGATTCCGTTTAGCGCAACCGCACAGCGATGCGGAGCGTGATGTATACGACCATTCCCGTTTGCCAGGGTGGCAGACGGAAGTAATGCGAGCCTCGCTCGCGATGTAACAGGAGCAAGATGTGGGAAGTTTGACGAGACAGCAGATGTTGAGGAAGCGGGTGGTGCGGAAAGTGCCGTTGCCCGAGATGGCGGTGAAGGGAGCCGACCATGTGTACGTGCGGAGCTTGAATGCTAGCGAGGCGATGGCAATGCAAGACATCGACGACAAGAACCCGGTAGACGGGTTAGTCGCGATGTGCCTAGTGGGCATGTGTGACAAACAAGGGGCGGCACTATTTTCCGCGATTGATCGTGACAAGGTCGCGGACCTCCCGTTCACTGTTCTCAATCGCTGTGTTGACGTCCTTATGGAACTGAACGAGCTGACGGAGGAGGGAACGAAGAAACGAAAAAACGCCTGAAGTCGCCACTCAGACGTTTTGCGTTTGAACTGGCGACGACACTCGGGATATGGGACGTAGACGGATTATGCGAAGAGATACCCACGACGCTGTTTATGGAATGGCAAACGTATGCGTCATTTCGGCCTATAGGGGAACGGGCAGCGGACGTGCGGATGGCATCGTTGCTGTGCATGATCGCCAATATGATGCGGAAGAAGGGGTCGAAGGAACTGCGACTCGAGCAGTTCTTGATCTCGCGGGAGCCGAAGGAGCAGAAGATACAGACGGCGGACGAAATGGACGCGGTGTTGCAGGGAGCATTCGACAAGCAAGGAGCTAGCAAGCATGGCGGATAAGATATTGGCGGTAGCACACGTAACAGGCAAGGCGGGCGTCCGCGAGCTGGGACTGCTCAGGGGCAAGGGTAATTTCGGTGCGATGGAAATCGCATCGGTTACGTATCCGCCCGGTTCGCTGGTTTTTCTTGGCTTCGTAGCGCCGGTTCCGACCGATCTGAGTCCCGGCGAGAAGACATGGGAAGGCGTCCTTCGCTTCAAGGCGGGCAAGAGCACAGTGGAGGATCGACACGACTTCGTAGGAGGCGTTCGCGGCGTTGTGAAGGATGCTCCCGCCGAATGCTTCGCGGACCCCGACAAAGAAAGGGAAGGTGATCTATGAGCCTCTCGTCGACAATCACAACGACCATATCGGGTGGCATCTCGGCGTCGGCGGCCAAGACGTATACAGGTGACGAGCGTGCGGTGCAGTCTTTCATAGTGGCGAGTGCTGCCACTGATGAACAGCGCACGTTAAATATCGATGTCACCGAAATGCAGATGATTTACATCGTCTCGGACCAGGACATCTTGATGGAATGGAACGACAACGTAGGTACGCAGGGGAGCATCGCACTGATAGCTAATGTCGCGTTTGTAGAGGTATTGGCGGCGAACCAGTACCACGTGGCCCTGATGGACGTCGATGTTGCCGATTTGTACTTCACGAATTCGAGCGGAGAAGACGCCAACATCAGCATTTGCGTTGTGCAAAACAATACACCATAAGGCGCATACAGCGTGGCAACCGCAACGATAGCAGTAAGCGTCAAGGCGCGAACGTCCAAGGCTCGTAAGAAGCTCAAGCGTTTCGCCCGCACCGTCAAGCGACTTGGCGCCACTATCCGAAACGTGGCCAAGCGGGTCGCTCAGGCGGGTGTGGCATTCGTGGCGTTTGGTGTTGCCGTTGCCGTAGCCTTCCAGCGCATCACACGCGCCGGCGAGACGTTCAACCAGAAGATGAACCGTTCGCTCGCTATCATGTCGGGCGTGTCGGAGTCGCTCCGCAAGACGATGAAGCGGACCGCGTTGGAGGTTGCACGGACTACCGTCCATTCGGCCGAGCAAGCGGCGGAAGCATATTTCTTCCTGGCGTCTGCCGGCCTCAGTGTCAAGCAATCAATTGCGGCATTGCCTTTCGTTGCCAAGTTTGCGCAGGCGGGCATGTTCGACATGGCTCGGGCTACCGACCTGCTGACTGATGCGCAATCGGCGCTGGGGCTGACCGTAAAGGACGTCCAGCAGAACATGCTCAATATGAAGCGTGTTGGCAACGTGCTAGTCAAGGCGAATACCCTGTCCAACGCAACCGTTGAGGAATTCGCTGAAGCACTAACTACTAAAGCAGGTGCCGCACTCAAGGTGTTGAATAAAGACCTCGAGGAGGGCGTGGCAGTTCTTATGGCGTTTGCAGACCAAGGCGTAAAGGGCGCCCAGGGGGGGACGGCTTTAGATATCGTCATTCGCGAGCTGACGTCGAAATTGATTCTGAACGAGGAAGCCTTCAAGCGGTACAACGTCGAGGTGTTCAATTCCGTCGGTAAGATGCGCGACCTCGACCTCATTATTTCTGATGTCGAGCAGGCGCTCGTGAACATGGCCGATAAGGGGCAAAAGGCTACCCTGATGCAATTGGGGTTTACCAACAAATCCGTCGGCTACATGCAAGTGCTGTTGGGCTTGTCCGGCCGGATGAACGAGTATGTCACTCAGCTACGTCTTGTAGGCGATATTACGAAGCGGGTTGCTGACAAGCAACTAACGCCGATGGAGAAGGCGCTTGCGAAATTGCAGGCTGCGTGGGTAGCGTTGTCTGATGCACTGACGCCTGCTGTCGATGCCGTGGCCATGCTTATGGAACAGGTCGCCGAGGCGTCGCAGGCGTTCATTGACTCGTTTGATACTGACGTCATAGTTGACTTTGTAGAAACGAGCCTGAATGAGTTGGAGCGTTTAGCCAAGGGCGCGAAAGGGATATTCGACCGGATAAGTGACAATATGAGTACCAATTTCCGGCTCTTCAAAGTGAGCCTGTTGGCATCGGCACCCGGTCAATTGGTGACGGGAGGCATCGCTATAGCTGGCCTTGCCAAAAAAATGGGAATGCTTGGTGGCGGTGATGCAGATAGTGGTAGCGATATAGCTCGTTATGAGAGCTTACTGAAGAAGAGTGCTGGCGCGGGTGAGCCGGGCTTAGGCACGCGCATCCGCGAGAAGTTAGAGGCCAGGGCACAGAGTCGTATATTCCAGGTCGCCAAGGAGCGATGGCGGGGGTTGTTTGAGGATCTAGTAGTGTGGTGGAAAAAGGGCTTGTTCGAGGCACAGCGTAAACCCGGCGGGCCGGGTGGCGTACTCGGCGAGCAAGCGCCTGCCGGTGCCGGGCGTCGCCCCGTCGGCGAGTTCATGCAGGTATCCCCGGGCCGGTTCCATATACCGGGCTACTCGGCCGCGAGGCGTGAGCAGACGGTGAAAGACCCAGAGGGTCACCGCATTTTGCGACGAATTGAGACAAAAGTCGGCGGCCCGGCGAGGTTTGTATAATGCCCCCACGCACAACACCCACGCCTATCATACCTGAACCGCCCACGGGTGCCGGCGAGACGATACCGTATCTGATAAAGCCCGGTGCGTTCTCGTTTGACGATGGGCTTACACACCAAAATGCAACGCTGACGTTTCTCGTTGAGGACGTGACGGGCGCCGGTCCCCGTGTGCTGATGGAGGCGTTGCGTGCGCCGCAGATTCCACGGAAGGGGGATTTGTTTGAAGGGAGCGCTACCCTCATAGCGACCAATGTCCATGTGACAAACATCGAAGACTGCACTACGAAATGGGAGGTGACCGTTACCTACGGCTGGCCCCAAGTCGGCGGCGGTCCATTCGACAATCCGCCGACGGACCAACGGAACACTACGCTCGAACTCGATTCTACGGTCGTGATGAAACGGACGAATATCGACTTTAACGGTGACCCGATTCGGATTGAGGGTTATCACGCATCCGTCTATGATGAGGATACTGGCGAGCCCATCGGCAGTCAGGCTAAAGCCGAACCTATCCAGGGCGGCATGGTCGATGTGCCAGTTGTTCTGACTGTACTGCGATTTATGCGCCGGGAATTCCCGGTGGACAGTCACCAACGCACCGTTGCCTATAAGTCGAAGTTGTTCACGGGCAAGACGAACTCCGTGGACATCGACGGTAGCGGTGTGAATACGTGGCTCTGCACACGACTCGGCGGGAAAAGCGATGATGGCGGACTGACCTACAACATGACCTACGAATTCGCGTTTGACCCGGCCCTTTGGCGGGCTACGGCGGTGTACATTGACCCGAAGACCGGACAGCCTGGGGACAATCTTTCCATTGACGATATTCACACCATGAGCGGTAACGGGGTAAAGACGTTCCAGATAGTAGGCGCAGCCGATTTCCATCTGTTGGATTTGTATCTATGATTCAACCTGGGACATTGGAACGCGGACGCACGGGCGGGGACATCACTGCCGAGATATTCAACGGGCCGGTTGACCGGCTGAACCGTATGCGTGATATCGGCCCGGCCAGGCAGGTCATGCCGAACCCGATACCCGATGCCGAGGCGCAGGCGTCAGCCATTCGCACGTTCATCTATGCGGGACAGGACAAGGACTTCCTCGTTGCGGATGATGCCAAGACGGGGGCACGGGCGCTGATTGCATTGCCGGTGCATTTGCGTGTTACGCCGTGGGACGGTAACGATGTATGGCATTTCCGGCTGCAACGGCGAGTGCAATTGTTTTACAGTTTACCCTATTGGCGGCTTTGGCAGTTCGATCGGCGTGTCGCACGGGTCCTCGATACGGACCCGCTTGAAGAGTATGTCGAGATCGTCGACCCGGATTGGCGGTGGCATGGATTTGGGGGCGATACCGGGAGCTTCCCGATTATCCAGGCCGCACGAGTTGGACTAGATCCGCTGATCGGTCGCAATCCCGCGCGCGAGGGTCTGCCGCTTGACCAGACTGTCGATGTGATATGGGCGGATTTGAACTGGGAGGCACGCGGCTGGCTGACGGCTACGAATGCGCAGATACCCGTACCGGAGCAAATACCGCCGGAGCCTGCGCCATGACTACGGGCATTCCAACGCTTGGCCCGACGGGCGTGCCGTTGCTATCGCCGACGGGCGTGCGATCGATGGGGACATCGGAGCCACGGCTCCCCGTTTCCGGGAATCGTATCCTGATTGTGATCAATGACTGTAGCGGGGTCTATTACCCGAGAACGCCACAGGACCCACTTACCGATCTCATGTTTGAGAACTACATGGGAGATTGTGACGCTGCGAACGTGGCGCGGGCCGCGGCCGTCGAACGCGGCGTGGAGCCATGGGCCATCTTGGTGCAGCAAGCGATTCCAACAGACAGGCCCGACCCAGGTGGCCTTGGAGACCCGGACTTACTCTGGCCACCCTGGATCGATCCGCGTTTGCCGAACGCTTACAAATACTGGGGCTTTGCTGGTGCCGTTGTGCGGGAGTGGTCGCAATGGCCACAAAATCAAAATGTGGACGCGACGAACCTGTCCGATCGCGGCTGGGTTGCACTGATGGACTCGGTGTTCGCTGGCCCATGGGAATCAAGGCCGCCGACGCAAGTATGGATTGACGCAAGCCCGGATCTGACGATTGACTCAATTCCGGGCCTGAACCTCTTGCTGCATGGAACCGCTCCGCCGTGGGAAGATTCAACATGGGAGCAGCACTACCCTGGCTCGCCGCGTCCCGTTGAATCCCACCGTGCGAATCGTAGATGGCCCCGGTGGATTTCTCGGATAATAAATGGTCTGGATGCGCCATGATCGATGCACCACGAATAGCCGTGCTTGCTCCTGTTGCGGCGCCGCGTTCCGGTAGCGACTCACCGGGCGCGGCGCCCACGGGGCGTTTGAACGAACGAGCGGGATTGCGTATAATGCTCAGCGGTACTGGACAACAGTTCTTTCAACAGGAGCTTGAGCATGTACGCAACGATTCTATCACTGGTAGCGTTGGTTATCGGACAGGTCCGGGTCGAGGACGACCGCTGGGCGAAGTGGCCAGAGGAGATTGTCGTGGCTGAAACGGTTTGGACAAATCTTGGCGGTGATGCTGACTTCAACAACAACGCGAACTGGACAGGCAACACGCCCGGCGCAGGCCATACGCCGGCCGTCTTTGACGGTACGACGCAAACGCCGCCGACGACGAACCTGGACCGGAGCGGCGGGACGGGATTCCATCTGACTGTAACGCCGGAGTATAGAGGCGGCCTCGGCAGTTCGGGAACGTATCTCAAGTGGAAGGGCATAGCGTCGGGTCGCGCAGCCACTATCAGGGGCTCGGGCGATTATTATCTATGGCCGGTCACGGGCGAAAACGCGGATGTGCTTATTGATGCGCCGGGTACTGATGTGGTACTCAAGGGCCAGGCGTTAGGGTTGATCGTCCGGGCTGGCAACGTGACCGCAACAAGCGTGTGCGACCTCGGAGACGTGGCGGTCGTCCACGGTAATCAATCATTCCTGACGATCGACCTAGAGGACGCTGCGGAGACTCCACCGACAACGCTTATCATAACTGGCGGCCAGGTTGCATGTGCACGGAACTGGCCGAACGCCTCCGCTGGGACCATCACGCTTATCGCAGGCACGCTAAACGTCACGGGCTTGATTGATGGGCTTGTGCAGGTGTTCGTGCATGGCGGATACATGACCTACGACCCGGCGAGTTCTCCGGCCGCCGAGCTTATCGACCTATTCATTATTGCTGGTGGTGTGTTTGACGCCCGGCCAATCAGTGAGAGTCTCGGCACCACTCGCGCAATATACGGCGGCGGCGGCGTGTTACTCGGAACGATAACCCAGGGCGTGTCACAGTTCGGCAGTTATGATCTTGATGATCCGTTCTTTAGTCCATAGGAGCCAATCATGGCAGTCTCAACAGTACCGGGAGCAGACTGGGACGCGAACGCGCCCGCAGATACAGAAGACATACTTGTCCCGTCTACGAATGTCGTCGACGTGACGACGAACCTTGACGCGGCGCCAGACTATTACGATACGGTCGAACTGGCCCGTGGCTACATGCACGACGTGGGCTCCGGGGGTACGTATCTCAAATGCAATACGACGAAGCTGCGCGTCTATAGCGGCGGCAATCTGTGGTTCATGTCGGATGACGATACTAACTCCGGCGTAACGGCAGACCCGACGTTAGACGTGATGATCAACACGATGGACCCGAACAACAACGTATATTTGACGAGTGAGCCAGTTCAGGCCATGAACGCGGGCACGCTCTTCCATCGCGTTGGAATCCTCAACGGCACGGTTCATTTCGAGACGGCTATGATATTCGCAACGACCGGGTTGGTTAGTCTCAATGGTGGGACGGCAACCTTGAATCTCGCGCTCGAGACCGGGAATGGTACGGCAGTGCCGTGGCTGAACGTGCTTGGCGGCATGGTGGATAGCAATAGAACCATCACGCGGTGCTTCGTATCGAATGCGACGCTGACCCAGAATACGGCGCCGATTACGTATCTCGCCATCGGCCCTGGCGGCACTGTAATCTATCAACACACGGCGGGAACGGACATCGTCGTGTTGCCCGGCGGTACGTTGGATCTGCGAGAGAAGACCGACGAACAAACTATAGCGTTCATCGTGGTGCGGAAGGGCGGCAAGGTGTTAGGGTACGACGAAGGCTTCCATAACGGCGTGTTGATTGAAGAACGCGAATGATAATAGACCCCTCAACCATCGTTAAGCTACGCGATACCGGCACGGGCGACATGGCGACGCTCGCCGATAGGAACCCGGCCCCACGGTTCACTATGGATCGGCAGTTTGTCCTGATGGGTTTTCTCGCCTGGGCGTTTGGCGGCACCGGGAATGCTACGCTGACCCTACACCAGAAAATCCCATCGCGTCCGGACGGCGTCTACGACAGAATACGCCGGACGTGGGTTACTTTCGGTGCTACGAGCGGTGACGCCTTTGTTACTGGACGCACCGACGCCACCGATGATCGGAACTGGATACTCGGCCCCGGTGAATTGTGGGTGCCGGTGTGGACGAATCCCGATAGCGGCAATATGACATGGGTGCTGGAGGTGCAACTAGCGGCGGTAATAGGTTAGACGGCTGTACGAGTTGGTCATACGACCGGTGAGGGCTCGCAATGTCGACGCAAGCGATGGAGGGTATTATGTCCAAAGCACGCGGATTCTTTGCGAACGGGAACGCGGCAACCGCCTTCAGGGTTGCGGGCGCCATATTCCTAGCGGGCGTTTTGTGGGCTAAGGTATCCGGTTTGGAGACACAGGTGGCGGCATTGACGACCCAAGTCAACATACAAATTGCCGACCTGACGACTCAGGTCAATACGCTTATTGCCCATTTGCTGGCGGGGCCGTGATGCGCGAAGACACTCAAGATAAACGCATCGATTCGGCGGCACCGGGCAGCAAACGGCTAGGTGACGAACGCCACCCACATCATCTGCACCTTGCCGGCCTGTACCAGATCGATGGGCTAGATGAAGACGCAAAGCCCGAGGCAGGGGATATACTGCTCATCGAGAATCCGGCCGGCGTGCTTGGAAAAGTGGGCGTCACCACTCTGGTCTCGGCCGCTCCCTCCGTCACCGCCGCGGCGGTATTCGCGGCGATAAACACGATACCCGTTGCCGGTGGCGCGGACCGGACCTTGAAAAGTTCTGGGGCTGCAAATATCCTCGGCGGTACGACCCAGGCAACCGACATCGATCTACAATTCAAAAACACACTCAGCGGCACGGGCAATCTGATTTGGCGGAATCATCCAGTCGCTGGGCGTTTCGAGTTTGCCCAGGGCGTGGAACTCAGTGCTGGCATCGTCGACAGCAATGCCAACCTGCTTCTGTCATTCGGTACGGCGTTGCAGTCCGAGAAGCCCTTCAAGATCCTCGAAGCCGCCAACGCCGTCGCCGACACCGCGGCATATGGCCAGTTCTGGGTCAAGAACGACGCGCCCTGCACCGCGTGGTTTACGGACGACGTTGGCACGGACGTGGGGCTCGTAACCGCCGCGGCGGCGCTCGGCGCCAACACGCTTGTCATGGGTAACGGTTCGCGGGGACTGTCCTCCACGTCGATCGAGGTGGCTTTCGGTAGTGTTCTTGACGGTTGTACTGGATTTCGTAGTAGTGCAGGCGCGAATCCGGGTATCCTTGGGTTTACCTATGTGCCGGATGCCGTAAATTACTTCCATTTCATGAATCAGGTAGCGGGCAACGCTCCGGTATGGCTGGTGTTTGGTGAAGCCAACATCGGCATGCAGATTTGGGACAGCAACAACCGTGAGATGCTCGTCCTCGCCCCTGTCGCCTCCGCCGTCCCCTACGTCGAGATCTCTAACGCGATCGCGGGCAATCCCGCGCTGATAACGGCAAAGGGCGAGGCGAACGCGGCGCTGACGATCGGCACGTCGGGCACGGGCGCGATTACGCTCGATGCCGCGACTACGGTAGTCGGAGCCCTGTCGGTCGATACCATCAGTGAGAGAACGGGTGCCGCCGGTGTGACCATCGAGAACGTGCTACTTAAAAATGGTCGCGTAGGAGTTGGAACCGCAACACCCTTACAGCACTTGCACATATCCACCAGTGGGGTTCCGGCAATCAGATTATCCGATTCCGGCGCGCCAACGGATCAAGGGGTAGCGACTCTCATAGAATTGTATCGTGGAAATAATACGAATAGAGTTGGCTACTGGGGCATGGCTAGTGCCAGTAATGATGTAATGGCCCTTGCTACAGATTACACGGCAGGAGAGATCAGTTTAAAGACAGGAGCCAATGTAGAAAGATTAAGGATAAGCTCAACAGGGAATTTTGATTTCAAAGCCGGAAATCTAACGACAACCGGTTCACTCCTGGTCGGTGGTGTAACGCTCGGCGGCGATCTCGACATGGGCGGGTTCGAGCTAGTCGATACAACCGGCGATCTTGTCCTGAATTCGCCGAGCGACGACGTCACCTTCGAGTGCGCCGGCACCGAGTTGGCACGCTTTGAGTGTACAAACAACACGCTCCTGATGGGCCTGACGGCCTCGGAGGACCCCAAGTTCCGGATACACATCAAGCGCATAGGCGATCCCGTGTTTGCCCTGTTCGAGGCGCAGAGCAACACGGGCGCCGACCAATGCGGATTGCAGTTCAGGAAAGCGACCGAGGGACCGGCGAACGTAAACGTGGGCGACCGCTGCGGTGGCCTGTTCTGGTTGCAATATAGTGCCGGCGCTTACAGGAACACGGCCTCAGTCCGTACCGTGGCAGTAACCGCCCAAACCTGTGAAGTGATTCTCGCCACGGGAAGCAATGACGCGGCCATGACATTAGAACCGAATCGCGACGTGACGTTGGAGATCAGCGACGTCCGTCTGTACTTCGGCCCGGGAAGCACTACGTTCATCGAGCACGACGCGGCGAACGGCATGGGGCTGGAGGTCCCGACGGGCAAGGCGTTCCTGTTCACCGTGAACAACGTGCAGAGTTTAGGGGTCGCGACAACCGTGTCGTCTTTCGGACCGAATGGCGCGGCACGCGGCTCATTCGAGTACGCCACCGCCGGGCAATTCGTCATGCGCGACAGCGGGAGCAACGCGGCCATCACGCTACACGTGAACGAGATTGGATTTTTCGGCGTTGCGCCCGTGACCCGGCCGGACATAGTGGGCGCTCGGGATGTCCCGGAAGAGGCGCTTGCGGACCTGTTGACAAAGGGTGCTCTGCTCGGCCTGTGGACCGACAGCACGACCGCTTCATAGGAGATGTAATGGCACAGGCAACACTCAGCGCGAGAATCCAGGCGGCCGGACTCGACGAAACATTCGGGGTGACGCTCAGCCAGGAGAATACGGACGCCCTCATAGCGTTCTTGCTGCGCGGCGACAGCGACGAGTTGAAAGAGGAGATCCCGAATCAGGCCGAGCGGACCATCGTGCTGTATGCGCGTTGGCTCAAAATCGTACATAACGACGTGATCCGGCGACAACGAGAGCGGGGCCAGACGGTTGCCGATGCGTGGACGTAGAAAGGAAACACATGACAGAACAGGAGCAGCTAGAACAGGCCATCGCGAACGTGGATAAGGTCGTGAGTGGGTTTCAGTGCGACCGGCAGACGCGGGGCATCATCGAAACGGGCTGGCAACTCATCGTCCAGGCCGTACGCAAACGCGCCGAGCCGCCGAAGGTCAAGGGCAAGCCGGAACCGACGCCCGCGGCCACGCCTACCGCTTCAAGAACGCCCTGATCAGCGGCTTGATGGCCATCTCGCGTATCCACTCGCTGACCTTCCAGCCCTTGCTGGCTTCGAGCAGGGCCTCGTGTTGCGCCTCGGTGAGCTTGGTTTCCGCGCGCTTGGTGTGCTGTTTTTCTTTAGGTACTCGGGGTCGGGGCATTGTCGCTCCTCTCTGCCTTTGCAATGGCGGCCTTGCCTTTCTCTAGGGCTGCTTCGCGCAGCTCGTAACCGTGACCGTCCGCGGTATCAAAACACTCTTGGTGGCATGCGCCCGGATACGTTGGGTCGAATGCCTGCAAGAGTGCCTTGCACGCTGCCAGCAGGTCATCGCGTTCGTCCACGATGCAACCGGCACAGCGACCGTATTCTAGGCCGACACCCTCGCCGAGTATTGCGTTGCACTTTGGGCAGTAGTCTCGGCCGGTATATGTGCGTTTGCTCATCCCCACGGTCCCCCCAACATGGCCCACGGCGGCCACGTTACATCCCAGCCGTGCATCAGGCTCACGAGCCAGGCGACAAATCCCGGTCCCATGTCTTTTACCAGTTGTCCGAAGTGTCTCATCATCTTCTCCTCGCCGCGTGCGGCTGGTTAGGCTGGATCGCCGGGCGTCATGTTGACGAGGATAATCTCCTCGTCAGTTCCTCGCATTTCGACCAGCTCATCGTAGGCGTCCTTTCGCTCATGATCGTCCTGGGGAATCGGCTCCAGCTCGAACATGCGCGGCAGCCGATGCGTTGATACCTGAATGTCGATCCAATAACGGATAGCCTCCCTCGGCGTGCCGGGTGGTTCGCGAGCTTCCTTTGCCTCTAAAAGCAGTTGGTCTAGCAGCCCAGTTGTTACTTTCCCGAGGTCGGGGAACCATCGTAGCAACCACGGGGCACATTCACGTCCAGCCCGCGGGAGCTGGTGCGTCATCAGATTGTCCCGCGTTAGGAAATTGAGAATGTCATACACGTCCCCGATTGGGCAGACGAGACGTCCGGTCGTAATGGTAAGCACCGTTTCGATCTCAAATGTTCGTTTCTTCATCCTGCCATTCCTCCGAAAAGCGCCGCCGCGCCAGGACGCGAGCGGCTAGGTGTTGGCTCCCGTCAGTGCCCGTCGCCAGGCGGGCAGACGGCCGGATCGATCAATACACCACATCGCCCTTGCCCAAACTATCCATCAGCAACTCATCGGGCTTCTCGCTTGGGACATTCCCTGGGTTCTCCGCGGCCTCCCATATTGCGGAAACCAGTAAATTGATTGCGTCGTCCGTGGCGACCGCGCATGTGGTCTCGCCGCACATGCCGCGACCCGAGTATCCTTCAACCACTTTTGCGGCCGTGTCGCACCGCTCGCCGTCGGCGTCAACCAGCCATTTTGCAAATCGTGCGTCCATCTGCTGTCTCCTTTCCGTTGGGGTTCATCGGTCAACATCCTTTTGTAGTTGGTTCCACTGTGCGTCTGATGTCTCGTGTATCGCCGCCCTGGCCTCGCTGGCCAGCCACGAGCCGGAGCGGCTTAGGTCTGTCAGACGCTCTACAAGGCGATCGTCATCAATCGGGCGGGTGGGCATCGTGTATCGCAAGTGCTTCACGAGTTCTTGCCGAACTTCCCATTTGTATTTCCGGTCCATCGTCTCGTCCTTCGTTTGATTGTTTCCGGTTTCTCTCATCGCTCTACTATAACTATACGCCAATAACCCCACCGTGTCAAGCGGGAAACGGAATAAATGTCGGATATTTTAAGCGGGCGGGAATGGGACGGCGGTGTCCGCTTCCGCCACACCCGCACATCGTCCGCAAATAGTACAGCACAATCCTCATTCCGATTTGACAATGCGGCAAGATGTCGTATAGTTGTATCAGAAAGGAGCCATTGATGGCCCACGAGAATTCGGTACGAGTCGCATCAGACCTTGATGCGAGACTAAAAACAGCCTTGCAGGCCCGTCGTGTCGTCCTTCCGGACAGCGTAACGGCCAGGGTGAACTACGTTCTCGGCAACTGGCTCGGGTTGGTAGCACAACTGGACCCCGCTCCTGGCCCAGAGAACGCTTCTCCCGGCACGTAGCGGCCCGGACGTGGTTTTGGACCCCGCAAACGCAGAGGAGTCCCAGAATGCCTAAACGCGTGATTGAGCTGGACGGCCCGCAGACCTGGTCGGTGCGGTATCGCGCCGAGTCCGGCGTGCTGTTTTTGGACCCGACAACGGGCGTGCCCGGCAACGTGCTCCTGCGCGACTCCACGGGGCATTGCGGCTCGCTGACGCTAAAGCCAGACCCCGTCCGCGCCGCGGAGATTGCGGAGCGGGAGCGGTGCCGGCAGTGCGTGGCAGACGAGATGGATAAGGCAACCGCAGCGCACGACTGCCCGTCGGCCCACAAGTTGGGTAAAGCCATCGCCGCCATCGACGCCTCGGCCGCCCCGCCCGAGCCAAGCGAGGCGGTGCGCGAGTTCGTCAGGGGTCATCGCGCGGGACAGGAGCAAATGCGCGGCCGTGTCCCATGTCGCTTCGCTGACAAACTCGAGATCGAGGAGCCCCCCGCATGACCACGACGAACGAACGCGAGCCGATCGAGATCCCGATTGCGAATGATGACATGACACTGCGGCGCATAGTCGACGGTGCGTGGTCGGCGATTCTGGAGTTTAGCCGTACTACGGATGACGCTGACGGGAATCCGCAGATTGGGGTTAGCTACCAGACAATTGATGATGAGCATTACGTCTGCATCGGCATGATTCCCCTCGAGCCCGACCTCGCCCGCGCCGCGGAGTTGAAGGAACGGAAGCGGATATACGACATCATCTATATCGAGTTCCCCGACAGCGACAGGCGGGCACGAGCCCTGAAAGCCATCGACGCCCCGGCCGAGACGGCGAGCGAGTATGGGAGGGGCGGGGAGGCGTTCCGGGAACGTGCCAAGGAATGCGCTAGGGGCTGGCCCTACACCACCCTTCGCCCAGGGCTACTTGAGAAGTTGGACGCTATCCCCGGTGTCACGGAGCCCCCC
>SDBT01002161.1_pt1 | contig 35026 bp, 32 predicted proteins | sample 2277101 | NCBI WGS metagenome assembly SDBT01 (sample SAMN10404973, study PRJNA504765) | marine sediment metagenome | isolation source: marine sediment core GS10_PC15, 103 cmbsf | place: Arctic Ocean: Southern Knipovich Ridge | collected 2010 | reverse complement strand
ATTTTTGTTCAAGATCAAGGCATGCGAAAAAAATAACCACAGGCATATAGTTGATATTCCGAGGATTATTTTTTGAGCATAACGCAGAGATTGGGCAAAAAGACCATTTATGGATGGACACTAACTATGTTTTGCCTCTGGAAAAGGGACTATGACTTCCAACGCAAAGACCTTATATCTGGTTGACGGAAGCAGCTACGTATATCGTGCATACCACGCTGTTCGTCACCTTTCCACAAGTGAAGGCCTGCCGACCAATGCCACCCTTGGCTTCACGAACATGCTCCTGAAGCTCCTTTCCGATCGCAGCCCCGAATACTTGGCAATTGCCTTTGATGTCAAAGGTCCCACATTTCGCCACGAAATATACGATCAGTATAAGGCAAACCGGCCTCCCATGCCTGAGGACCTGGCTGTTCAGCTGCCCTACATCAAGCAAGTCGTAGAGGCGATGAACATTGTCTCCTTGGAACTCCAAGGCTATGAAGCCGATGATATCATCGGAACCATTGCCCGCGCTGCCGAGCAAGAAGGCTTCCACGTCATCATGGTCACGGGGGACAAGGACTTCAGACAGTTGGTTTCCGCCACCACTAGTATTTGGGATCCCATGAAAGACCGCATCATTGATTATGCGAGTCTTAAGGAAGCCTTTGGCCTTGAGCCGTCTCAGTGGGTGGATGTGATGGCCCTTTCAGGGGACAGCACAGATAATATTCCAGGGGTGCCTGGTGTCGGGGAAAAGACGGGTGTTCAACTGGTAAAGACATTTGGAAACTTGGAAGCAGTCTTTGAGAACCTGCACACGTTGACAAAAAAGAAACTTTGCGAGAATCTCAAAAATTTTCAGGATCAGGCCATGCTGAGCCGTCGTCTGGTGGCTATTGATACTGAAGTGCCTTTGTCTGTAAAGCCGTCATCCCTCAAGGCTTCTGCGCCCGATGAAGAGAAGATGGTCGACCTTCTCAAGATGCTGGAGTTTCGTAAACTTCAGCAGCGATTTTTGCAAAAGCCTGACCTGCATGAAAAGAAATACCGGGCGATACAGGACCAAAAGGCCCTCAATGGGCTTATCCTTGAGCTGAAAAAGGCCAAAGTCTTTGCAATTGACCTTGAGACCACGTCCAAAGATCCCATGCGTGCCTCGATCGTGGGCATGTCCTTTTCGTGCCGGCCCCATGAAGCCGCTTATATCCCGTTGCGCCACAGCCCGGAAAGCGTGGGCAAACAGCTTGACGCAGACCAAACCCTTGACAAACTGAAGCCCTTGCTCGAGGACCCGCAACTGGCCAAGGTAGGCCAGAATATCAAGTATGACTGGATAGTACTGAACCGGGCCGGTGTTGAACTTAGGGGTGTTGTCTTTGACACCATGGTGGCGTCCTACCTGCTTGACCCCACCCGCCGAGCCCATAATCTGGAAACCATTGCAATCCAATACCTTGACCACAAGATGATATCTTACAAAGAGGTCACCGGTGGCGGCAAAGGCGACAAGGGCTTTGACAGGGTTCCCATAGAGGCAGCTGTCCCCTATGCATGCGAGGATGCAGACATTACCTTCATGGCCTGTGAACTCCTTGGTTCAAAGCTCAAGGAAGGGGGCTTTGACGCGCTGTTCACAGAAGTGGAGATGCCCCTCATTCCAGTGCTCGTGGACATGGAGATGTCAGGGATTTGCGTGGACAGCGCCCGTCTTGTGGATATGTCAAAAGACTTTGAGCGACAGCTCGGCCAAACACAGGACAGTATATTCGCCATTTCCGGAGAAAGGTTCAATATTCAATCCCCTCAGCAGCTTGGCCGCATACTCTTTGAAAAGCTCAAGTTGCCGGTTCAAAAGAAAACCAAGAAGAAGACGGGCTATTCCACAGACGTGGAGGTGCTCAAAACCTTGTCTGTAGACCATGAACTGCCTGCGCTGGTCCTTCAATACCGCTCGCTGGCCAAGCTCAAATCCACGTATGCTGATGCCCTTGTTGATCTTATTCATCCGGAAACAAACCGTGTACACACTTCGTACAATCAGACAGTCACCGCCACAGGCCGTTTGAGCAGTAGTGTCCCGAACCTTCAAAACATCCCAGTGAGAACCGAGCAGGGACGCCAGATCCGGGCGGCCTTTGTTCCGCGCAAAGGCTGGACTATGCTCTCTGCTGACTATTCTCAGATAGAACTTCGTCTCCTTGCCCACTATTCGCAGGACCCCATACTCGTTGACGCCTTTGAACATGACCAGGATATCCACGCACGCACAGCCACAGAGGTTTTTGAACTTCTGCCTGGTTTGATTACAAAGGATATGCGCCGCCAGGCAAAAGTCATCAACTTCGGAATTATTTACGGCATGAGTGCTTTCGGGCTATCCAAGGAACTGGGCATCAGCCGAAAGATGGCAAAGATTTACATTGAAAACTACTTTAAGAGGTACGAGGGAGTGAAGCGTTTTGCAGCCGAAACCATCGAGGAGGCACGCAAGGCGGGCAAGGTAACCACACTGCTTGGCCGACACCGTTGGCTGCCCGACATTTCCAGCAAAAACCGCGCGGCACGTCAGTTTGCCGAGCGCACTGCAGTGAATACGCCCCTTCAGGGCACGGCTGCCGACCTCATCAAACTGGCCATGATACAGATACATGAAGCTCTGAGCCAAAAAGGCTTCAAGGCCAAGATGCTTCTGCAGGTCCACGACGAACTGGTTTTTGAGGTCCCTTCGGAGGAACTGGCGAGTGTAGAAAAACTCGTCACCGATAAGATGGAAGGGGCTTACGATTTGCGCGTACCGCTAAAGGTCGATGTCAAGACAGGCCAAGATTGGGCCAAGATGTATTAGGAGGCTGTCCGAGAATGGCTATTTTCCGCAATCTCTGCGTCAGGCTCAGGTTTTGGTCCTCAAAATACTCAATGTATTCCTGCGGCTAAAACCTTCGCCTTCCTTGACCCTGCGAAAAATTTCTCATTCTCGGACAGCCTCTTACGAGGCGTCCTCGTCCTGTTCCTCTTGATCAATACTGTGGTCTAGAATTGCCTCCTTGACACTTCTGTAGATGCTCTTGAATGCTTCATCAAAAGAGGCAGGAGATACACGCCCCACCTCAATAAACTTTGCCACAATCTCTTTGGTCACCTTCAGGACCTGCTGATCAAGCGTTCTCATATTCACCTCCAGCACGCTTTTCACCACACGTTTTGGGCCTTGGAAAACCGGTTCGTTTCATACCATCTCATAACACATGTGAGGATTGCCTTACAAGACATGCCAGAGCATTTCATGGCTTCCCGCAGAAGACCATGAGGAGTAGGTTCGGGGTAATTCGCTCTTGACAAACTCCTGATATTCTGCTGGGTTGCGGTGTTTGACTGTTTGTCACATGAAACAAAAAGGACGCATTCCCGTAAGCAAGCTCAGAAGCCCCTGGTGCTGGTGGTGGCGGAATAGAGGTGGGGGATCTGTCCGCACCCAGTTCTAGGCGCAAAACACATGAGCCAATCAAAGCCGCGGATAGTCCCTCCGAACGCCGCGGTTTTTTTGTGCCCGACTACTGGCAATACACGAAACGCAGGTTGCAATCTAAAGGGATGAACAACTCCGATCCTATCCTTGAATTGAGAAAGGTCTCCATTAATTTTGGTGGCATTCAGGCCATCAGTGGATTGTCGTTGCGCGTGCAAAAGGGCCTGATCTTTTCCCTGATGGGTCCCAATGGGGCAGGAAAGACAACCGCCATCAACGTAATCACGGGCATATATCCCCCTGTGGATGGCCAAATCTATTTTCAAGGCCAGAGCCTGTCCAGGAAGAGTCCTTATCAGGTGGCTCGAATGGGAATTGCCAGGACCTTTCAAAATATCCAGGTTTTCCAGAATATGACAGTTCGAGAAAACGTGATGGTGGGGATGCACACCCGGACAGGGTCAGGATTTGTGCGGTGTCTCCTGCACACCCCCATGGTTCGGAAAGAAGAAGTCGCCATAGGCAAGAAGTGCGACGAGGTCCTGGATTTCCTGGACCTCATCTCCAAGGCCGATCTGTCGGCGGCCGGTCTTTCTTACGGTGATCAGAAGAGGGTAGAAATAGCTCGTGCGTTGGCCACAGAGCCCAGACTGCTGTTCCTGGATGAACCTGTGGCTGGTCTCAACCTGCAAGAGACAGACGAGATGTCAGACACCATTCTAAAGATCAGAGAACGGGGCATCACGGTTGTTCTGGTGGCACACGACATGAATCTGGTCATGGGCATTTCTGATACCATCACAGTGCTGAATTACGGCGAGAAAATAGCAGAAGGCAAGCCTTCGAAGATACAGAGCGACCAGAGAGTAATAGAAGCTTACCTGGGCAAAGAGCTGTGAGAGGAGTCCGCCAGCGGTGACATCCATGAAAAGAGAAACGCTTGCCATGTTGTTTATGCAACGTTAGGGGACATAACTTGAGAGTGAAACATTCTGACAGGAAAGGGGGTGTAAGTAAAAGACTGATGTTCTGCGGTAATAGATAACCAACTCAGATACAAAGGGGGAGAAAAGATGACAAGAAAAACGTTGGCAATTGTAGCAATCGCTCTGGCAGTTTCTTTCATGATGGGAACCCAGTTGTGTCACAGTGCTGCACCCATCAAGATTGCGGGCATTTTCGCCCTGACTGGCCGCGCTGCTCACATTGGAACGGCGCAACGAGATGCAGTACTCCTCGCAATAGATGAAGTAAATGAAACGGGTGGCATTAAGGGTCGTAAGTTGACCATGATAATGGAAGACACGGAAAGCAATCCAACAAAGGCAGTAATGGCCCTGAAAAAGGTTCTGGAATCAGAGGATGTGGTGGCCATTATTGGACCGACGTTGACAGGGACGGCCATGGCCATGAGGGGATTCATCGAAAAGGAAAAGATCCCCGCCTTTATGCATTCGGGTGGCGATGTTATCTTGAAGGCTCCATTGGACAAAAACGATCCGACTTCACTACCAAAGTGGACATTCAAGTCTCCTTACAAGGCTGCCGACGCCATGGGCAAAATATGCCAGTACATGAGTAAGCATGGCATCAAAAAGATAGGATTCATCTATTCCAACGAAGGATTCGGCAAAGACGGGCTCAGGAACGTGAAGGTCCAGGCACCTAAGTACGGAGTGGAAGTTGTCTCTCATGAGGCCTTTCAACCCAGGGATGTAGACATGACTGCCCAGTTGACTCGCATCAATGCCAAGGGCGTTGACGGGATCATCGCTTGGACTGTAGGCCCTGCCATGGGGATCATCCCAAAGAATGTGAAGCAATTAGGTATTAAGGCCCCGCTGTTTGAGTGCCACGGAGCAGGAGACCCCATCTTTTGGAAGGTTGCAGGACAGGCCGGAGAGGGCGTGATGATGCCTTCTACCAAGATTGTGGTTGCTGATCAACTTCCCGATTCTGACATCCAGAAGAAGAAGATCCAGGCATATGTGAAAGCATACAAGAAAAAATTCAACCGAGAGCCGGGCACCATGGTTGCTTACGGCGCCGATGCAGCGTTTATTGTGGTGGACGCTATCAAAAGGGTGGGTCCGGATAGGGCGAAGATTCGAGACGCCATGGAGAATACCAGGGGTTATGTAGGCATGAGCGGTATCTACAATATCTCTGCTGAAGATCACAACGGCCTGTCAATGAGCGATATTGTTATGATCAAGGCCACCAAGGGAGGCTGGAAATTGCTGAACTAGTGGATTGCAACTCGAGGCAGGATTGTAATAGAGCCTCAAAAACTCAAGACAATGGATCTACACCAACAAATAGCCCAGTATGTCATTACAGGATTGACCATTGGTTCTATCTACGCCATCGTGGCTATGGGTTTTAGTATTATCCATAATGCCACCGGAATAGTAAACTTTGCCCAATGCGAGTTTATCTCTCTCGGCGGTATGTTCATGTACAGCCTGGTTGTTGTGTTGAAGGTCCCCATGCTCATCTCCTTTTTCATATCCATGGCTGGGGTTACGCTGATAGGAGCCTTGATGGAGAGAGGCCCCATACGACATGCAAGGTCAAAACAGACTATTGTTCTCATATTCTTAACCATCGGACTGTCGGGAACCCTGCGGGGAGTAGCACAGCAGATCTGGGGAACTGACAATGTAGATGTTCCCGCCTTTTCTGGAGAAGACCCAATTCATTTGCCCATAGGGGCCACCATATTGCCTCAACACATTTGGGTGTTCGGCATCACAGTGGCGGTGATGCTGGCCTTGAGACATTTCTTCGCGAACACAATAACCGGCAAGGCCGTGCGGGCAACGGCCTGCAATCGGAGTGCTGCTGCCCTTGTTGGCGTATCTGTCAATCGCATGATCCTGCTCTCTTTTGCTCTCAGCGGTGCACTGGGAGCTGTTGCTGGAATGATAATTGCTCCAATTTCTACGACGTCTTATGACACAGGGGTCATGCTGGGATTGAAAGGTTTTGCGGCTGCCATTTTGGGAGGATACGGCAACTTTGCCGGGGCCATCTTGGGCGGGATCATATTGGGCCTTCTGGAATCTCTGGGCGCAGGGCTGGTTTCGTCCCAGTACAAAGATGCCACTGCTTTTCTTGTCCTTCTCCTGGTTCTTTTCCTCAAGCCCACAGGCATCATGGGCTATGGAGAATCTGAAAGGGTCTAAGGGCGATGACTGAAGCCGGAAAGAAACATGTTCTCCATTTTGTTCTGCTGGCGGCTGTTATTGTCCTCATCCCGTTTTTTGTGGAGAGCAAATACTACCTTATTGTCCTCAACGTGATTGGTCTAAACACCATTGTTGTTGTGGGCTTGAACCTGCTCATTGGTTTTGCCGGGCAAATCTCACTGGGTCATGCTGCTTTCTATGGGCTGGGGTCCTACTTCTCAGGAATTCTTACGGTAAACTACGGATTCCCGGCATGGCCGGCTATGATAGTGGGAATGCTGGCTACGGGGGCAATAGCTTATCTGATAGGCTATCCATCCCTGAAGCTTCGCGGACACTATCTTGTGATGGCTACTTTAGGGTTCGGTATCATCATCAATATCCTAATGGGTGAACTGGAGCACTTCACCGGAGGACACGATGGTTTGATAGGAATTCCCCCGCTTTCCATAGGAGGACTTACGTTTGACAGTGACTTGAAGAATTTCTACCTCATCTGGACCTTTGTCTTTTTCTGTATGCTGTTGGCCAGAAATCTTCTCGATTCCAGGGTTGGCAGGGCACTGCGGGCGATACATGGAAGTGAAGTTGCAGCAAATTCACTGGGTGTCAACACAGCCTCCTACAAGGTAAAGGTCTTTGTCCTTAGCGCCATGTTCGCATCTGTATCCGGCAGTCTGTATGCCCACTACATCACTTTTATCAGTCCCAGCACATATGATTTCTATTATTCTATACAGGTTGTAACCATGGTCATTGTGGGAGGTATGGGAAGTCTGTGGGGCTCGCTTTTAGGGGCCGCAGTCCTCAGCTCTATTTCAGAGGCCCTACATATTGCCAAGCAGTACCACATTATTGCCTATGGGGTTTTCTTGAGTCTCGTGCTCATCTTTCTGCCCGACGGGATACTGGTCAGTATTCACAATTTTTTCCAAAACAGGAAATTGCGGAAACTTGTGGCCGCTGAAAAAGAAGGACTGACGAGGTAATCTGCTCGCGTATGGAGACTGGCCACAGCGAAGGTCTCGAGAGGTACTGTTCAAATGAAAGGAGTCGTCATGGATGAGAGTTTCATGCCAACGGCGAAAACATCAGAAGAACTCGGGAAGCTGCAACTGCAAGGCCTAAAATGGACTGTAGACCATGCCTACAACGGGTCTTCCTTTTATAGGAATAAGATGGACCAGGCAGGCATAGGACCTGAAGACATTCAGAGCCTCGATGATCTGGAAAGACTGCCCTTTACGACGGCTCAGGATCTTCGTGAGGGGTACCCGTTCCCGCTCCTTTCCGTTGCCGTTGAAGATGTGGTTCGCATTCACGCCTCATCAGGGACCACGGGCAAGAGAAAAGTGCTTTGTTACACCCGCAAAGACATCGATGACTGGGCGGACATGTTTGCCCGGTGTTATGAAATGGCAGGCCTCAACCGAAAAGACCGGGTGCAGGTGGCTGTAGGATACGGGCTGTGGACGGCTGGTGTGGGATTTCAACTGGGCTGTGAACGCTTTGGCGCAATGGCTGTGCCAATAGGCCCGGGCAATCGGGACATGCACCTTGAGGCCATGGTGGATCTTCAAACCACTGTTTTCTGCTGTACAGCCTCAATGGGACTCCTTATGGCCGAGGAGGTTCACCGCAGAAACCTCACGGATAAGATCTCCATAAGAAAGGTCATCTTTGGGGCTGAGCGCCACAGCGCGACCATGCGCAAAAAAATCGAGCAGTACTTTGGCATAGAACAGAGCTTTGATATTCCCGGCCTCACCGAGCTCTATGGTCCTGGCACGGGTCTTGAGTGCGAAAGGCATGAAGGGGTCCACTACTGGGCGGACTACTATATACTGGAGATCATTGACCCGGAAACCCTGCAGCCTGTGGGGCCGGGAAAAACAGGAGAGATGGTGGTTACCACGCTGCGCAAGCAGGGCGCACCACTAATTCGGTACCGGACCCGAGACTTGACGCACCTTAAGCCTGAACCGTGCTCGTGTGGAAGCGTGCTTCCCATGCACGGGCCTCTGCTGGGCCGCACAGATGACATGTTCATTATTCGGGGGGTGAACATCTACCCGGGCCAGATTGACCGTCTGCTTTCCCAAGAAGCTGAGGTGGGCAGTGAATATCAGGTCATCCTTACGCGCAGGCAAGGGGTGGACTACATAACAATCCGCGTGGAGCGCGGCGAATTCACAAACCCTTCTGAAGACGACAAAATCACTGCCAGGCTCGAAGATACGATCAGGCAACAGCTCCTTGTTCGGGGAAGCTTAGAACTCGCAGACTACGGGACCCTGCCTCGTACAGGAAGGAAGAGCCAAAGGGTCTTTGACGAACGGGACAATCCGTAACTCTTTTTCGATCACGTTCGTTGTTCTAGGACTCTTTCAGGCTCCTCTATATGGAGGCACCATTGTCTGTACTTGCACTGAATCTGATCGCACTCCGTAATTCCTTTGGCAAAACAGTCGAAATTGCCCTCATTGAGTTGTTTCTTGTGTATGGTAGGAGAGATCACGTCTTTGAAACACAAATTGCACAGCGACGACGTATACACATTAGGCCCCCAGGAAATCGAGGATTCCTTTTGCCACTCCTTCCCACACCTAATACACTTTACGCGCAATTTGTCCATATCATGCACCCGGCGCAACGCCACAGACGGATTCTCTGCGAAGCCGTCAAGGTGGGGTCAGTTCCATCTGACAAGGTATCATCACAAGGTGGGAGCGAGTTAGCACCGCGGTAAGGGGATGTCAAGCATATATTGTGGGTCTGTGAAAAGAAAACGCAATATATAGTTGTAAAGGGTCAACATGGTTGTATTGCTGGGTATCTTTGGGACGTCATTTGTCATTGCCCTGTCCGGGGCCCTGATGCCTGGCCCTGTCCTGACAGTGACCATCAGCGAGAGTTCGAGGCGCGGGTTTTGGGCGGGGCCCCTTATTATTGCGGGTCACGCAATCCTTGAACTCTGCCTGGTTGTTCTGCTGCTGCTTGGGCTTGGCCCCTACCTCAGGAAAGACATCGTTTTTGGCATCATTGGGACATGTGGCGGATTCATCTTGTTGTGGATGGCGCTGGGCATGTTTCGATCCCTCCCATCCTTGACATTGAACTTGGAGCCAGACGCCCCGGCAGGCACCCATCCCGTGTGGTCGGGCATACTAATGAGCCTTGCCAACCCTTATTGGACCATCTGGTGGGCAACCATCGGGATTGGCTACATTGTCTATTCCATGAAGTTTGGCCCAGCCGGCGTAGCCGCCTTTTTTGCGGGTCACATCTCTGCTGACCTTGCCTGGTACTCAGCCGTATCACTTGCGATTTCAAAAGGACGGGGCTTCATGAGGGACAACGCATACAAAACGATCGTGGCGGTCTGTGCGGTTGCCCTGGTAGTATTTGGCTTATGGTTTGGCGCCCTCGGCGTGCAAAAACTTGTCTCTGTCGTGTCTGTGTGAGTCTCGGGCCGGCCTTGAAGTTTGTGACGGTGTGTACAAGGGCCGGTCAGTGCGGTGTTATCAGAAAACAGCACGCCTTGTCCCCGGAACAGAGTCGCGACAGGATTTCAAAGTTTACAGGCCCAACAAACTCTTCAGCAAAGACCCCGTACTCCACTGAGCAGATCGCATCACTGATTTTTTCGGCCAAATGTTCCCGCTTTGACTTTCTCAGCAGGCCAAGCCAGGGACACTGCGTGATCGTAATCTTCATTGCGCGTTCTTGTCGGCTCAGCTCGCTCACGAAATCCTCCGCATCCAGCTTAAACTTGACAGCCTCGGCAAGATCCTCCTCTCTGTCACCCTCCATCTCGAGCAGTTCTTTGATCTTCCTTGCCTGAATCTTCGGCAAGACCTCCCACACCTTCCTGTCCATGTCCAAGGCCTTGTCAAATGAGTCTGCTTTTTCCACCATCACAAACCACAGACCATCCACGGCCAAAAAACACTTCTTGAAGTATTCGCTGAGCAGTTCCGGTTGCATATTGCCTCCTTGCCCGTTAGGGATTGAAGATTGTCGATTGAAACTGGAAATTGGAAACTGGTGCCGTTGAAGACGAAGGGTGCAAAACACTACACAGTACTCTTTTTCGCGTTTTCGTACTTTCGTGTTTTCGTTGTAATTTTCTTATTTAGGCATTTTAGGCACTTTAGCTCACTTTAGGCACTTTTTTCTACTAATAACGAAGGATCAAGCCAATCCCGACAGGTCGGGACAGGCGGGATTTGCAAAGCCGTCAAGTCTTGTGCCAAACATGTCGATAAGAACACATACAGGCGAAAGGGCTTTGGCCGAGCCGGACATAATGTGGAGCAACCTTCATGAGCCCATATTACAAGGTTCCAGACGAACTGAGACAGACTCTGCAGTACCAGGAACCAACGCATGGTGACCATGAGTGGCACCGTTGGGATGAAAAGCTTGTCGAGGAATTCGGCCGCTGGCTGGGCCGGCTTGCCAAGGCATTTGCCATCATCTCAGTTTTGATCTGCGCTGCGATAACCATTGCATGGTTCTTGGAAATATACTAAAGGGCTGCCACGGTCACTAATCCCATCGCCTGGCCTCCCAGTAAAGAGCCTGCCATTTTAAATCTTGCCTTTCGTTTTCTTCCTTTGTAACTTCGGACTTTTCACGATTTCCTCAAGGTTGAGAGTCATGAAGAATTCTTCTGTGACAGTTGCCGCAAGCGCCTGCCTCCTGGGATATTGTTGCCGCTATGACGGTGCCTCAAGCTCCAGTCCTTCGCTGGAGGAGCGTGCAAGAAAGGAGGCTGTGCTTCCTATCTGCCCGGAAGAACTCGGGGGCCTTCCTACCCCCAGAATCCCTTCTGACATTGTTGGAGGCGACGGATTCGATGTCCTGGACCGCCGGGCCAGGGTCTTGGACCGTGAGGGTTCTGACGTAACTGATGCCTTCCTAAGGGGTGCTTTTGCCGCCCTGAGAAAGATCAGGGCAAACAAGGTGGGGTTGTGTTTCCTCAAAAACAGAAGTCCATCCTGAGGTCTTGGCCGCCGGCCGGGTGACCGGCGCCCCATAGGCGTAACAGCCGCATTGCTCACACGGGAGGGTATTCAGGTCCGATATCCACCCCAGGACCAATGCTGTTCTTAGTTGTCAATTTCATGCTTTTTCTGGCAGAAAACTTAAAAGATGACCACGAAAACACGAAAGTTTAAAAGCACGAAGTAATATCAAGATTTTCGTGTCTTCGTGATAATTTGTTTTGTTGGGGTTCCGGCTGAATCTGCGGTTCACAAAGATTTACCTAACGGAACCGTATTGACAATGGAACAGATAATCCACGCCCAGAGGACGTAGTTTGGAAGATTACAGTGAAAAGGGATTGTGTAATGGTCTCGATGCGGTCAAAAATGTTTGCATCGCCTCTTTTCGCGTGCTATAAAAAGGATTTCTAGTGCTGGCACACGGTCAGCGCGACGATTTTTTACAGGAGGATCCATATTGCCATGGCAAGAGTCTGTGAAATATGTGGCAAGAAACCCATGTCCGGCCACAACGTGAGTCACGCCCACAACCTGACCAAGCGGCGCTTTTACCCGAACTTGCAACAGGTACGTGCTGTTCGTAACGGCAGCGTCAAGCGAATGAAGGTATGTACGAGGTGTATTCGGTCTGGATTGGTGGTAAAACCAGCCTAAGCCCTAAGGGGCTGCCATCCGGCTGATTTTTATGACGTGTTTTATCTTCTTGAGTGATTTGATGATGTCGTCCAAGTGTTGGGCACCCAACACAGCAAGCGTGAAGTAACAGTCGGCCCGCCTATCTGCACGAGTCTTCACTTCGGCGTCCAGAATGTTTGCCTCAGCCTGGCTCAATGCTGCAGTAATGGTTGCCAAAAGCCCCATTCTGTCGTTGCAGAGCATGTGAATCTTTACCGGGTACAGCTCGCCCGTTTCAGGGGCCCATTCAAGTCCTATCCTTCGGGCCGAGTCCATGCTCAGGGCATGGGGGCAAGTTGTGCGGTGGACTGTGACTCCCTGGCCCCTGGTAATATAGCCCACCACAGGATCACCAGGCAGGGGACTGCAACATTTGCCGTAGCGAATCAGTATGTCGTCCAGGCCCTTAACCAGAATGCCTGACTTGGGCCTGGGTCTCTTGCTCCGGACACGGTCTTTGATCCTCCCAACGATGCTTTCTTTTCGTTCCCTTAGTTCAGCCTTTGGCACGAAGTATCGAACCACCTGCAAAGGTGTGGCCTTGCCATACCCTACCCCTGCAAGCATGTCATCGGCTGTCTTGTAGCCAAGCTCCTGCACTGCCTTGTCAATTTCACCTGATTTTAAGTGCTTGTTCAAACTCAGGTGGTATTTTCGAAATGCTTTCTCACACATATCTCGCCCCAGCGCCAGGCTCTGTTTTCTCTCCGCGGTTCTGATGTGCGAACGTATGCGGGAGCGGGCCTTTGTCGTCTTGACGAGGCTGAGCCAGTCCTTGCTGGGCTCATGATGGGGCGAGGTAATGACCTCGACCCTTTCGCCGGTCTTTAGCTCATATTTCAACGGTACCATGCGTCCGTTCACTTTGGCGCCCATACACTGGTTTCCCACCTCAGAATGGATGGCATAGGCAAAATCGATTGGGTTGGCCCCTCTTGGCAAAGTCATCACGTCACCGCGAGGGGTGAAGACATAAACCTCGTCAGGAAAGAGCTCTATGCGGACAGTTTCCATAAATTCGTCCGGATCCTTCACGTGTTGCTGCTCTTCCACAAGCTTGCGAAGCCACGCAAAGACCTGACTGGTCTTTTCGTCAAGTGTGTCCCCTTCTTTGTACTGCCAATGGGCTGCAATGCCATCTCTGGCCACGGAGTCCATTTCCCGGGTACGTATCTGAAACTCCACTCGCTCACCAAAAGGCCCGATAACTGTCGTGTGGAGTGACTGGTACATATTGGCCTTGGGGATCCCGACGTAGTCCTTGAAACGCTTTGGTATTGGTTTCCAAATCGAATGTATTACCCCCAGGGCCTCGTAACATTGCTGGACTGTGTCAAGGACCATGCGGAAGCCGATGATGTCATAAACATCCTCAAAGCTCACCTGCTGCACCAACATCTTCTGGTAGATCCCGTGGAAGTGCTTGTGGCGGCCCTGAATCGCGCAGTTAATTTGAGCTTCGGTCATCTTTTCGTGGATGATTTGACTTATGGTGTCTACGTGCTGTTGTTGCTCCTCCTTTTTCCTGGCCACATGGTTCGCAATCTCTCGGTACTCGTGGGGAGAAAGATACAAAAACGAGATGTCTTCAAGCTCATTCTTCATCCAGTAGATACCCAGGCGGCTTGCAATAGGGGCGTAGATGTCTAGGGTTTCTTGGGCTATCTTGATCTGTTTTGCTTCGGTTTGGAACCGAAGGGTGCGCATATTGTGAAGCCGGTCGCAAAGTTTGATCAAAACCACTCGGATATCATCAGCCATGGCCAGAATCATCTTGCGGATGCTCTCTGCCTGCCGCGCCTCAGAACTCCTGAACGACAAGCTACTCAGCTTGGTCACACCTTCCACGATTCGCACCACCTCCTCACCAAACATCTCGGTGAGGTCTTCAACGGTTGCCTTGGTGTCTTCCAGTGCATCGTGCAACAGCCCTGCGGCCGCACTGACTGTGTCCAGTTTCAGTTCGGTCAAAAGCCCGGTCACTTCCAGAGGGTGGGAGAGATAGGGTTCCCCGGAAAGCCGCACCTGGCCTTCGTGGATACGGGCGGAATAGACATAGGCACGCTCCACAAGGCCCAAGTCAGCCTCTGGATGGTAGGTGCTAATACGGTCCAGGATGTCAGTGATGCGGATCATGTCTCTAGCGTCAGTTTCCCATTTAGAAATCGTAGATTTTAGTCCGAGGCAAGGCTACACAACGGTTTATACCGCAAACGTAGCGGCGCTACGTCGAGGACGGAAGCCCGCGGAGAACGCCGCATCGGGCCAAAATATGCCATTTGTGGACGAGCACTAGTATGCTTTGGCAAACACAACCCTCATATCACTATTGCCACCACAGGCAATACATGTTCCATCCTCTGCTTCTGCCTCAAGGGGGATGCACCGAATCGTCACTCTCAGGTCTTCCTTGATCTGTTCTTCGCAGCCTTGGCTTCCACACCAGTGGCAAAGGGCAAAACCTCCGTGGAGCTCGGATTTGTCGGGGTTTTTCGGGGTGAAAAAGGCATAGAAATCGTCCTTTGAATCAATACTCACCGTGTGCTTTTCCCTGAATCGAAAGGCTCGATCAAAGAGGTTCTTTTGAATGTCATCCAGCATGGAACCAACGGTCCTGACAAACTCATCCCTCGGGATAGATTCCTTGTCTCTGGGGCCCCTGTCTCTTCGGCCCACAAAGACAGAGTCTTGGGCAATGTCTCTCGGCCCTATCTCAACGCGCAGCGGTATGCCTTTCTTGATCCAATCCCATCCCCTGCCCCCTATTTCTCTGTCATCGATCTCCACCGTGATCTTGCGATGATGCCAACTCAGGTCTCTCAACTCGCGAGCCAGGGCGTGGGTGTAGTCCATAACAGAACTTTTCTGTTCGGCCTTTTTGGCAATGGGCATGAGAACCACATGAGAGGACGCGATCATTGGAGGCAGGACCAGTCCGTTGTCATCGCTGTGAGTCATAATCAGAGCCCCGATCAGACGCGTGGAAACACCCCAGGATGTAGTCCATGCGAACCCCTCCTTTTCCTGTGCCGACTGGAACTTTATCTGGGAGGCCCTTGCAAAATTTTGTCCTAGAAAGTGGGATGTGCCTGCCTGCAAGGCCTTTCGGTCCTGCATCATTGCCTCCAGACAATATGTATTCACCGCCCCCGGAAACCGCTCAGCAGCTGTTTTTTCGCCTTTGATCACTGGAATCCCAAGATAGCTTTCTGCCAGCTTGGCGTAGACATCCAGCATCTCGAGGGTCAGGTCCATGGCCTCTTCCTTGCTGGCATGAACTGTGTGGCCTTCTTGCCAAAGGAACTCGCTGGTCCTTAGAAAAATGCGGGGACGCATTTCCCATCTGACCACATTGCACCACTGATTGATAAGCAGAGGCAAGTCCCGGTGGCTGGTGACCCACCTGGAAAACGACTCTCCGATTATCATTTCAGAGGTGGGCCTCACCACCAATGGTTCCTCAAGGAGCCCCGCAGGGACAAGGCCTCCATTTTCGGCCTGCTCCAGACGATGATGAGTCACAACGGCACATTCTTTGGCAAAGCCTTCTACGTGTTCGGCCTCTTTTTCAAAAAACCGTTTGGGTATGAACAGGGGGAAATAGGCATTCTTCACACCTTTCTCCTTGAACATGCCGTCCAGTACTTCTCTGATGTTCTCCCACAGCCCATAACCCCATGGCTTTATGACCATACATCCCCGCACCGGTGAGTTTTCAGCCAAATCCGATGCCTTGATCACCTGCTGATACCATTCTGGATAGTCTTCGTCCCGTCTCGGCGATATAGCCACTTTCTCCTGTTTTCCCATACTAGCTCCTCGCTTCCCACGCCTCCACTTCTTCAAGGAGGGTATCAACCAGTGTGTCCTCAGATACTTTCCGAACTACCTTTCCCTTCCTAAACAGCACCCCGTGCCCCTTGCCACCGGCGATTCCGATGTCTGCCTCTTTGGCCTCCCCGGGCCCGTTTACAACACAACCCATGATCGCAAGCTGAACGGGTGTTGTCTTTGTAATCAGGGCCGACTCCACTCGTTCCACGACTTCAACCAGATCGATGTCACACCTGCCGCACGTGGGACATGAGACGATGTCCGGGCCCCGCTGCCGAATCTTAAGGGCCTTTAGGATCTCAAAGCCAACACGGACTTCATCCACCGGGTCTCGGGTAAGAGAAACGCGAATGGTGTCACCGATACCCTCAGCAAGAAGGATGCCGATACCCAGCGCCGACTTTACTGTACCCGAAATCAGGCTGCCCGCCTCGGTCACACCCACGTGGAGGGGTAGATCGCTCTGAGAGGCGAAAAGCCGGTAAGCTGCCACAGTACGCGCTACATCCGAAGCCTTGATAGATACTTTGATATCGGAAAAATCAAATGATCTGACGAGCTTTATATGCCGGAGGGCGCTATCGACCATGGCCGCAGGTGTTGCCGAGCCGTATCTCTTGAGCAGGTCTTTTTCCAGGGAGCCTGCATTTACGCCTATGCGAATTGCAATGCCTGCGGCGCGGGCCGCATCAGCAACGGCCTTAACCTTTTTCGCTCCGCCAATATTTCCGGGGTTGATCCGCAGGGCGTCTGCCCCGGCCTTGACTGCCGCCAACGCCAGCCGATAGTCAAAATGAATATCGGCAATAAGAGGAATGGATATCTGATCTTTAATGGATGAAATGGCTTCAGCAGATGCCTGATCCGGCACTGCTGCCCGAACCAGCTCGCAGCCGGCTGCCTCCAGACGATGAATCTGGGCAACAGTGGCACTCACATCGTGGGTGAACGTGTTGGTCATGGACTGCACGGAAATGGGCGCACCACCACCCACCTTCACGTTACCGATCGATATCTGTCTGGTTGCCCTGCGAGCCGGGGTAACATCTTTAGATGTCATTTAGGGCCTCTGCAATCTCTTTTCCGGTTTTTTTGCCAGTTGGCATGATATTGCTGTGTGGATAAGCCATTCTCACAGACACCCCCATGATTTCATACTACCTCGCTGCAGGCTCCTGTCAATTTTTAAATATACATGAAGATGTGACCAAAAATTTTGCCCTTGCATACGGGAACAAGGCAGACTATTGTTTTAGATCAGCGTAAACAACATGACCTGCCTATTTCACTGGTGATGTTCACATCAAAGCTGAGCTATTGTTGAATTTCGCATAAAACGGATGTGCGAAACTTGAGTAAGGTATTAATAACAGTTAGTGTCCATCCACGAACACCGATTTACCAAAGTATGACTTTTGGAGGGGCACTGTCAGGTGTTCGTTCAGAAATGGTAGATTTTGGTCCGAGGCAAGGCCGCACAAGGGTTTTCGCCGCAGGCGTAGCAGGCTACGTCGAGGACGGAAGCCCGCGGAGAACGCCGCATCGGGCCAAAATATGCCATTTCTGGATGGGCTATGTAATTCGCGAGGAGATGTACCGTTATGCCGGACACAGTTAGTGGCATACTAAAACTAGCGAGAAATGGTGGTGGTGTACTGTGTGACCTGTTGCAGCCCTTTGGCCCGGGTTCCCATGAAACTAAGGTGCCAGCCGGGCTCGTCAGGGAGAACAATCTCGTCCAAGGTGCCAGCGTCACAGGTTCGGTGCTGAAGGACCAAAACCCACCGCAACTGGCCACAGTTGAATCGGTCTGCGGCCTCACCCCGGAACAATTCAAAAACCGTGCCCTTTACACGCAACTTATTGCCATCGATCCGTTGGAGAGGTTCCAACTTGCCGCCACAGGTGAGATGAGTATGCGCGTCGTTGATCTCATGGCGCCCATCGGCAAAGGCACCCGGGGTATGATTGTGTCTCCTCCTAAGGCTGGAAAAACCACCATTCTGGAGCAAATTGCCAGGGCCATCCACGCCGGTGATCCTCAAACACGCATTCTCGTAATGCTAATTGATGAGCGGCCCGAAGAAGTCACTCACTTTCGTCGGGCCGTAGACGCAGAAGTCATCGCCAGTTCCAGCGATCGCAGCATCCAGGAACACGTGGGATTGGCTGAACTCATGCTTGCTCACGTGCGTACCGAGCTCGAGTGTGGCCGCGACATAGTTGTGCTTGTTGACAGCCTGACGCGCCTGGGCAGGGTCTTCAACCTTAGGAGCAGAGGCAGAGGTCGAACAATGTCGGGCGGTTTGGATGCAAGGGCACTGGAGATTCCTCGCCGGTTTTTCGGCCTTGCGCGCAACATCGAAGGCGGCGGGTCCGCCACCATCATCGCCACAGCCCTGATAGACACCGGGTCACGCATGGATCAGCTCATCTTTGAGGAATTTAAGGGCACCGGCAACAGCGAGATCGTTCTGGATCGCGAGCTTGCCGAAGCAAGGATTTTTCCGGCCATCAACGTGGCTGCCAGCGGCACCCGGAAGGAGGAAAAACTGTATGACCCTGACGACATCAAGCGTCTTACCACCATTCGGCGGGGCCTTGTAGGCCGCAAACCCAAAGACGCGATGACCTCGCTCCTTAACGCCCTCGAGTCACACCCCACCAACGAGGAATTCCTGAAAAGCATCCCTTTGGCAAAGTAGTGAGACCTCATTTTACGAGCGTGTCATAGGCTTGCTGGATGCCCACGAATTTTTCGTGGGCAAGGTCCTGAAATTCCTTGCCCAGATGCTGGACCCTGTCCGGGTGGTACTGGGCGGCCAAGGTCTTGTATGCGGTCTTGATTTCTTCTTCTGAGGCACCTTGTTCAATGCCGAGAATCTCATAGGGGTCGTCGGTCTTGTCTGACTCCTGTTCAGCTGCCTGGCCGCCCGAGCTCTGTTGTCTGCCTTCCTGGCGTGCCGGGCCGCTTGCCGTATAGGCCCTTTTCAGCCTGTTCACCCACCACCAGGCAAGAGCCAGCACAGCGACGTCATCCAGCCGTCCGAGCCCTCCCAGAAAATCCGGCAGCAGATCATAAGGGCTGAGCAGGTATATAATGGCTATGATCCATGGAAGGTATCTTTTCATCATTGCAATCGAGTCGAGACCATTGAACAGTGTTTTTTTTGCCCGAATGTCTCCAGCCAACACACCCATGGCATACGGCATGGAGCATGGGGCATAGGGCAAAAATCTAAAGGCGCAGGGCACAAGGCCTTGAAATTAGACACCGGATGCTTAATAATAGAGTAAATCAGGTTCAAGGAGAAACTAATGCCTTTGTATGAGTTTTGCTGCAAAAAATGCGGCACCCAATTTGAACGAATTGTCTTTTCCGACAAAGAGCAGATCAAGTGTCCAGGGTGCAAAGCACCTGGTCCTGAGCGCCTCATGTCAATCTTTTCTTCGTGCAAGGCAGCCACTGGTGTAGGAACTTCTGCCCCGTCCTCTTCGTGTGGCCCGTCTTCTCGAGGTTTTTCTTGAGCGTAGCATAGATTGCCTCGGCCGGGCGCCGAGAATCTTCAGAGGAAAAGCAAATGAAAGAGCTACTGATTATGTTTGCAATTCTGGCCGTGTGGCTTGTGTTGCAACTATACATCCTGCCCAGGCTGGGTATATCCACCTGACTGAAAAACGACTGCCAGGTCGGCGACCAGGCAAAACCCGCAGAACAAGCACAAGCGCCCGAGATTCCCAAGAGAAATGCCTGATTCGGATAAACCGGAATTAAGGAATTTCGGTTTAGGGAAACTCACCAGATGTAATCCTGGGCAATCCCTCTCTTATCCTTGCCAGCCAACACGTGAAGGGTGCGTATCTGTTTCAGCCTTATAGGAGAAAGCTGGCCAATTGGTATGTAGACCATTTGTTTTCCCCAACGAGCTGCCACCTGTTTGATAAAAGAGCGTGGCGCCGATTTAGCCACATAGACCACGTGCTTTTCTATGCTGTATTCAAGGCCGGCCAGCACGAGTCGCTCGGCCTTGGTCCTTGCCCAATCGTACTCTGGGTCTCCCCACACATCAGCCAGACGAAGAGGCGGATAGGTCATCACGAAACCCCCGTAAGTGCACCTTGAGATCCCGGGGCCGACAATGTGTTCGGCCGGGTCGGTTGCATAGAAGGCCATGTCGGATTCCTGATCATGCTCTCCCAGCCATGTCATCAAATAGGGGTATTTGTCCTCTGTCTGGTCCTCATCAAATATGACCACAACCGAACCTACACCGCCCTTGATCTTCTTGAACTCTTTGACATAGATACGGCCCTCATGTATGTGGCGGGCTGTCTCGCGCATGTCTATGCCGTCCAAAATCGTGGTTTCAAAAGGCAGGCTGGCCGCATCCTCGGCTGACAGCGCATAGGAGCCCTTTGACCTGAGAAAAATGCCGTAGTCTTCTACGGCCATATCCTCAGGCGGATACGAACAAATATAGGGGTCCTCAAAACCTTCCAGCCATTCTCCGGGCCTGCGTTCCTTCATCCTCCGCTTCTTTGGGATATAGACCGGCCGTCGTTTGATCCTCGGAAGCCTTCTGCGGATGCGAATGGTTCGTGTCCCCAGCCAGAGCATATCTCCACTCATGCGGATCGTGGCAACCGAAGACTGGGCCTTCTGCCAGGGGTAGAACGACCCGAGCCGCCAGAACGCGTAACAGAAGTTGTCGTCCACGCATCCCCGGGCTGAAACAAGCAGCTGAAAAAAATCGGGCAAAAGGCGGCTTTCCAGCAGGGCATAATTCCTTGAAAACCGGAAAAAGGTCCTTTTCTGCCAACGGCAGACCTCCTCTCCCGTGTCCTGCCGATAATGGAGGGCTGCCTGGTCAAAGAGTCGCAGGTTCACCATCTGTCGGTCCACGGCGCCAGGCTTCATATGATGCACACTCCACCGTATGGAGGCATCCAGGGCCTCCTCCTCAGAGCAGGTGTCTTTGCCCCCGCTCATCAGGGTGAAGACACCGAGCTTCTTCTGAACGGTATATTTGGAGATTTCAGGCTCTGGCGGAAGCTCCCCACGGCGGTATTCGTACACCGATGCCAAAAATGGATATTCTGTTATTACTTCGGGCAGATCCTCCGGGTGAATATTGAACAGGCTCAGACCGCTACGTCTTGTCCTCTCCAGGGGCTCGGCCTGGGGGCGAAAAAAGGCGGCCCTGACCCCTTCAAGATGTGCCAGCCCGCAAACAAAAAGGATTTTGTCATGTTTGGCTGCGAGCTTCTGGAGCCGGAAGGCCATGGCGGCCTCCCGCCTGAGATCTGCGGGGCCCTTTTCAAGGCCCTCAAGCACCTGCTGCGCGTAGATGTCGTAGTAGGCGTGGATCCCGAGGCGGTGGGCGGCGTAAGTATCCGGCACATAATCACGATAAGAGGGATACTCATCCAGGTCCAAGTCAGCAAAACAGACCGGAATGTCAGCCTCCAGACCACACCGAACGGCCTCTGTGAGAGGGTCTGTGGGTTCGATTGGAAGATATACGGCCTCCCCTTTACTGTTTTCGTATAAGACTACCGATATCTCAGGGAGTCGCCGCACGCCCTTTTGGACTATGTCCTGAAGCGAATGAGGCAGTTCAACAGCCACGGCATCGGGTTTTACGTGCTCAAACTGGTGCCGCACGGCATTGGCAAACTCCAGGCTGTAGTGGACGATCGGGACGGGACAGACAGGGCCAAAGGGTTCTAAGGAGTCATGGGTCATTTTTGCTTTTTATCACTCTTAACGGCTTCGTAAAAAGTTCATATGCAAGACGCGCGAATCCTGAGGAATGAGGCGGGGGCCCAAGAGAGCCCGTTAGAGGTTTGAGGAGCGCTTCGCTTGAGGATGGAGGCGCAGGCGGCAAATTCAGATTAACAACGCCGAAGGCGTTCACCTTAATTTTAGGCATTTTAGGCACTTTCTTTCAGTAATGACGAAAGATGAAGCGCAACGCCGCATATGAACTTTTTACGAAGCCGTCACTCTTCATAGCGCAGTGCCTCATCGCCCAGCACATTCAGGATGGCGTGATGAATGGCGTCCTTTCTGGAAACGCGACTGCTGTGCATGATCTTCAGCGCATACCTGGCCATGTTGATGCCGTCGCGCACGGAATACACCTCGTCTGCGCTGTGTGCCCTCTGGAGAAAATCCACCATGTAGTTTAGGATGTCTTCGTCGGCAAACGGAAGGTTTTCTCTCAGGATCAACAGTTCGTCTTCACGGTCAGGAAAATCGATAAATATCTGGGGCTGCAATCTGGAATGGATGTACTCTGGAATTTCATAGGTGGAAGCATCTTCGTTGATCGTGACAACAAACCTGAACTCAGGATCGGCCGGTATGGTCATGCCGGTTATGATGGATTCGACATAGCGCCGATCGTCAAGGAGTGGGGCAAGGGATGCCCATGATTTTTCGCTCATCCGGTTTCCCTCGTCCAGGATACATACGCCGCCCCTGATCATGGCAGTGACCAGAGAACTGGCAGCGTACTTCACCTGACCGTCACCGCCCATCACGGGGGTAATAATGAGATCTTCGGGCCGGGTGTCCATGGTGGCTTGAAACAGATAAGTTTCGCGATTCAACCGCTTGGCAGCAGCATAGCCCAGAGTGGTCTTGCCAACGCCCGGTTTTCCAACGAGCCGGGGGTTAAAAGGCACATCCCTTTCGTCAATGACCATCCATGCGGCCAACACCTGGCTGATCAATTCTTTCTGCCCCACCCATTTTAAGGGCAACTCTGCAGGTTGGGCCAGCATGACCTGCAAGGACCCGAGCGTTATGGTTTCACTGGTTTGGGATTCCATAGTCATACACCTCGAAGTTTGTGAGAATTACCGGAATCGATGACCTATCCATGGCAGTTGATTCGAACGCCTAAGTCTAAACCAGCTCAACCCTCTTGTCAATCGGACGAGCCCTGGCGGTCGCACGGTTTGTCTTGTGTTTTTCCAAAAGTTTGGATAAGAGTACTGGGTTGGACCCAATATGCAGAAACGGGTGTTGCGGCGAGCAAATGACCTTAAGAGCCTCGGCCCGCTCACAGAGATTGTTCATGAAAAGCGCTTTACAAGAAGAACAAGAGTATGTCCCCGAGGCTGACCTGGAATGGCCGAATCCCGGACCCGGCCGTATAAAGAGGTTTGCCAAATATGTCTATAATCGTTTCCTCCGACTTCGAGGGAGCCCAGAGCAGATCGCCTGGGGGGCTGCCATTGGTTTCTTTGTGGGCATGACCCCCACCGTGGGAATCCAGATGTACGTAGCTGTAGCTATTGCGGCCTTCTTTAGAATCAACAAGGTGGCTGCTGCTGCTGCAGTCTGGATCAGCAATCCAGCCACCGTAGTGCCCATTTACGGGTTGGACTATAAGATAGGAGCAAAGATCCTGGGCTATACGCCAAAGGCCGGTTCCCTTTCAAGCCCTCCGGTGGAAACACTTTGGGATTCTGTGTGGTATTCTTTAAAGGCTGGTTTCCTTTCAAACCCATCATGGGAAACATTTTGGGATTCTGTGTGGCTTTCCGGTAAGCATGTGGTCCTTCCTACGATGCTTGGTGGGGTCCTCACTGGTATTGGTGTAGGTATCGTAGGTTACTTCGTAATCCTGGCCATGGTGAGAACGGCCAGGGAAAAGGCCAAGTTCCTGCGACGAAAAGAAAGCCAATTGCGACGAAAAAAGAAAAAATAAGGGCTACTTCTTTTCCCAGCGCAGCAGTTCAGTTACCTTGCTGAGCGTGCTTCCTTCCTTTATTTCCTGGCGGATTCTGTTCTCTTTTTCCAACACGTCCATGCCGCGGTTGGCATACTCGGCGGCCACCGATTTTGGCAGCACCACTGCCCCGTCATCATCTCCGAGGATCCAGTCACCGGTTTCCACCTTTTGATTTCCCACTGTCACGGGCACTCCGATCTCGCCGAAACCTTTGGGTTCGCCCGCATTGGGTAAAATCAACCTGGTAAAGGCGGCAAACTTCATCTCGCAAATGTCGTACGTATCGCGTATGGCGCCATCTATGATCACCCCTGCGAGCCCCTTTTGCACTGCTGAATGGGTGGCCAATTCTCCCCAAATGGCCGGCCCCACACCGCCTGCGTCAATGACTACCACGTCCCCCTGTTCGGCAACGTCTATGGCTTCGACAGGTTTTGCCCAGTCCCCCGGATAGGTCCTGACCGTGACTGCTCGACCTACCAGCCTGATGCCCCGAAAAAGAGGCCGAAGCCCTTCCAGAACCCCCCCCCTGTGGAGGGCGTCAGAAAGATTTGCCGCAGACACCTGCTCGAGAATCTGTCGAACCTCTGACTCTGATACTCTCTTGAAGAGTTTGGTGGGTATGGCGGTCATTTCTGCCATGGCCTTTTTGATGGTGGCGGCTGCCTCCTTGGGATCAACGGCTTTTGTGATGGCACCACCCACGATGATGATAGATGCCCCGGCCTCCAAGGCGTTAGCGGCTGTTTCGGAGTTTATCCCGCCGGCAACCCCCACAGGTACGGAAACGTCCTCGGCAACTTTTTGAAGGGTCGCAAATGGATTTTTTCCCTCCATTTGCTCGTCTATGGAGCAATGAACAGTGATGTAGTCGGCCCCAAAGCCCTCGACCTCCTTGGCCCGCGATACAGGGTCCTTCACGGCTATGAGGTCCACCGCGATGCTCGCGCCGTAGTTTTTTGCCGCCTGCACGCATTCGCGAATCGTGGCATCACTGGCAGCGCCCAGCACATCCACGATATTGGCGCCGGCCTTGGCCGCAGTCTCCACCTCCACGCGGCCTGCGTCCATTATCTTCATGTCTGCCAATATGGTTGCCCGGGGAAACAATTTCCTCAGTTGCCGGACAGCCTCCATCCCTTCGCTTTTGATCAGCGGCGTTCCGGCCTCCAGCCAGTCCGCCCCGCCGGCTACTGCGGCCCGGGCGCTTTTTATGGCACGTTTCAGGTCGACAAAATCAAGGGCCAATTGAAGAATAGGTTTCACAGCATCACCTCAATACCAGTGAATTGTGAACCATTGATATAGCAGAACAGCCCTGGAGTCAATCATGCACAGGCTGCAGTCCAAGACATTTTCTTGACTTTGCCTTTATGTTCCTATATTTGCTACCCTGTTCAGTAACGGTGGGTAGGAATCTGGGCGACACCAATGAGAATTCTTTTGATACATGCAGACAGCTTTTCGTTTCGCGTCACCGGCAAGACCTCTGTGGCCATGTCCAGTGAACTGGAAAAGGCTGGCAGTGAGGGCAAGATTGGCGAGGCCCTGGTTGCTTTTATGGCAGCGGAAAAGGGTGATGAAGTCAATCTTGGCTCAGTAGCCGACCAGGTAGTCGACGAGATCCTGTCTGTGGTGTCACAGATTGGCGCGAAGGACCTTGTAGTTTATCCGTATGCTCACCTTTCGGCCTCTCTGAGTTCCCCCAGGGTTGCCGTAAAGCTGCTCGACGAGGTTTGCACTCGGCTTCACGGCCGTGACCACTTGAATATCCTACGAGCGCCTTTTGGGTACTACAAGGCATTTGAGATCTCTTGCAAAGGCCACCCTTTGTCAGAACTCGGCAAAACTATCACTGCCGAGAAGCGGGCTGGAAAAGCGGATGAGGCCGAAGAATCAGAAGCCCTGAAGGCCGAGAAGCGGTTGGAGTCCCAATGGACGATCATGACACCTGGGGGTCAGCAGACGCCTGCAGAGGATTTTTCTTTTGCCACCCGGCCCAACCTGGAGAGACTTTTCCGGTATGAAACATCCGGGAGCCGTATCTCTGACGAACCGCCTGCTCACATTGAATTGATGCGCCGCATGGAGCTTGTGGACTATGAGCCGGGCTCTGATCCGGGCAATTTTCGCTGGTACCCAAAGGGTCAGCTTATGAAGCGCCTGGCCGAGACCTATGTCAGCAGCCTGGTAACCCGGTATGGAGGCATGCAGGTCGAGACCCCCATCATGTACGACTATCAGCACCCCAAGCTTAACCTGTATCTCCAGCGGTTTCCTGCTCGACAGTACGTGCTCCTTTCCGATCAAAAAGAGTATTTTCTCCGCTTTGCCGCCTGCTTTGGCCAATACCTCATCCAGCACGACATGCAGATTTCTCATCATCACCTGCCGTCCAAACTCTACGAACTCACACACTATTCCTTCAGGCGGGAACAGTCAGGAGAACTGGCCGGGCTAAAACGCCTGCGTACGTTTACCATGCCGGATCTCCATACCCTGGCCAAGGACACTGAACAGGCAAAAGAAGAATTCCTTCAACAGGCAGATCTGGCTGTTGAATGCATGGAGGGCTTTGGCCTGGACTTTGAGGTGGCCATTCGTTTTGTTAGAAATTTTGCTGAACAAAACAAGTCCTTTGCTGAAGAGATTGTATCCCGATGCCATCGGCCCGCTTTGATTGAGTTGTGGGATGAGCGGTTCTTTTACTTTGTGGCAAAGCTGGAATTCAATTTCATCGACCCGCAGGACAAAGCGGCCTGCTTGTCAACTGTGCAAATAGATGTTGAAAATACCGAAAGATTTGACATAACCTACGTGGATCACAATGGAGAAAAACAGCACCCTCTCCTTCTGCACGCCTCGATCTCGGGTTCCGTAGACAGAGTGATCTACGCCATACTCGAGACTCAGGCCATGAATGTGAAAAAGGGAGACAAGGCAGCATTTCCCTTTTGGTTGGCGCCCACACAGCTTCGCCTTGTGCCGGTGTCTGAAAAATTTGACGATGCCTGCAGGCAGGTTCTTGAAAAGGTGCAGTACAGGATTGACTATGACGATCGGGACATTACCATGGGGCGCAAGATAAGGGATGCGGAAAGGGAGTGGGTCCCTTACATCTTGGTCTTGGGGGCCAAGGAGGTGGCCGAAGGGTGTCTGAATGTCAGAACAAGAGACGGCACCCAGAAGAAGATAGTTCTCTCCGAGCTGCTGGCCGAAATCGAGCCTCAGATGGACGGAAAACCGTTTCTCGAGCTCCCTTTGCCGCAGCGTTTGTCCCGACGCCCGATTTTTGTGGGCTAGCCCCACAAAAACTGTTGTGCAAAGCTCCCGTTTTGTAGTACCATTGCCGAAAATGTCGCGGTAGCGGCAATGCGGACTCGTAAATCACGACCCGCAAATTCTCAAGGAGGTGAGGAATATAGCCAGGCACATAAATGTAAACCGGAAGATTCGGGCCAAAGAGGTGAGGTTAATCGATCCTGACGGCAAGCAGGTAGGGGTCGTACCCATTTTGCGGGCGCTGGAATCGGCAGAATCGCATGGACTGGATCTGGTAGAGGTTGCCCCACAAGTCAGTCCGCCGGTTTGCCGTATCATGGATTATGGCCGATACAAATACCAGCAAAGCAAGAAACTTCAAGAGGCCAAGAGACGGCAGTCAGGTTTTCAACTCAAAGAAATAAAGTTTCGTCCCAAGACCGAAGAGCATGACTTCCAGGTCAAGCTTCGTCACATCAAACGGTTCCTGGAAGGCAGAGACAAAGTAAAGGTCTCGATCATGTTCAGGGGAAGAGAGATTGCTCACAAGGAACTTGGGATAGCCCTCCTCGACCGAGTAGTTTCAGAATCATCGGACCTTGCCATAGTGGAGCAGGAATCGAAACTGGAGGGCCGAAGCATGATCCTGGTTTTAGCCCCGAAATAACTCGCCGGAAGATCCCTCTTGAAAACTCGTGAATCGTTGTTTGAAAGACATCTTTTGATCACGACTTTCAATTGTGCGATAGACACAGGAGAATAGAAATGCCAAAGATGAAGACAAACCGAGGTGCTGCAAAGCGCTTCAAGGTAACGGGAACAGGAAAAATAGTCCGTGCCAAGTCTAATGCAAGCCATATCATGACCAAGAAGACGACCAAGAGGAAGCGGGGGCTTCGAAAGTCTAATCTTGTTGATAAAACTAACAGGGCTATGGTGAAAAAGTTGATTCCATACGGTTAGTGTCCAGACCAGAAATGGCATCTTTTGTCCCGACAATACGTTCTCCGCGGCTTTCTATCCTCAACGTATCCCGCTGTGCGGGACTGCGGTAGAAACCCTTGTGCGGCCTTGTCTCGGGACAAAATCTACCATTTCTGATCTGGAAGTAATAAGTCGCTGAATCTACATTCATTTTTCGACCTCACATAAGGAGGAAAACCCATGAGAGTAAAAAGAGGGTTTAAGGCCAGAAGAAGACGAAAGAAGATATTGAAGCTTGCCAAGGGCTATCGCGGCGGGAGAAGCAAGCTTTACAGGACTGCCACCAATGCTGTGGACAAGGCCCTTCAGTATGCATACAGGGATCGAAGGACTCGTAAGCGAGACTTCAGGAGGCTGTGGATCATCCGAATCAATGCGGCAGCACGTCTTAATGACGTTTCTTACAGTCGGTTCATCAGCGGTCTGAAACGGGCCAGCGTGGAGCTGGACCGGAAGATATTGGCCGAGCTTGCTGTTTCAGACCCCGCGGCCTTTTCCCAGTTGACGGCCATTGCTGCAGGTGGGAAGTCGTGAATCTGCGACCGTGAAGCGCCGCCCGTTTCGGTTATTGTTAGACGTATGACGTAACGAGCTGCGAACAACGATCCGCGAATAACGAAAAAGGCGATGAAGCAAGAGCTTGAAAAGCTGGAACATGAGGCCTTGAAGGCCCTGGAGCGAGTCGATGGCCTTGAGAAGGCAAAGCAGTTGCGGGCAAGGTATCTGGGGCGTAAGGGGGCCGTAACCAAGTGTCTGCGTGACATTTCCACTGTGCCCCCCGATGAAAGGCCTTCTATCGGACGTCTTGCCAACGAGGTCAAGACAAGGATTGAGGCTGCCTTTGGCAAGGCCACCGAAGCATTTGAGACGGACCGTGTCAGGCCCGAAGGCCGCCTGGACGTTACCTTGCCCGGCCGACCGCTTGGCAGAGGGCGACTGCATCCGATCACTCAAATTGCATACGACATTTCCGAAATCTTCTTGAGGCTGGGCTTTGAGATCGCTGAGGGACCGGATGTAGAGTCGGACTACTACAATTTTGAGGCCCTCAACATTCCCAAAGACCATCCTGCCCGCGACATGCAAGACACCTTCTATATTTCCGACAATACCGTCTTGCGCACGCACACTTCCCCTATCCAGATCCGGGTAATGGAGAAGCAACCACCGCCTGTTCGAATCATCGCACCCGGAAAGGCCTACCGCGTGGATTCTGACGTTTCCCACACACCGATGTTTCACCAGATTGAGGGATTGATGGTGGGGGAAAACATATCGCTGGGTGACCTGAAGGGGATACTCACGACCTTTGTCCATCAGATGTTTGACGAGGAAACAAGCCTGCGGTTTCGTCCGAGCTTCTTTCCTTTTACAGAGCCCAGTGCGGAAGTGGACATACGTTGTGTCATATGCCGTGGCAAGGGCTGCCGTGTGTGCTCACACACGGGCTGGCTTGAGGTCCTGGGCGCCGGCATGGTCCATCCGGCCGTGTTTGAGATGGTGAACTATGACACTGATCGCTACACTGGCTTTGCCTTTGGCATGGGCGTCGAGCGCATCGCCATGCTCAAGTACGGCATTGATGATATCAGAAAGTTCTATGAAAATGACATCAGGTTCCTTCAACAGTTTTAGTTATTGGTCGGATACCGGATACTTGGCACATCGCAAATTGGACAACATTCCTTCAACTTTAGGCATTTTAGGCACTTCAGCTCACTTTAGGCACTCTCTTCTTGACCCATGAAAGTTAGTCTAAGCTGGCTCCAAGATTACGTGACCATAGATGCGGACGTGACCAGGCTCGCCGATGCCCTGACCATGGTCGGGCTGGAGGTGGATGCTCTTAAAGACCGTTATGGTTACCTGGACAGCGTAGTTGTTGGACGCATCAAAGAAATCAAGCCCCATCCAAATGCGGACACTCTTTCAGTGTGCGTGGTAGACGCGGGATCCGGGACAAGGCAGATTGTATGCGGGGCTCCGAATGTCAAGCAAGGCATCCTCGCCCCTCTGGCACTTGTTGGAACACAGCTTCCCTCGGGCCACACCATTGACATCGGCCACATCAGGGGTCAGGCCTCAGAAGGCATGTTGTGCTCTGAGGCAGAACTCGGCCTTGGAGAGGATAGCTCCGGGGTCCTGTTGCTTCCGGAAACAGCAGCACCGGGCACAGGGGTTGCCGCTGCTTTGGGGCTTTCAGATACGCAGATCGAATTTGACCTGACGCCCAATCGTTCGGACTGCCTTTGTGTCATCGGTATAGCCCGCGAGGTGGCAGCCATACTGAAGACCCCCTTGAAATACCCGGCAGTCAAGCTGCCGGCTGGAAAAACTCCCATAGAACAGCTCACGTCAGTTGCTATTGAGGCGCCGGATTACTGTCCCAGGTACACGGCAAGGCTACTGACAGATGTCAAGATTGCTCCGTCTCCTTTCTGGCTCCAGGACAAATTACACTCCGTTGGACTCCGTGCCATAAACAATGTCGTGGATGTGACCAACTTTGTGCTCATGGAGATGGGCCAACCTCTCCACGCATTTGATTTCGATCGTCTGAACGAACAAAGGATCGTTGTAAAAACCGCGCGCGAAGGACAGGTCTTTACGACCTTGGACGAAACAGAACGCACCCTCGGCTCTGAGATGCTTATGATTTGTGACGGCAAGGCACCGGTTGCCCTTGCCGGAATCATGGGTGGGTTTGAATCTGAAATCCAAGACGATACTACGCGTGTGCTCATTGAAAGCGCATACTTTAATCCTGTCACCACCAGACGCACAGCCAAGAGACTGGGTCTGAGCACTGAATCCTCATACCGTTTTGAGCGAGGCGTGGATCCCGAGGGTGTGGTGCGGGCCCTGGATCGGGCAGCGCAGCTCATGCTCAAGGTGGCAGGAGGGCAGCTGGCTCGCGGCGTCATTGATGAGTATCCCCGGCCAATCCCCGAAAGGGTTATTGAACTCAGTGTCAAGCGTACCAACCGGCTGCTGGGCACACAGCTGAGTCGGGACGAGATCGGCACATACCTGAGATCCATAGAAGTGGACGCAGAACCCGCAGGTGCTGATCACCTCAAGGTGGTGCCGCCAACGTTTCGTGTGGACCTTTTGCGGGCCGAGGACCTCATGGAAGAGGTGGCACGCCTGAGAGGCTATGACAAGATTCACACCAGCCACCCCCTGTCTCACGTTGTGGCAAGGCCTCAGGGGAAAAAGCTTCAACTTCGAGCTCAACTTCGCCAAGTCCTTGCAGGCTGCGGATTTTCAGAGATCGTGACTTACAGCTTTATCCCTGAAGACGCCTGCGACAGGCTCCTGCTTGGGCAAAACGACCCACGCAGACAGATGGTGTCCATACTCAACCCTCTGACCGAGGACCAGGGCGTCATGAGGACCTCTTTGCTTCACGGCCTTTTGGCCACCATGTATCGCAACATGACGCAGCGAAGCGAGAACCTGAGGATCTTTGAGTTGAGCAAGATCTTCCTGAAGACCTCAAATGATGAACTCCCAGAGGAAGTAGAGATGGTATCGGGCCTTTGGACCGGAACGCGACACGAAAGCTCCTGGCATTTCAAGGAAGAAAAAGTGGACGATTATGACCTAAAAGGAGTGGTCGAGGCCATTTGCGCGGAGTTGAACATCACTGGGGTGCGCTTTGTCCTTTCGAACACAACAGACCTTCCCTATTTCAGGGCCGGCCATGGTGCAGAGGTCCGTGCGGGTGACACGAGGCTTGGCACCCTGGGCGAGCTGTCGCCTTCGGTCTTAAAGAACTTTGACTTGGAGCAACCAGCCTTTTGCTTTGACCTCAACTTCGACCGGCTGGCCCGTTACTCGAGCCGCCAAAAGCAGGCAAAATCCGTGTCCAGGTTCCCGGCCACTACCAGGGATGTGGCCTTGATCGTAGATGATGCTGTCGAAGCGCAGAGTGTGCTCGATTTCATTTTGGGCATCGGCCAGGAACTCGTCGAAGATGTGGCCATATTTGACGTCTACCACGGATCCTCCATCCCTGCAGGAAAAAAGAGCATTGCTCTCAGGTTTGTCTATCGCTCTTTTGAAAGAAACCTGACCGACACAGAGGTAAACTCGATTCACGAAGCCATTGCACAAAAGGTGTTGAAACGGTTCAAGGCCTTGCTGCCGCCGGAGGGGGGCCCATGAACAAAAAGAACATGATCGAGGCCATTCACAAGAGGGTCGGCTTTTCCAAGCGAGAGACCGGCGCCATAGTAGATGCCGCCTTTGAGCTGTTGAAGGACTCCTTGGCAAAGGGCAATTCGGTCATGATTTCCGGTTTCGGCAAGTTTTCTGTGCGTGAAAGAAGAGCCCGAAAGGGCAGGAACCCCCGGACAGGAGAGGCAATTATACTGCCCGCCCGCAAAGCAGCAACTTTCAAAGTCAGCCGCCTGCTTAAGGAAGGTGTCAATGCGGCCCACAGAGAACGAGACGCTTGAAAAGCGGTACTATAGGATTGGTGAGGCAAGTGCCCTGACAGGCATCGAACCATATGTATTGCGATACTGGGAAACAGAATTTTCAAAAATCAGGCCTGCCAGATCCCGTTCGGGCCAACGCCTTTACAGAAAAGTCGACATAGAAGTTATTCGGCAAATCAAAGACCTGCTTTATCAAAAAAGATATACGATCGAAGGCGCCCGGCAGCATCTGAACAAGCCCGAGAAACAACCCGTCCAACCTGCCCCCCCGGCGGACGACCAATCTCTTACGATCAAGCAGCTCAGAAAGGAATTGGTGGCAATCAGGGATCTTTTGAGTAAATGAGGACAGGCTTGCGATGCGTCGAATCGTGGTTATTTTATACCAAATTGGTAAGGTTTAGACTTGGCGTAGCATTGGGAGATCTTTGAAGGTTTGGATTTTGCCGTTCGAGTGGGCTACATGACCTAACGTCACAAGGAGTTCGTGTACACAGGAGGAAACAAAATGGGCAAGAAAAGACTGACAAGAAGGGATTTTTTCAGGTATGGCCTTTCAGCCGCGGGGGTTATGATCATGCCGAACGTCTCTCATGCTGGATTTTTTGACATGCTGTTTGGAAGACGGGGCAAACTGGACGTCAGGCAAGAGGTCAAGAAAAGTTTTGAGGCATACAGGGTGGACCCAGATCTTGATTACTATATTGCCGGTTCTTCGCCGTGGCCGGTCGCCATAGTGGGCATGGATAAGAAATACACGATGGACCACACAAAAAAGACCTGGAAAAAGGTTCGGATGAACACCAAGACGCTCAAAACAATGGTCGACCGCATGAAGCACATGGCCCCGATGCTGGCTGGCGCCAAAAGATCCACCCTTCGATTCTATGGATGCGACATATTGGATGACAAGGGCAATCGCGTGGGCACATGGTATTCAGCTACACGCCAAGCCGTCGTGAAGATGAAAGAAAACAATCAAATTTACCTTTTTGCTCCCAGCGGCTGGTGTTGATAGAAAGTCTGTGGGTTTCAGTTGAAACCCTAAAAAGTCTTTACCAAACCCATTGCCGGTTAACTTGCCGATTTTGTTGTTTTGAACATCTTTCTCATGATCCAGGGAGACACCGAATTTTCGTCTCTGTGCTGAACCGCACTCTCGAATTTGCTCAGCGGAATCTCTGCCCTGGCCATGGCCTTGTGTCCGCCTGCCGGGCCTAGGTGCCCGAAGGCTTCACCGAGCAACCTTCCAGCATCTTTGCGAATTCCATCATTTCTCACAACGATAATCATACGCTCTTGACAGATGCCAGAAACCACTGCCCACGCCGTGTCGTGCACCTTCATGAAAAAGTCTGCAATGGACACACAGATATCCGGGTTTGGCACAGGGCCCAGGTGCACATGAATGCGGTGTTTTCGCACGCGCATCTCGTCTATCGCCTTTTGGTAGTATTTCAGAGAATCTCGCGTTATCTCTGCCTGTTCGATTCTGCGAGCCATGTGAACGTTAACGTGACGATACAGAAACTGGAAGGCATTCACGTCTTCCATAATGGCCTTTCGCTCAAAGTTGTCCGTGTCTGTCTTGATACCGTAAAACAACCCTGTGGCAAGTTTCGCCGAAGGCTTGATCTTAGCGGCCTTGAGATACTCGGTCATGATGGTGGATGTGGCGCCGTATTCCGGGCGAATGTCGACAAAAGGCCATTTTGTGTCGTCACCAGGATGATGATCAATGACGACATCAAAGTCGAACCCTTCAAAACCCTCGTGGTGACTTGGCTGGGAGTCAAGGATGGCAAAGCGCGTAAATGCCTCCCGATCGACTTTGTGAATCCGCACCAGATCCAGCTTTAGAAGACGAATCATGGCCAGATTATCAGGTCGCCTGACCGCGTTCCCATGCGCGATGGTCGTTTGAAACACATGCCGCCAAAGGATGCGCTTGAGCGCCATGGCGCTCGCCATGGCGTCCGGGTCTGCGTTGACTACGATCAACAAACGATCTTCGCGAGAAAAGAGCCCTAACAGACGCCGCAATTTTTCTGAGGTGGAAGTAGCCATGGCAAAGAAAAAGCATTGGTCATTTATCAGTTAGCATTTATCATTGAGCATTGACGATTGCCCCTTCAACAACGAAAAGCAAGAAAATTACCACGCATTTTCTCAAGGCGAAGGCCGCAAAACACGAAGGTACGAAAGCACGAAAAAGAATACGGTTTGGAGCTTTTTGCTTTGCCGTCTAATTCGGACTTTTTACGAGACCATCGAAGATTGTGAAAATGATAAATGGGCAATGATAAATGATGATGGTCTCGTAAAAAGTCCGAACCGCTCAAGAGGCCATTGTTGGCCTGTGTTCATAACTTCGGACGTAGGAATCAAAAACGTTCCTCAAGTGACGACAAGTTCTCACAAAGTG
>SDBT01002160.1_pt1 | contig 35033 bp, 50 predicted proteins | sample 2277101 | NCBI WGS metagenome assembly SDBT01 (sample SAMN10404973, study PRJNA504765) | marine sediment metagenome | isolation source: marine sediment core GS10_PC15, 103 cmbsf | place: Arctic Ocean: Southern Knipovich Ridge | collected 2010 | reverse complement strand
GAATGCTGGAATGAGAGAAGTAACAGCAGTTATTTACGGTTGGCTATTTGTAGAAGGCGCACCAACTATGTCTTACGTCAACGTAGGTATGGAAGTTTTGTCACATGGCTATAGTAAGTTACTGCCTGCGGTTGGTGAAGTAGTTGGGGCGGCGGTAACGGGTAGAGAAATTGATGCAACTGTAGGGGGTGGCTCTGAAAAAAAGTAAGGTACGGCACTAAGTCATTAGAGGCTGACGAGCCGACACCTTGGCGAACTTATTACGGGTTATGGGCTTATGCTTTAAAACAGCCTAGAGAAGACTTTATGAAAGCCAACCCGTTAGAATTTTGGATGTTGTACGAAGCATTGTTTGGTAACGAAGAAGAGCCAATGACTGGCACTCGCTTAGAAGAAATGATTGAGCGAGACAAAGAAAGGAGCATAGAAAGTGGCAGTAAAACTTGAGCAACTAGTAATAGAATTAGTTGTAGAAAATAAAAAGCTTTCTCAAGACCTTCGTAAGTCATCCGAAGCAACCCGTAAGGCCATGTCGTCAATGACTAAGACGACTAAAGAATGGTCACAAGAATCAGAAAAAAGTGTTTCTAAATTTTCTAAAGTTATGGAGACGGCAGCGGGCTTTGTCATTGGAACACTTGCGGTTAAGGCTTTTGAAAAACTCTCGGGCGCTGCCACTGCTTTATTTAACACCCTTGTAACTGAGGGCATTACCGCTGCACAAGCGCAAGAGGATGCAATACAAAGATTAAATACAGCGCTCGCCCTAAGTGGTGAGTTCTCAAGTGAAACAAGTAAGGACATTCAAGAATATGCGTCAGCGTTGCAAGAGGCGTCTAAGTTTGGCGATGAAGTTATTTTAGAAAATGCAGCGCTCATTCAATCACTAGGCGGGCTAAGTGCAGAAGCTTTAAAACCCGCAACTCAAGCGGCCCTTGATATGGCTGCGGCTTTAGGGATTGACTTAAAATCCGCAGCGCTATTAGTTGGTAAGGCGGCAGCGGGTGAGATAAGTTCTTTTTCTAGGTACGGGGTTATCATTGAAAAAGGTGACACTGCCGCAGAGTCTTTTGCCAATACATTAGAGGCGCTTAACTCTAAATTTGGTGGGGCAGCGGCGGCTCAAATTAAAACATATTCGGGCGCTACTCAACAACTACAAAACACTTTCGGCGACTTGACTGAGCAAATAGGTTTTGCAGTTACTCAAAATCAAGCTGTATTAAATGTTATTGCTGCCGTAACCGGCGCGGTTAAAGGCGGCGAAGGCGCTCTAAAAGACAATACTGTTGCTATGAAAACCCTTGTTGCTCAAGGTGTAGTAGTTGCCATTGAAGCCCTTAGTATTTTTGTTAACGTATTAGATGTTGTACTCAGGGCGGGCAAGGCAACGTTTAGCGGGTTAGAGGCAAGGGTAACATCCTGGGCAGGACTTACCGCTAGGGCACTCAATCTAGTTGGTGCAGTATCAGACGAGACGGTAGCGGCCCTTGATAAGAGATTAGTTGGTGCTTTAGAAAGTGTCGAAGAAGCAACAAGTGGTGAATCATTCTTGGGTAACATTAGCGATCAATTAGTCATAGTTAAAGAAGCTGCCGAAAAAGGCTTAGGCGCTGTTAAGGAAGGTGCCGAAGCAATACCCGAGCCTATCAATAAAGCTAAACAAGCAGTAGAAGAGTTTACTGAAGCACAAAAGAAAGCTGCCGAAGACGGCGTTAAACTAAGCGAGACTTTAATTTTACAACTTCAAGGCGATAATGAATTAAGAAGTGAACTACTTGCAGAGAGACTTGCCAATGAGCAGGAGCTATTAAACGACGCCCGTGAACAGAAATTAATTAGTGAAGAAGAGTTTATTGCAGCTTCAGAGCAACTACAAGCCAATGCCGATGCAGCCGAAAAAACCCGTAAAGATAAAATGGATAAGGCTGATAAAAAACGAATTGAAGCTGAGAAGAAAACACAAGAAAAAAGATGGAGCACATTAACTGCATTACAAGGCAGTAATTTAAAAGTAGCGGCAGACCTTGGCAAAGCGGCAGCCGTTGCAAACACCTTGGTTACAACTCCTGAAGCTGCAATGCAGGCCTATAAATCTTTAGTTGGTATTCCATTAGTCGGCCCGGCACTAGCGGGTGTAGCGTATGCAGGGGCTATTGCTCAAGGCGCCTCAACTATATCACAGATTCAAGGCGTAGGCTTTGCAAGGGGTATTGATGAAGTACCCGGCATAGGTTTTTCTGATACCTTCCCGGCAAGATTAGCTGCGGGTGAGCGTGTTGTACCTAAAGATACAAACAAAGATTTAAAAGAATTTTTAAACGGCGGCGACAGGGGCATGCAACAAGGCGGCGAACTTACTATAAGTTTAGAACTTAAAGATGATCTAATCGACTTTGTTGAAACTAAGTTAATTGAGCGTGGCAGATTTAATACCAGTTTACAGGGGGCCTAAATGGGCATAAGAGTTTTTGAAAAAAACAAAATAGACTTAGACTTTGAATCTGTAATAATGTCAGTCATCGACGCCACTGCTTTAGACGACGGCGCTAACACACTTAACTTCTTAAGAAATAGAAACAACTTCTCAGGCTTCGGCACTACTGGTAGTGACGATGCAGCTAACACTCAAATAGATGTAGACATGGGTGATACCATTGCCATTGATCGAATACTTTTAGTTAACCATAACTTTAAGGCTTACACTATTCAGTACTTCGACGGCTTCTCGTTTGTCGACTTCTCAACTCCTATTAGTGAAACTGTCAATACTGAAACCGATACCTATCACGAGTTCGATAGTGTAGACGCACAACTAATTAGACTTATAATTACAGGTACACTAATTGCTGACGATGATAAATTAATATCACAGTTTATAATCACCAAGTCTACAGGTGAGTTTGTTAACCAATTAAATGTATCTGAAATTACATTCGACAAAAGCAGAGAAAGTATTCAAACATTATCTAAAAAATTTAGAGTAGTAACAAACATTGGATCTTATGGTACTCGTCTTCGTAAGAACAATGTTGTATCAAGCAATGACTTAGACTTACAAGAGACAATATTCGATAGCATTGAGGGCTTATTAATTTGGATTAATTCAGACGATACTGCACAGTTTGCACCGACCGGGGTACGCTCAGGCTATAGAGCTAAAGATATTTTCTTAATGCTACCAATGAATGAGTATTCACCCGCCTATGCCAATGGCCGTTGGTGTGAAGGTGTGGCAATTGATATAAGATTAGTGGAGGTTATATAGGTGGGGCGCACTAGAATATTCCTTAAACTCTTTGACTTCGACGGCACCTATCAAGATGATTTTGTCGAAGTCACTAAAGACGTACAGAGTAAAGGCATTGGTGCAATTAAACTTGATCTAGATAATAACGAATTTGACATTGGCCTTATTAGAATTTCAAACATAAAACTTAAGCTATTCAATGGTGACGGTAACTACTCAGACGTTGGCGACCCTAGTAGTATATTTATTTTCACCCGCAGAAATACACAAGTGAAAGTTACTTGGGAGCCGGGTAGTGAAGACTTAATATGTGGCTTCTTTAATGCGGGTAGGGCAACTGTTTTAACTGAGCCTATCACCATATTTGAAGGCATCTTAAAAGACGACGCTATTAAAAAAGATGCTGACTCACAGTTTATTGAGTTTCTAGTTTTTGGTAAGCAAAGTATTTTTGATGAAACTGAAACTCCATTTAGTGCAATTAATAACGGCGATCTTTTTTCAGAAGTTATCTTTAAACTTCTTACTCAATTAAAAATCACTAGCTTGTTAACTGTAAACGCTCTTAATTTAACAGTGGGTAACGATGTTACCATTGATGATAAGTTAGAATTAGAAAACACGACAGTACTGGAAGCACTTAAACTGATACTACTTTATTCTAATTCAGTTCTATTTGTAAGGGATAATACAATCTTTACTAAAGACAGAGACGCTATTCAAGCTACTCCCCAATTTACATTTAATGGGGCGGGCGCTCTAGACGGCATTGAAAATATCACTGACATGAAGGGCATTACAAATGGGGTACATAGGACTATAAACGTGTGGCGTTGGGATGATACTAACTTGGTAAAAAGCAATGGAGATTCAGTTATTAAATTCGGCTTTAAAGCTAAAGATATAAGTACCCCACTAATAACTGACACTGCTAAAATAGAATCTATACTACAAAATAACCTAGATGAATTTCAAAATCCAATGGACGAGTTGATGATTGAAACGCCAATGACTCCGGATTCTGTAGCTTTAAATTTACTCTATAGAGTTAACATTGATTACCCTAACGTGCCGGTCATAATAGACGGCGAAGATTTATCTCTTTATGGCTCTGCTGTTTATGCTCAAAGCCTTTACGCTGCGGGTATTTTTGACATTGAATTTTTTCCTGACGACCATTGGAAAATATTAAACTTAAAATTAGACACTACTAAACAAACAGTACAAGCACGCTTGAGGAGAATATAAATGGGAACTAATACCATACCCGCAAGAACAGATAGCACGACCATATTTGCGGCCCATGTAAACGCTTTTAGGACTGCACTTAATGGTGACTATGTACCGAGAAATGTGAGTGGAGTTGCAGAAAACGAAGCGGGTAGTTTAGGTACACCAACTTTAAGATGGCTTAGGTCTCACGTTCGTACCGGGCATTTCTTCACTGGGCAAGTTATACAGTTCCATGACTTCGGCGGGGCACTAACACCCGGTCAAGGTTGGATGAAATGTAATGGTGATATTGTTAACCTAGCAAATTACGACGCCCTTCATGGAGCCGGGTCGTGGGTTCAATTCATCGGCACTAGCCCCATTGACTTAAAAAACTTACCAGACTTTAACAATAGGTATGCAATTGGCAATAATGCAACAGCACAAGACGGCTCAAGCCCTATAACTAAAGTTGGTAATACTGCTCACCAAGTTGACCTAACTCACTCACACACAGTAAATGCTCATAACCACAGGTGGGTTGATAGTGTCAGCACAGGTACAAATTCATTTACTAGTTCTGGTGGGGGTAGCTCTACAACATTCGATAGTAGTGGCTCAGTGATTGATATGAATGGAATAGTAGGTACTGTAAATGTTGACGGCTTTACTGAAAATGACAGCCCCGGTACAGATACAGCATTAAGTGCAACTCAAAACATACAACCTGAATCTATAGAGATTCAATTTTGGATGAGGATAATATGAGCTTTAGCGATATACCGATAAGAAAAAACGGCCAGAAAGTAGATGCCTCGTGGTGGAATACAATTCGATCAAAACTTATTGCAGCTTTTGGCGGCGGGGTTGTTGGCTCTACACCAGTCACTATAAATGACAATCAAAGTTCTTATTTAGCAATTACTGATTTAGTTGTTGACGGCGCTTTTTTCTCTTATGCATTAGTTAGGTATTCCATATACAGGACTGACGGCACTATCGAGAGAAGAGAGTCTGGCTTTCTACATTTAACTTATAAACAAATTGCAGATGTTTGGAGTTTAGAACGTGAGTCTCGTTTTGACGATGCACTTAACATAGCAGATAGTTTAATAGTTACCACGGCTTCAAGTGTCGCAGCAGTAGAATATAAGAGCGATGCAATGGGTGGTACTTATAGTGGCAAGATAACTTTTGCAATTGTACAAACTTTTGATCTAGAGGTATAACAAATGAGAAACATAATTAATTATATATTACTTATAACCTTAGTTTCTTGCACTGCCTTTGCCGGGACTGAATGGACTGAGCAACTGTTTAAGAAACATATTTTCTTTGACGAACAGGCAGGAGACCCGACGGCGCCCGGTACAGATCAACTTCAAATATATTCTAAGGACGTCAGTGGTGTTAGTCGTGCGTTCACACAAGACTCTTCTAGTACAGTATTTAAACTAGTAGGTGATTCTAGTATAGATACATTCACTAATAAAACTTATAACGATCCGATTACATTCCAACAAATTGCTACACCTTCTAACCCTGCTAGTAACTTTCTTAAGTTTTATCCTAAGTCAGACGGTAGCTTTTATTCATTAAATAACTTAGGAGCCGAAGTTGAAATAGGTACGGGCGGCGGCGGGTTTAAAAACTTCTTTAATGAGTTCGGTAACTTTGAGGCTTCTGTAGATGTAACATTAAATGTCGAAGACTACGACGACGGCGGCGCATTTGTTGACGGGACCGGCGGCTCACCAACTGCCATAAGCTCAGCACACACTGTGAGTGTAAGTGAAGTATTAGAAGATACAGGCTCCTTACAAATATCTAAGGCTGCCAGTGATGGCAGTGGTGAGGGTATTAGTTTTGTATCACGCACAGTAGATAGGGCAGACCAAGGTAAGATATTAAACGGCTCATTTGAAATTGATTTTACAGATGCTAATTACACTGCTGACGATATTAGTTTAAAAGCTTTTGACATTACCAATGCAGCAGAGCTTGCAATACTTAACGACCAGAGTGGTGCCATTGCCGCAAGTAAAGGCTTATATAATTTTTCAATTCAAACACTTTCAAATACTGCAACGGTTAGATTAGCATTCCATTTAGAAAGTGATTCAGCTACAGGCTTAGCCTATGATGTATTTGCAGACGATGTTAAGTGGGGGCCTTCTACCCCTGTAGGTGTACCAACGGTAACTGAGTGGGCAACCTTTACACCTACTGGCTCGCTTACTACAAACACCACTTACGCAGGCATCAAACGAAGAGTAGGTGACCAAGAGGAGTACGAAATATTAATAACCTTTAGTGGTACAAATACCCAAGGTGCAGTTACTATTGACATACCAGGTGGGCAGTCAATTGATACAGCTAAAATAAATTCTACTACTATACAAGAAACTTTTTTAGGTACATCTTGGATTAGAGATAATACTCAAAGTGGCAGCATACCCGGCTTTGTTAGGTACAGTACTGCCACAAGTGTTGAGTTAGTTACTATACCTTCCGGTTCTGGTAACGCTCATGTAAGTACAGCGGTCAATACATCTACTGGCCAGCCAATGACAGTCGCCGCAAGTGACAATATAAAAGTTAAATTTAGCGTTCCAATAACGGGTTTTGAAAGTGGCGCACAACTGTCTAGCCAAGAGGCACTGTTTTCAAACACTTCAATTTTTGCAGAATCAAATGCTGCTGAATCTGTTACGGCAAATGTTACCGACATCCCATTTATAGAAGTAACAGACAATTTTGGAGCATGGAGTGGCACTGCATTTCTAGCGCCCATTGATATGGACGTGTTAGTCTCTGGGTCTGTATCTACTGCGATGAATAGAACCGGAAGTCTACAAGCTTATATTAACGGCACGTTGGCGCAGACATTAGGTACAAATGCAACTCATACCGAGCATCCTTTTTCTGGTGTAGTAAGTCTATTAGCGGGCGAGTCTCTAACTTTAAGAGCAACTTATTCATCAACATTAAATGGCTCTGCTCCAGACCATTGGATTAGTGTTAAGGCTCAACCCGATTTAAGGGTACTGACTTTAACGGGTGAATTAGCAAGTGTTATAATTTCAGACGAAAAATCTTCAGGCACTCAAAGTGGCACTTGCACTAGTGGGTCATATCAAACTAGAACTCTAAATACTATTGTCAAAACTGGTCCTAGTTTTTCTTCTCTTAGTGCTAACCAATTCATACTTCAAATAGGACAGTATAGAATAAAAGCTAGAGGGTCTGCTCATAAAGTAGACGGTCATAAAATTAGAATACAAAATATAACAGATGCAACGGCAGAATTAATTGGCGAAACCGCTGACTCAAGTACAGCGGATAATACCACTAGTGTGTCTACAGTGAGTGGCATAATTACTTTAACAGCTGCAAAAACATTTGAATTACAACATAGATGTAATGTCACCCGCTCGACAGATGGCTTTGGCGACCCGGCGGGGCATGGCAATGTTGAGGTCTATGCATTGATTGAAATTATAAAACTTAATTAAGGGGACACAAAATGTTTATTATATTATTCTTATTTTCACTACAAGTTAATGCTGAAACGAATTGTTATGAAACTACTTTTATTGAGGCAAACGGTAAAGCGCAAGTGGTGTGTTCCAATAGTACACGACCCGTAAACGCAGTACGAAAAATGCCTCGACGTAATGGTAGGGCGATTAGAAATATAAATATTGTTAGCATTCAAAACTTTACAGTAGACGACCACAGTAAACCTATCTATAGAGACATTGCAGACAGCTCAGTAAATGTTGATTGTATTGATGAGCCAGATTGTATTGCAAAGATGCCAGCTAACCCCTGCCCCGACGACACTGAGTTACTTGAGTATGCATCTAAAGCAAGCCTAGGTATTGTAGGCACCGGGTTTTTATTATGGTGTTCTAAAGTTACCGGCTTTGAAACGAAGGTAGTTCAAAGGCAAATATTTGACCAAGCTAAATCAGATACCTGGACTGCTACAATAAACCAAGAGCGTCAAGATAGGATAGATAAAAGGACTGCAATACGAAATGCAAGGCAAAGATTAATAACTAACTGCCCCGGTGCTACTGGTATTAACAAAGACTTTTGCGACTTATTACTATAAGGGAAGCGTATGAGCAATGACCAATTACACCAAATGTTAATAGACTCTCTGGCTAGGGTCGAAGAAAACAATACTGAAGTATGGAAGTGCATTAGTAGAATAGATAAAAGTCTGGCAATACTTGAAACTAAATTGTCAAATGGTATACCAGTTAATAACAAGATGACTCGTAAGACAGCAGTAGCGACCGGCGGCATTAGTACAGCTATTGCAACTATGGTATTAGTAATTTATGAATTTATTAAGATGCTAGGCAAAAACAATTAACTACCACAAGGGGGTAATATGTTAGAGGGTAAAGAAGTCGACGGTAAGATCGGCGAACTAGGTGGGTACTTTGTTGACGTTAGCGATAACGGCGACTTAGAAATTGGTGTCTCAATTAAGGTTAATCTGTTTGACGAGTTGGATAAACTTGCCGAAAAGAAAGACCTTGGTTGGCTTAAAAAAGGTGTCGATTTTTTAAGAACTATGACCGGCAATAGCGCTGACGAAGACGAACCGCCTGAAGAGCCTGCACCCGAGGAAGGCGATGGCTAAAGAAATTAACCGTTTAAAATGGTTAACTAAAAGATTCGGGGGGCATATCACTGAAGGCATATCCGATTTTGTAATCGGATTCTTACGTGTTAAGCTCCCCTTCCTTAACTCCTTTTGGCTTGCCCCAATACGTTGGATATTAACTAAAGTGTTAGAACACTACACTTATGAATTGTTTATAGGCGGGGCCAAGGGATTAAACGTAATCATTGTCGGAGTTAAAACTGAAAAAGATTACGATAACTACATCAAAGTTTTAGAAGAAATAAAGGACTTACCCGATGAAGAAGCAGACGAAAAAATTAAAGATGCTTTGCGTGATCTTATTAGGATTGGCCGCAGCAAGTTGTAGAAGTTATGTAGTGCCTGACTTTAGAACTTGCAGTGAGTTAAGAAGTGGCGACGGGTTTTGCATTTCATTTACCAGTGGTACAGAGCTTGAAATACCCAAAGAAGAGTATGGTGAGTGGAAGGCAGAGCACAACACTATGGACATTCCTGCGCGTGATGTTACCGACATAATTGTATTCATTGAAAAAGTTTGCGCCGATAGTGAAAAATGTATCACTGAAGAAGAGCTTATTGAATCTCTTAAAAGAATGCGTTTACAAATTGAGGTCAGTAAATGAATGTTGATTCTAATGCAGTTATCAACATAATACGAAAGCACTATATTGATGTTGATAAATACCCGGTATGTCTTATAGGCATAAGGGGAGCTGACCCTACAAAACCTAATGAATTTAATAAGTACGATGACCTTTTAATCTGGGTCTCACCAAATGTCTTATGTAAATACAATGCAAATACCGACCCGAAAATCGAGGGTCAAGCTGTCTTGCAAGTGGGCGTGTGGATGTATACACCTGGACCACACCCATGGGACAGTGAGAAGAGCTACCCGGCCTTTAGGCAAGCAAGCAACGTATCGGTTATGAGGGGGGATAAAAAGGACTTCGGCTATTTTGGCATAAATATTCACAAAGGCGGAGTCCACACAACGGGCTCTGAGGGCTGTCAAACGCTACCCCCACACCTATGGCAGGCTTTTAAAACTGTGGGCTATACAGAGCTTGAGAGGCATTCGCTAAAGGACTTCCCTTATATATTAACTGATAGTGTTTCGATGTGAGATAATGTTGGTTGGTTACGCGCCGCAATGATACAATGAAAATATGAATGATGAAAACGACGAAAGGCTATGCACTTGTGGTAAGTGCCGTTATTGCGACGCTTACTTGGCTAGTGACGACGACTATGAAACAGATGACTACGAGTGTTCAACTTGTAACGGCGGCGGTTGCACAAAATGCGAAGACTAAAGACTAGTGGCTCAAGTAGTGGTGGGGGCTAATGCCTGGCACATTGTTTGTAGTAACTAAAGACATGAAAATCCTTTGTACATTTTGTTGGCTTTGCGGGGTTAGGCACCCCGCAGAGTGCGACAAAAATTGTCAAAAGCGTAGAAAACATTTACACAAAGTCATCCAAAAATATGGCAAAGCTACAGCCGTAAGACTAGTTGAGAGTGGGGTAATTTAATATGCCTAATAATTACAAACAATCTAAAGTCTTTAACACTGTTAAATTAACAGACAAACAAATTAAAGATATACAGTGGGCGCTTGAAGCCGCCGTACACCAACACCTTAATTTTTTATGTGGCGACCAGTTAGAAGATGTTGACTACCCCACCAAAAGATACACCCTAAAAATACATCGTGAGTTGAATGAAGTATTGAAATTATTTATACGCAAAACTATTTAATCATTTAACTTTGTACTTGGTTTTAAGTTTCTCATGGTCCAGGGCTTCAGTTAAAAGTTGTACCTCGAAATTATCTTTATATAGAATTTTTTTATATCTTTGAACTTCTATCTTTGCCCTCTCAATACCCCCCACAGTAAATTCAATTGAATATTTTTTAGCGGCTATTAGCTCTTCAATAAATTTTATTCTGTCCATTTAATTACTTCCCCGGTTTTATGCGGCTAATGTCAAATTCTAGAACTAGTTCTTTTCAGCACTGTCCTGATACCATTTAGAGCCGTAAAAACGTTCAATTTTTGCATTGCCGCAGGTTAGTACTACACCAACCTCACTTTTCTTAAATGCCGTTTTCGTTTCTTTCAATATCTTAATACAGGTAGACATATCTTTCTGTGGTATACGCCACTTATAGACACTGCCCATGTTGCTCATTTCAAAAAGTATGTATAGGTAAATCATTCAAAACCCCTTCGTTAAATGCTAAAATTGTCAAGATTGCGAACTGGGCTCTTGTATTGCCCATGTATGGCCCCCATAGCCACTAAAGCTAATCCAATCCTTTTTGCCTTCGCCCGATATTCCACCATGTGCAACATCGAAACCACAATTAAAATCTTTGCCATAAATCATAAAAAGTGCAGACTCTTTTCCGTTTGGTTCTAATTTAATATCAACGATTTCAGTTTTAGATACTACTCCCATGTCACAATCTTCAAGCTTTCCACCAATCCATTTGTCTTTTTTCTCAACAAATTGAGACCATAAAGGATATTCTTTTCCATTAACTACCATGTAAAATCTCCTCGATTTAAGTGATATTTGTTAAAAAGGGGAGTAGGTCAGCCTTAAGAGCAATATACTCAAGGTATTTCGATGAGCTAGCTCCACTCACCATAGCTGACAATCCGTAAACTACTCCCCATAAATTCAATTCTAAAAATGTCAAAATATACTAATCAATAATAAACTATTTACAATAAGTTGTTTCTTTATACTGCCGTTGGTGCTTGTAACCGTCGTGCGTTTTCAGTGCTTGCTTACCACAGAAAGGACATGGCCCCTCTTTAATATCAATCGAAGAAAATGCCGCTTCCGAAATACGACCATACTGACCGGCGTCTTTTAATGAAGTGGCACCCTTCTTACGTAAATAACTAATTGAATTTTCACTCGCCACTTAGCCCCCCAGCTATTAAAAAATCTGCGTCGTTAAGAAGTGCTACTAACCAGTCAATTCATTACCCGGCTAGGGGCGCGACGCAGACTAAAGGTTCTATTCTACACTATGCCTTATACTATTAGAATTTATTTCTACTGCAAAGGCAATAAGCCCCAATGTTACCGATGTTGCTATGCCGGTTTCTGGATAAACACCTATTACAATAAGCAAAATAGTAGATATAAATCTAATTATTTGTGCAATTAACATATTACTCAACGTTGTCAATCTTGCAACGGCTCGGGCCGAAGTCTGGACTTGAACACTGCTCGACACATGGTCTTTGCATTGGTGTGAGTCGAACTAATTCTTGGTCATAAAAGTTACTAAGGATGCCTACCTCTCTAGGCGGCGGCATCGGGCTAACCGTTGGTTGACCTGAGTTTGAAACATACTCAACTTTAAGTCTACTGCATGAGTGCGCTTCTATAATTGCTTTGCCCCAACTAATAGTATGCACGTTGCTTTGCTCTAAAAACATTCCGCCCGCAGTATAGAAACAATCAAGCTCTGCCGCATTCTTATTAACTTCGTTTGCTCTTTTTGTTTCAACATTGCCCACGCAAATTATCCAAGTTGGTACTTGGTCTAATTCAGAATAACTATATAAATATAGGACTAGTGTATCACCATTACCTTGAAAGTCTGATAAGTACTCAAGTTGAATACCTTGACCGTCTTGGTTCGGATCATAGAATGACCCGCTAATACCCGGCTGAAATGATTCAACTGTACCGATCTCACCCGGCTCTGCGAATGCACTTATCACAAGTAGTGATAGAAAACATATTAGAAATAATTTCATTATACTGACTCCTGTTTATTGGTTAGTAATTCAACATCTGTGTGCTCTAACTTATCCCATAAGTCAAACGCAAGTTGCTTATAACCTTCATGGTAAGCAGCAGCAGCAAAAGCTACAATGCCCTTGCGCTCTATGGGGTCGTCGAATTCTAATACTATACAGTCAACCTTCTTCTGAGGGTTAGTAATTTTTTTAACTTCGTATTTTTTATAAAGCCCTGACAATTTTTGGCTCATTCAACTACCTTACAATCAACTAACTGCTGGTTCCACTCTAGGCGGCCTTCTAAAACACAGTCTTCAATGCCCGCAAAGTAACCCTCACCAAATATTTTTGCGCTTTGTTTATTCATACGCATTTCAGAAATTACCATAATTGCAATTAATAAAACTACTGTTATCATAATGTGTACGTGTTTGCTTTTCATAAGTCCCCCTTGTTTAAGTTAATGTTTTATTTTAAAAATCCACAAATGCCTTCTGTTGTCGGGCCGCCACAATACATAGCAAGTAATGCTATCCCCGTAACTAAAACCGCTCCTAATATAAATACTACTATACTCCATAAAAATGTTTTCATTAATGCCCCCTGTTTTTATGATTCTGCAACTGCTACACTTATAATAGCGTAGCCAATAAGTTGTACTACACAAAGCATGTACCCCCAAACGTCATGCCCATTTGTCATAAGATATTGAATACCAAATGGTAATGCCGTATATAAAGCTACAGCTTGAAAACAATTAAACATATTCATTAATGGCCCCCTTCGATGCGTCTCTCAACACAGTCCTCTAATATTTTAACAACCCATTTATACTGTTGGTCGCTTAAACTTTCTAGCATGTCATTCCATACTGACTCTAAAAATGTTACCGCTGACTCCCAGTACTTACCGTCAAACTTGCGCTCAATAAAGTCAAGGTCAATGCCCTCGATACTGAAGTATTCACTTACCGGCATGTTCTTTACCTCTGTATTTAATCCAACTATCGTTGTAAAGATCAAGAAATAGTTTAGCGTTTATCTTATTAACGCAAGCTTCGATACCCAATAGGTGAGTGTTTAACGTCAGATCAAATAGACCGGCAAGAAAGTATTGGTCTAAATCAGTTTCGCTAGGGTGCCTTGTAGTGTTGCGCCACATAGAGCATCTTTGTTTTCTAACGTATTCCGGGCAGTCTAGTCTTACCCGCAATGCTTCTGGGAACGCATGAAACTCATTCTTAAATCTACAGTCAGTTACAAATATAACTAAGTTGGTACAATTTTTTTTCTCATATTTTTTAATTACATTATTCACTTGACCCTTTAAACAATCGACCCAAACGTTTTCACTAATTGTTTTTCTGCCCCACTCAGTACCAAGCATTTGTAGTAGGTAGCCGTCTTTAACTATAGCCCGGTTAACCCCACGCTCTTTTAAAATTTCTAAACACTTGTCGTGCATAGTATAAATGGTGTCTGCAAATTTTAAACACACAACATTAAAATTAGTAAAGCTGGGTTTAAAATCTACATTAGCTAAGCTATGAATACGTGTTAAAGCTTGAGCGCACCCATAGGCAATTGTATCTTTACCGGAGCCTTGCTTACCACTTTCTAAAACTATCTGCGTTCTCATTGTCTAGCCCCCTTTATTTTTTCTAGTACGTCGTCAATGTGAAAATGTTTAATGCCAATTGGATCTAATAGTCTAAAGTCAGGAGTTAGGTTGGTGAGTATTAAAGTATTAAGTTGTGGTGCAGATCCCAAACACATACCGTCATAAATCTTTTTTAATCCGAAAAAGTTTTTAATCTCTTCGGCATGCATTGACTTACCAGAACCTTGCGGCCCATATACTACTACACTTTTAACTATGCCTAACACTATTGCTTCTCCCTAGGCTCTTCGTCTTCTTCTGTTAGCTCTTCAAAAGCTTTCGTCATTTTTTCAAAGGAGTCTGCCATAACCCCAAACAACTCCCCAATGCTATCAACAAAATTTGCTAACTTTTCAAAGTGTTTGCTTTCTTCTTCTTTGTCCATTACTACCTCTTATTTTTTAAAGCTTTAATAGCTTTTTCAAGCTCATAACAATCAGTTTCAATTTTTTCAAATAGAGTTGACATAGTTTTAGCTAATTCTTTAAATGCTTTAGCAAAACTTTCTAATGCCTCAACGTCTTCTTTATTTGGTTTAAGACTAATCTCAATTACACTTATTGCCATTACATACCCCTCATTTTTTATACCTATACCCGGACCAACCGCCCGCCTTAATTGGTAAGCCCTTTGCCCATTCGGGAACTTGTTCAATAATATAATTGTATTCCGCAACTGAGCCTTTGCCCTTAAACTTCTCACTAACTAATTCGTCATGTACTTGAAATAAATATAAATATTTTTTTGCCTTTAATCTTTTAGTTGCAGCGTCGGTTATATCTCGGGCTACACTCTGGCATGCGTGCTCTGTTAGGGCTCCCCCATATGTAGCAGTTTCAACCCACTGCTTAGTCTTTGAATCAATTGTCATGTAATAAAGCTTAGGCTGCATTTCTCCCCAAGGGGTAGCTTTATTTTTAATCTTTGCAAATGGGTATGTAATGTCACGCCCAGAGGGGAGCCTTAATTGTAGATGAGAACCATTGGTGTGGTACACAAGATGCCCAACTCTAATAGGCTTTTTAAGGTTTACACATTTAATAGCTGCCCTTTCTAAGTTACTCCAAAATCTTGGGATGGGATAATGCAGTTTTCTATAACCTTCAATAGCTCTTTTAGCTAAATCTTTTTCTACCCAGGTAGCCCCATACCCATGGCATTGATCTAAGAATCTGTCTGGCCCCATTTGATAGCCACAACCTAGTACAACTTGCTTACCTATAAACCGCTCGTCACTGTCGTCGCCTACATCTTTATAAGGTATGCCAAAAATTTTCTCTGCCATGATTTTATATTGATCTATGCCTTTTAAAAAACCCTCAAGGCCCTTGTTGTGGTCTGCTAACCAGTACAAAACTCTGCATTCAATAGCGTTAAAGTCAGCTACGAATAACTCATGCCCCGGAGTTGCAACTATGCAAGACCTAATACAACTAGAGAACAGTTCAAACAAGTTACCGTAAAATAGTTTTAAGTCTTCAGGGGAGCTAGTAAGAATGTTTATAATTGCCGTATAAGTATCTTTAATTTTACCCCTAGGTAAGTTTTGTACTTGTACACCGCTGCCCGCTTCTCTACCAGTCCATGCTCCATGGTAAACGGTTAAGTTTTTAACTCGCCCGTCAGGAGTTAAACGTTTAGCTATAGCAAAGTATTTTTTGATTGAAGTTTTTGAAACTTGTTTTCTGATTGTTAAAGCTTCTCTAACTTCTTTAGTTAGGCTTTCTTCTTCTAAAGCGTTGCGAACTGAATCGGCTGTTAAGTCTTCAATGGGTGCACCTCTCTTATAACACCATTGTTTTAAAGCTTCTACTTTAGTAGCACTTTCAACTTCACCATTTGTTAATTTGTTTAAGCGTTTGTTAAGGTTAATAGTTTCATCTTCAATCATTTTCTTAACTTTTAAAACTGTTTTAACATCTACTTTAATACCGCGCTTATTCATTTCTAAATTGTTAAGCCATGACTCGCGCTCTTGTGGTATTAGGTGTGGAACTATTTGATCTATAGCGCGCATAACTTTAACGTCTGTTTTACAATAGTCATATAGCGCCCATAGCTCGAATTGGTCATTAAAGTATTTAAGTGGCTCGTCGCCTTCGCGCTTGCCAGACTTCCAATCAACCCAAACCTTTCTAGGCTTCATATACTTTTTCATTAACCTTGAGCCTTCCATATCTTTTTTAATGGGGAGCTTTAAAGCTAATGCAGCTTTTTCTAATTTACGGGGGAGCGCAAGGGCAGCACAACGTGCAGCAGTACAAGTAAATCTTGAGAAGTGTGGCGGTTTAAAATTAAAATATCTTGTAAATACATAGCGAAAAATTGCTTCTTCAAACTCTGCGTTGTGTGCAACTATTAAATACTCGTCTGACTCTAAGTATTCTAATAAAGCAGTCGGCTCATGTTGGCCAGGATACCATACGCGTGGCTCTTCGTTACTTAATGCATAGGCAATACAATTAACTTCTGTTGATTCATGTTGTGCATAGTTAGCAAGACCAACCTTTCTAAGATCAATCTCTGAGTGTGTTTCAAAATCAGCATAAGCTTTTTGCATTAAATCTCCATAACAAAGGTGCCCCTCTTTGTGGCACGCCGAGGGGCAGACGCTTTTAGTCTAGAGCTATTGATGCATATCAACGGGGCAACACTAAACTCTAGGCGCCACAGTTTAAATTAAAAACCTAGTGGTGACTCTTCGGTAGCCTCGTCTCCAAAGCCCATAGCGCCACCGCTAAAACCACTATCATTTGATTCAAGGCTTCCGAATTCGTCTGCCGCTTCAAAGCCTTCTGGTGTGTCGCCGAAGTCCGACTCTACATCACAACCGCCGCCGAATGGCTCGCCGTCTTTCATCTTCTGAACACCTTGCAAGTAGCAAGTTATAAACCACTCAGAGCCGTTGCTAACTGCTTTAACATTAATCACAGCGCGAGCATACATGCCCCCATAAATTTCACTCTCTTCAATCACTGGCTGTCTGTCAATACCAACCACGACGACTCTGTTATACGACTTAGCGTTAATAAAGTAGTGACCCGCATAACCGGCTAGGTCTGTTTTTTCATCGCCGTCCTTCCAAGGTAATTTAACTGTAGGCCACTTGGCTTTGTTAGTACCAAATGCTTCTATGGCTGCCTTAGTTGCAGCGGCTTGAAATACTTTCATGTCTTCTTTGCGCTCTTTTGGTATTAGCATTGTCATTTGGTACGACGCTTTGCCCCCGTCTTTGTACGGCTCTGGTTTAAATAGCTTAGGGAATGCAGCTATAAATACAGGTGTGGTTAGCTTAACCCCTTTTAATTTCTTTTTAGTATCGGTCATTGTATCTCCTTACATTGTTAAAATTTTTAAATAAAACCTAGTGGATTGTCACCGCCGATAATGTCTTCTTCTTCAATTAACTCAGGCATACAATCATCTAATTCAAAGCCAAGGTTAACGTCTTCGTCAGTGTCGTCATTACCTAAGTCAATACCGCCGAGTTCGTCGTCGTCGTAATAACGTTTGTCAGTTTCACTTACTAAACTTGGCTTACGTTTATTTACTTTTTTCTTTTTTCGTTTCTTCTTAGCGGCTTTTTTCTTAGTAACCTTTTTCTTTTTAACCACTCTCTTAACTACCTTTTTCTTCTTAGTAGTTTTTCTCTTAACAACTTTTTTCTTTTTTCGTTTCTTAGCCATAGCTAATCCTTTCGTTAAAATGCGAGACTGCAATCATCAAACATATTGTTAATTTTTTCTTCTCTAATTTGTTGGTGTGCTGGGCAGTTATGGTCTTTAGCTGGGCACCAGTGGCACCACTCACCCGCGTTGACTTTAACGTTTGGTGCGTTAACCCGCTCAACACCTTCTTTAAACATAGGGATATAACTCATTAGTTTTTTAATCGGTATAGTTACCGATCTTGTAGGGCCTAGTATGTGATCTGCCCTTGGTTGTATTACACCAATGGTAACTTCTTTAAAGTTAAAACCATACTTATATGCTGCCGCTAGCGCGTAATAAAGTAGTTGTGTATTAAGATCAAAGCCCGCGCTTTCTTTAACAACGTCAACAGCAATGCCTTTACCGTGCTTGTAGTCCCAAACTTCTAACTTATCAAACATAGCGATCAACTGAATGTCGGCAGTGCCAAACATCTTAGGACCAATAAAAGTTAAATCTAATTTTTCTTCTACAGCCATCCTAATGCCATTGTACATTAATCTTTTTCGTATAAACTTAAATGCAAACTTAACTGCTGCTCTCATGTCGTCATTGTCAAGTAACTCTGGTTCAACTTTAACGCCAATATAACCATGGCTTAACTCAGTTAAAGCTCGCTCTAAGTGACCGTGGGCGTTGGTGCCTTCTATAGCCCATTTGTTGGTGGGCGGCTCCGGGGCTAGTTCTGATAACCCAACACTCGCCGGACAGTTAAGCCAACGCTCAGACCCCGAAGCCGATAACTTTGCGTGGGCTTCATACATTGTTATTATCCCCATGTTGCTTAACTAAATCTTGATGGACTTTAATTCTTATAATTTCACGGCGCTGATTAACGTACCTTTTAAAAAGCATTTCAGCATCGTCGCTAACAGCCATTAGGTCAGCTAAACATCTAAGCGTCTCTTTAATTTGTGCAATATTTAGTTGTTGTTTACCGCCTTCTAGTCTTGCCACTTCCACAGCTAAGTCATTCATAGTCAATTTTAATTCTGGCATTTGTTACCCCCCCGTTAAAATAAATTTTTAAAAATTAATGCTTTACCGAACATCGCATGTCGGTCATTTCTGTTAAACTTAATGGCATCCCTAACAATTATAAAAACTATAAAGATACCGCCCCAGAATATTAAACTAATTAAAAATAAATAATTAAGTATTAATATACATACACGTATTAAAAAGTTTTTCATAACAACTCCTAATAAAAATAGGGGCGGGGAAAGGATACCGTATTAATGGGCAAAACCCCGCCCCTCTATAAAGCTACGTGTCTACTTCGTAGCTTTTGTAATCAATGCTATTACATCTTCATACACATCTTCATCTAAGTCGTGTACACTGTTTACTTTAAACTTCTTTAAAATTTTACCCCCCGCTGTTCGGCCCGTTTTAGCGTTAGCATAAGAAGTAACCATAGTTTTAAACCCCTCAATAACATCGGTTATAGTTACGCTAGATGTTTCTTCGCCTAAGCCGAAATCGTTTTCAGGCTCTTCTTCTTCTGTAGTGGCGCTTTTAACATTGTCACCAGTCCAGTTTAAAACCCCAGCGACTTGTGCTCTGTTCAAGCCGTTTAAAGTAATTGAATATGTTTGTTGTTGCATTATAAACTCCTTTCATTGTTTATAAGTTTGTTAAAATTAATTTGTTTGTTTAAAACTGTTCGCATAACGTACTCGTCTATTGAGTCCTCAACTACTAAATGCTCAACTTGTATAGCTTCATTCTTTGACAGACTTTGTATTCTAAAAAATGCTTGAGCATTAGCTGCGTGAGTCCATGAGCTTTCAAAGAATATAACCCTATCACCCCGGTCAAAGTCTAAGCCCTCAACACAATTAATATTTGCAACTATAACTTTGCATTCACCACTTTGAAACTTATCTCTAATCATTCGACGTGATGGCCTATCAATCTTGCCATAAATAGAATACGAATTATATTTTTTAAGTCTATGAGCCACTTCTAAAATTGTTTCAGTGTGAATACCAAATGCAATAATGCGCTCGCCTTCTTCAATCTTATTAGCAATGTAATGCACTGATGCGGGTATCTTATAGTAAGAAAGCATTTTTCTATACTTAGAAACTAACTGAGTGTTCTCACTTCGCATTAATTGTTTTAAGTTCTTATTACTTAAAACTTTTTTCTCTAAGCTAATTAATTCTTTTGTTTGTCTGTACTCATTGTCTAACATTACAAGTGTTTGCACTGGGTCTTTAGTTTTAAAATTAGACTTAAAAGTTTCTCGAAGCATAAAATTACCGCTTAAGATTTTATTAAGTAGTTCAACATTTTTAAAACCTTTAAAGCTGTATCTATATGTAAGACCTCTTGGTGTATAAAATTCTTTTTTAACGGCCTGACAAAACTTCTTACCAAACTCTTCACGTGTACAAAAGTTAAATAAGTTATGACATAGAGCTTGTATAGCGGGCCACAAGTCCATTGACGAACTTTTAACTGGTGTACCAGATAGTAATAGTACTTTATCTGCACAGTGTACTAAGCCCCTACCCTCTACTGTAATGGGGTTTTCACCATAAACAACTTTAGTGCTAATAGAATTTGGATCTGCATAACGTTGTGGCTCATCTAATATACAAAGTGAATACCTAATAAGTCTTAAGCCCTCTACTGAATTAGGTCTAGATGTAAATGAAGCGGGCAATATATAGATATGTGATTTATGTCTTCTGTTTTTAACTTTGATCTTACCCTTTGAATCACTTAGTACAGCTACACATGCAGTGCCAAATGTTAACCAATCTTTAAGTTCGTTTTGCCAGTGCTCAACTAAATGTGCAGGGGCTATAATTAAAATTGGCTTCATCTTGCCCAGGTCTGTTCTATGCTCCCACATTATTTTATTAATCAATACTATAGCTATAGGTGTCTTACCTAAGCGTTGCTCAAATGCTAACAAACAATGGTTACGACTTAAGGCAAATTCAAAACCCCGTATTTGGTGTGGTCTTAATTGCTTACACATTGGAACTATAGGCCCGTAAGGCTTGCGCACTTTATCAGGTACTAGCGAAATTGGTTGACATACGTTTTGCGCGCTCTCATCAAAAGATGTTGCAAGCCTTCGAGCAATTTTAATATCTCTAGTTTGGTAACGTTTTAAAATTGGGTTGATTGTAAAGCCAACGGTCTGTGCATTTTTATGTGTTGTAGTGAATATGCCGTTTTTATAGTACACTTTTTTAGCACACTTAGGCAGGCTGCCGTTTTCGATATTCATTTAATTATTTTATCCCCGTTGAATTTGTTTGAACTAATCACGGCTTTCGTATTACTGTCAATAATCAACTTTTAAAAAAGCAAGATTTATCAACGGGGGTTATCAAGTGATTAGACATCTATATAGTATTGGTTTTGCTATACATTGGTTAATGCCAAAATCCAAGCGGCCTATTAAAAAGAAGTGGACTACTGGACCTAAGTGGACATTAAAAGAATTAGAAAGTGATTATAAAAAAGGCTTTAACGTTGGCGTTAGACTCGGCGCGGTCAGCAAATTAGATGCTTATTATTTAGCCGTTATTGACTGCGACTTAAAATCAAGTGACCCCAAACATAAAATTGAAATGCTTAACAAAGTTAAAGAAATAACTAAGGATAAGAACTCACCAATTGTTTTAAGTGGTAGGGCTAACGGTTCTATGCACGTATTTTTTAAAACTACAAAACCGCTTAAGCCTTTTATCTATGCACGTAGCCCTCATAAAGCTAAGGTGTATATGCCTTCAGTAAAGCCTTCAAAGTTTTGTTTAAAAGTTTTAGGTACTAAGGACATTAAAAAAGGTTATCGCTTAAGGCCTGCATGGGAGATAGGTATTATGGGTGAAGGCCAACAAGTAGCACTGCCCCCTTCCATACACCCGGACACTAATAAAAAATATCAATGGTTACGTAAGCCAACATCTAGTAACGACTTCCCAGTAATTGAAATTAAAAATCTTAATAAAACTACCGAAGGTGTAGGTAACTTAACTATTAAAGAAGACTTTAAATTTATGGCAGTTGAATTACTCCTAAGAGACAACCCTATGAGTGATGAAATGTATGACTTACTTACTAAGGGTATTGGCAGTGAAGATAGGTCAGCAGAGCTTTTAAAAGTATCTATATATATGTTGTCACTTGGTTTCACTCAGAATGAAATTTTAAGTGTGCTAACTGATAAGGATAACTACCTGGGTGAAGCCGCTTATGAGCATGCGCAAACACGTTCGAGAAAGCGTGCCGCCTTATGGGTTATGAAGTACACACTGCAAAAAGCCAAAAAAGAAATTAGTGGCGCTAACTTATTTAATGATTCACATGAGGTTTTAGAAAGTGTTAAAGAACTAGAGGCTATAAAAAAAAACTCCGAAGACAAAGAATCAGACGAATGGAAGGGCAGCATAAAGCGAAACCATAAAGACGGCTCCCCTAAGAATAGTTTTTTTAATGTACATTTAATTGTTTCAAACCTTGCCGGTAAACACTGCATACTGCATGACGAATTTTCTGTTAGAGATACTTGGAACACTACTACGCCTTGGGGCTCTCGTAAGGGTGATATGTTAACAGACATGGACCTAATTAAAGTTAAATCTTTTTTAGCGCACAACTACCGCTTTGAGCCTAACACCAAATTAGTAAACGAAGTGCTCTTAGACTTAGCTTTTAAAAATAAGTTTCACCCTATAAGAGACTACTTGAAAGCACTAGAGTGGGATGGCACTCAACGCATAAGAACTTGGCTAAGAAAATACATGGGCTCTGTTGAAAGCCCTGAGTATGTAGATGTAATAAGTGAGAAAGTTTTAATTGCAATGGTTAAGCGTGTGTTTGAACCCGGTTGTAAATTCGATAACGTTGTAATACTTGAAGGCTATCAAGGTGCCGGTAAGTCAACAGCACTAGACATACTAGCCGACCCTTGGTTTTCTGATAGTGATTTAAACGTTGGTGACAAAGACGCGGTCCTTAGTATGCAAGGGTCTTGGATCTTTGAACTTGGTGAGCTGTCTACTATGTCACGCTCCGATAATGAAATGCTTAAACATTTTTTCTCTAGACGCATTGATAAAATACGTCCCCCTTACGGCTCAAAACTTTTAGACTATCCAAGGCAGTCAATATTTATTGGCACTACTAATAAAGAAGACTACTTCAAAGATGAAACTGGTAACAGAAGATTTTGGCCAACTAAAATTACTAACATTAAACTCAAAGAACTTAAAAAAGATAAGGACCAACTTTTTGCCGAAGCCTATGCAATGTACTCTATGGGTGCCGAGCCTTTTGTAGAAGACCCTAAGTGGTGGGCCATAGCTAAGAGTGTGCAGCTTTCTAAAATGGAGTACGACGATCTTGCAAGCCCATTAAGTGAGTATCTATGTAGTGAAGAAAACATGCTACCCGAAGAAGGCTTTGGAGTTATACAAGCTTTAGAACTGGTGCCATGCTTAGCTGGCATTCGTAATGATAGGGCTGGGCAAATGCGAATTGCTAAAATGCTTAAGGCTGTTGGGTACAATAGAGTAAGAAAAAGAGTGGATAATTTTAGGGGTTGGATATGGACCAAAAGCCTTTAAAAAAGGTAGGGCCAAAAGGTAGGACCAAAGGTAGGACCGAGGTAGGGCCAGGTAGGGCCAGTGGGGCTTAATAAAGTTGCATAAGTTTTTTATGTGGACTTACCTGGGACTACCTTGGCCCTACCTTTTTGAGTGAGGTAGGTCCATGTTAAGTGTTTGTAATGAGTTTGAAATTACTAATATGGTCCTACCTACCCTACCTTTTTATTATTATATGATACTTATGTATATATGTGCTTATATAGTACACATATTAGGGGTGATTAGGGGGTGTGTTTATATATAGTATAGAAAATGGTAGGACGTAGGGCCACAGAGGGTAAAGGGTTTTCAATAAAAACGCTAAAACAGAGGGGTTAAAAACATGGTGATAGCAGTCGATCCGGGGCATAAAGGTGCAATAGTTTTTTACTATAATAAGAGTAGTGCTAAAACTTTTAAAATGCCGTTACTAAAAAACGGTAAACAAAATGAAGTTGATTACTTTAAATTAAAAAGTATTTTTAAACCGTACAGAAATGAACTCGTTTATATTGAACGTGCAAAACCAATGGCTATGGGTGCAATGTCTGCGTTTAATTATGGAGCAGACTTTAGATCAATAATTTTAGCGGCTGTCGAAACTGGCTTAACTGTAAAGTTTATTGAGCCACACACTTGGTGTAAGCACATACACGAAGGGATCAACAAAGATTTAAAGCCTAAAGCAAAGTCTGATATGGCTGTTAGAAAATATTTACCTATGCTAATAAAAAGTATTCCAATAACGCCTAGGAGTGGGGTCATGCACGACGGTATTGTTGATGCATTACTAATGGCTTACTACGTTCGATACATAATGTAGGCAGTTTGACAAATTAAAATTTGTAGTTAGAATTGTTACGCGGGCATAACTAATAGCCATGTTAAATCCCTGTGTAGCTATTGACCCGGTCTCTACCTGAGGGGGCCGGGTATTTTTTCACCTTTAACACACCACGCATGGTGTAATACCACTCACGAAAGTCTAGTTTTTAAGCAAACAGTACACAGCCACACATAAATATGTCTTGCCTTGTGTTAAAATTTGCCTGTTAATACTGGCTAAGCATTAGGGATAACAACACATGACAGACAACAAGAAGAAGGTCACAAAGCCTAAGAGCAAAAGGACTGCGAAAGGGCAGTTTATTAAGGGTGCCTCTGGTAACCCTACAGGGCGCCCTAAGATGAAAATCGACCGCGAGCTTCAAGCACTCAAAACTATTAACCGTCAAGTCATTGAAAAAACTCTGCATAAATATTGTGTAATGGACCTAGACCAATGCATGATTATTCTTAAACATAAGTTGGCCACTCCCCTAGAGTTAATGGTTATATCTGTAATTATAAAGGGCATACGTAATGGGGACCACGGTAGGCTTGCTTTTTTGTTTGACAATATGGCAGGCCCTCTAGTACAGGAGTTTAAATTTTCTGGCCTGTCTGTAGCTGACTTAGCTAAACAAGAATACGACAAGCTTAAAAAAGGCGGTAAGGGTGTCAAGTAATGCAGTAGCATTAAGACAGACCAGAGCCGAAGCACACTTGTTTGATAGTGCAAAAGATCCCATATACCACACTGAAAAAATTCAAGGCGTTGATACATTAGAGCCATGCCATAAGTTAATCATGCGTGCAATTGCTAAGCACCAACGTGTGTCTATTAGTGCATGCCATGATATTGGTAAGACCTTTACACTTGCTAAAATTGTTAATTGGTTTTTATCTTCACATGCTTATTCTGTCATTGTAACCACTGCACCTACTGCGCGTCAGGTTAATCACATACTATGGTCTGAGATTAGGATGAGCCATAAAAATTCTAAGGTGCCATTAGGCGGCGTTGTATACGACACACCCTATTGGAAGATCGACGACGGTTGGTTTGCTATTGGTTTTTCACCTGAGAAAATAGCTAAGAGAAAAAGTAGTTTATATTATCAAGATGAACAGTCGTCATTCCAAGGCTTCCATGCAACGTCGGGTAATAATCTAATTATCTTTGATGAAGCTACAGGTGTTAGCCCCTCTATGTGGTCACAAGTCGAAGGCATGTTAACCAGTGCCAATGCAAAGTTTGTTTGTATTGGCAACCCAACATCTAAGGCTGGTAACTTCTTTAAAACATTTGGCGCGCGCTCTTGGCATAACATTAGTCTTGATTGTTTCGACTCCCCTAATTTAATAGTGAATGGCTTTACTTCTATTGCCGATCTTAAAAAAGAAGTTAGGTTACTAATGAATATGTCACAAGCCGATGCTAATGAGCGCATGAGAAAGTATAAAATAGTTGCACCTTATTTACTTACTGCGCAGTTTGTCTTGACTAAAGCCTTGCCTACAGAGTGGGGCATTGACCATATTCTTTTTCAAACTAAGATACTTGGTAACTTCCCTGAAGAAGAAGAGTTTGTATTGTTTAAGACTGAGTACTTACAAATGGCTAAAGAAAGGGAACTGCCGCGCTATAAACCTAAAGAACGTTATATCGGTATTGACCCAGCGCGCGGCGGGAAAGATGACTCTGTTCTTACACATATTGAAGGCTTTAATGTTGCAAAATATAAATGCTTATTCGAGCCAGACTTAGCTAAGCAAACTGGCCAGATAATTAATATAATTAATGACTTACCTAGAGTAGACCACGAAGTTATATGCATAGACGGCACGGGTCTAGGTTCTGGTATTGTAGACAATTTAAAGCAAGCAAAAGAAGAAGGCCTACTGCCTAAACATTTACATATTGTTGAGTTACATTTTGGTGTACCTGCTAATGACGTGCGCGATACAAAAGAAAAACAAAAAGAGGATACTCTGCGCTATTTTAATTTAAAGGCGAAACTACTTGACCTATTAAAACTAGACTTAAAGAATAGCATTACATTATGTAATGTAGATGTAGATAAGTACGAAGCTGAAATGCCTACAATGATTTACGGCTATGACAACCGGGGGCGTTTAAGAATGGAGTCTAAAGACGAATACAAAGCACGTACTCATGGTAAGTCACCCGACTATACTGAATCACTAGCCATTGCCAATTACGGCAGACATTTAATACTTAACAGTCAAGCCCCTGTACCGGAGATAACTATTCTATGAATATTTTTAAGCGATTATTTTCTAAAGAAAGTGAAGTCAGACAGGTACTTGCAATGCAGGACATTGGCAGGCCCCAACATTCGCCGCGTGAGTATAGGGCATTTGCAGACGAGGGTTACGTTAAGAACGTTATTACTTATCGCTGTATTGAACTGCGCTCTGAAGCTGTTAGCTCAATACCATTACTACTTTTTAAAACGCGAGGTAATAAAGAACGCGAAGAGCTAATAGATCACCCACTACTTGAACTACTTGCAAAGCCTAATCCGCTACAAGGCTATCAACAGTTTATGAAGTCAATAATTGGCTACCTATCAATAAGCGGTAACTCATTTATTGAGATTAATAAAGCTGGTCAATTAACTGAGCTATGGCCACAACGTTCTGACATATGGGATATTATACCTGGCAACTTGGGTATGCCTGCTGCATACGTTGCTAAACACAACTCACGCAAGCGACGCTTTGAAGTAGATCAAGTCACTGGTAGGTCTCAAATATTACACATGAAAACTTTTAATCCACTCAACTTATGGTGGGGCTTATCCCCCATTGAAGCCGCAAGCTATTCAGTAGATCAACATAATAGCATGGGCGAATGGAACTTAGCTCTATTACAAAACGGCGGTAGGCCTAGTGGGGCTTTAGTAGTTCAAGCAACCTCTAAAGATACAGACGGTCGGGCTGGCCGGTTAGACGAAAATCAAAAACAACAACTTAAAAAAATGATGGAAAGCTATAGGGGTCCGAAAAACTCTGGCAAGATGTTACTACTTGAAGGCGGTCTTGACTGGAAGGAAATGGGCCTATCACCAAAAGATATGGACTGGGTTAAAGGTAAGGACTCGACCTCTAGGGACATTGCAAATGTGTTTGGTGTACCTTCACAAATGGTAGGCATACCCGGCGCTCAAACATTTGCAAACTACGAACAAGCAAGGCTTGCTTTCTATGAAGACACTATACTACCTCTAATGAATTTTGTACGAGACTATTTAAACATGGCTCTAGTGCCAACGTTTGGTGAAGGCTTAGAACTTGATTATGACTTAGATGCAATATCAGCATTGGCCCCAAGGCGTCTTATAATATGGAATAATGCAAACACTGCTAACTGGTTAACTACAAATGAGAAGCGTGAGCTAACTGGCTATGGTGCATACGACCCTAAGTCAGCCGATGCGGGTGATAAAATATTAGTGAACGCCGGGCTTATACCTCTAGAGTCTGCTGCCGAAGACGTTACCATTGACGACACTACATCACATCTTGATAACAATGAGCCTGACATTGCAGACTTTGAAGACGACGAAAACACTGGGCATGAAGATGAAGAAAGTTCTGAGCATGAAGACGATGAAGAAAACGGTAAGGTAGCACGTTGGTCATACTTAGAAGGCAAGGCTTTTAATCTCAACACTGTTAGTGGGCGCAGAAATTTTTGGAGCAGAAACCAAACACTAAGACGTAAGTTTGAAAAACCTTTTGAGGCTCAAATGGCAGCGGCCTTTCGCAAACAAGAAAAAGAATTAATTGAAGCATTAGAAGGCGTTGAGCCGGATCTAATTGAATTTGTAGTAGCAGATGTAATCACTAAAACCACTCCACTATTTGCTAAGGTAATGGGCTCTAATATTAATCGCATTATGCGTGTGTTTGGTAAGAACACTCTAGACCTGGCTAAGCATTACCCAGATCAACAAGAAACAAAAGACGCTCAGACAATTTATAATAGTTTCTTACAAGAATTTATTAATGACCATGTGGCCAAGAAAGTTACAAACATACAAGGCAACACACGTAAGAAAGTAGTTAAACAATTAAGATTAGAAGTTGCTGAATCCCTAAAGCTTGGTGAGACCACTCCCCAATTAGCTAAGCGTGTTGCGTCTACTTACGACGGCTTTACTAAGTCGCGATCATTCACCATTGCTAGAACTGAGACACATACATCTTCACAAGTTGCAACAAGGCAAGCGGCGAAAGCTTTACGACTACCCGACTTAAGTAAGGAGTGGATCGCTGCAATGGACGGTAGAAATAGAAGCTTCGATAATGGAGACGCTACAGACCATACAATTATGGACGGGGTTAAAGTTAAAGAAGGTGAGAAGTTTGAAGTACCGAGCATAACTGGTATTGATTTAATGGACGGGCCTAGTGATCCAAGGGCACCCGCTAACCAAGTAATTAACTGTAGATGTGTAACTGCATTTGTAACAGAAAGGCCAAGACCATGAATAAAAATTTAGAGTTTAGAACGTTTTCATTTAGCATCAAAAAAGCCGACGAAGTTACCGGCGACGGCATTATAAAAGGCTATGCATCTACATTTGGTAACATTGACCTAGGCTTAGACGTTGTAGAGCGTGGTGCATTTGCTAAAACTATTAGAGAGTCAAACGGTAAGTTCCCTATACTTGCCGATCACGACCCACGTAAACAAATTGGTTGGAACCTAAATGCTAAAGAAGATAGCAAGGGCTTAGATGTTGAGGGTGAGTTAGACATTGCCAACAACGCTAAAGCTAAAGAAAGGTTCTCACTCTCTAAAAAAGCTTTAGCAATTGGTGCGAAGGCTGGCTTATCAATAGGGTTTATGACCATTCAAGCTGAGCCAGACCCAGAAAACCCACGCATAAGAATCTTAAAAGAACTTAAATTGTTTGAATATTCAATGGTCACATTCCCTATGAATACCGAGGCAATGGTTGAGGCCGCTAAGTCTTGGCATTCGGGGGGCAATGACAACATACAAGAAGCAATGGACTTCTTTATTAATGCATTAGTTTCAAAAGGTTTTAGTAAACAAACGATTAACCGGGCACTCTTAGGAGCCGCCGCCAAGTCGGGACATCCGGATCATAGCATTCAATGCCTGACTGATGAGATCAACAAACTACGAGGAGCATTAAAGTGAACGAAGAAATGAAAAAACAATTAGAAGAGCTAGGTAAAGACTGGAAACAGTTTCGCGCCGATAACGACGCACGCCTAGAGAAGCTTGAAAAATCTGGTGGGTCAACTTCTGACTACGACGAGAAGCTTCAAAAAATCAATGACGAACTCGACAAAAAAGAGAAGCGCATTGACGAATTAAAATTAGCCATTCAACGCACAAGTGCCGACGGCAAAGCTCAAACTGCTGCCGATTTAATTAACGTCAGCAAAGACGCTAAAAAGGTTATGCAAAAGCTAATGAAAAAAGGCAGCATAACTCCTGACGAAGAAGCAAAACTTTTTGAGTCTTACGGCGAAGAGTACAAAACATTGTCAGTACAAATTGACGAAGACGGCGGCTTCTTTGTAAGACCTGAAGTCAGTACTAGAATGAGCAAGAAAATATTTGAAAGCTCACCAGTACGACAGCTTGCTACAGTCGAAACTATTTCTAGTGATTCATTAGAAATACATGCCGACTATGACGAGCCAGATGCGGGTTGGGTTGGTGAAACTCAGGCACGGGCTGTGACCAATAATAGCCAAATTAAACTTATTGTTATACCTGTGCATGAGCAACACGCTTCACCTAAAGCTACTCAAAAGCTTTTAGATGATGCGGGTATGGACATTGAAGCCTGGCACCAAGGTAAAGTTGTAATGAAGTTTGCCAGAGAAGAAGCAACGGCTTTTGTAAACGGCGACGGCGTATTAAGACCACGCGGCTTTTTGCAATATCCAAGTGGAACAGACTTCGGTCAAGTTCAACAAGTTGTGTCCGGATCTGCGGGGCTGTTCACTGACGACGGCTTACATGACTTACAAACAGCTCTTAAAGAAGCATACCAAATGAATGCTTCTTGGTTGATGAAACGTGCAAGCGCTGGTGAAGTTAGAAAGTTAAAAGACGGCGACGGTCGCTATCTCTTCTCTCTAGGCAATGGTGGGTTGAACTCCGATCAATCTTTTACGCTACTAGGTAAGCCACTTCGTTATGCTGACGACATGCCAGCAATTGCAGCGGATGCATTAGCGGCGGCATATGGGGACTTTAGAGAAGGTTACACTATTGTTGATCGCATCGGCATTAGAGTACTGCGTGACCCTTACACTTCTAAAGGTTCAATTATTTTCTACACAACTAAACGTGTGGGCGGCGCTGTATATAACTTTGAAGCAATTAAACTTCAAAAGTTAGCCACTTAATTTATTTGCCAACTTGATGCGGGGGTTTTAATTAACCCTCGTAATTAAAAATGTTTAACCTTTACAGGAGAATTATAATGAGTAGAAGAGATTTTAGTAAGAACGTTAAAGTATCACAACTCTTAGCCCCGCTTGTACATACGACAAGTCCAGGCACCGAGTTGTCTATTGATAATCAAGGCTTTGGGTCTTCAATGTTTATGGCAAACGTTGGTATAACTGGTGACACCTTGAGCGGGTCGGTCTTCGTCGAAATGGTTATAGAGCATTCCGACGATGACGTTTCGTTCGACGAAGTAGCGGCTACTGACTTAGCTGGTGGAGCTGGTGCCGGTCCCCTTGTTGCATTAATCGACGACAATTCTGAAGACGAAGCTGTTTTCAAGGTTGGTTACATTGGCGACAAACGCTATGTACGTATGATAGCTGCACTCACTGGCACCCATACCAATGGCATACCCATTGGTATAGTAGCAGTACAAGGCCACGCTGAGGCTCAGCCACAAACTTAATATTAGTTAATTAGAGTCCGGCCTCAATGGTCGGGCTCAATACTTAACGAAGGGAATTAAAATGAAACAAGTTGTTAAAGTTAAAATGTTAAAAAGTGAAAATGGCCAAGACGTTGATAGTAAGGGCATTGCATACCCAGTGCGAACATACAAAGTAGGTGAAGTTTATAGCATGGGTGCAAGTCTTGCTAGATCACTTGTGTCTATGGAGGCATGCGAAGTTATAGAAGCACCAGAAGTTGTGGAGTCACCTAAAAACAAAATGGCCAATCCTAAGACTCAAAAGAAAGTTTTAAAGAAAAAGAAAAAGAAGAAGGGGCTACTTAGTTAAGGGGCAGAGTTATGCATATAAATAGTTTGAGAAGAAACAATATAAGTAATACACACGGCTTACAATTAACTGTTGACTCAGCGGTTGAGATAATCACAATTGCCGAGGCTAAAATATATATACGTGTCGACGGTAGTGACGAGGACTCACTAATTACCGACATGATTAAAATGGCCCGGTTAAAGATTGAGTCCTACACAAGCCGGGCGTTTATTAATCAGACCTTTGATTATTTTATTGATATGTTCCCGAGTAACTTTAGGCGTGAACCTTGGTGGGACGGCACCCGTACAGGACGTAGCGATCACCACTTATTTAATCAATCAGATTTTTTAAAGTTACCCAAGTCACCAGTAACTTCTATAACTTCTATTTCTACTTTTGCGGCTGACAATACTGAAACAACTTTCGATGCATCTAACTTTAGATTAGACAACGCATCTGTACCGGCCAGGATTGTACTTAATGATAATGCTGTTTGGCCGTCTGACTTACGCGATACTCAAGCCGTTAAGATTGTATTTGTTGCGGGGTATGGTGCAACGGCAGCCGATGTACCCGCTTTAGTTAAGCAGGCAACTTATTCTTTAGTAGCACACTATTACGAAAACAGGGGCGACATGGGCGGAGAGATACCCACTAATATAAAAGAATTACTTAACCCATTAATAATTTGGTTTGAATATGACAATTGATATGTTGAGACACAGAATTGTAATTGAAGAAGTAGCATTAACCGGCGACGGCTTAGGTGGGCAGACTGAATTATATTCCACTCATGCCACTGTATGGGCTAAAATTGAGCCCGTTAGTGCTAACCAAATTTCTTTTTCTCAATCATTAGAGCACAGAGTAACCCATAAAATAACAGTAAGAGAGTACAGTGGATTAGTACTTAAAAGTGACATGCGTATTACATTTGAATCACGAATTTTTCATATTAGAAGTTTTCGTAACATGTTAGAGCGCGATAAGTTTATAGAGATTATGGCCGAAGAGGGGGCACCTAGCTAATGTTTGAAGCCACGGTTAAACTCAAAGGACTAAACTTAGAGAAGACTATTAAAGCCGCTGCCGACAAAGCGGGCCGAAGGTATGTTAGCGAAGGTGTAATCATAATTCATAGAAACGCTCTTAAACTAATTCAGAAAACCTCTGTTGGCGAAAGAGAGACGCGTTACAATCCTAAAAGGAAAGTTATTGTTTCTAAAGAAGGCGACGCCCCTAATATAGATACTGGTAGGCTAATTAACTCTATACAATTTGGTGTACTTAAAATTGGTAACAAATGGGTGGGCCTAGTAGGCAGTGATTTAAAGTACGCCGCATGGTTAGAAGTTGGTACTAAGGACATGGGTGCCAGACCTTGGCTTGCCCCGGCACTTAAAATGTCTAAGAGCGCACTTAAAAAATTAGCACGTAATTTGAAATTAGATGTACCGAAGAAGGGGGTCAAGTAATGGCCATTCATCCGGGTATAGCGATACAACAAAAGATTTTCGACACCATTAAAGACGACGCTACAATCATCACGTTAGTCGGCAGTAGTATATTCGATAACGTACCAGACAATTCTGACTTTCCCTATATCACCATTGGTGAAGTAGAAACGGGTGACTTCTCTTCACATACTAACGATGGCTTTGAAGGCAGCGTAACAGTACACGTATGGTCACAAGATCGCGGTCGTAATAACACTAAAACAATTCAAGCTAGAATCTATACACTATTACAAAATTTAGACTTAGCTATTGTAGGCGTCCCGACTTTAAATTTTAGGTTGGGGTCTCAGTCAACAATACTCGACCCCGATGGTCGAACCAATCATGGAATACAGACATTTAATATATTACTAGGAGGTAATTAAATGGCAGGTGAAAAAGGTGGTAAGGACTTCTTACTAAAAGTCGAAGACTCCGGTAATCCCGGAACTTTCGATATTATAGGCGGCTTAAGGTCAAAGAGTCTCACCATAAACAACGAAGCAATTGACGTAACTAACCACGGCTCTAATCAGTTTAGAGAGTTATTAGACGGGTGCGGAATACGCTCTATGTCTATTAGTGGATCTGGTATTTTTAATACTAGTACCACACTCTCACAAATTAGGACCGATGTTATTAACGGCACTCTAAGAAACTTTCAAATTGTAGACGATGTAGGCGGAGACGTCTTCGAGGGTCTTTACAAGATTACAAGTTTTGAGAGAGCAGGCGAGTACAACGGCGAGCAGACATGGTCTGTATCACTAGAGTCTAGCGGTGAAGTAACAGTTACTTAATTTTAACTATTAATATTGTTAAGAATTAACAGCGATATTAATTAAACTTTTAACAGGAGTAATGCAAATGAAAATCTTAATCATACTTATGTTTATTTTATTCACGGGATGTATTGCAGATGCGGCAGCATTAACCATTCAAGAAGTAAGCGAGACAGTAGCCGACATATCTAAAGCCAATGCCGACACCGGCAGTGGTGATACCATAGTTAACAAAGACGGCAGAATATTTATTGTATTCGACAACCCCGGAGCGAGTCAGGCTATTGCTACCATAACAGCACAAAGTACTGAGAGAGTTGTATCTGGGTATGGGCCAATGACTAAAGCAGACTTAGTGGTAACCATGGAAGCTGGTGAAGAGAAGATTGTAGGGCCGTTTAGTTCGACAGCTTGGTCAGACTCAAGTGGGTTAATTAACATTGCCTACTCGGGGGCGGGGGCGGCTGACATTGATGTAGCTGCCCTAAAACTTATTCAATATTAATTAACTACACAGGGGATAAATTATGGCATTGAAATTTTTAGGAGAGATGAAAGTAACTATTAACGATAAGGAGTACACTTTGAGACCGTCTTTTGCAGGTTGTATTGCCGCCGAAGAAAGGCTCGGATTTTCTTTGTCAAAAATAATTACTAAAATTGTAGCACAGAATGCTGGAATGAGAGAAGTAACAGCAGTTATTTACGGTTGGCTATTTGTAGAAGGCGCACCAACTATGTCTTACGTCAACGTAGGTATGGAAGTTTTGTCACATGGCTATAGTAAGTTACT
>SDBT01002159.1_pt1 | contig 35039 bp, 70 predicted proteins | sample 2277101 | NCBI WGS metagenome assembly SDBT01 (sample SAMN10404973, study PRJNA504765) | marine sediment metagenome | isolation source: marine sediment core GS10_PC15, 103 cmbsf | place: Arctic Ocean: Southern Knipovich Ridge | collected 2010 | reverse complement strand
GAAAATGTAAATCTAAAAACTCATCAAATTAAAGTGATCCAGGGAAAAGGAAAAAAGGATAGAATAACTACCACTAGCCCGTGGTTAACAATGGAGAACCTAAGTTTACTACCCATCAGTATCAAAACTAGGACACTTCAAGATAGGTTTGGAAAGCTCTGCAAAAAAGTGCTGGGAAAGCATTGCAATTTTCACATGCTAAGACATGGGTTTGGAAACTTCATGCACGTTGAAAAAGGAGTGCCTCTGACAGTGCTCCAGCAATTGATGGGCCACACCAGATCTGATGTCACGGCTCAATATGCGCGTGCAAACCCTGAAGAAGCTGTTAGACAAGCCTGGGAGGCCTTCTGATGGCATACAAATGTAAAAACTGTGGATTCGTATTTGAAGATGGGAAAGTTAAAATGATGCAGGGAGTTAAACATCCAGATGCTTACTATAATCCAGGCAATCCATTTCCACATACACCACATACGAAGATCTGTTGTCCTAAATGCGATTCGGATGCTTTGGAAGATCTAGAAGATAAGGAAGGGGAGGCGTTCTAAATGGAAAAGAAACTAACAATTAAGGAAATTAGAATATTAGACTTAGAAGAAGCTTTTGAAAATATAAAAGACAGTCAATCTGAAGGAGATGAGTGGTATAGAGAATTAACTGCAATAGAAAACGCAATTGCGTTTATAAAAGAAGGGGAGGCGTTCTAATGAACAGAAAGGAAAGAGATGCTTACAACGAAGGAGTAATTGATGCTCTAGATATAATAAAGGAAGCTATGCCTTTTACATCAAGATGGAAAGGTATTGAGCAGAAGATAAAAGAATTGATTAAGCTCGAGAAGGTTCCCAAATCATTAGAAAAGAGGAAGAGGTTTTAAAATGGATTACAAATATCTGAAAAGTTTGAGATTATGGTTAGCTTGGTATGCTAATGGTACTCTCCTAATTGCACTGTTTTTCTTCTCTATGTTTCACCAACAGTTTATCTCTGCAGGTCTGCTCCTAATTGTAGTTGCCTTCACAATTTATATTCTATATGATATAGAAACAGGATTAAAGCAAAAAGAACGCTCCAATCCATCTAATACGCAATCAAAATGAAATACATACACATAAGAACTTGGAGAACTTGCATAAAAGTATAGTTATACGCAACATGAAATACAAAAAGGGATTAGAGATTTTGAAAAAGAATGAGAGCAGGATAGAGCCAGAGCTTTATAGGATCGCCGGAGAAAACATGCTGGCTGATGTCTTTGAAATAATTGAAAAGTGTGGGGTCGACAGTTGTTATACAGATAGTGATGACGATTGCGAATTTAAATATCGAGATGATCCCTCTAGTTTAGATTGGATTATAGATCAAATTACAAAAGGAGAGCTTAAGAAAAGATTGGGGGAGCTAAAAAAATAAAATGAAATACAAAAAAAGATTAGAAGACTTGCAACAGAAAACTAATCAGGATGAAGTTGTTTGTCTTCCCGTAGCTTACAGAGATTACTATCTTGAAGGTGGAGAAAACATGTTGGCAGATGTTCTTGAAATCTTGAAAGACGATTTAAGGCATTCACAGATAGATCATCCATCCGATTGTGCTTGTTATGTTTGTCATCATCAAGAAGAATTCAAAAATGTTTTTAAGCAACAAATTAAAGAGATTGAGGAGCTAAAGAAATAAAATGAAATACAAAAAAAGACTAGAAGACTTGCAACAAAAAACTAATCAGGATGAAGTTGTTTGTCTTCCCGTAGCTTACAGAAATTATTATCTTGAAGGCGGAGAGAACATGCTGGCTGATGTTCTTGAAATCATTGAGGAGAATATCGAGATCCAAAACAAGATGAAGTTGAACCAACCTGAAAATAAAAAATCAATTGATTGGAGAATAATTGGGTTTATCGCATTGAGAGAAGAATTAAAAATAGAGTTAGAAAAATAAATGGGAGTTTGGGACACAGTAAAAGAGAAGGCAGGAAGTTCTGTTAGCTTCAGCGGCTTTGGAACAGGGATAACAATTTTATTATTCGTTTTGATAATCTCTGCGATAGTTGGAGTAATATTATATTTTGTTTTATCATCAAGAGCTTACAAATATAAAATAATCATTTTTGAAAACATTGCAGGCCAAGGCTATGTTCCGACGGGTAGAGACAAAGCCAAGATGATTAAAGTTGGAGACGGTGGTGAAGAAGTTCTAAAGTTAAGGAAAAGAAAACTTTATAGAACTGCTTACGGAAAAAAGATTGGAAAGAATACTTATGCTTTTGCAATCGGTTCAGATGGCTACTGGCACAACATTACTTTTGGAGATCTGGATGAAGCGCTAGGCAAAGTTGGAGTGGAACCCGTCGACAGAGACATGAGATATATGCACGTTGCAATTAGAAGAAATATAAAAGAACGTTTTGATAGCGTAACCTTTTTACAAAAGTATGGAGGTCTAATGGCCTACACCGCGCTAATTGCCGTCACTGGTATAATGATGTGGCTATTGTTTGATAAGTTTCTAGCAATATCTGGATCAGTTCAGGGAGCAGTGGAAGCCGCTGAGAAAGTATTGGAAGCCGCCACAGATGTGCTCGGTGCCGTCGACAATGTTCAATCTGGAGGGAGTGGGATACGCGCAGCATGAAAACTTTAAGTGATAAGATCGAAGAGGGTAGCGAAGAACCTATTTGGACGAATTTTATATTTATGGATGATGTAAAAGAATTTATCCAAGAAATAAAAGAAGGAAAGACAATGGATATGAAAGACGACAATGGAAAACTTTTAGGTAGGCTAATAGTTATTTCAGAACATCAACTTGATAAATTAGCAGGAGATAAATTAATTTAAAATGGCAACAGCATTTTGGATAGTCATCGGATTCATTTCAATCATTGCAGCAATAGCAATTTCATATCTGCTGCACCGTCGGGAAATCAGGAAAGGAGTTAGAGAATTATTACAGCATCCAGAACTTCTAGACAAGCCTTCTCAGATTAAAACTAGTATAAGGAGGTATAATAATAATGGCAACAAAAAAGAAAGCTACGAAACCTTCGAAAAAAGTGTTGAAGAATCTTCAACCACAAGTGGAGTCGGCAACGGAAACTCCAGTGATAGACTTCAAGCAAGTGATGGAGGAGAACAAATTGTTGAAGGAGCAGTTAGCTCAACAACAACTGCAGACGAGCATGAGCTCGACGGAGATCTACAGGTACCAACACCTTCTGGCGATCAACAACCAGACCGAAGTAATAAGAAGCGGAGTAAACGCAATAGGTTCAATCCTATCTGATCTTCTAGATAAGCAAGAAGATAAGGATCAAGATGATGAAGATAGCGACGAGGATGTTGATGACGAAGATGATGAGGAGGAAGAGAAATGAAAACCTCGACTCTAAATTATCTGGTAGTCATAGGATTAGTTCTAACTATAAGTTTAATGATCTACGCACTCTTTGTTTTGAATCAGGAAGGCAATCAATGTTTGAAGAACCCTCTAAAGTTTGCAGCCCAGAAATTATCTGATTCTTCTGGCTATGATTTTATTGGCAGTGGAACTTTTAGAACTTCCAACTCTCCCATCGTAAACTTCAACCAGTACGAAGTCACCGTCGATAGATTGAACGGAAAGTACAATCGTAATTTATCTCTTCTAAACTTCTCTCTGAATTAAAATGGACTTTCTATCAGATAGATCTATGATGTACTGGGAAGGCATTGGTGGTATTCTTCTAGGAGCCTACGCTCTGCTCATGTACCTCGCGCAAGTTCAAGGCTCCACTGTGCGAGCCGTGACCCTATTTATTATAGCCCTGGCCCTGATGATCCATTCTGAAATCCTGGAAGCCGGCCTATAATATAATAGCCAGCACCACAAACCGAATAACTATTTCACCATCTAATCAGCCAACCCATTGGAAAAAACAATCAGATATCCTAAGATTTAGTAATAATACTGTCATAAAATCACTGTTACAGGACTCGTAGCGCGGGATATGGCCTCTCTGGTGACCTTATGACCATTCTTTGCCATGTTTTGTGCTAGTTTCTCTTGACTTATCTTATCTTTGATCATTATATACTTCATTAAATAGTTTCTTTGCATCAACCACTTATTATCTGCCTTTACATCTACCAGTGTCATTGCTTCTTCAAGAGACTTCCGCTTTATCTTAAGGTACTCATCATACCACTCAGGCTTATAGTCTGTGAACACTCCCCTGAAGCTAGAGCGAGGTTTACGATAACTTCCGAAGTTCTTTTTGCCGTTAAAGTATAACTTAGGTTTCTTGTTATTGCTAAAATACATGAATCTACCTCGGTTCATCTTCTTATCTGTATAAACATGAAGTAGAAACCTAGATCTCCTCACAGCTATTTGCTTATTGAGATCAAAGAAGCTTGGTAAGATTACTATGAATGTGATCCTCTTCTGTCCGACAACATCTAAGATCTTCATCAAATTTTTATTTTCTTTTCTCATTGCATCTTTAGAATTGAAGACAAGAGAACCTTCATCAACCATTATAACTGCACCCTCTTTACAATCTCTAATCATTCTAGCAGCGTCTTCCATACCTGCAGCCATGTTACTTGTATTAAAATTAGGATCGAAGTAGCAACCGATAGTCATGCCGAGAGTAGACTTACCTGACCTCTCTTGCCCATCTATTAATATAACTGCATCCCAGTTTTTCTTGATGATTTTCTTAACAGACTCCAACCTTTTCTGGAGTAAGCCGTCGATATATACATCCTTGCCTTTAACTTTAAAAGTTGCCATGGTCTTAAGCGCCCTCGTTATTTTATAGAGATCAGGATTCTTCTCTGTGAATATGAATGAGCAGTTTTCCTTCTGGTGCTCAGCAGAATAGAGGTAGGCTCGAGACACTGGCCCCTGGTCTTCACAAGACTATTAAAACATATCATCATCATCAGCACCTGGGCTGTTGAAGTTATGATCATCAAGGAACTTCCTGACAGTTCTTTCATATAAGGTTAGAACAGTATTCAGAACCTTCCAGTTATATTCGTGGAATACAACATGCGTCTTACCCGATTGTATCTTCTTCCTAGTCTCGAAGATGGGATGAGTCTCCATGAATCTCCACACATGGTCACGCACCTTGTGCCCGAGCTTGTATTCTTCCTTATCTAGTTTAGGGAGTATCTCTTGGAGTAATGTATCAATGCATGTTTTCCATATGCTAAAGTTATAGACATCAAATTCATAGTTGAATGCCGTCGGGTTAAGGCTCACATGATTCATCTTTTCCTGCAGCTCAGCTATCCTCTTGGTCTGTAGAAGACCGGCATTAAACATGGATAGCTTTCCGCCACCATCTTCATTATCACCATATGCCATTCTACATCTAAAGCGCCGTTCCTTTTATACCTTACTATTGTTCCCATGTTTTACGCAAAGGTTTATATATGCTAAAGAGCTGTTGTTTCTATGAAACTAAGAATCAAAGATAAGGAAGAAGACATCAAAACCATCGAGTTAAAGAGAAGAGATTTCTCGAATAAGATAGTCCTTGAGATTGACGGAGAACATGTTTGTTACTTCAATGATGATGGGACTTTCGAGTTTTATGGAGTAGGAAGCAAAGATCAATTTGTCGGGAGATGGGATGGGAAAAATGAATAAAGAAACATTAAGTGATAAGTTCACTGCAGAGAGAAGGAAGATTAACTCAGAAATACCAGATGAAAGAGTGCAAGCTCATTGTCATACAACTATCAATAAGATCGAAGAGGATGTTAATGAGTTCGTTCAGAGGCTTAAAGATAAATGTAAAGAACATGATATAGTGAAAGTTATGATGTATGAGTTTATTGAGGAATTAGCTGGAGATAGATTCAAATGAAAGAAACAGAAACAATAGGGTTCGGAGATCTTAGCTGGCCTTGTAAGACTGGAATCATTGGAGGAATCATGACAGTAGTAATCTACATAGCATCCTTCCTGATTGGATTCTTCGGCGCACTTTAGATATTAACGGGAGTTGCGGGATGGGATAACCGGGCTTTTGAATTGAGTCGCTCTAATATCGTACGTAAGTTTAGAGCTTAGTTGGTTCGACTCCAACACTCCCGATTTAGGCAAATTACTTAAACTATCCCTTCTTCAAAACGACACTTGTATTCTTTGTATACAAGGTTTTAAAAGATGGTGAACGGTGTTGTACAACCTGGTAGATTTGGAGCCCCAACTCGTAGAATCGTTGCTCGCCAAGCACGCCTTGCTGAAACTCCTCGTCGAACGTTTGGTCGCGGGAGGGTTAGAGTTTCTGCAGCACAACAGCAAGCCATTGCTCAGAGAAGGGCAGCGCAATCCGAACAAGGCCGAGATCTGACAGAACTAAGAACACGAGAGGCAGCGATACAAGCAGACATTCAATCCATTAGAGATGACATTAATGCTGCAAGATCAGGCAAGGGTATCTCACCACCAGACCTTAGGTCAAGACTATCTGCTATCTCTGGAAGAACAGCCGAGCTTAATTCTATTCGCGCATCTATTACTCAAGTTGAAAGAGGAGCAGACATTGATCCAACAACCGAGTTTAAAGCAGCTCAAACTGTTGGCGGAGCTCAGGAAACCCGAAGGAGATTACAGCTCGGTGGTGAAAGAGCTGGTGAAAGAAGAGTTGAATTACAGCAAACTATTACCAAAGAACTTGGAAGAGTAGAAGCTGCAAAAGTTATCCGGACTGGAGAGATAAGTGTAAGCCAAGCCCAAAGATTATCTCCAGCAACTCGAAGAGCATTGGGTGTTAAGATAGGTGAACCCACTAAAGAAGCGTTGCCAGAGGGAGCAATAGGCACTGGAGCATCGGGCGGATTTCTATTCCCAGATCCTACAGGACCAGGGGGAACCATAGAGAAGTTTGCTGTCGGTACAACTGCGAAGGGAACATTATTTGAACCAATATTTAGGGAGCCAACAAGAGCAGTGGTTGCTCCAACACCTAGCGTTGGCCAAAGGATATCAGCCTCATTAAGCAGGGCTCTAGAAGATCTGGAAGATATTCCAGGAAGAGCCATTCCTACAGCTCTAGAAGGTTTCAGCACAGGCCTTCCCTTTTTCATCAAGGATCCTACTCTCATTGGAAGATTAGAAGACATTGGAGAAATTGGTCAAGAGGCTAGATTCAAACAAGCTCAGAGAGTTCAGAGTAAAGTTATAGGTGAAGATACCGCAGCATTTAATCTGAGAGTCGAGAGATTTAATGAACTCTTTGGTGGAAGGGAGTTATCTCAACAGGAATTTCTAATAGCTCAACAGAGACTTAGGGAGATTAATATTGAAGGGCAAAGCCTAAGAACAAGAAGTGGAACATTAGAGTTTCAATTATCTGAGCAAGAGAGAAGGAGAGATCAGAGAAGCTTTACTCAACAATTAACTGTAGGAGCAGTAGCCGGACTAATCACAACAGCTGCATTCATTCCATCAACATTAGTAACCGCAGGCGCCGCATTCGGAGGAGATCCCATCGCAGCAGCATCTATAGTTTCTCTTCTTCCAGTTACACAGCAACTAACGCCAGAGCTAATGCAAGTCCAAGCTGAGCAGACGAAAGCCATTGCAGATCTAGCACTTGCAAGACCTTTTGAAGCAATAGGCTTTGCGGTAGGAGGAGCAGCATTTCCAGCACTAGGATTAAAAGCAAGAGCATTATTAAGAGAACCAATCGTTACAAGGATCAAGGGCAAGCCCACCATCTCCAGGGCTGCTGATGCAATCTTTCCTGAGATCGAAGGAGTTCAAGCAGGCAAGTTCAGACAGTTTACAGAAACACCAGCACAATTTGCAGTTATAGATACAAGAGGCGCAGCTCTAAGAAGACTTGGAGCAGAAGTAGCTGAAGGAGCACCACCTCCAATCTCAACCATAGCTGGGAGAGTTCCAAAGAGATTTGAGCAGAGGGTGGTTAGACTGAGGAAACAGGACGTTAGGTTTACCATAGGTGAAGTCACAACTCAAGAGGGTGTGTTTAGAGGAACCACTGCCACAAGAAGGAGAGGGGCCGGTGTTAGTCTAACTGAATTCTCAAGCTTGAGAGGCAGACAAACAAGGTTTGACATCTCAAACATCAAGGGACTTCCTAGAATCGAGAGGGAAGCTTTGCTTAGGGGATTAGGTAGAGAAACAAGAGGAGCATTTCCAACAGAAGCTACATTCTTTAGACAATCATTAGAAGCCGAATCTTTACTTAGAGTAACAAGAGCTAGAGGTGGAGCGTTGGACCTAACCTTCAAAGCTCCAGGAAGAAGGACTAGAAGGTTTGCTGGAGTAGCAGCAGTTAAAGAGTTAACTGAATTTAAGACTCCTAAGTTTGATTTATTCCAAGCAAGAACTGCTCTAGCTGAAACAACCTTCCCAGTATTTAGACCACGAAGGAAAGCAGTAAGTACAATTGAAAGTCTAAGCTTCTTAATCAGAGAAGGAGCTGAGACAGGAAGACCATCTGCATTCATCTCTAGAACTACTGGAAGGAGAAGAAGGCCTCCAACTAGAGCACCAACATCTATTAGTCAAGCAGCCACAACTCCTGTCTTAACTGAACAAGCAAAGGTCTCTGCTACAAGAACATCTGCCGCATTACAATCTGTTGAGATTGCGGAGTCTATCAAGATTACAACGAAAGTTAGAGCTGCAGAGAGGCAGGCCTTCAGTAGATTAAGAGCAAAGGAAAGAGCTCGGGAACTTATAACAAGACCTAGAGATGTAGCTGTCGGCCTTACAACTCTCCAAGCGCAAGCTAGTGCTACATTGCAACAGCCAAAGCAAATTCAAAGAGAAGCAGTGATACAGAGAGAGAGACAAATCTCACTACAAAGAAACCTACAGAGATCTGCTACGAGAACCATCACCAAGGTAATTCCAAGGACTGTTCCCACAACCGTAACGATTCCAAGGACTGCTCCAGAACCAATCCCTGGCCCACCAACGGGTCCAAGGAGACCTCGAGTAAGTATCCCTAGAGTCCCAAGATTAATTCCAAGAATAAGAAGAGGGCCGGAGCCTAGATCAATCAGAAGGGCTGCAGAGTTTGGAGTTCAAGTTAGAAGAAGAGGAAGGTTTACTACCATAGCTGAAGGGTTAACATTGAGACAAGCTGTTGCAAGGGGAAGGAGAAGGGTAAGCACAACACTGGCAAGAACATTCAGGATAGTTCCTGGAGGTAGGCTTCTTCCTACTGCAGGCATTGCTGATCTTGTGGGTCCAGGATTCAGGAGACCTAGAAAGAAAGGGGAGAGAGCATTGACATTCATCGAGCGAAGGGAGAGAGCACTCTCAACTCCAGGTGAAGTTAGAGAGATAGCAAGAGCGAGGTTACCAGCATGAGTCTAAACAGTGAAGAAATGAATTATGTAGAGGACCTTCACAATCAGGTGGAGATTCTAAAGACAGAGAAGGTGGGCCTACAGAAAGCTTACGGGCAAGCTTCCATGTTTGCAGGAGGAGAAGGAGAGAATCTTATCCAGTATCAATTAGATCTTAAGGAAGAACTCGAGAGAGTTGATCATCTACTAAGAGGCCATGTTATCAAGAGAGATTCTGAAGGTAACGAGAGCTGGGTAGAACCTGAAGATGATAGACTAAAACCTTTCAATGATTATGGAGTCCAGTTGATCATGAATATTATCCAGTTCTATATGAATAGAAATACATTGTTATCTAACTACTCTGAACCCATGATTAATATTAAGATGAAGGATCTTGCAGACGATATAAATGATCTAATCTATATGAAGTATGAGGAAATGGGCATGGACACTAAGGAGAAGCGCAAGCTCTATAGTATTATAGTAAGGCAACTGATAGACACAATCCACTCAGCATATCTAAGAGCTCTGCACGGTGGGGAAAGAGAATCTCTAAGAACAGCAAGACATGTATCGCAATCCATTAATCCCATGGGTGGACTAATGGGTGCACCTCAACAGAAACAAGGAGGATTCAAGTGGCACAAGCCGGGCACATGGGGCAAGTAAGATGGGCCGTGTGGTTAGTGCTAGGAATATTTATAATGGCTAGCGTTGCTTATGCTCAAGACGTTGGAGTTAATCTAGGAGAACTAACTCAACTGGGTTCAACTTTGGGAGTTGTGACGGGAGATCTTCTAATCATCCAAGTAAACTCCTCGCAATTCTGGGACAATCTAGATACCCCTGCAGATATATTTCTTAATGATCTTGGCGATGTTGATGCTTCAACACCATTAGATGGAGAAGTCCTAACGTTTGACACAGGAAGTAATGATTGGGTACCGGGCTTCGCAACAGGAGCTAATGGTTCAGTAGACAACGCAAACATATCTTATTTGAATGGCACTCTTCCTTTCACAGAGGATCAGATAATCGAAGGAAATCTAAATGTAACAGGGAACCTAACAGGGAGAAAGATATATGGAAGCATGTGGTCTCATTCACCTGTCGGTACAATAATAGATTTAATAGCAGTAGACGAACCTGTGAACATCACAGGTTTTGAATCCACATATAACAATGGATTCTTTCTAAACAATAATAATTATTCTTTAATAGTAGGAAGACAAGGCCTCTATCATGTAACTTATAGCATGGCCATATCCGGAGGAAGCAATAAAGAATATGTATCTCACTTTGTAGTCCAAGGCAACGAACTAGAAGAAGGAATAACACACCACACCGCAAAAGGTGGGGCTAGTCTAGATACTATTAGCGTTTCATTCTATACTCAGATTAATGCAAGTCAGGAAATATGGGTAGATATGAGGCAAATTGATACACCTCTAAGAGATCCTACTTATGTGCACTTCTCCTTAACTATAGAAATGGTGGACTCACTAGGATGAATATAACTATAACTAAAAAACACTTTTTAACCTTTGTAGTAACCTTATTAGTACTAACTTCGGCGGGACTGGTCATAGCAAGAGGAGGTTATGATACTAGATATGGTGCAGAAGTGGGAGCCAATTATAGTAACGGTTTTCTACATACAGAAGATCTCATAGTAGAGGATGCAATCTGGGGCACGAGTGGGACATTAATTATCGCAGGTAATTTAGAAGTCGAAGGGTGTATAAAATATAATAATGCAACTGTTAATATAACTATTGGGGTGTGCGTATGAAGAGATATATTTTACCATTGTTAATTCTAGGAATGATGTTAATGGTTCTACCAATGATTCCCGCCCAGGAAGAGACCTCAAGGTTCATGGCTAGAGCTGGAGTTCCACTTGATGTTAAGGAACAATGCTTTAACAATGGAACTTACTGTGCACCCACAGCTCTATGCAATGTGACTATTTTCTATCCTAATCAAACCACTCTAATCGATAATCAACCCATGACCAATACCACTTCGGTACATAACTTTACCCTTGATGGAATCCAAGTAGAGTCTTTAGGACTATATCAAGTAGCCGCTATCTGTAAGGATGGTGCAGTTAATGGTGCAGACACATTCTTCTTTAGGATAACTCCAACGGGCACAGTTCTATCAACAGCTCAAGGAATCATATATCTTCTAGTACTACTATTGGCCACTGGGTTGTTCTGTCTTTCACTCCTGGGGGCCATTCTAATTCCTTTCCAGAACATTAGAAACGAGGATCACAAGGTTGTGCAGTTCAATGATCTACGTTACATTAAGATATTCCTATGGTGGATGGCCTATGCATTCCTCACGAGCATAGCATTCCTGATGTGGAACCTCACCCTCGGGTTCCTCAGCTTCAATGTAGCTAGCAACTTCTTTGAATGGGTGTGGAAAGCATTGGCTGTGAGCTTCTGGCCTATCTTTGTAGTGTTCGTTCTAACCATCCTGATCAACTTCCTAATGAGTAGGAGATTGAATGAAGCTTTGAGAAGGGGGCTACCCACAAGATGACCAAAGGTAAGAGAACCATGAGAGCTGTATCGCCAAGGTTTGCTGCTTGGCTAGATAATACCAAGCGGGAAAGAATAATCAATGGAACCGACAAGAAGTTTGTCAGCGATCTTAGATTAACTGATGCCATGGCCAAAGATCCTGATATGGATATCATAAAGAGGAAGCTCGTTAGAATGCCGCGTAAAGAGACCATGAACCGCAAGGGGAACATGAACAACATCATGGCCATCATGGTGGGGATAATTATATTCATAGGGCTAGGATTCATCTTTGTTCTAATCTCAGCAGTGTGGGTTGATGCCTTCTCTACAATAACTAATTCTTTGGTGGATATTCAAAATCCCTCCGGTGCCAATGGTTCCAACATATCTAAGTTTGCAGAGATCACCTTCGGAAATCTCAATGAAGCATTCCAGCAACTGAGATGGATCTCGTTCATGTTTATCTTTGGGTTAATGATAGGAGTCGTGGCCTCGGCATTCATAGTTAGATCACACCCAGCATGGTTTGGACCATACATATTACTTTCAATCGTGAGCATTGTATTATCCATAATCATAGGAAGTACCTATGAAACGCTATTGAACTCATCAGGAGCTCTAGGAGCCAGTCTGCAATCATTCGTGGGGGCATCCTTCTTGATGCTTCACATAGAAGTCTGGACTGTGGTCATAACTTTCGTGGGAGCGATAATAATATTTACTCAGATAGGTAGAGACGCTGAGCAGGGGAGTTTTGTAGGATGAAGAAGCTATTACTATTTGGATTTGTATTTCTATTGCTAATGGCAAGTGTCTCAGCAATTGAATGGGATAACATCAAAGATTACAATGAGTCCTCTAGAACCATAACAATCTCCAATTCCTTCCTGAAGATCTGGCCACTTGGAGAAGTGGCAGAGATAACTTTGATAACTCCTCAAGTAAACAAAGTTATTCGTGGGCCCAATAGATTAGTTGCTGAATTTAAAGTGAAAAGTGTTGAAGACTATGAAAGAGTGTTTAAGAACATGCAGTTCTATGATGTTAACTCTGAAAATATACAGGTTCAAAGGTCATTTACATACAAGTATGCTGAATATTATGATGTGATAGTACCAGATTGGGATTTAAAGTGCTCAGGAGAGCTTACAAACGGTTCTAAAGGTAGCGATTGTATCAGAATCCAGGTTAGTACACACATAGATACACATAGAAGATGGATAGACTTCGATTCTCAAGGAACTTTCCTCAAAGGTGAGAAGGATATTGGAGTCTTCACTGATGTTGGAGTCAATGAGCGTATAGAATGGATCCCAACATTGTTTGGAGTAAGGATTCCAGAGTGGGCAGAGTGGACTGATGCATTAAACGACGAAATTATCTTATACTATAGCTTCGAGAACTCTACAATAAACGGGACAACTGTTCTAGACTTAGTTAATACTTACGATGATGTTGATGGAGTTTTCAATGATCCAAACATCAATGGAAACTTCTCAGGAATTATAGGATCCTCTGTGGGAATCTTTGGAGAGACAGGTTCTGGTAGAGATGATTGGATCGAAGTAAACTCGGCCGCTCCAAGAAGACCTGTAAACTGGACATTCAACGGATGGTTCAACTCTAATGTATCTGCAGCTCAGGGTATGGCCTCTAGGATGGCAGACTCAGGAACTGGAGCTCCAAGAGAATGGAGAATCTGGTATGGAGATGGAATAAGTAACCCCGGAGATATGTATGAGTTCTGTGCTAATGGCTGTGTTCAGATATTAACAGGTAATGAAAGGCAAATTGACCAGTGGGTCATGATTACAGTGGTTCACAATGATACTGGAATGTATTTCTATGAAAATGGAACTGAACAAGATAGCGTAATCTCTGCGCTCACTGTTGGAGTTGTTCAGAACCTCCACCTTTCTTGGGACTGCTCTGGCTTCGGCGGTGGATGTCAAGAGTTCAGCGGAAGAATAGATGAAGTGGGCTACTGGAATAGATCTTTGAGTGCAACTGAAGTAACTCAACTATTCAATGATGGGGCTGGAATAACTTTTGATGCAAACCCAAACCCATTCAACGTAACTGTAGACTTATCTAGCCCGCTAAATGGAACAGTATCATCAGACACAAGCGTAGTCTTTAACACTACCTTGGTGCCAACAAAGGGTAATCTAACTAATGCAACACTTTTAGTCTGGTTTAATGAGAACGATACAATCTTTAACGAGACAGTCAACATAATAACAGGTAACGTCATTAACTCAACTACCTTCAATGTTAGCGGATTCCCCGATGGCACATTTAGATGGAACGTTCTCGGGTGTATAATTAATGATACAAACACAGGAGTTATCTGTAGCTTCAATGAGACTAATGCTACATTTAACATCGATAACAATCCCCCAAATATTAATGTCCTAGCTCCAGTTGGTACGATAGACTATGCACAGCTTGGTGGGAACTTAACATTGAACTGGACAATAACAGATCCAAGTCTAGACGCTTGCTTCTTTGAATACAATGGAACCAATACGACTCTAACATGTGCAGACAATAACTTTACTTTTGGATTAGAACCCGAGATTAAAACCTTGAAACTATTTGCCAATGATACTCTTGGGAATAACTTCTTCAATCAAACCAGTTGGAACTATAGTGTCTTTAGGAATAGTCAAACATTCAACTCACCAGTGGGAGAATTATCAGGGCAACAGATAATTATTAATGTAACATTTGAAGATGGCCTTACATCAAACACAGCATTCCTACATTACAATGGAACTGAGTTCACCTCGACAACAAGTGACACTGGAGTTAACGTATCTTTCAGCGCATCCATCACAACTCCTCCCGTTGATTCTGCTAAGGATATTAACTTTACTTGGGAGTTTAGATTAACCGGAGGTACGGGATCTTCTAACATAAATAGTACTCAGTCCAGCCAGAGAGTTGTCCCATTGAATATTGATGACTGTTCAACGAGTACATTGCTCATATTGAATTATACATTGAGGGATGAGGATGATCAGACATTCATTGTACCTAACACTACTCTGAGGAATATGACCATTGAGATTGATCTAACGCTTGCAAGTGTATCTGATCCCACTCTGTTTAGAAACTTCTCCACAAATTATACAGACAAGAATCCAGCTCAGGTTTGCATTGATAAGGATGCTTTGAATGATACAACTTATAGGTTAGATACGCTGGTGAGATATGAAACCACAGATAGAGTTTCAGAGTTCCACAACATCCAGAACTTTACACTGACCAATGCTTCAATCCCCCAGAACATAAACCTGTTTGATCTGGCAACGGTGAGAGCTCAAGAGTTCCTAATCACTTACAAAGATCGATTCTTCCTTCCAGTGGATGGAGCTCTGATAGATATAACTAGAAACTATATCCCAGAGGGAACTTTCAAATCCGTCGAGGTTCCGAAGACAGATGTCGACGGTAAAACTCTTGGACACTTAGTTTTGAGTGACGTCATCTATACAATGATAGTATCCAAGAATGGCGAGATCCTAGCAGTGTTTGATAACATCATTGCATTCTGTGATGATCAAGCCATTGGAGATTGTAGGATTAATTTGAATGAGCCATCAACGGGAATTAAGAGTTCAGACTTCACCACAGTTGCAAACCTGACTTACACATTAACCTTTGATAAAACAACGAGAACAATTACAACCATCTTCTCAACGGTTGATGGTTCCACAACTACGGTTCAATTGAATGCAACCAAGTTTGATAACTTTGGAAACCTAACCGTTTGCTCTGATAGTCTCACAACTTCCTCCGGAACGTTGACCTGTATTGTTCCATCAAGCTTTGGAAACCTGACAGTGATTGCAAACCTATTCAATGGTGGACAGTTGGTTGCAGTTAGATCAGCGTCCATAATACAATCTTCTGCAGAAGTCTGGGGCGGAAGTAGAGTTATCATGGCCCTGATACTATTCATAACACTTCCACTGATGGCATTGACATCTGGACCTGCAACGATTATCCTAGCAATCATGGGATTGATCATGGCAGCCATCCTAAACTTGTATGATGGTGGAAACCTAATTGGTGTTGGTTCCACAATTCTATGGTTCATCATCGCAGGCATTGTCATATTGGTGAAGATCAATAACAGGGGGAAGAACTGATGGGATTCAATAGCTATCTAGTAGGGTTAACTCTAGTGGCTGTATTTGTATTTGCAATTGTGACATTTGGTATTCAGTTTGGTGTGGACAATGCAACCTCAATCTCACTGGCGGACGATCCATCCATCAATGAATTTGCAGGTAATGTTTCATCTGAGTTGGACACAGCAAGATCTGATCAAGGTGCAGCAGAGGATGCATTTGAAGCAGGTACTAAAGATCAGATAGAACTTACAGGAGACATTGGTATCCCAGCAGTGACGTCGCTGAGAACTCTATTTGTGGCTGCGCCTCTAGGTATTATTAACTTGATAGCTGACCTCATATTCACAAATCTGTTTGGAGAATCTGGTGAAGGCTTTGGTATAGTCATCGGAATGGTAATCGCAATAATCTTTTCCGTAGGCCTACTATTATTCTATAAAGTCATCAAGACAGGAGACTCAGAATGATATTCCTAAACCATCTCAACCTACCATCTGGAGGAAGTCAGAACTTTAGTGAAGGCATTGATAAGATATTTGTCTACGTCGCGCAGGAGATTCCCATCTTCATCCCCATGATTCTGTTTGCTCTGTTCATGATTGTTTTCATATCTGGAATAACATTGCAGAGAAGAAATCAAGGCACTCAGGACACTCCAATGTGGGCTGCCATATCCATGTACACTACTTCCACTGCAGCATTAATCATGACCTTGGCAGATGGATTGATCAATCTATTTACGCTCGTGACGACGCTGACAATCGCCATAGCGGTGTCCATATGGTTCTTCATGAGCAAGGATTCATAGTTGTATACATTGTTGACACTGTTGATAACAGTTTAAATACAAACTGTTTCTAAAGAATCCTAGAAGGAGGTAAGATAAATTGTTAAAAAATTCATTTGAACTGGCAAAACTTAGGATGAAGAACCGTAGAGGTGTTCTAGGTCTTGATACCGTTCGAGATGTGATGATCTTTTTATTGGTTCTAGCTGTAATCACAATTGCAGTATTCCTTGCGTTAGTTTCGCTACAGGATGCAAACTTGTTTACCCCTGGATCTCAAGCAGATAACGATACCACTAACATTATAAATAACATTACGACTGGAGCAACGGACTTCTTCGTGAATATTCCAACTGTATTTACTATACTTGGAGCTGTTGTTATAATCCTAGCTGTGACATTAATATTGTTCGCAGTTGCTAGATTCTCCCAAGGATCTGGTGTTGGACGTGGTGGACTTTAAGGTCTGATCAACAACGATGTGGAGTCATTCCTCACTCTATAACTCAGAGGAATGGTGCGGGAGCCTCAATCCCAACTTTTTATTTTTTTTAACCTTATATTCAAACAAACCAAAATGATTAAACCAATCCTAGAGCAAAATAGAAAAGGCCAAGGCAGCCTAGAGACAGTCGGAGCCGTTCTAATTGCATTTATGGTTCTAGCTGTCATCGCCATCGCAATCTTCCTTGCCCTTACCCCATTGATTTCTACAGACATTATTCCCAACAAGGCAGTGCCTCAACAGCAGTTTGGCAATGAGACCATTAATCTAACCACTGCAGGGGAAGCACCAGCTAGTGTTGAGAACGCAACAGGTGTGGTTCTATTCGATCTTGTTGTAACCAATGCCTCCAGCGGAGAGACGGTGGAAGCTGCTAACTTTAGCGTTACTGGTGGAGTTCTTGCTAATATAACTCAGGAGTTTGGTGATACATTCGTCAACGTGAGTGCAACCTTTACATCCACCACAATATCTGATGCTGTTGTATTGGTGAACAACGTAACTGAAGGTACAACATTGTTCTTCACAAACGCAAGCTCAATATTCTCCATCCTAGGAGCAGTTATTATAATCCTAGCCATTGGATTGATAATCGGAGCAGTCTTCCTGTTCAATAGATTTACTAGCACTGGCGGCGGTGGCGGCGCCTCAGAGGCACTCTAATGGTCAAGGATCCAGCTTCTAAGAGTAGATTCTTTAAGGTAACTGGACCAAGAGGTGGTGTGAGATTTGCTAGGGTGCGTGCAGGTCCTGGTTTTAAGAGAGATAAGGCCATGGCAGAAGCTCAAGGCTTTAAGGTGACGAAAATATCTGAGAGGAGATTTGTTTCTCGATCTAATATCTCATTGAGAAAAGGTGGCAGGTTTATTAGTACAGGTAAGGGCTTTGTTGTAACTTCCCCAAGGAGAAAAAGATAATGGTCAAGGATGTTGGCAGTCTAAAAGGAGCACCTGGCACTAAGTTCTTCAGAGTTACTGGGCCAAGAGGTGGTTCAAGGATTGTTTCTGTTGTAGGTAGTGGAAGGAGAGGTGATCTTTCCATAGCAAAGAGGGCTGCAATGAAGAGAGGGTTTAAGATCAAAAGTATATCTAGAGCGCAAGCACGTAGCTCAAGCTTGAGAAGATTAAGAGCTCCGCGAGGACCTTTAAGCAAGGTATTCTAATCACGTTCATTACTGTCTGCTCCATGACGACGTTCATGGCACGGTGGGCAGTGGTGCTTTAAATTCGATATGGTAAAGAAAACATTATTTTTCCCGGCAAAGAATGAGAGGATAGCGCGAGACATTTCCATTAAGAGCCCAACAGCTTTTAGAGAGAGCATCAAGAAACTCAAGAGGGGTGGATTGACGACGCCAGAGGGGAGGGGTTTAGTGTTGGCGCGTAATAGAGCAGGCGCGCAACTCAAGCGAAAGAACCTATCACCCAAAGAACGAAAGCAGTTCACAACTATTTCTAAAACCCGGATACCAAAGTTTCCAACCAGAAAATAATTTTACTATTCTAAAATGTCAGGCACAATTTAAATACTAATTAGATTTAGAGTTGGCATGGAGACGGTGATGGTCATTGATAAAGTAAAGATTTTCTACAAAGAGAGTATAGCAGTTCATATCGTTACTAAATCTGGAGGGTGGGTTAATGGTTACATCCTAGACATTGGTAATGAAGATTATTTTATGGTTAATGATTTCAAGAAGGGCGAGATGCCTGTGTTCTACAAAGAGGTATCAGTTCTAGATAAGTTTGTATATAGTGGTGCTAGCGAATGAGTTTTGAATCTGAGCAAATATCTGAAGAATTGTATAATATTAATATGAGTCTCAAAGAGATTACAGCTTTGTTATTCCAGATGAAAGAAGTACTAAAAGAGAAGGTGGGAGATGAAAAGGGATCTATTTGATGAGTTGCCAGATAAGAGTAAAGAGATCTATCTAAACGATAAGTTCAAAGATACTCCAGATGATTCGATAGTTATGGAAGAGGCAAGAGTCGTTGCTACCCAATGTTATCTAGACATTCAAGAACTCATTGAATATTATATGGATATTCCAGAAGACCATAGAAAACTAATATCTATCTGGATCGTTGGGACTTATATGTATCAAGAGCTCCCTGTCTATCCTTTTCTATTTCTCAATGCTATGAAGGGTTCTGGCAAATCGAGACTCCTTAAGATTATTGAGGCCTTGTCATGGCGCGGAAAGATATTAATTAATCCAACGGAGGCGGGGATCTTCCGTTCCGCCGGACAGAATACTATAATTCTAGATGAGGCAGAAAATATATCTTCTAAGGAGAAGTCGGCTATGCGTCAATTATTAAACGCAGCTTATAAGAAGGGTTCAACTGTTGAGCGTTTGAAGAAGGTTACTACAAAAGAAGGAGAAGATTACGAAAAAGAGGTCTTTGGAATGTTTACACCGATTGCTATGGCTAACATTAATGGCATGGATGAAGTTCTAGGTGATCGGTGTATTTCATTAATTCTAGAGAAGTCTTCAGACCCTTCCAAGATAAAATTATTAGAAGACTTCCTAAATGATGAGAAGTTTAAGGACATAAAGCTCAAATTATCTAAAATTCAGGCCAGTTTGTGTAGTGTGTGTAATGTAGTGTTGCTTAAAAACATCTATAAGAGGTGGAATAGCTACATATCCTATAAGTATAATACTACATATACTACACTAACTACACTAACTACACAAACTGTATTAGAAATACAACAAGAAGAAATCTTCAAGAAAATAGACAGCTTAGGCATCGATGGTAGGAACTTAGAGCTGTTCTTTCCACTGTTCTTGGTTGGTTTAGCTCTAAACGATCAGATCTTGAAAGAGATCTTAGATATAACTGAAGCGATGGTTGAATCCAAAAGGGATGAGGATTATATTGACTCTCCAGATGTAGCAGTATTTGATTTCATTTCTATGAAGGATCCATTGACTTGGTATAATGTTACAGATCTAACCATCCAATTTAGAGACTTCTTTGTTTCAGATGGGTCTCAGAGAGATTGGTTGAATAATAGATGGTTTGGATTATGTTTGAAGCGTCTGGGTTTAGCAGTACAGAAGAAGCGTAAGGCTAGAGGGATTGAAGTATTGGTTGACGTTTCAAAGGCTAAGTCTAAGCTTAAGATGTTCAAGGGGGAAAGGAAGGATGCCTAGTTGCCAAGTATGCCGTAAAAGAACCACCGGAACTAGATGGTTGCACATGTGGTGCTGCAATATTTGCAGAAAGAAGATCCAGAACCCTGCCGGAGACTCCAAATGATTGATAAATTTAATTGGGACGATATGGAAAAGGATATTATTGATTTGATATATATAGAAAAAGGTAGCCTTGATCTTGTTAAAAGAATGACAAGACTTTTAGAAGCTCATAGAAAGTACTATTGCAAAGCTCTGCTTAATGAAAAGGGAGATTCAAAATGAAGGAAGTATTATGCCTCAACTGTGGAAAGGCTAGAACTAAGAAGCCGATCTACTTCAAAGGCAAGCGTTACTGCAACCGTTGTCTACACACAGGTAAGATAGGAACACAGATGCCTCTTAAGAATGATAAGGGGCAATGCGCCTGTGGTAAGCTAATAGACTTTAGGTCAAAGCGATGTATGCCGTGTTACCATAAGGAGCGATGGGCCAAATGAAAAATAAACCCCTAAGCAGACTCTGCAAGCGTTGCGAGCAATTGTTCAAGCGCACAGGCAAGTATGATAAGATCTGTGACAATTGCGATAACAGCTCCAGGATAACTGGGAGGATTATAAGAACAAATGGAAAATGAACTAGCCCGCAAAGATCTATTGAAGTACTATAACCACGTTATGATCTGCAGTGTGTGTGGCAAGGAATACGGCTCGGATAAGAAAAGAACCAGGCACCAAAACAAACGCTGCCCCATGTGTTGCAATTACGTTAGAAAGAACTGGGGAGGCATCTCTCTTGATGACTAAGGTAATTACGGGACAAGAAATGGAAACATGCCATCCTGGGGCGGTTCTGTGCGATCTCAGCCATTCTGAGAGCACTGATGAGAAAAAGAATCACATGGTCTGGAGAAGGGTAGCGGTAACGCCCCTGCAGGTTCCTCTTAGTCCTGAGTTTACTCCAGGCAATTATAGTCTGGAGGCATGGAGTCTCAGCAATGTGCTCCACTGGTATGAAGATACTCACCTCAAACCTAATATAATGCCTTCAGACACTCACAATCGGCAGGGCAGTGGAAGCAGTAATGCTCCATATGGGTTCACGGTTGAGAAACTCTTTCCCACATTAACCCCTGCCGATACTCATATTGCTGGTGGGGGATTGAACTCTTCAAACTTCAATCACTACTTTTACCCCCACCAGCTCTCAAAATGAAAAAGCTACAACCCCTAAAGGCAGAATGGTACACCATGGACTATGACAACAGAGAAAGGTTCATGTCCTACTGGCATCAGATCAATGAAGCTCTAGCTCTAAAGCCCAAGACAGTCCTGGAGGTAGGCACAGGCTGCGGCGTAGTAGCTAACTATCTACGCTTCAAAGGCGTCAAGGTATCCACCATGGACATCTCGCCAGAGCTTAGACCAGACTACTTGCTCAACTTCAAAGATCTTCATACTCTTGGCCCCAACAAGTTTGATGTTGTGATTTGCTGCCAGCTTCTAGAACACTTTCCGTTAGATGAGTTGGAGGGCCTACTCTCTCAACTTAGCAATGCATCCAGAGAATATGTTATCATCAGCGTTCCACATTATGCCCTAGATGTTTCTGTGGGATTCAATCTGCATCATCGAAAGAAGATCCTCAAGCTGAAGATCCCATCGCCCAAGAAGCTAATGGCTGGGGAACATTACTGGGAGCTTGGCAGAGTTGGGGACGCTAACTTTAGATTCTATCAAGCCATCAACAAGTTCTTCACCATCGAGAAGGACTTTATCTTACCTGAGAATATGTACCACCGGATGTTGGTACTGCGCAAATGCCATGTATTACGCAAAACCGAAAGGTTTAATAAGCTTAACATATTAAAGAAAACATGAAAGACAAAACACTAAGCGACAAAATGATAGTTCATAGTAATCCAGTAGGATTTTTCGAGTATGAAGATGTAAAAGAGTTCATCGGTAAGCTAAAAGATAAATGTAAAGAACATGATATAGTAAAAATTATGATGTTAGAATATATTGATGAATTAGCAGGAGATAAACTAATATGAATAAAACAATAACACAAGATGATCTTTGGGGTGCAATGCATCTCGCTGTAAAGATCGTGCAAGCTCGCATTGAAGCTGTAGCTCAGAATCTAGTTATAGAGTTTGAGTTGGAGGCCGAAGATGGCAGATAAATTTCTAGTTGTTCTATCTGTCCTGATGATGTTAGTTGCTCTTTCTGGACTAGTCTATGGAAACTATGAAGCTTGGACCAGAGACCACGATCTTAAGGGAGATAGGGTGGATTGTATAGATGGGAAGAATAATGAGATTATCAATGCCGATACAATCTGTATTAAGAAACACGGACCAAGTACACAATTAGAAGCAAGTATCCAAACCTCTTTCCTGATCACCCTGATATTTGGATTGTGTCTAGCAATGTCATTCCTCTTTTTCTATTTTGCGAGGTCAATGAGATGATAGATAAGAAACACTTACTGGTGGATGCAGAGACTCATGCTAAAGTCATAGAGCTGAAAGCTAAGAGACGAGACAAGACCACAGATGATACCATTCGACACTTACTGAAGACAGTAAGGAAGCTAAAGATGGAGCTTACTGATGGTGCAGCATCTAAGCCCACAAACAGAAAGGGGGAGAATAAGAAATGATGACTACAACAGAGATAATCTTCCTAACATTATTTGGAGCAGGAGTATACTCTATTATAACCCAAGTTGGATATGCTATTGGAAGATGGTTAAGACACAGGCATGAAGCTAAGAAGGAGGCAGGCAAGTGAATCCTTTAGAGATCCTCGGGATACTTATTGGCAGTGCACTTATCTTAATGACATTCGGAGTAGATGTAGGGAGAATATTGATGTTAGGGGAGGCCAAGAAATGAACTGGGAAAGGCTTTTGATGATTAGTACATCGTTAGGAATGGTGGTCTTAACTGGGATGGGAATAATCGGCGCCACAACATTTATTGTTAAAGGGATGCCCTTAACTGTTCTCTGTTTCTATGCTGTTCTTATCCTGATGATGATTGGTATGATGCATAGATTCCTGAATGATTTCCTTGATGCTATAAGACCTGGAGGTAAGAAGAATGTATAAAGTAAGAGAAGCAGATAAGAACTACGTGAAGCTTGTGGATAGGATCCCGCGAGATGCAACCTATAGGCATATGTCAAACATGTTCTTCATAGTGAGCATTCCAGTGATAGGCAATCTGTTTGCCCTGTTCATAGCAATTAAATGCAGGATGGAGAAGCTGAAATGAGGTTCGACAAAGACAAAGCAGCGGCTAGCGCAGTAATTTTTGGCTTAACATTCACTGGCTTATTTTTTTTTATGGTATTTTATAGGGCTAGTCCTGAACTGGCAATACAATTAATTGTGGCTATTGGAACCTTATGTTTGATATATTTAGTAGGGGGCTATGTGGGAAAAGATGAATAAAGAACAACAAAAGATGCCACCAATAAAGCCACTCTACAGAGGGATATTCGTATTCTTCACAGGAATCCTAATAGCATTTCTAGGTGGCAATGGCTTAATGCTCCTGATTGGAATTGGAGTTATGTTCTACGGTGGATTCATCATGATGCCAGATGCATGGGATCTCTATCAGAAGTATCAAAGGTTTAAGGCCCAAGATAGGAAAGACGTTGCAGCTATCAACCCAAAAAAGCTGCCCTACATTGATGTGCCCGCCCGTGCTCAGAAGCCTAAGTTCAATGGTGAAGCATATTATGAAGATGGTATCTGGAAGACGCGAGGTGTAGCGTGAATCCTGAAACAGTGGCAGTCTTGCTTGCAATATTGGCAGTTGTAGTGTTCATCTATTTCATGTTCCCCAAACCTAAAGCTCAAACGAGACAGAACAATGATAAGGAGGTTGAAGACTAAATGGGATATATATTATTATCAATATCGCTGTTTGTTATTATGGTCTTCCTATTAGGAATAAGGATCATAAGACCAACTCACAGAGGAGCAATTGAAACTCTTGGTAAGTATACAGGATATAGGAACCCTGGATTCACTTGGATTATACCAATCTTCCAGAAGCTAACTTCAGTTAATATTACTGAAAGACTAGCTAACGTTGATCCTATAGACATGATTACTAAAGATAACCTGAACGCTAATGTCGATCTTGTAGTTTATTATAAGATCAAGCAGACTGAAAAGGACATTAAGAATGCATTGTATAATGTGGATAATGTTTCATATCAGATAGTGTCTCTAGCGCAAACAACTGCTAGAAATATAATCGGTGGAATGGTGTTTAAGGATGTCAATAACAAGAGAGGTCAACTTAATGATGATCTAGCTAAGATCTTGACTAAGGAAACAGATAATTGGGGAATTGAAGTTGTTAGAGTAGAGTTAAAGGAAATAACTCCACCTACAGATGTTCAAGAAACCATGAATCGTGTTATCAAAGCTGAGAACGAGAAGGATGCTGCATTGGACTTTGCAACAGCAAAGGAAACTGAAGCTGACGGAACAAAGAGAGCTAACATTAAGGAAGCTGAAGGAATTGCACAAGGTAAGATCATTGTTGCTAAAGCAGAAGCCGAAAGGATTAAGTTAGTTAACGATGCAGCTCATAAACACTTTAGAGGCAATGCAGTTAAGTTAAAGCAATTGAGTGTTACACAAGCATCTCTTGAGAAGAACGCGAAAATAATCTTAACAGACAAAGGTATCAAGCCACAATTAATAATTGGGCAGTTACCAATTGGAAAGTAAGACTATAGCTTTTTTTTATTTTTTTTAAATTATAAGGAGAAACAAAACGAATGAATAACAAATCAGGACAACTAGGGCAAGCATTCATCTTCATGATGGTACTTGGAGTTATAGCCATTGCTATGTTTTTAGCTCTGACTTCACTTAGTAATGTAGCAGAAAACCAAGGAGAGTTGAATGTTTCTGGTCCTGTAATCTTGGAACAGTTTGACAACATTGGAATCATATTGGCAATAGTTGCTATTCTGGTGGCGCTTGGACTAGCTGTAATGGTACTCTTGATCGTGGTTAGAGGTGGTGTCCCGGGAATCGATGATGATCTTGGTGATGAGGAAGATCAAGACGAAGAAGATGACGAGGAGGAATGTGAATGGTGTAAGGCTGAGATGCAGAAGGGAGACGATGTATATGAATGCGACGAGTGTGGAGATGAAACATGTGATAAATGTGTATTCGAGACAGATGATGCATACTACTGTGAAGATTGTTATGATGAGCTTGAACCTCAACCTAAGAAGAAAAAGCCAAAGCCTAAGAAGATAGTCCCAAGAAAAGATCCCAAGCCAACGATTACAGAGAAGGAACTAACCAGGAGCAAATTCGATTAACATGATAAGGGAGGATAATTAAAATGGAAGAAAATAATAGAATAGTAGTAGTTGTAGTGGTAACAACTTTGATAGCAATAGCAGTTATTGTGGGAACCATCCTTGCAGGAGGAGTGGAGATAAACTCAAATAACCTTGCAATTGAAAGTTGTCACGAGGAAGGAGCTTGGCTAGTAGACTCTGGATTCGGATCCCTTAATGTAGATTGTTATGATCCTAATGAGAGAGAAATCATTAGGGTAAGGAAATAGTCAACTATGACACAACAAATACAAGGAGGTATAAACAAAAATGGGAAACTTAAAAGAAGAAGCAGAGGCATACGTGCCAGGCGCTAAAACCAAAAACATCACCGAACTGCCAGAAGTTTCAGTGGATTTTGCTGTCGTAGACGATAGCTTTGAAGCTGATGATATTGATGCGGCAGGAAAGCCGATCAAGAAGGTTGTTGATATAAAGGTTATAGAAGTCAATGGCGAACAATATCGTGTGCCAAAATCTGTGCTAGAGCAACTTAAGATCCAATTGGCTGAGAACCCTAAACTGAAAAGGTTTAAGGTAACGTCAACTGGAACTGGTATGTCAACCAAATATACTGTCATACCCTTAATGTAATGCTCCTTACGGAGTAAGCGTCATGCGCTTAAGTAGAACTTATATCTAAAACCTATGGGAACTACGGAAAAACAGGGGAGGTTTGCTTAACCTCTTTCCTCCCCGCTTATATTCACAATGATATCAATAACAGCATTAAAGATACTAGGATGGGAGCTTCTAGCTCAAGCTGGAATAGCTGCTGGCGCAAGTATTATAATTATTGGAGGTCTCGGGGTTTGGATAGATCCCATGTTTCAAAATGAGTAAAGAGAAATTAGACGAGTACCTGAACAAGACAGATCACGACAAGGTATCTAAATATTTTATAACCAGGAGACATATCTTTCTGGACAAGTATCTGGAAGGTAAGCAAGGAGTTTCATTGGACGTGGGATGTGGCCAGGGGTTCTTTACAGAGTTTCTATTGGACAAAGGATTTGATTCTCATGGCATTGAGGTCAGAGAAGAGTATCTAGAATTTGCCAAGGAAAACGGAAAGGCAAACTATTCTCTAGGCTCCGCGGAGAGCATTCCCTTCGAGGATAACAAGTTCGACTTGATAATCCTCTTTGCCACCCTTGAGCACATTGTGGATAGAGCTGAAGCATTGAAGGAGATAAATAGGGTCCTCAAGGCAGATGGGATTCTTATTGTCACAGTGCCAAACACCTGGAGCTACTTCTTCCTTAGAAGCTTTGCAACCTATACAATTAGGGGAATGAGGCCCTGGAAGAATGTGCACTACCAACAGAACTATTTCTATTGGGAGCATCTCCTGGATAATTTTCTAAGGGTTATAGATTGGAGGCCTCTGCTTTCGATCCCCTTCTTTGAACCCAAACTAATAAGCAGATCTAGATTAAGCAAATATGAATATGGCAAGAGGGGTTTTGCGTGGATGAGTGCAGAACCAATTATAATTTGCGCCAAAAGGGAAAAGCCTATTAACTGCAATAACGATGATACTAAGTTAGGAGATTGTGCGAACTAATGAAATACAATAAAAGAGTAAGTGAATTGAAAGACATAGAGAGATTGTTAAAACTATATAATAAAGAATTAGATAAGAGAATTAAAAAAGCTATTAAAACAGCAAAAGAGGATTGTGCGAACAATGGATTATAGGGAATTTTATGAGTGTCAAGAAGAGAATTGTAAGGGTGGCTTGGCAGGGATTGGAAAGGAAACTAAATGTATGGATTGCGGTAAAAGGGCGCTTAAGGAAGGTCATTCTAAAAAACAGAATGAGAGTTGTGCGAATGATTGTCCGTGTGAAGGCTTTGTAGGTGGTTGTTATAGTTGTTCTTTTGGAAAGGAGCTTAAGGAAGGTTGTAAATGAAAACTCATAAAAGACATATGCATAATACAACAACAGTTTGTGGTTTAAGATTTGATAAACTTAGCTTTTACTGGCCTCATGTCGTTGGATGGTGGAAAAATGTATCTTGTAAGAGTTGTTTGAAAAGAAGAGAACAGTATGAATACTCAATAATAGGTTTTTGGAATGAAGAATCTAAAAGTTCTCTTAAGGAAGGTCATTCTAAAAAACAGAATGAAAGTTGTGCGAACACGAAGGTTAGTAAAGAAGATGGTTTCTGCAGTGAGTGTCATGAGTTTCATAAAACTACGCTTAAGGAAGGTCATTCTAAAAAACAGAATGAAAGTTGTGCGAACAAATGAACGATAAAATAAAATACTTAAGAGAAGAAGTTGATAAGATTCAAGGTAGACTTAATCAGGTATTTCTTATTCTAATAGATTTAGAAGATTCGCTTAAGGAAGGGGACTGTGCGAACAATGGTAACTGAAGGAGAAAAAGTAGCAAAGAGAATGAACGAAGATAGAGTTTTCGACCAGATGAAAGCTATGAAAGACATAGTTAAGTTTATGCAAGAAGAACTAATTATTTCAAAACTAAGAGCTACGAGATTAAAGAAGGATATTAGGAAGTGGTGGTTTACTAAAACAAGTCAAATGGATATGCATAGAGAAAGAGTAAAACAATTGGAGGATTGTGCGAACAAGGTAGTAAGGATTAAAGATTTAAAGAGCCACTTCAAAAGTTCTCTTAAGGAAGGAAAAAATGCCTAAACTATTCTTCACAATAATGAGCGCAATGATATTTATTCTAGACGGATCAGCCAGAGGTAAGAAATGATAGCAGAATATTTCTTGATGGGATTGATAGGCACAATATTCATTGGCTTCATCGGGGTTGTAGCGTTGGAGGACTATATTTAGATGATTAAGAGACACGCCCATGAGATAGATGGTTGGATGGATATAAGATTCGCACAACATATCAATAATCAAAAGATGGAAACTAGACACGTTCCTCAATTCAATAGAGACATAGAGATACGCTGGACAGCGCCTAAGCCTCGGCCCGGGAGAATCAGATGACTGAAGAATATACTAAGTCGGAGCTATGGCTTGTAGTCGGAGTATTAGTTGCAAGCATACTGGCTTTAGATGCTTTACTTATTGCGGCGGTTACTTAAGATGACAGTATATGAAGAATGCAGCCAATGCGAGAAGTATTTATACGATTTAACAGATTATTTTTCAGGCATAGGATTGGTCTGTGAGGATTGTAAGACTAAATTATTGAAGGAGATAAATGACAGACCCTAATCTAGTAGACAGGCTACAGCTCATTGAAGAGACAGTAGATCCCATGCTAATAGCTCAATGGAGGCGAGATGCTGCTAGCCAATATCAAGAGAGAATTAACAATGATAATTTTACTGAGACCTACCAAGGATATATCGATAGGAAGCTCATAGAGCGCCATGACGGGCTTCTTTCCAATCCACAGGGGGAAAACCCTGTTCCGCCTGAAATGAGGGGTTTAATGGGCTTATATGGCAACATCCACTGGGAAGGTGAACCTGATGATTAAAGACAAGGTGAGTTTAGTTTTGATAATAGTATTGGTCTGTGCAGCCGCGGTTATATTCCTTGCTAACCATCAGATGATGCAAGAGCAAGAGAAACTCAGAGTAGAAACAAGACAATTGTGGAGAGATTCGGTAAAGTTACAAGAAGAGAATATGGAGTTAATAAGAGAATATGCTAGACTTAGAAATATTACGCTAGGGGAAGGTGAAACCGATGGTTGATGAAGACATAGCAGTTTGGGGAGCAGGCTTGGCGGCTCTTTGTACTCTTCTATTGGCAGTAGTCCTTTTCATACCACCTGCTGTTGCGTAAAAGCCATCTTATGCGCGGGAGTGTCGCATAGTCGGGAGTTAAATTTGCTGTCGCATGACGGGAGTTATTAGTTATCTTCATTAAAAAGTTCATCAAATGAATCTACCTCTGCATTTACAATATCCAATAATATTTCAGAATCTTTAATATTTGCCCTTTTCTTAACCTCTCCCTTTTTGAAAGTTATATATGGATTCTTTTTTCTAGAATTATAATTAACCACCTCATAATCTTTCAAGTTACCCTTAATTAATTTCTTTAGTTCTTTCTCAGCCAAACTATATTTTTTCTTATAATCTTGGGGATATAACTCATCCCTATCCTTCTTACTGCCTTTTATATAATCCCAAAAAGATATAAACCCATATCTAACAACTTTTTTCTTCATTTCTTCTTTCTGTTCATTAGTCAAACTTTTATCACCAAAATTCAATGTTGGCTTAATAATTAACCTACCAGTTAATTCATTCTCGTTAAATTCTTCTTCTATTTCATCTCTTTTTAATTGCAAGAACTCATCCTTTGTTAGTTTCTCCCCATCTATTTTTATTTTAGGTATTGTTCCAAAAAGACCACTACTACTATGGTTGCTAAAATAATTCTTCCAATCCCTTATGGAATCTTTCAAGTGTCTTATATGCATCTCTTTATTCAAAGAATAATTACTCTCTGCAAATTGTTTTACATATTCAATATCTGACTTATTTAATTTAATATTAGATTTCCAAGTAATGTTGAGTTTTCCTTTCTTGTTTCTCTTGACCTCGTAATCCACTGCCTTGTCTTGCTCATTCATAGCTATTACATTCTAATTATATATTAAAGTCTTTCGGGCACCGACAGATATTTAAACTTCGGGTCCCTAATTATTTTATGAAGGTTATGAAAGTGGTCGATAAGAAGGTAGGAGATAAAACTTATTATAAATATAGAATTAATCTTCCTAAGGATGCAGTTGAGCAATTGAAATTACTTGATAAAGAATTATTGGTGGAAGTTCTTAAAGATAAAATTCTTATAAGAAGAAAAAAGTAATTATATAAAAACTTGGTTTCTTTGATTTGCTTCTAAAGATTGAATTACTCCCTGCATGAAGTCTCTCTCAGTATGCGAAAATTCAGTATTCCAAAAATTATCTCTTAACAATTTTATGGAATCTTTATATGATGCTTGAGATTTAAGAAAGGCTTGTTCAACACTCTCCCCCTCTATGAGAGATTTTGAAGCAACATTAACTGCTTTCATAAAAAATTTAGAATATGCATCTATGTGTGGTTCTGGATGTAAATTTTTTATATGGAATAATCCTTCATAACCTAAATATCCCTTACATCCTTTATCCTTTACAAATTGTCCAAGTAACAAAGCAGTTTTACAAGAAATTATATGAGCCACTCTATTAATTAGTAGATGATCATTTTTATTTAGAGTAAGTACTGGTACATCTCCATATCCTGTAGCACATATTTTATCACCATGTCCATTCAATAAAATTAGTTCTGGTTTGTGCTCAGTAACCTGTGTGTTAAATTTATCTTCACAAAAATTACTATGTTGTAAATCAATGACTTTTACATTTGCATTCTTTGCAAAATCTATAATTTCTTCACACCAATAATATGGAAATTTCAGTATGCCTTCGTGTTCGCAACGACCAATAAGAACACACTTTATCATTCTATTTTAGCTTCCTTAAGTAACCATGATATAAATCTTAATTGCATAACTGCGTATGCTTGACCCACATCTGTTCTATCCTTAACTTGTCCTAATAAGTCTGATTTAGTAAACACATTTGACAAAATACCTATTCTCATTTCTTCAGGCATAGTCTCTAACCTAGCTTCTACAACTTTCCAATCATCATTAGAAATATTATTATATATCATTTTGTTTTTTCGGAAAGCTTAGCCTCCAGTCTGTCTGCTAACTCCCCTCCCTTTTTAAGTTCTTCTAATATCTGGTTCCAACTAAACAATTTACCATCTAAAGCAATGATGGGTCTATCTCTTTCTGGTTCAGGTAACTTATTAACTAGTTCTTCTATCTTTTTTTTGTTGTCTTCACTAACCATAAAATGTTAAAGTAAAACTAGTTAAAGTATCTTTCGGCGAAAAGTCTATTTTTATTCGGGTTCCGAAAGGTTTATATAGTTCGGGTGCCTAAATATAACATGCAACATACAGCACAATACTTACAAAACTTCTCCAACTGGAGAAACGATAGAGCAAAAGCAATACTAGAGAAAGGCAACCCTGAGAGCTTAGATGAGTTCACTTACTTAGTGCCTTCTCAAAGTTCTAACAAGAAATACAGAGTAACTCATATAGATAGTTATTCTTGTGAATGTCAGGACTTCCAAAGAAGATGCAAGGGGAAAGGACTTTATTGTAAGCATATTAAGGCAATCCTACTATTTCAAAAGATTAAGGAAAAATACGAAGTAAACCCAGAAGTAGAGAGAGAAATAGAATTAATCGTAGATATACCACAAAAAGACTTATGCCCTGAATGTCAATCTGAAAACCTAATCAAATCAGGAATAAGAAAGACCAAGATAGGAACTAAGCAGAGATATTGCTGTAATGACTGTAAGAAGCGTTTTGTCCTATCCCCAATCAAGAATATCAAAGGTAATGCTAAATTAGTATGCCTAGCTATGGATTGCTATTACAGAGGGCTAAGTTATAGAGATATAAGCCACCAGTTTAAGCAGTTCTATAATCTTGATTTGCACCATGAAACAATAAGAAGATGGGTTTTGAAGTTTGGTAATGTTATGGAGAAATACAGCAAGACTATACAGCCACAGATTAAAGGAGTATGGAATGCAGATGAAACACTTATCTTAACGAAGAGAGGAGTTAATGGGAAGAAACCAACATCTAACTACGATTATGTTTGGAATGTTATGGATAATAAGACTAAGTTTCTTCTTGCTTCTATCAACTCTGGAAGAAGTAGAAAAAGTAAAGATGCACAGAAAGTCTTTACAGAAGCATGGAAGCAGAATGGAAAAATACCTTATCAGATAATCACAGATAGATACGCAGGTTATCAAGATGGAGTTAGAAAGACCTTTAAGAATTGGGGCAATCAGAGAAAGGTTAAGCATACTTCAATCTTGGGAAGAAGAAAACAAGTCAATAACAACGCAATAGAAAGCCATCATTCACATCAGAAAGAGTTTCACAAAGTAAGGCGAGGAGTTACAGATGTTCAAAGTTATCAAGACGGATTTAAGGTATTCCATAATTTTGTTAGGAAGAACGCCAGACAGGGCTTAACACCCGCAGATAAATGTGGAGTTGGATTAAAGGGAAATGCTTGGGAAACTATGTTATTACAAGCGATTAAGAATAATGCTACTTCTTAATTCCTTTTGTTTCATTAAATTCCAACTCTGTTAAAAAGTCCACAAAGGTAACTACCTTTTCTTCAAAAACAAAGATAACATAAATATTTTTGCATTTATTATAATAAAACTCTTGTTGTTTATTCTGTAAAAATAAACTGAAATCACTCCTATTTATTCCATCCTTCGTAATTTTTTTAATGAATTCATTTATCTTATCTTTCGAGCCATTAATTATTTCTTTAAGTTTCTCATAAGCTCTATCTGTAGCTCTTAACTGAAGTCCATTATTTTCTATTTTTTTTGCCATTATTCTGTTAGCTCCTTTATATCCAAAGACTTACTTTTATTTATTTCTTGCCCTCTTGTTGCCATCCATATCTCTTGGTAGTGTTGTGCATCTTGCATCTCTGGTCTAAAACGTGTCTGTAACAGAAATATAACCCTAATAAAGATAAGTGTAAGTATTATAGCTGAAACAGTATATGTTATTGATTGCCATTCTCTTGTTGTGGATAATGAAGCATAAATAAGTTCCCCTACTATTAAAATCATTCCGACCATCCAAGCAGCTAATAATTGAAAGGGCTGTGTGATTTTATGTGGAGGGATACTCATCAAAATTAATAATTTTCACCCTTTAAAATCTTTACCTCCCGCAAGGCGACAGGAGAGGAGGATTTAATCATAACTCCCTAAACTGCGACACTCTCCTTATGCGCAAGGTTTAAATAGATTCAAAGGTAAAATAGATTATGAAAGTTACAGAAAAGATGGATTCAGAAGAATTTAATCTGAGCGATAAGATCTGTGGAGTGAAGAGTAAGGTATCTCAAGAATGGATATGGGTAAAAGATATAAAAGAATTCATCGAACTTTTAAAACAAGCTAGAGGAAATTGTAGAGAATGTGGATGTATGTTAACTGATGAAGATATTAATAAATTGGCCGGAGACAAATTCAAATGAAAATAATTATTAAGATGGTTTCAGGGGAGAAGATTACATTCTACAATGATAAATACAAAACTTTAGAGGATTGGGTTAAGGGTAATTTCAAGGGAGATTCCGCATGGTTCAAACCTTCAAATGAGAGTAAGATAATCTTGAGATTTGAGAACATGGAGACTATAAGGACTGAGGATGAAGATGGTGAGTAAATACAAAGAAGAATTAGAAATCGGAATGAGTCAAGCGGCCAAGGATTATTATCAACTGGGTGCAGAAAATATATTAGCAGATGTTCTTCAATTGCTAGATGATTTAGCAGAAGATGTTGAGGTAGCTCTCAGTCCACCAGAGAAAGGTTCATGTTGGAATTTTTAAGAAAAAGATGGAGATGCTTAAGGGTGGATAATATGATATACAAAAATGGAGCTAAAGTGGATAGTACATTATACACTTATGATTTAAAAGTAATTAAAAATAACTAAAAGTAAAATGGAAAGCAAAGACAATAAACAAATTCAAGAATTAAAATCTCACAGGAGCGCTCTGATGGTTGTAGTACTATTCCTAATCGCATTCTTAGGTGCAGCCATTCTCATCGCATTCAAAAATAGTGATCTCCTCGGCAGATGCGTGGAGATAGCAGAAATACTTTTGGCAAATGGCAAGTAAATTAATAACATTTTTAACAATGGAAGAGGTGAAGAAACTGATGAAGGCAGAGAAGCGCAGGGATTATAAATTAGCGATTGCTCTAGGCTTCGGATCGGGTTTGAGGATTTCTGAAATCATTGGCCAGAAAAAAAAGTATTCTAAATGTTGTGACGTTCCAATCATTGTTGAGGTGAAAATCGAGAAAATGACAGAAAGAAACGTGAAGAGAGTTTATCAGGTTTGTGGTGATTGCAAAAAGATCATGAATGTTGGAGATGAGTATGAATCTAGAAAAGAATTGGATTGGAGGATCCCACCACTGATGCGCGAAAATGTAAATCTAAAAACTCATCAAATTAAAGTGATCCAGGGAAAAGGAAAAAAGGATAGAATAACTACCACTAGCCCGTGGTTAACAATGGAGAACCTAAGTTTACTACCCATCAGTATC
>SDBT01002158.1_pt1 | contig 35056 bp, 43 predicted proteins | sample 2277101 | NCBI WGS metagenome assembly SDBT01 (sample SAMN10404973, study PRJNA504765) | marine sediment metagenome | isolation source: marine sediment core GS10_PC15, 103 cmbsf | place: Arctic Ocean: Southern Knipovich Ridge | collected 2010 | reverse complement strand
ACCATTTGTAGGGTATAGACCGGCATAGTCGCAAAGCGCTCACCCTCAGCGTACATGGCGGCAATCAACCCGTCATTTTTTCTAACCATCGTAACCGCTATACCAGCCTTCATCAATTCCATAAACAAATAGCTCTTTTGCTCATAAACATATTTCGGCTCATCTCCCGTATCCGCGAAGATCACAAAGTCAACTGGCTCAAGTTCCCCGCAGATCATCATTTCTGCAAGCACAGACGACTGCACCCCGCACCCCAGGGAAAGCGTAGTCAATTTATTTTCTCTCATAGGCTTATATCAAACATTTCCTCAAATTCCTTTTTATAGCTTAATCCATTCCCCGCCATAGCCTAGCTTAGCCAAGATTTCTCCATCAACAATCTGCATTGTTGTTTTCCACGGAAGCGTTGTTATTCCAAGACTAATCTCCGCCTCTTCAGCGGCTTCCATCAAAATCATGTCTGGGCTGTAATCAACGCTCACATAAAAATGTTTCTCCGCTCTTTCCTCAAACATCTTGCCCAATACAGCCTCAAAATTATCTATTTGCACAGAACTCTGCCCTTCTCTTTCCGTCTGCTGCAACATACTTGCCATTCCAATTGTCATGCTCCCCGTTGGCGAAGAATCTCCGCTATCTAATTTTGCGCCTTCCCTAAGATGATCCGCCCACCATTTTGCTGCCTTTTTTGCTTTTTCAACATCCATCATTTTCTCTCATAGGCTTGTATCAAATATTTTTTCGATTTCCTCTTTGGTTAGTTCCCGCTTTTCTTCTTCCGTTCGACTGTCCAGATGGGGGTACAGCTTACGGATCTTGATCTCATCCTGCATATACTTCATGTGCAGCTGGTCTCTCCAGACAGTAGTGATCACCCCAGGATAATCGTCCCCGCAATTCACGCACTTGACCCGCACATTCCAGTGATCTTCCTTGATCCCATGGGGAATCAATATCCCCCAACAAGCTGAACACACATGATCCCGCGTATAATTACTAGCGTCCTCCCTGGGGAGAATTCGATGATCTCTCAAGCCTCGTACCCCGGCAATCTCATATACCCCTTCGCCTCCAACTTCAAATGCTCTGGAAGCGGAGCGGTACACAGGCATGTAGGATATCGTTGGCATCCAACAAAATAAGTTTCCTCGATTTTATTGAACCGCACAACTTGCCTCCATGATGGACCACAATCCGGGCACGTACTTACTAGCTTTGTACCGACCAATTTATCCAGTTTTGGATCTCTCATTTTTTTGCCGTAAACGAGACTGAATGTTTTTCAGACCTAAGCGGTGCAATCTTTGGTTCAGCCAACAGGTAACCATCCAATTTTTTCTTATCCCACGTCACAGTAGTTTTATGAACTGCCTGCAGCTTCGCGCCGGCCACCGTCTCGCCCAACTCCAGCACAGACTTAGTGATCTTTTCCTTACATTCATCAATCGCCTTTTGTTGAAGTCTCATAGCTTTCCCCGTACTTTCTAAAATAGCGTCAATCTCTGCTTGAATTTCTTCTGGCACTTCGGGTAAAGGAGTAGGAGGAGGCGGTGGAGGCGGTGGAGGAGTCATTTTGTCAATCTTGTCATTTACTTTTTCCGCGAATTCATCTAATCCAGATTCCATCTCACCTAATTCATCAAGATATTTCTGAACAGAATATATTAATACTTCTTTTTCATCGTTAATCATTTTCTTCCTCCGGCGTATCCGCCACAAAATATTGGTAATCGTCCCCCGCAATATTGTTTAATATCCTCGCTACACTCTCTGCGGTCTTACTTTCCGCAAACCGCCCTGCAAGAGCTACGTCCTTCGACTTCCGATCATACCTTCTCAATTTTACCGGTTTTGGCATCCGGGATCTCCTTTATTGTGAATATTGCTCTTTCTCCAGAAATTTCTGTGAGCGCGTCACGCGCAAGAATTGCCTTCCAAGCCATATCAAATACTAAATATTCTTCATCAATCATCCCCGTTTCCTTATCTTCCCGCACCAACGAATATGTATTTGGTCGTGGTTTTCCACTCATAAAACCCGCTTCCTTTGCCCGTCCATCTGAAGCAACTTCCGATTTATAATTGCGAGCCCCAATTGAAGCTCCATAAGATCCTTATCAACCGATTTTAGATACTTGTCCCTGGTTTCTTTATCCCTCGCCATACCCGCGTATTGTGCATCCACTTTGGCGTGGACAAGCGTATCTCTCAAAGTATTAATTGCCATAATCAACTTATACATACTAAAATTATACCACAAATTCGAGGTTTCCCTCCGAGGAAACCCTTGACGCTAGGCTGCAAAGCCTTTAGAATTGGCGCATGAATTCAAAAGTTGTAGAATACTACACCAAAAAACTAGGGTGGTCCAAGAAAAAATTCCTGAATGAGTGCAGAAATGGGGATATAAACGAATGGACTGCGCGCAAACTCGCAGATGGTAGTACAGATATTTCTACCCTCACCATTGACCGATTAGGCAAAGTCCTGCAAGAAAATGATATTAGCGAGTTGTTCCAATTCGCTAATTGATTTTGAGGCCTTTCATACCTCGTACCTCCTTTTAGGGAGGGGTTTTTGTTTCAGATAAGGTTTGCCAAAGCCTTGCTTTCTTCTTTACCCCTCCCTAAAAGGCCAACAATCGAATATTGGAGATAATAGCTCATGAGCATACAAGCAGTATCCGATGTGATAGATCACGCTGAAGCAAAGGGGAATGAGCTTTTGTTATTGATTATCCTGTCCAATTATGTAGATGATCACCGGCTTTGCTGGCCATCCATAAAAACAATATCAAAAGAAACGCGGATGACCAGACGCACCACCCAAAGAACAATTCTCAGAGTACACCAATATAACCGGAGCAATGAACTCTGCGTAATTACCCAGGGGGCAAAAATGTACAACCGCGCAGCAAACTCCAAATATAGTAAGCGCTGCAATCTTTATTCTATTCTTACCGGGCTTCCGTCTCTCACCAAAACACACCGTAAAGTCTGGTCAAATCAACAATTTTTCGTTCAAAAATTTGAGGGGGTGAACAGCGGCAATATGACGCCCTTCCACAGTCCACGCTATGATGATCTTATTGGAGAATACGAACTCATGATAGCTTGGCTCATCAAAAATCAATGGCACTTGAAGGGTGACATAAATCACGCGAAGGGTGACATAGCTGCGACACCGAATCCTTTAAAGAATCCATTATTTAACTACATAACCACCAGTTATATATATTCCCAAGATAATAGATTAAGGGATTACCATTGATTTAATTAACCATAGAGGGTGACACCATTGAAAATAGTGTCACCCTTCTATGGTCTGGTTTTGGAGGCAGTTTTTTATGAAAACCCGAGGCTATAATGAACCACTTTGAAAACAACTTCATACGGAAGAAAGATAAAACGCACCTATGGGCAAAAATCAAAATCCCGATCCACCAAATATATTATGCCTTTGTATATATTTGGGGCAATCGTGAGGCCATGTACCAAAACTCCGATACTGACTTTGACCGTGACTTTGACGCCATCTGCCTTAATAACGGGTACAAGTACGACATTGACACCTACGTTGTTTCATCTCCAAATCTTCTGTCTGAGATCCATTTAGTCTTAGGAGTTTTTGGGAGCGGCGTAGTCGCTCATGAATTTCAACACGCCCTACTCAATTGGTGGAACCTTCATACCTTCGCTAATCATCCTGTCCCTGGGGTAGTTAATATAGCAATCAATAAAAGTGAGGATGAGCTATTTTGTGAAGTCACCGGCAAAGTAATATCAAAATTCTGGAAGGATTATTATGCCCGCCGAGAAAGCGACTATCAATAAGATAGCACATTCGCTACTCATGAATACCATTGATGGTCACAGGGAGCGGATAGATAATCTCGAGTTGCAGATTGTTCGGCTCCAATTCGTGAGATTCAAACTGCTGCAGAAGCCTAAAAACTCCTTTCTAATTATGGAAAGTCTGAGCCGGCGTGAAATGAACGGGTATCACCAAATCGATACATTGAATTCCAGAATCGATTTACTACGTGACTGGTGCAGTCATATTGCTGCAAGTCATATAATACCGGAGGTCACAATTGATTGAACCAACAAAAGCCCAAGCCAGAATACTGAGAACTCTTAGAGAAAATCCAAACGATCTCTACATCAATCATGACCAATATGGCACTCATAACCAATACTCTTTCTATGGCCACTACAAGCACAAGAAAAAGATTCGGGGAAAGACAGCCGAAATCCTAATTAGGGAAGGCTGGATCAAGGAATGGGAAGGCGAAAATGTTTGGAACAAGGGTTTCAAGATTTCAAAAGCCGGCCTTAAAGCAATTCTAACCTGGCGAGATCAGGATTTTGAAGGTCTGTCTGGAGAAAGTGCCGAGATGAGCGCAGCCGAAGTCTTGGGCGCGTTGAAATTATTCTATACTCATATGGATTTTCAGCAATTGGATCGCTATATAAAAGTTCCGGAGCTGGCAAGAGAAAACCAAGATCGGCGCGTAGATCTATTTGTCCTGGATTGCTGGAAGGGGCTGAGTAAATTTGTATTTGAAATCAAGGTTACACGCTCTGATTTTATAAACGAAATGAAGAAGCCAGAAAAACGCGAGTTTGGATTATCTATTTCAAACTACTTCTATTTTGCTACACCCGAGGGATTAATCAATGGAGATGAAATCCCAATAGAGGCCGGCCTAATTGAAATATCAGATGATGGGGAAGTTCAAATAGTAATCGAAGCCCCACCTAGAGAAACCTTGTCCCCATCCTGGGCTTTAGTTAAACAAATTGCCCGAAAAGAACGGCTTGATCACGGGCAGCAAATCAAACTACTCGATAGAGGAGAATAAATCATGCCTAATCAAACAAAAAAACCACCTGAAATATTATATTTACAATGGGGGGAGGATGAACCTGAGGAGAGAACTTGGTCCGCTGATAAAATCAATGATACTGATGTTGAATATATGAGTAAGGATGCTGCTGACAAGCTGATGGAGAAGCTAGAGAATATTATTCTCCATCCATCAGACGGAGTTCATCTAATCGCCGTTGAACGAAAACGCCAAATCCAAGATTATGGTGCTTATCACGATAAAAAACACACGGAGGAGCAACTCGTAATGGCCGCGATTTTTTATGCTTATCCAGAGAAGTATGGGCAGATATTATCCATGTGGCCATGGGAAGCCGAGTTCAATAAAAAAGATAAGCATCCCCGTATCCGCCAACTAACCATAGCCGGTGCGTGGATCGCTGCCGAGATTGATCGCCTAACCGCATTGGAGGCTAAAGAAAATGTTGCTACAAGTGACTGAAACCGCGCTCATAGTTGTTGGTGCATTTGGACTTGGAGCAATCGCCCTGCATTTTATAGCCAACCCTTCCGGCTTTTTCAAGAAATATATTTTACGTCAAGAATCGGAGGAATGAAATTATGGGATTGTCAAATTCAACAATTCGTGAAGTTTATACTCATAGAAAATTCAAGGCTCTTCGCTGTGTATTTTGCAATTACCGCTTTATTTCTATGCGCCGGTTTAATGAGCATCTTTTGATAGCTCTTGGTGGAGGTCCTGAAACAATACCCATCTACTCAACACCCACTACCTGTGCAATACAATTAGACCAACTAGCACGCAAAGTGCGTGCTAAGATGGATTCTCATAGCCTACGGTGGGGCAGAGGTGGGGTGGGGGGGTCGGATGATTAAGGGAACTGGTATGTTGTGGCTATTCAAATATGCTTGGTTGCCGGCTGTGTTTCTTTTCATGGCCACCAAAGCATACGATCTCGAAGATAACCTATTCGCCGTGGGCATGCTTACCCTAATGATTTATGCAGCGGCACTTGCGTATAAAAGAGTGGATGCAGACACAAATTATGTGCGTACTTTTACCAAAGAGTCTCGCCTTGCAGACTCACTATCCAAACTTGATTATCGCAAGCAAAACCTTTTCGAGATAGTCGCGACAACCTTTGAAGTACTTCCTGGATCAAAAGCGATTGCGCGCGTAAGCCGTGGAAAAGTAAATGCTACTCTTGGTTTTGTGGCAGATTACCTCAATGACCGTGAAGTAATTACACCTTCCAATGGGGATCGTCCCGCTATCTATCTGCCGGCAGTACGTAATTATTCCGGGTATGATAGGGATAAAGTACAGATGATCCAACAAATTTTACGTGAAGGAAGCCATATCTCTGAGGCGCGCGGCAACCGACCGGCGCGCATAATCACCACCTGGGACGAATGCTGGAATTCCATCATTCCGGGGATTCCCCACAAGAACCCGCCGAATTATGAGCAATCCGAATCGTTAGCAGCCCTAGAACTGAGGTAAAAATGAAGCGCGACCTGACTGTTCTCTTTGACGGATTTGGTGGGGTGAACATAGGTGCTGAGCTCGCTGGCGTTCAGGTGGTCCGGGGTTTTGAAAATGATGCTGAAATAGCCGAAGTAGCGCGCAAAAACCTAAATCATGAGATAGTGCTTGCTGATATTTTGACAGTAAATCCCGCCGACTACCCCAAAACTTGGGGGCTGCATGCTTCCCCACCCTGCCCAAATTTCTGTTTAGCAAATGCTGCCGGAAAAGAATCCCTAAAGGATATCGCTCTTGCCGATAAGATTTCCGAATTCATAAAGGTAATGCAGCCCAAAGTATTCACCCTCGAAAATGTCTACTTCTATCGTAAATCCATATCATGGAATCGGATAAGAAATACACTCAACCTTAATGGCTACTGGCATGATCTAGCACACGTAAACGCCGCTAATTTTTCAGTACCCCAAACCCGTAAGCGCATGATCGTGCGCGCAGTACATGAGGGATGGGTTCCCCATTTACCGCACCCGGAACAATGGCAAGGCTGGTATCAAGCCATCGAAGATCTAATCCCGGATCTCCCGGAGAGTAAATTCGCTCCCTGGCAATTAGCCAGGCTACCAAAAAATTTCTCCGAAGTCATAGATTCTTTTCTCGTTAGTCAGGGGGATGGAATAAACGTCAACAAGGATAATCCAGCTTTCACGATCACAGCTAATCGAAACCAGCTCCACATACGCGCCTTTCTCATGGCCGGCGCGGGGAATACCAATACGAAAGATGGGTATCCAATGAAGGGAGTGATCAAAGATAATGACCCAAGCCAAACCGTGACTGCCCTACAAGGAGGAGGTACATTCCCCCGCGCCTTTATTGTTAGCTCTCAGAATAAAAGCGGGAATCAAAAAGGACTTTTGATCCAGCAAGAAGATCAACCCATGACCACAATTACGGCCTCAGCAAGTAAAGCACAGAGCCGCGCGTGGTTAAGAAATGGGCGTGTGGTAAAAATGACTCCACGCGCGCTTGCCCGTTTTCAGTCCTTCCCGGATTCATACAAATTACCAGAAAGGACTATAATTGCCTGTCGTGGGATAGGTAATGCGGTCCCACCCCTTCTCTATAAAAAAATAATTGGAGGTCTGATCTAGTGGTAGAAACATACTCGTACAAGCTAGTCATAATCCATTATTCTGAGGAAGTTGTTCTTAAACACGGCTTATATGGTGAACAGATTTGGACGCAGCTTTCTCGCCATCCCGTAAAATTCAACGACTGCACCATCTGTAAGAAACCCATAAATATTCTCACCGATCCCTTCCCCTTCCGCACATCTTCCAACACCGGCAACCGTAAGATGCGGATTTGTAATAACTGCATGAACGACTTGAAGCAGGACTATCTAAACGAAAAAAAGGCGGAGCGCGATGCCAAAAATTGATTTTATTCCATTGATCCAATACACATTTGTTTACAGGGAGAAAATAAAACCCTACGTCCGAATGACCCAAAAGAGCAAGTACAAAGACCCCCAAGCCCTGCAATATCAAACATCCCAAGAAGCCATCGGGTGGTCATTAAAATCCCAAATGACACATAATAGCTATGATACGCTGCCCAAAAAGACCCCACTAATGCTTGCTGTTTGGTTTTCTTTCCCGCCTAAATCCAATCTCCACAAGGCGGACCTCGGCAATCTAATCAAAGCCGTTGAGGACGCGGCTCAAGGTATCGTTTACCCCAACGATAGTTGGGTCGATGCGCATCTATCCGGGCGATATGTACTAGAGAATATTGATGCTTACGAAACCATAATCAAGATCTCCACGCTCCCGGAAAATATGGGACATTATGAACTAACTGCAACCCCAAAAGGGCTAGTTTGGGAAAATCCCGGCCCGTTCATCTCCATACCCTAGCTTACATGGACAGAAAAGGACAGACAGCCCTTCTACGCATACGGGAGAGCATGAAGCATGAATTATGAGCAGATGAAAAATCTAGCCTACGAACCCGAGGAAATCAGCGTAATGCTGACGGACCTGGTTTTTCACTACGGGCTACCATTCGACTCCATCAAAGAAACTTACGAAAGAATAACAGTCCAGCTAAGAGGGATGAGATCAGAAGATCCAAAATGGACATATAAATATACACGTCAGGTCCACGCCCAAAAGATTCCCCAACCGGGTAAAATTTTCCTGCTGGCCATCAGGCTATTACACAGAAGAATAATTAAGAAGAAGCCCAAGAAACCCAATAAACGACTGTCCACCGGGTTCAATACTATCGAGCGCAAAGACCTGGTACTCACAACCCTCTCTAATGCCGAGCGCGATGAAATCCTGTATAATGCTGCTTATAACAAATCTAAAGATGTGACTGAGGAGTTGCCCATGAAAAATAAACTCACCGACTAATTATCATAAGGAGCTAAACATGCACCCAGGCGCACAATTAGGGGAGTTTGTTTTATTCAACGATGCAGGTGTACTCAAAGTTGCATTGATCGTGAAAGTGTGGGACGCAACCACAGTTAACCTAACCGTGTTCGAGCAACATGATTACGCAGATACCCCGATGTTCACCAAATACACGTCAGTCGTAGAAGGCGAAGATCAGGCGAATTGGAAATATAAGGAGTAAAAAATCTCATGGATCAATCTCAAGTAATATTGTTAGTAGCTGTACAGTTATTCACCCTCGTGTGGCTCGTTGAGAACCTTATCGAGGTACCCACACTTGGTTGGGGGAGTGGGGATTTTCCGAAATTCCAGATCCCAACCCAGTTGAAGCCTATCCTGGCTTTCCTGCTTGGTTTAGGTTTGAGCTATGTTTTTGGGATAGGTATCGCGGTCCCCCTTGGCTGGACCTTCATTGAGGCGGTTGCTGGCGCGGCTGCCTGGATAGACGCGTTCCTTGTCGGCCTGATCTGCGTGCGTGGCTCAGGTTTATTGAATAGCTTACTCGACTACGTTTTCAACCTGAAATCGTAGTAAACCCATCTCCTAGCTATCTACTCGCATTAATAGCTAAAACCCCCATCTATCAACGATGGGGGTTTATTTTTTTAGTCATGGGGGATTTGCCGGATACCAGGGGATCAACTTCCCTTCATTCGTCAACCTAACTCCGGTGCGGGGCTTCATCGACAAAACGAAATTATCCAGATCGTCAGTACTCCCCTTGAAGTAAGCCAGTAGAGTTCTTGGAACACTTTTACTTTTACTTTTGCGTGGGCGTTTTCTAGGCATATTTACTTAGGCGCAAATTGCACTAAAATTTGTATTCCTCCAGCAATAACCACAGCCCACATAAACTTACGCGCCTGGGAATTCTTTTGTACCTCACGCTCAACCACACCCAATTTACGATGCGTCTGTATGGACAAAGCTACCATGAATTTGCGCGATACCTTTGGCGGGATCTTCCCACTATTCAAAACATCTTCCGCCAGCTTCAAAATATCTCCGTTGCCTGTGCCCATATTATCTCTTTGTGTATAGGTGGAATACGTCTGATACTGCAAGACGCACGTCCGCCTCTAATGCTACCAGGTCCACTCCTGGCGTTGGTGGTGGGGTAGGTTCAGGGGGTAGAAGTGATTGCGCGCGTATAGCTTCTATAAAACCAGGGTTTTTCATAACCGTATGCCATGCCCAAAAACAGTAGCCGACAAGATTCTGTAAAAATACCGCAGTATAAAACTCATCTAATTGCTGCACAGTGGGCAACCAATCCCCTACGCCGTAAGCAGACCCAATTGGAATAACAGGCTTCTTGGATATGTTCTGCAGCTCCCTGATACTTCTGATCAATTGCTCTCCCGGATTAGTGGCACCCTGCCAATACACCTGCGGATTATGAAAGTCAAAGTTCTCCATGAACTCCCGAAACGGTAATCTCGGATGAAGTGTAGGCCAGCGATAAGAAGTCAAGCCCATTGGGGTATCAGGTAATTCTTCTCTTACACCAGCAGAGTGTGCCCTAGCTTGCGAAAACTTTCCTTTGTACTGTCCCTCAGCATTTGCTATATAACCGGCTACGCCTAACTCTCTCACCCGACTCACCGCTATGCGAATCTCCAGAGCAACTATGTTCCCATAAATATAATGCCAGCCCCATACTTCAATTCCCACCGCTTGTAGAGCTGCTATGAAAGGCTTGATAAGGGTATTGTCCTTCGGGCCGGTAGCGGTCCAGGTCACGTTGTAGGGCAGTACCCCATTTGCGATTTTTACAGCCACCCAATCCAGGTGCAGGTAACTAGCAACCTCAGCAATTCTTTCAAACGATCCGTACTCGTCAAGCAATTGCTGGATGATCCAGACGTAAATCCCCTTCCCTTTTGGTAGATCTGTTCTTTTCATTGAGTAGCCTTCTAGCGCACTCTTAGAATCCCAAAAGTAGCAAAGCTTATTTCTAGGTTTCCTCCGCTATTTTGCCAACACTGGAGATAATGGGACTCATCTGCCCTATTCATTTTTCGCATAATAGCGAAAGGATTTACTGTGCCTGCAGCAGTGACCGCAGGTACAGAACTTATTGACGTATTCGTACCACTCCCCGTTTTTAATCGCAACTCCCGTAAACCGGTTGAATTGGCTTGCCACTGCACAGCCCCACAAAATAGCATAATACTCCCAACAGTATTATGAACATCAAATAATCCCGTAGATGGAGTAGCTATAATACCATTTGAAAAGCTGTATTTTTGGTTATACGAAAACAAATCTGCGTATGGCTCGAAGGTAATGGTAGTATAGGTTCCCGGTGGAATCGTCTGAATCGTATCTCTTGCCATCGAAGCAGCTTCATGAGGAAGTACAGCAAATCGGCCACTTTTTGCGTCGATCTTATCAAATTGAGACACACTTCCCCCAACTCTATCAGCTACGCGCTGCATATTATTCAAGGTGGTCTGTATTGCTACTCGATCACGGGCACTTAGTTGAGGAAGCGCATCCGCAATAATATCGCCTATTCGATCAGCCATAACTTTATCTCCATTTCCTAAAAATCTAAACCCAGCTCCCAAGACCGGCACCCCTAGCATCATCTTCAAAACCTCGCGTCTAGTTAGTTTCATCCACTACTCATTATACGGTATTTCTTTAGGTTCGCAATACCATTCTTGCTTACGCGGCCGTACAGGATTCCCATCCTCAGTGACCGTCACTACCATAACATACAGCGTGTCAGCCACAAGATTCTGAACTGTTGGGGTAGTCATGATATTGCCAGATACGGAAGGAGATCCACTGAGCTTATCTGCCGAAACATCTTCCGCCCCGGAGTACATAACCACAACCGGGCTAGTTAAAGCAGTTACCCCAGGATATTTGATTGTCCTAGTTCCCGAATAACCTTCTACTACCTGTATCCTGCGCGGCGTAAGCCAAAGTGCTCTATCGTCTGCCATTATTCAATCCTTTTTGATATTGATTTATTTCTCAACAACATAGCTGTGCTCTCCGTACCAATCTCTTTTCCGGTTGACAGGTTTCTTATTCGCTGAGCATGTGAGATTTTTTCAATTCTAAATGCCGGTACATTCAAGATCATCAGAGCTGCTAAAACTGCAGGAAAAGATTTATACGCCAGCGTTGGGGTAGGAAACACCATAGTAAGGCCGGCTGCCGGTGGAAGAACAAATAACTGCATATTAGGATCGAAATTTATATGGTCAATAAAATATGCCCCAGATGGAGAGGTGTCAGTCGCTAGTAAAGTTCCTAATGCACACCAATCAAAATCTGCCGTGTCGTTATCAATATTTGAAATATCGTCTTGAATAACCCCATCGATCCAGCTTTTCATTATTCCATCATTGTTACCAGGGCCAGTAGATGCCGCTATATACAAGGCCACTTCGTGATAGTCATCGGAAATAGTCAATGCGCTCCCCACCCCATATGTCAAGTCGTCTTTTTTGTACGACATCTGTAACTTCATAACTCCCCCCACCTTATAATATCTTATTTTCCCCCAAATTCCCACTGCTCCATCCAGCAACCAAGCAATGTTGATTACTTCTCCATTATTTTCAACAGTTACTCCATTAGGGTCAAACCAGAAAGAGAGAAAAGCGCTTACCTGATTCGGACTCGTAAATAGGACTTTTCCATAAGCCTGAGTGTTAGAAGTAAACGCCACATTCATACCATATGACCCGTATTTCTTTGCTCCAGCCGTTGCCGAAAGTTTCCCTTCAGTGTCTGAAGTTAAATAAAAGTCACTTAAGTCGCCCTCTTCAAAATCTACGTGCTTATCAATAGCCATCAGATATACAATATCCCTTGTGTGCCATACATAATAATGTTATAATAAAGATTATGACATACTATGAACAAGATGAAAGTGGAGAGTGGTGGTATCACACCAAGCAAGGGCGAAATAGGGCTACGTTTCTGATTTGTAAACTTTGTAGCAAGGAATTTTTGCGTAGCAACGGGCATATCAAACAAATGAAGAAGGAGGGTAGAGATACGGGATATTGCAGTCGCCAATGCGCCTGTAATTCTCCTAACAGCACACGCGCTATACGAAAAGGCAAAGACCATTATATGTGGAAGGGAGGCAAGCACATCAATCCGGCGGGATACATTGTAATTTATAAACCCGACTATCCAAAGGTGAGCAAGTATGTTCTTAAACATAGATTGGTCATGGAAGAACATTTAGGACGTTTCCTTTTGCCAACAGAAAGAGTTCATCATTCAAATGGTATAAAGACCGATAATCGTATTGAGAACCTTGAATTGTGGGGATTGTACCACCCACATGGAACTCGTATTGAAGATGCGCCCCATTGCGCCACATGCACTTGCGGGAATCGTCACACATAGAGGATTCCGTCCGCGTGCCAACTGATTGTGAAGTCAGATCCACCAGGATCTTGATCTGATCCGAAGTCAATGTACGCGACCAGATCGCTTGTACTCGGAGTCCCTGAATCTTTGTAAATTATCCCGTAGCGAAAGGCTGCCGAAGGAGTCAGGGCGGTCCAGGTAAGGTCGGACGCATCAAAAACCCCTCGATCATTCGTGTCGTCGGCTACTACAGTTTTACTTCCCAGGGATTTTCCGCCGGCAGCATAGCCTCCTGACGCAGCCAATTCATTAGTTATGTCGTCAAAATAAACGTGAGCGTCGATGTCAGGCGAATAGCCGGAAGTACACAGGGCAACCTTAATAGTATCCCCTGCTAAATCAATCCAGGCGGAAAGCAACCCTCTCTTTCCCTCATTGTAAGCATATATATTTACAGCCATAATTCAACTCCTTATGCAGGACCGATAACTTCTAAGAATTTTTGATGCGCCTTTTCAAGTGTGTCGATCTCATGAGATGGTATTGAAATAGGGGCTTTTGCAAATATACCATATTCAGCAGCTAATAATGACGGTACCTGGCTTCTTTGAAATCTTTCCATAGCCGGTACGGAGTGCCAATAAAAACCATCTATGAATACAGGAGTAGCAGTCGTCGGCGTATAATAAAGAAAGTCAATTATCATTCCGCCGCGTACAGAAGTCCCGCCGCCAATAGGTAATTGAAATGAAAATCGCTTACCCCAATCATTATCATATGTTGCTAACGCCCATAGCCACTCCTCGGTACTATCCGGCATTTTATTCTGCACCAATCTAACAGCTGGCACATCTTCTTTTTTCTGTGAATAAAGCTGTTCAAGCACCATAGCATTACGCGTCCACCAGATTGACCTTGATTTTATAACCTTCTATGTCGTCATCTGGAATTAATTTAGCTGGGTTAAGGAGAAGGGGATCAAGAAATACCAGCTTATTCTGAATAATAGAAAATGCTCCATCCATCACTAAAGGTATGACTCGTTCTCTACTTCCCCATTCCTCTAATTTTGCGATTATTTCCTCCGCACTTCTTTCTATTTCATCTCCCTGCAAATCTGCATCTTTTTCCACCACGCGCGCCGTAAAGCTATACATATATTTTACTTTTATGCGCGCAACTCCTTCAATCACCGCCGAGAGTAATTTAGGGGTTTGAGTATTATCGTTGGTTTTCATCCGTAAGCGGTATTTAATTCTCCGCCCGGAAGTGGAAGAATCCTCGCTAAAAAGCAGCTCCATAAATGGGGATTCATTGAAAGGCACGTCAACTGTTGTCCAGGCAGTATCAGCGTCCGTTTTAAAATCGAAAAATATTTCCTGGGCATCCGCAGTCAGGTTTTCAGTCATAAGAGTCAGAGAGTGCCAGAATTTGGGGGTTTCTTTCATCCCATCATAAAACCAGCCAGTTTCCAATACCCCTTCCTGAACGTATCTAAAATTACTGTCCTGGTAGGGATCTAAAGTATTTGATGGATATGGCACCCACAATAAATCGCTGCCCTCAGAAATCCAGAGGCGATCAATTGTTTCCCCTGGGATCGTCTGAAATTGTATTCGCGTAATTCTTTTTCCAACAGTAGGCGCGCGATAAACCTCGTGCCATCCAGACATATTATTTTCAAGAACAGACGAATAATTGTTTTCCCCTCCATCAATAACCGCAAGTATCTTGCCCGGATATCCCGCCATGTGGATAACCGGTCCTTGCCGATTAGTGGGTAGCCCATCATCAAGCCAGGGTCCCATATCATCTAGATTTCCTCGGTAATATCTTTGGAGCGAATACAGTAGGGAGAAGTAAATATAAGGACCATGAGCAAGATGAGCGCGCCCATTATACATACTGGCAACCGTCCCCATTTCAGGCAATTGGATTGGAATAGCCACATCGTCCACAATCTCGAAAAACTTGTTTTCTTTAAATACCCACAATGCCTGAGGGTCCCCATATAAAGTAAGTCCTGTTATTGGAAATTCCCGATCACCAACTATAATTGGGTCATCAAAATCTACCAACTGGCCGTGGTGGGTTACTTTCCCACGGCTGATTGAGCGATCACCGTTATCATTAAAGTTCTGAGCTATTACTACTTTCTGTCCGTCTGAGCGATCCTCTGATTCGATAACAAATAGCGCCTTGGTAGTTTGAGTCGTAAATGTGTTTGTCCAATCTCCCCCGGAAGTTTCCGCATTGAATTTCTCTATATCCACTTCCTCACCCTGGCATAGATAAACCACTTCGCGCGCTACATGCACATCGGTTACAGGCACAGTTAACTCAGTTGTAGAAATCTCCTCCCAATTCTCTAATCCAACTACTGTAAACTCAGTCGCTGTGGTATGAGCAATGTTCCAAGCAGGAGTTACCGTACACTCCCCACTCGCGCTTGCCGTGATCACGCGCCAAGGAATAACTTCCTGAACTCCCGGTCCTTTAGTTACAATTACGACTCCGCCCACGATTGCATCTGCAGCCCAGGCGGTTTGTGTGCTATCGAATAATTTAGATAAAGTTGAAGAATTGGAGTCTGCTGTCCCCTGATATCCATTCATCAAAAGTTTGGCAGCTCCACCATCGAAGGGACGTGTAGCACAATAAAGTGCCTTCTTGTAGTGGAAGAAAAGGCCAGTAAAATCATCTGCCACATCTACAACACGGTAATAAAGTGAATACGCTGCAGCCGACCAAGAAGGATCGCTAAATGCCCTAGCTGTGCCGCCATCAATATCTACTCCAATTTCCCAATGATTCTCACTAGAATATTCCTCATCCCCCAACATCAGATGATAAACCGTTGCATTAGTAAGCCCATAACTGGTGAAATCAAAATAATGTCTCACGCTCATAATATCATCTATAACGGCAGTCGTGACGGTTTCAGATGCTAACACGTTGCTTGGATTGCCCCCACTATTTGAAGTCAAAGATAATGTAAGTGTTCCGGGATTCCCAACCCTCCGAAGCCATAGACAAACCTTCCCCATATTGTACGTAGCCGAAGCCGTAAAGGGTTGGGAGATCTTTACTGATGGCGATTGACCCCCAAGAGTTATCCAAGCCACCGGCCCGGGTAAACTCTGATTTAAATCGCGTTGACCGGCTGTATAAGTTTCTTGGCCACTAAGAATTACTCGACCCTGCATTTGCGTGTTCAACTGATGGCTATCGTAAAAGCGTGTGGCATTCTGATCAGAATCATTCAATCCGCGGCCAGATGACCAATTACTTCTGGCAATTGCCGTGTAGGGCATTTCTAGATCAGAATATTGTTCTGATCCCGTTTTTATTTTGAGCGCTGATTTAGGTATAGGTACTCGCGAAATTCCAAGTTTATCTCTCCGATTACTATGATCGACCACAATAAATCCGATTGTATCCCCATCACCGGAAAGAGACAGGTTGTAATTTGCATCTTCGCTTCTAACGTCCATATTAGAGTACGTTTGGGTCGCCCCGCCAACCGTCTCGAGTTCTTCGACTTGAGAACCGCGTATTTAATTGAACCTGTGCGGGTGTAGTTATTATCGGATTATCTTCCTTGAGTTGTGTTAGTCTTTCCGCAAATATTGCCATATCTCCTTGCAGCTCCCGCGTCTGATCCTTACGCATACTTGCCTGAATAATTAGCTGGCAAGTTTCCAGCACAACTATATCGGGATGAATGGATTCGCTCAATTCATCTGAGTAAACATAAAGAGGCTGGTGCGCAGCAACATACTTTAGTTCAACCACCCTGCCATCAGGAGGTTGCTGCAGGAACACTAATTTATCTGCGGTCCCAACAGCAGTTCGCTGGATCTCCCAAGAATACCCATAATTCCAACGATTATCATCTGAATCACCGGTATTCTCCTGGATACCCACGCTACGGAGATCTAAACTGGCTGCGCCTGGCAACGTGTATTCGCGCTGGCTTCCGGCAGTCGTGATCGTAGTAATGTCAGTAATTTCTACCGCCATCCCCGATAAATAAGAATTGATTTTCTGGATCACCATTCTCGCCGGTGTGTTCCGCTTCATCACATAATAAATATCACCGGCTACAACCGCATCAGAGAGAGCATTTGCTAACGTGACGAGTGCTAGAGTTTTTCCATAATCAGCGATTTCCGAAAACTCCCATTGTGGAACTCCCCCAGCGTCCCCAGCATCCCAAACAACTCCGGCAGTCCCGCCATTCCAGTAATCATCTTTCTTGCTTGCAAATTCTTTTGTACTGGTAGCATTTGTGTCAACAATTGTTGTAGTCCCACCACCGGTTACAATCCCCTCGAGGACAACGCCCATCTCAACCCCCACTTTATAAATTAGCTGCCCCAACACGATAGTTGTCATATAATGTGTTCCTTATATTGGCCACGCTCAAATACTTTCAACTTCGAGCCTGGCGTAAGGTTGATGATCTTTCGATTATCAGCCTCAAATGCTTCCTTTGCCAGTTGGTAAGAAAACTCAGTACCTTTAAGTTCCGGTGCAGCATATAAGCTACCTCTCGTAAAATAATCTTCTGTAAAATGATCCACGTCTGGCTTGTCGGCTAGAAATACCGTTCCAGGCTGCACATGATCCACTCCTTTATACTCATGATCCACGCCCACAAGCAAGACCTTACTATACCCCATATAATAGGCTATTTGCAAGTTCGCATACGTGACAGTCCCTCCCATGACCACTTTTTCGTTGATGTCAAGTGAGAAAGCATTCTCAACAGTACATCGAATTTGATTTGAACCAGGGATAGGAAAGCCACGCCTGATAAACATTTCGTCAGGATGGTAATCACCCAAAAAAGGAGCGCAGGTGTGGATCATATATTGGTCGATCACCGTGTAATATTTGGGGGTAAACCCGTTATCGAGCAAGAAAACGCGGTTTGCCCCAAAGGTATCGTATTTCTGCAGCAGCGATCTAGGGCAATCCGCCAGAGAAGGCCCGTTCCCAATAATGATGCAGGTCAATCCTGCATGAATATCCTTGAATTTACTTAGCATGGTATGCCTCCACCGGGTTAGTTAATTCTCCGATCCCCTCGATAGCGCAGGTGACAATATCTCCCGGCTTCAATTTCGTATGACTATGCGCTGGTGTGCCGGTTAGAATTATATCCCCTTCTACCAAGCGCGCGGTTTCTTGAATTCTATCTATTATTTGCTGCGGAGAAAGTTTCATCTCAAAGAGATTACTTTCCTGGACAACCTTCCCATTAACCAAAGTTGCCATTCTCCCCGCCAAATCTAATAGCTCCGGCCCGCGCCAATCCCCAATGGGGCAATGCGAATCGGTTTGCTTTCCCAAGAACGAATGAACATCTTCCATATCTCTGTCCCAACGAGTAGTTACATCATTTGCTACACCGATCGCGGAAATGAAAGCCCCATATGGTGCCAGATCATGCTTGCCAATTCTAATGGCAAGCTCAACCTCCGGCCACGTTATAGGCCATGTGCTACCTCGGTCCCCTCGAACATAAATCGGTGCTCCCTGCACGGTCATTAGCCCTTTACGAAATACCAAAGGCCGTGTTTTTACGCCCAACTTCTCGTCCAAATCTTTGTAGTTGTAGGCCACCCCAAATATGCGGATCAATCCAGTCACGACAGCAGCTCCTTCACTTTTTCTAAATCTTCCGGCACGTCTACCGCCTGGGTGACATATGGACTTACAACCCCATTTATCAACCATCCATTCTCCAAGCAACGAATAATATCGATCCCCTCGGATTTCTCAATCTCTGTTTGCTGCAACTTCCCATACCCGAGCATATGGAAGGTCGAGAATTTCATGATACATACTTGTTTATATGTGAGCGGCTTTGGATCTAATTTCTCGTTTTCTGGGGTTTTGCCAGGCAACGGAAGCCGAGAAGCATACATAATTTGCATATACTTATCGACCAATATTTTTACCATATTTGGATCTCTACTAGTCTCTTTCGCTGAAATTTTTCCAATCAAACAGGCGTTACCCTTAGCCTCCACAATCAAGTTTATCATTGCTGGCCTCACCATCGGCTCATCGCCCTGAACTATGATAAATTCCGCCACGTTTGGGTGAATAAGTTTTATCTCTTTTGCTGCCCATGAGCAACGATCCATTAGTGTAGGAAACTCAGGTGTAAGAATCACTTCTCCTCCAAACCCTTCTACGATTTCAACGATTTCCTGATCCGGCGTGGCTACATAAATCCCTATCCCATCATATTGACTGCCCTCGTAAACCCACTGAAGTACGGGTTGGCCGTTCAGATCTGCCAACATTTTTCCAGGGAATCTTGTGCTGGCCAGGCGCGCGGGTATAATAATTTTCATTTTTTCCATTAGTGCCTCCGTCTTAAAATTGCGGACATCCCACTTATATTAACTGGTATCCAATGGGGATCACTCATTGCTCTAATCACCGTTTCAATAACCTCGGTTTTTCCCCAACAATAATCATCGAACATTATTGAGTAAGTAACCAGTTTTCTCAGCGCGTTCCAATCATGTTGAGGAAACCCATTCCAGTGATCACCATCAATAAACGCAGTCGCAAAAGTTCTATCCTTCAATGGCCAGGGCTTCGAAGCGTGCTGATGGATTTCAATTCGATCTTTCACATCAAATATAGCTGCATTTTCCATTACAATTTTCGTGGTGGCCACTATTTTGGAAGTGTGATCCAGGAGTACACTTTTTCTTGCTTCCAAGGGATCTACGCAATAAATCTTGCCATGCGCGCCAAAGTGTTTTTTAGCAGCGGCAACTAATATAGCGGACGCTCCAAAGAACGTGCCGATCTCTATATGGTCACCGTGCCTGGCGTTGATCACCATTTGGCACAACAGCCCTGCGTCATGGTTACCGAAAATCACCCTCCCCACAATTTTTTGTCTCAACTCATCCGCAAAGGCGCTGCCCCACTGGTAAGCCTCCTTCAACGGGAATAGTTCCAATTCTGGATTACCCTGTGGAAGTTTTGCCATTAAGTATCTCCATAAAGTCAACTCTAGGCCAGGTCCCGTGTCCTGGACCAATCGTGGCGTCATAAACAGTTACTCCCAAGCGCTCACAAGCGCGCTGGGTTAATTCGTGCGCACCGCGCACTTTTGCCTCCGTAATTTCGGCAGTTTCTTTAGTCAGTACAAAACTTGGGCCGTCATAGTTGGGTGAAAAGTGGTCGGGGTCTTCCTCTCCTTTTTCATATCCTTTAAAGGGTGGCCCACAGCCGATAAGAATAATAGGATCAAAACCCAGATAAACAGCTATTTGAAACATGGAAAGCAAGCTGGTGCCATATTTACAAACCCTCACTGACACATCATCAGACCACCAACCATCGGGGGCAGTTCGATTGTGATAAGACCCATGCGAACATTCGGGCAACCAAACCTCGCTACCGTTAAATGTTATTTCAGCCATGCCGCGATATATCTCATGGACAAAAGAGTGTTCATATGCTGAAACAATTGCGCGCGCCAAATCCTTTTTCCACCCTACACGCTGGAATTGTAAGCTGGTTAGCACATAAAAAGAAGGCCTCCACATAAAATCATCAAATATTTGGGCAATCCGGTTAGTGGCAAAAGTGTACTCGGGGATCAGGAGATCTAGATTATGCTCCCCCAGAGTAGGCCCATTCCCTACTAAGAACGCACGCTCTCCAACATACCTATTCTTCAGTTCTGAGATTTTCGTCACGGGCTACTCCCATCAAATAATGTTGTCCTCCCTCAAGGGTTTTCCCATCAGACAAATTGACGGTATAGATTCCGTATTTTGCCCAACGCACAGCAATCTCCGCCTGATCGCAAAGAGTTCTCAGTAACTTCATATCGTAGCAACTATGAAATTCCTGAGTATCCTTACCCTCATTGTACCCGTAAAGATGATCAAAAAGATTGTTAGCCTGATCGTCAATATTATATGCCCCAATCACCCACTCAATACAGGGCACAAACATATGCAGTTCACCCTCAGGGCGCAAGCATTTCATCCAACGGATTAGCACATCTTTTGCCTTCCAGTTTCTAGCTCTATTCAGGACCTGGTTAGCATACACAATATCGTACTTTCCCCGATAAGCCGGTTTTGGGTGTAGAGGGTTTCCTTTTATTATTTCCCATTCCCCGTCTGGCCACCCCTCAGAAACAATAACATCCACGCCCTTATTTGAATTCAAAATCAACACTCTTTTTGGCTTTTCGTCAGGCATCTGGCTGCATTTCTCCCGCGTCTAGGGCTTTTCGGAATTCCGCCCCCCCCACTTTTGATGGGGTTAGATGGTCAGCTTCAATTGATGTGTCTAACCACAATTTATGACCAAGCCGGCGCGCTTTCTCGAAAAAGTGGTAATCCTCAGTACGTCCATGTTCCAAGACAAAAAACGGCACGTCTATCGGTTTTTCCGGATTATAAAGCCGTTGTGACCAAAGCCCGTTGATCACTTTTTCGTCAGCCACGTCAGTCATATTGTTGAATAGATCACCCTCAATATCTTCTCGGTGAATAGCCACAACCCCACCAGACGCGCGCTGCAAAGCAATGTACGCTTTGTCAATATCTTTATATACGGATATGTGGCTCAATAAGGAATTCATCCCCATGGCATCGACAGGAAAGATTTCCCCGGTGGTCCAGGCTCTAATTGATCCATATCTCCCATCCTCCATTTTCTCGAAAGCTACTGGCCAGGGCTTACCGAATTTCTTGTAGTACAACCCTCCAACTAAGGTGCGATTATCTCCCGCAACGTCCAGCGCTCTGCGAATAGTTCCTGGTTTGTTGACGTTATCTGCATCTATCCAATACAACCATTTTGCTTGATGGACTTTATACCCATTCATGAATTCCCGCGCAATGCGGTTTCTATTCATCCCCGTATCCATAGTCCCCTGATTTAGTATTCCGACAACCTCCACGCCATCAGATTCCCCCACCTTAATAAGATGGCGCATTAGAGGTCGCCACCATTCAGCTGATTGATCGCCATAAGCTGGTATGCCTATAACGATTTTATCCAGCAGTGTCAGACCCCTCTTCTTCGGGCGGAGATCCGCCAAGCTCGACGGTTTCTTCGCCGTCAAATGGCTGCCTTTTCTCGGCTGCTCCCTCCACTTGTTCTAATTCGGCTTTCTCTCGCGCCTCCTTTTCGTTTTTTTCCGCCTGTTCTTCAGCAATGGCTTCCGCCTGTTCTTTGGCAGCACCAATTATTTTCCGGGCCTTTTCCTCTGCCTTGGCCACGACATCCACAACTTCCGCCTGTTCTTTGGCAATGCGATCAGCTTCCTTGGCTTCTTCCCGCTTAATCGCATCATTCAGTCGTTCTTGCAAGACAGGGGTTTTACCGCGCGCAGCCAGGCCTCTAACTTTTAGCTCTGCTTTGAGGGCATCGTGGACCGCCTGCGCGGCTTCCTTTTCTTGCTTTTCGGTAAGCGCATCTTCGGTAGTTTTCTTACCATCGGCATCCACATCTTTTTTAGTTTCCTTACCCTTAGTTTCGCCATCATCAGGGTCCTCCTCCCCGGTTTTTGTGGGCGAGGGCACATGCAAATTCATCATGGTAGATTCAAAGCCACTATTAATCATTCGCTTCAAAAACCACCCTGGAATTATTTGAGCTTCATGGCTAGTAGGCCAGGGGAATACAAGATGTTCAAGTTCAAAATTTTGATGAATGATTTCTTTCAAATTCCCATCGTTGAAGCCTGCTACCGCAAACACTTCGTACTCTGCCTGATCTACGATAGAGCTAAGTGTCCTATCCCGCGCATTTCTTTCTGCATTTTTTACTGGCTGTTCTTCCGTCATGGCTTTCTCCTTATGATAATTTAAGGTGGGCTTCCGTTGTCAGGAGGAAGCCCACCTACTCGAGTGCTGAGCGTCAGTTCATTCCCTCTACGCTCTAACCGCAAAAGGTTATTAAGGTTTAGGTGGTAATTGTTTGAACTTTCCCGTGTGCCTTGTCATTTGCAACAAGTAAGGAAAATTCTCCAACCACTTCACCTTTGAGACTGTCACCGGTTAAACCAAGACGCTTCCAAGTGAAAGGCCGGTAGGTGTAAATACCGACCTTTGTCGTATCAAGCATCCAGGCATAGGAAACCGGTGCGTGACGGTCCATGACTAGCCCCAAAGGACCGTATTGGGTATTGATTGTTTTCAGATCCATCATACCCAAAACTGTGTTTTCTTGACCTACACGGATAAAGCTGGATGAATCGATCAGCCCTCGTAAGTCATTTGCTACACCAGGGTGAACTACTAGGATATTGGGATTCCCGCCATCCATGTAGACCTTTTCTGCCAGGCCGTCAACATCGGCTTTTGAGATTGTTCCGCCTGCAGCCACGGTATTGTTCGTGACGTAGACCCCTAACCCGCCTGCTGAACGCCGGGTGGTTTTCGATCCGACTGCGCGCACGCCATGAAATAGCATACGCTCCACCAAACGTAACAGGTGGGGGATTTGCTTATCCGCCTGGTAAGCAAACTCATTATCAATGCCATACTGCGACATTTTATCCTGAGTGCCGGTGATCTTGATACCTTTCTGGAAGATGCTGGTGTAGTTGTAGGGGGCGGTTATGTCCACGATCGGGCCATAATCCGTGTCGTCACCCTCAAGCCTTGACATCCCAACGATAGTAATCGCTCCCCCGTCCGCGTGTTCAGCGTTGGTCCCGCCATACGAGCGGGATTGGACGGTGATCACTTCCGAGGATACCGAAGCCACGACCATGTACTCAGCATCGAGCTGGATAACGTGCCCATCCTGAAATACTGAGCCATCGGTTACGGTAATTGAAAGGGTAGTCGTGGTGATAGTTGTCCCCTGATTGTTGGTTGTTGCGAGTGGATCTAGCTCATCCTCAAGGATCTCGATTTTAGTACTGGTTTCTAAAATCTTGAATTTGGATCGAGCCGAGTCTAAACCCAATATAGCCACAAGAGGGGTGTCGCGCGGGTCAATCATATTTATCATATCCCCGATTGCCCTTTTGTGCGCGGTCGTATCGTCATAAGACGATTTCGGTTGATCTATTACTGCCATTGCAAAAAAACCCCCCAAAAACAGGCCGAAAATAAGCATATTAAACATATCTAAATTCACTAACATTGTAAGTTTACTCCTTCCAACCAACTAGAAGGAGATCTAGCTGATCAGAATTAATCTACCTCCAAGCCTTTACCTCGAAACTCTCGCTTTAAATCGGCCATACGCGCGGGCGGAGTAATCTTTTTCCGTTCTTCATACTCTTTCTGCAGCGCATCTCGCTCGGTTTCGCCGCTTGGACCTTCCAGGTCCGGGTCAACCGGTACCTGGGCTGCGTTTGGAGTTGGCTTCGCCGATAAAATCCCTAACTGAGATAACACGTAATCATCCACGGCTTTCTCAGTTGGGGCAATCATTTTGCCAACGTGAGCCAGTATATTCTCCCGGTTTTCACCGGTTACACTAGCCCTGTCCAGGAGTGAACTTGCCCTCAATTGACCATCAAACGCCGGCACTTCGCTAGTACTCGGCCTCGATGTAAGATCGATTTCGCCTTTTGCGTAAGCATCAGCGAACTGTTCAAGTTGGCCTTGCTTTTTCGCGAGTTCAGCCGCCTCCGGCGTGACCCCGGCGATCTCTAAAATCCTATCGTAGAGTTCTTCGGTTCGATCCGCAGCTTTTATAGCTTTATCAACATTGCGGTCTTGTTTTCCCCTCTCATTCACAATATCGCGGAAAGACTGCAAAAGCGCTGGATCTGCTCGAAGAATCTCCATGAAATCCTGAGGGGTGGGTAAACTTGGCTGGTCACCTTCTGGCGGTAAATCGGCGGGAGCTTGCGAATTCTCCTCACCCTCCACAACCACTTGGTCGCTGTCTACTTGGTCGCCCATAAAAAATTTTCTCCTTTCGTTTGTTAAAAGTAACTGCAAAATATCACAATTCTTGACTACTGTCAACTTTATTGGAATTCAAACTCTCCCTGAATCCTTCCGAGTAATTCGCCCAGGGGGATATCCAGATTGTCGGCAACTTCCTGCAGGGCTACTCGTAAAGTGTTTGACATCACACCCGAATATGCCCAATCTTCAACCATATTTGCTAGTGATCCGCCCCCAATTTGATACATCCGATTCCTAATTTCGCGTACAGTGAGCTGCGGTTCTACCGCCTCCGCTTGCTCGCGCTCAAACAGCGTATCATACTGAGGGGGATTATCCGACAAATAAACTGCTACGGATGGATTACGCAGCATGAAATCCCGCCTAAAATTAAAATAAGCCTGCAATTGAGGGTTATCTCTAAGGTACTGCCTGGCCTGCCCATAGGGCAGATCAAAATAACGCGATTGTAGCTCGTAGTAATTCCCAAACTCCCTCTCTCTTGTGGCGTAAAACATCTCTGCCAATTCAGCGATTTCAGGAGGGGCGAGATTCAGTGGCCTTACATTCTCTGTATTTAGTGAGCCTGGCGGATCTCCGCCCATCAATTTCAACCAAACTGCAAGGGTTTCAGTGGGGATGCTGTCATACGATCGCGTTTCCGAATTCAAAAATGTTTCTTCCCACATTGCACCCATTTGGCTATTCAATAACCGCCGATCCAGTGTGCCTAATTCGTGATATCGCGCCCAAACCTCATCCACAAGGAAAGTTTGCATACGTTCTTCGGGAGAGTCCCAAAGAGATAAGCGTACCTCGTATTCAGGATTTTCGTCAAAAAATTCGTTGACGGCCGTATCGTTTCCGGCTTCTTCCGCTGCCCATGCCGCGTCCAGCTCCACCGATAACTCGCGTAGATGTTCTTCGCCAGGCGGGTATGCTTTTAGAGGAATACCTAAAGAAGATACCAGTGTATTTACCCCAAACTCTATCCCCGCGCGTCTCTCAGCTTCATCCCATATTGGCCCGGTCCGCTCAGCTAACGCTCTCCGAATTTCGTCAACTGTGAACTCCCCCAAAGCACCCATATTGGTAAGCATCCGTTCTACACGATAATCGTCCCACTTACTAAAGCGAGGCAATCCCGCTGCTTCTCGAATACTCCCCTCAATATTTAGCCCTTGCCCATTATTGATCCCAAGTAGCCCGGTAGCTCCTTTGATCGTACGCGTCATTGGAAGGAGTGTTCCGATTTCATCTGTGCGCCCCTGTGCCATTCGGATACCCCACATAATAGGTGCGTGAGGCATTAATAGGGTAGTAAGGAAGTCAACCCCATTCATCCGGCTTTGATCGTCATCTTGCCTGGATAACTCTACCGCCCTATCCCAAGCTGGTCCTTCCTGCATTTCAGATGCGGTCAAATAGTCGTCCTCGGTGATCATATTGTCGTTTAACATTTCTTCCAACACGCGCATAGCCGCGCCCTGATCTGAACGCATTTGTTGCTCTACTTGTTCAAACGGCATTGCGAATTGCTCTAATGGAAGAAGTGCTTTTGTAGGATTGATCCAAACACTACTCCCGAGCCAATCGCCAAACATCTTTGGCAAGAAGGGGACCGGAATTCTAATATGATTTAGTAACCGGCTCGGAAAGCCCTTATCAGGGGCCAGCCCGGTATCATATAATTTTTTCATTCTCAGTACTGTGGATAATAACGCCGGTTGTTGCAGGGATTCTATTGCCCAATTAGCCATACTATGAACCATCCAAAACTCGTAGGGGACGACAGTACCTAACCATGCGTCAAAATTAGTGCGCCTACTGTAATTTAATAATGCTGAATCCCGTCTGAAAGACCCGTATTGCGTAGCAGCCAGGCGCGTAGTCCCAAAATCACCCTCAACGCCTGCCATGTACCTGCGCAAGCCCTTCTCGGCTTCTGGTGGAAGATCCGCGAATTTCAAGGCAGGCTTTTCGGCTATTTGAATAGCGTCAGTCGCAACATCATCTAATACGCTGGACGCGCGGTTGAAATAAAGTTCATCATACCCAATGTTATTATATTGCTGGCGCGGATAAATTTTATAGTAATCCGTCATGGGCATACTTTGAGCAGCCCCAGACATTCCAATCGCTTCAGCATATGCTTGACGTGCCTCATTCGCCATTCCCGCGCTCTCCATTGCTTCGTTGGCCACGTCTGCTAAAAGATCATCTGCAAGTCCTTCAATGGGCACGTCTCTCAATATTTCCCCTTTCAGCCGCTCGTAGAGAATATATTCTTTACCGCCGCGCGTAACTTGTTCTACCCCACCTTCGATGTCATTCAATGCCCTTACGACAGCGTTCTGCCCCGTCAATTCCCCAAGTCTCGGGGTGCCTGGAAACTCCCCACTCTTACTAAACAGGTCCCGATACCACTGAGGGTAAGTTGACCATGCGCCCTGAGTTCCCCTATCAATTACTTCTTCACCGCGCCCCAAACTTCTTCCAAATTCATCAAATCTTTCTACGACATTCCCCTTCCCAAAGTCAGCGTCAAACATTTCTCCCGCCATTCTCTGTAAGCGATCTCGATAGGGTCCCTGCAAATCCACCGGCAGATCTGATATCCCCATTCGTTCCATATTGGGGAATACCCCTGAGAGATCTCCAGCTTTCAAAGCATCGATTTGCGCCTGGGTGTACCTTTCCATGATCGGGGTCATGATCTGCATACCTTCCGGGCTGCCGGTCATTGCCGCTCGTCCGATTTGTTCCGCCTTGCGAATCTCTTTAATCATCTGTAATTGTTCGGCTTTATATGCCTGATATAGAGCTTCTTGCTGATCAAAGGGAGCATCCCTAATAGCCTGCCGGAAGGTGAGGGTATTTTGGCGGCTTCGCATACGAAGATCGGCCACTCCATCACGCCACGACTTGAACATCACCCGTTGCTCTGGTGGGACCATCTGAATAAGGGTGTTATCTAAATTCCGCGTGTAAAGATCCTCACTCAAAAACATTTTTTCATACAGGCCATCAACCTCGCCCGTAATCTGATCAAAATTTTTGGTCAGGGTAGCCCCCGAATTCGATTCGTCAAAAAAGGTGTTCCAAAGGCCATTCCGAGTTGTATAAAAATCCTGCCATCCATCCCGCCATGCCCCGAAATCCTTCATGATGTTTTCAGCCCCAAATAGAGGTTCTACTGGTGTAGCGAAATCCTTGAACTGATCACCGAGAAGTTTCCCTGTAAAATTCCGGGCTTCGTCCAAAGAGATTTCTTCAATTTTCTTTCCAACCAATACCGCCAAATCGCCCTCGTTGATTCCATTGGCATTTAGTAAAGCGCGTATATCAGTGACATCATCCCCGATTCTGGCTAGATCGCCAGGTCGATAACCTCCAACTCCGAGCTTCTCAATGCCCTCGAAACGAGCTGTCATTCTCTTCCAATAGCGCCCATAAAATGCCTCGGAGTCGGCTGTCAAACTCTTCCAGCGCGCGTTGCGAATTGCTGGATCTACCTCTTGCCGGATCTCCGCAGCGATCTTTGCGATCGTTGTATTGTGACGCTCTGCGGTCCCAAGCATATCGTCCATTGCGTCCCCGAATAATCGAGAAAAGCTCATCTGTCGCTCAGCCCCGATCAAATTTTCGATTTCTTCGCTGATGATTCCCAGCATATCGTCCTGCGCGCCCTCCATCATTTGATTGAGATTCCTGCGCGCCCTGGTGAGAACGTTTGCTACTTCATCCCGCCCTTTTACAGCAGCTTCCAGGATTTCCGGTCCCCAACGCGCTGTAAACTCAGTCGGAAAAATGCCATCAAGCTCTATCCCCAATCGTCCCTCAACAGCATCTTGAACGCTTCTCCAGGTCAAATTCATGTTATCGGATGCAAATACCGCGGCTTTCACTTCATCGAAATTACGCGCGCTAGAAATGCTGCGTTCAATCGTCCTGGACACTTCCTCCCCCAGGATCGATACCAGATCATCGGGCAAATTCTTGTATCCTACCCCTTCTCTCCAAAGCATTTTCCACCCTTTTATGTAGCCCGTCAGCATAGCGCGTCTGGAGTGTTGCGTTTCGATAAGGGCTGCCATGTGTCCAAAATCCGTCAGTGTTTCTGATCCAACTTTTCTGCCAATTCTTAGCCCCTCTTTTCCCCGCACAATTCCAAACCCACTGATCGCATCCGTCATTTTACGAAGAACCCCACGCTCACCACGTCCCGCCAACATCATCATTTGCTCTGCCTCACGCAATGCTTTCCCGGCAGCTCCTACGCTTGCACCTACACGGATTTCAGCCGGACCGAAGCCGGTTGACAATCGCGCAAGATTTCCGATTTTGAAAATATCTATAGCCTCGTCAATCTGGCTGCCTGTCATTGCCCCAAATGTGCCTCTAGAAATCATCGTGACAATATTATTGAGATAGTTTTTTATCGGGTATCCAACATTCATCCGCAAAAAGACTAGAGTCTCTGCGGATTTAATCGTATCCGCCAAATCATTGATTAGCTGCGCCCCTTTTGAACCCGCTGCTAACCCAAATTTTACAATCCCGTGTTGTGCAATTGTGTTTCCGAAATAGCCAAGTACGGTAACGTCAAATGCGCTCTTACTTAGAAGTGGTTGATCTCTCAAAATCCCTCCTATTTTAGCCAATTCTTCTGCTTTGAACGTCTCTCTAGTCAACCCTCTGTGTTTCAGTAGCTCTTCAAGCACCTGTGCGGCTTCCACATTTTTCGGATCATCTAATTTACTTATCAGCCGGTTGAAAACCTGTAATTCTCCGCCATCTACTATCTGGTGGAGAAGCGCTTCCCTCGTTTCTCCAAGTAATCGCTCAAGCGTCAGCATCATCGGTCTTTCGTACTCCCCAACCTGCTTCCATGCTCCATAAAGATTATCGACTTCAGCAGAGACTTTGGTCCAAGCACCGCGTAAAGCGCGGCCCTCAGCAGTCATAATCATGTGTCCTAATTCCGGCCCAGCGGTCCCATCCACGATCCTACGCAGGTTTCTCGCAATTTCTTCCGGCCCGTATCCGCGTCCCAATAAATATGCAGTCGTATTATCAAAAGAAGTGATTAATAATTCGTGCGCATTAGATGTGGCAGTCAACGCAATTGGGTTGAACCGACTTCCCCAAAAACGGCTAGGCGCTTGTCCAGGAATACCCCCTGTGATCTGCAATACCTTTTGCTCAGCCCAAGAGAATTCCCTCCATCTCTCGGCTTCACGCAACGCGATATTCAATTCGTCTAAAACTCCAGATTTGGTAGCAGTGGTTCCCAAATCACTGATTATGTTCTGGATGCGGGGGAAGTCCTCAATAATCTGACCGGCTTTTTCACCCTTTGCAATTACTTTTGCAACATCCCCCACATCATCAAGATTTTCTACTATCCCGATCATGCGATTCAAGTCAGTAGTTTGCTCAGCAATCGCCGTTGGAGAAGTTACTTTATCAATGCCACTTAGAAGTTTGATCCTTTTAGTTTTAAATCGGGTAAAGAGCTTCAATCGTGGAAGAATAATATTCAATGGATCTGCGAACATATGGAAGTAAGCGTCTTGGATCTGCGCGCGTAGAGCTAATGCCCCCAGACTGTCATAATATTCATTTCTCACTTCCTCCAAAGATGCGCCAGCCACCAGTTTTTGGCGTGCATTTATAATCCCCCAAACTCCGGGCAGCTCCTGCGTAACCCCCATTTGAACTTCTCCGGCCTCGCTCACTGTAAATCGTGGCATATTGGTCATATCCGCGGTCAATGCCCCAGCTGTCCAGGCTGCCCCTAAATTGTTCCAGAAATCGGATAATGCTTCCTCGTCACCCTCGGTATCGGCCATTTTTGCCCAACCCCACTGAGCAACCACGCCGGTTGTTCTTTCGAGTGCCTCCGCTCCAATATCGAAAGCCATTAGTGCTTTTCCTGCTATTGTTCCCCCAAACCACTCGAGTGCCTGGCCTAACCCGCCCTCAGCAAAACCGGGTAAACCATTCATTACCCACCGCTCTATGCGTGACAAACTTCCATAATTCAGCATTTCGCTCTGTGGTGCTTGCACGCTGAATTCCTCGTATTTCGGGAGGATATACCTCGTGTTGGGAGCTTTGGCTCTCCTAATTGCTATCTGGCTTGTATTTAATCGAACAGTACCTTGGGTTGGGAGTTCGTTTGTCATTAGCGTCTACCCGGTCCAATTGACCCAAATACGCCTCTGGCAGCCATCGTGACAATATTATTGAGATAGTTTTTTATCGGGTATCCAACATTCATCCGCAAAAAGTAATTATTAAGCGTTGTGGATGTTTTTGCTCCCCTAAGAGCTATCTTGCTTGAAGATCGTTTAGTATCTTTGGTTGGCATTTTTTTTAGTCCTTAGCGTCTACCCGGTCCAATTGACCAAGTTGTGAGTCCAAAAGTTTGCCCTTGTGCGTGTCCTCCCCCTGACCCTCGCGTACCCCTAGAAATCCCTGAAACCCTTCGCGAGTAATATCCTGATCGGCCAAACCCTCCCGTTCCTGTATCATAAAAAATCTCATCATTTCTTATCCATAATCCGGGCTCAATTTCGGTGTAATCGATTCCTCCAGTCTCTTCATTGGATCCAAAAAATTCTTCGACTGATGAGAAGCCGAACCTAGCATAAAGCTCTTCTGCGATTTCGGCTGAGAACATGAAAGGCAGCAAATCTCGATTCCCTCTACTAGCCGCCTCTCTTACCGACCAACTTGTCCAGCGCGCGGCCTCCTCAATCATGGCTCTCTTGGATAGGGGGGTGGCTTGACTAGTGTCCGGTGTAGCAGTATTTGTACCTAAATTTACTGCCATTAATTGCCGTACCCCTGGGCGTTCTAAAGTCATCTGCGCCTGCGTTAGTAGGTCCAAGCCAAAACTCATCCCAGGGGGCGCAGCATTAAATGCCCCTTGTAACTGCTCTTGAATTGTTGGCGTTTCGCTCTCCGGAATATTTGCTGGTGCTACATAATCAGGCGGAAGCCCGATGTTCCCAAACATAGGATCAGGAACATCCAAATTCGGCCTATTAAGTGCTCTTAAAAACAAACTCCTTGCATCCGTTCCAAGTTGTGGCCCATCCGCTGTCATTACCCATCCCGGTGCATTGGGGATAGCCGGATAACCTACAGGGAATTCTACACCAGGGGGTGGGGGAGGGGAGTTGAGCAAGCCACTTTCAAATGGATTGGGCGTATTCAGCATTCTTTGAACAGCACCTAATTCATCTAAGGCATCATCCCACGTTAAGAGATCAGCTGCGGGAGCAGTACCTACTACTCCCAGGGGACTGCCAAATTTGGGGTTGCTCAACGTACCACCTGCCATGACGGACTTAGATCCGGCAACCATACTATCCCACAATTCCTTATCCAAAAATCCGCCTTTCTGCCAGTTAAATTTAACATTCATCACATCCCCTGGTTTTCCGGTAAAAACGAGATTTCCGAAAGCGTCCTTACTAAAAAACGCGGTATTATATTGATAAAGCATCCCGGCCGCGCGTTCATCATCAAATATTCGCCGTGCAATACTTGCAGGGCTATCACCTGGCTGTATCGTGTATCCTCCAGCTCCCATACTAGACTCCTAGCTCGTTTCCGGGAGCTGCCGGTTGGGGTTGTTCTGGACCTGGTTGCTGACCTGGTTGCTGACCTGGCTGCTGACCTGGCTGTTGACCTGGCTGCTGAGCTTCTAAAATCCTTGCCCTCTCCGCTTTCATTTTCTCCATGCGCATAGCGCGATTAAGTTCACGCAATCTTCTCGGCTTGTGATAATTATCCCTAAATTTGGTGGTCAATTTCTTCATTTTCAATTGTGCCTTTACCTTCATGGCATCCATTTTCTCAATGTCCATTAGATCGGTGTACCTCCTCGATCCTTCTGGCCTCTACCTTCGGCGGATGCCGCATTATCGACCACGGTTGTAGATTGGCCACCTGATCCGGGGCTCATTTTATCGCCGTCTGCGCCCGGCCTCTTGGGAGGGCTTGATTGGTCAGGAGGGTTACCTTTACCCCTCGGCTTTTTCGCGCTACCTTTCCCCTTAGCTTTCTCCGCTTCCTGAATTTTTTGAGATTGAACTAGCGCTGCCTGCAGTTGTTTTAGGATCTCCATTATTTCTGGATCTCCGGCAGCCGCTAATTCGGCTAATTGGGTAAGGCCCATTTGCTTCAACATGGCTAGTTTTTCGACCTCAATAACCTCATATTTCATTTCCGCCTGCAGGTACATTTCCTCCCACATTTCCTCATATTTCATTACGAGCAATCCAGTAGGATCATTCTCGCCAGCATATTCGAGGGCTTTTTCTTTCGGCATGCCTAGTACCTGGACCAACTGCACCATAGTTGTAACTATCGCCTGGTGATCAATTGTCACATCCTCGGTTAATTTCACTTTGATGATGATCCGATTGATTGGAACATCATCCCCGGTAATAGTTTCCTCCATGAATTCGATCTCGTCTTTGGTGTAATGCTTCCATTTCAGCATATCATAAGCAACCCCACCCATGGCACGCTCAGAAAGATTTTTATAGGGCATCAGCGCTTTGATGGCTGATTTCGTAGAAAGGTTGATCGTCTGGTAAGCGGTCCCACCGGGTACGGGCGCGCCCTGAAGTACGCGGGATACTGTGCTTTTATCCATTCGCATTTGTTGCTCTTGTGCCAGTGATAATAATCCGACATCCAGAACAGGAGGGCGCAGCTCTTGTATTGTCTGACCCTCATCCAAAATAATAGGTTTACCGGGATTTCCATAAATCACTCTTACTTGTTCCCCATTCGGTCCCATAATAGCGTAGCGGGGTGCCCAAGACATCGACAGGGCTTCCGTGATCACGGCAGTGTCCAGGGCATTCATGGTTTCGTACTGCTTTGCTTTTATAATGGAGTGCAGCAGAGGCACTCGATCATCTCCTTCGCTCCCACGCTCTACGACAAAATTCAAGAAAGGTAAATCATGTTTCTTTTTCATCATGAGCACGCTATCGCCGGTTGGATCACTTACCTCTCTCTTACTATCTTGGAAAACTCCCCAAACGATCCGTTGGTCATAATCATTGTAGTCGTAGATCGTTACATATTTCTTTTCTTTGTTGACCTCGGGCATAGAGGCCTTATCGAGTTTTTTGCCAGCTACCCCCCAATCCTGAATAGCCTGGCGCACAGTTATTACATTGCGGATCAGGACTGCTGCAGGACCATACTTGTTAAATCGAGCGAAAGCATTGCTCGGATGGAAGATGTTGACTACAAATTGTCCATACCTCTCGGTGGCAAGTACCTGATTAGGGTGAACCCCACTAAGCCCCATTTGTTCCGTCCAGGGCAAATATTCCACCTGACCAACAACAATGTCATATTTAATCGCGCTTAGAAGAACTGCATCTGTAGTATTTTTCCCCCGGAAGCTGGCAAGATAATATTGGTGCTTCACCCAGGTTTCTAAATCATTATATCGCTGCTTAGTATCTTCATTCCTGCCCTTCGGCTCGATCTTCATGGAAGGCTCGAGGGAAGAATAAACTCGCATCCCCGCACGTATAGCATCATGAGGATCAGTCGTCACGCTATCATGCACATAATCCAGCGCGCCCAATTCCGGGGTGAGCGTGGATTTCATGTTGTAGATGTCGTCTACTTCGTGATAAAGACTAATATTGTCTTTCTCAGTCGCCAACATCTCAGATGCGACTTCTTGGGCTTCACCTTTGAGTAAAAGTTTCATTAGAGTTTCCTTCCGAAGTGGGGGGCACGTTCAAGATTGCCTGTTAATTCTTCGGCCTGCAATCGTGTTGTTTCTCCGTGTGTCGGCATAAGTGATCCTACCGCAGTTCTCATCATCCAATAAGTAGAGTCTAATGGGTCGTCTATCGTTCTGCCCGATCCATCCCAATTTGTCCAGGACTTTATAAAGGCTAGGATGAAGGGTGTGTAATGGCCGGACACATAGGCTT
>SDBT01002157.1_pt1 | contig 35064 bp, 39 predicted proteins | sample 2277101 | NCBI WGS metagenome assembly SDBT01 (sample SAMN10404973, study PRJNA504765) | marine sediment metagenome | isolation source: marine sediment core GS10_PC15, 103 cmbsf | place: Arctic Ocean: Southern Knipovich Ridge | collected 2010 | reverse complement strand
CCACCACCGTTCGCGCCTTATCGACGTCCAATATAGGCATTCCTGCAATGGGGCTTTTGGGATCGGTGCGGGCTACGGGGTTGACCACGTCGTTGGCGCCCAGAACAATTGCCACATCAGTCTGCTGGAACGATGGGTTAATAGCATCCATCTCCTTGAGCTTATCGTAAGGGATATCGGCCTCGGCTAAGAGGACGTTCATATGGCCGGGCATCCGTCCCGCGACGGGATGAATCGCGAACTCGACTTCCGCTCCGCGCGATTCGAGCAGGTCGGCGAAGTCTCGCACCGCATGCTGGGCCTGCGCAACAGCCATACCATAGCCGGGGGCGATAACGACCCGCTGGGCATCCTCCAATAACATTGCTACCTCCTCGGCGGAGGTGGTCTTCACGGTTTTGTAAACCTCGTCCGCGTCGGGCGTTTCGGATGTCGGGCCCAGTGAGCCAAAAAGCACATTGGTCAGGGAGCGGTTCATCGCCTTGCACATGACGTTGGCCAGTATCAGCCCCGATGCGCCGACCAGCGATCCGCCAATGATTAAGACGTTATTGTTTATAACGAACCCGGTAGCGGTTGCCGCCAGGCCGGAGTATGAGTTCAATAGCGCAATTACAACCGGCATATCCGCTCCGCCAATGGAGAGGGTGAGAATTACTCCCAACACGCCTCCCACGCCAACCAGAACCCAGAATAACATTGTGTTTGCCGGATTTTGAACCGCGAGCACAGCTAAAACGATCACGGCAATCCCGCAGAGAGCCTTCAGGACGTTCATACCGGGGAATCGGCCCTTCCTGCTCAAAAGCATCAAGCCGATAAGGCCTGCAGAGAGCATCATGGCGACAGAAAGTATCGAGATACCCTGGCTGAAACCATACCAGATTCCACCAGCGGCAACAAGTAGCGGGAAACCATATTTAATGAGCTTCTGCCAGAAATGCAGCTTCCACTTGACCGCCAGGAACTCCGCCAGTTTTCCAAAGGCCACATAGCTGCCGAAGAAGGTTATCGATCCGATGATGCCTGATGTCACAGTTGCTACTCTCATCTGAAGATCCGCCTGCTGGCCGGTCAAACCGGACATGGCCGCTATCAAAGCGGCACCGGCGACCATTACGGAGGCGCCGCCGCCAAACCCGTTAAAAATGCCGACCATCTCCGGCATGGCGGTCATAGCCACGCGCATAGCTGCTACGGCGCCGATCAACGCACCAATTGCCACGCCGATTATGATATATTGAAATTCCAGGTTACCGCTAAGCAGGGTGGCCACGATCGCAATCAGCATGCCTAAGAGGCCGATGCGATTCCCGCGAACGGCTGTGCGAGGGTGGGACATCCATCTCAAGTCGAATATGAACATGATAGCGGCTATCACGTAAGCGATATTGACAATATTCTGGCTCAGCATTATTCCAGGCCCCTATTTTTTCTTCTTGAACATCTTCAACATGCGATCTGTCACTAAGAAACCGCCGACAACGTTGATGGTGGCAAAAATCACGGCCACGAATCCCAGGATCTTGGAAAGCTGCGGGTTCTGTATCTGACCCGCCAGCACCAGAGCGCCGATGATCGTAATCCCCGAAATAGCGTTTGATCCTGACATTAAAGGCGTGTGCAATGTCGGGGGCACTTTGGCGATCACCTCGAAGCCGACGAAAATTGCAAGGATGAAAATTGTGATTGCTGTTACAAAAATGTCCATCGAATCTGTCTCCTCTTATCGTACCACGACCGTGCTATTATCATTAGTTTTTCTGCAGCAGGACTTTACCGTTGCGTGTTATCATTGTCGCCTGAATGATCTCGTCATCGGAATCGAGCTGCATGACGCCGTCCTTGACCAGAAGTGCGAGGAAATTAGTGATATTTTTTGAATACATCTGGCTCGCATGGTAGGGGACCGAGGCCGGTAAGTTCGTCGGCCCTGAGATACTGACACCAGATTCGGCGACCGTCTCCCCGGCTTTGGTCAGCTCACAGTTGCCGCCTCGCTCGGCGGCGAGGTCGATGATGACCGAGCCGGGTTTCATACCTTTGACCATTTCGGCAGTTATCAAGACCGGCGCCTTTTTGCCTGGCACGGCGGCGGTTGTGATGACTACATCGCTGTCAGCCACCACCCTCGTCATCATCTCGCGCTGTTTGCGCAGGAAATCCTCGCCCATCTCTTTTGCGTAGCCGCCGGTGGTCTCCGCTTCCTTGGTTTCCAGTTCCATCTCCACGAATTTTGCGCCCAGGCTTTCGACCTGCTCCTTGACCGCGGGTCTAACATCGTACGCACGAACGACCGCCCCGAGCCTTTTCGATGAGGCTATCGCCTGTAAGCCGGCGACGCCGGCGCCCACTACGAAGACATGAGCCGGTGCGATCGTTCCGGCCGCAGTCATCATCATGGGAAACATTCTGGGGAGAGCCTCGGCGGCCAGAAGCACAGCCTTATAGCCGGCGATAGTTGCCATAGATGATAACGTATCCATGCTCTGGGCTCTGGTGATGCGCGGCATCAGCTCCATGGCAAAGGCGGTCACTCCTCTTTCGGCCAGAAGCTTCAGGCTATCGGGCTCGCTCAACGGTTCCATCATACCGATTATGACTTGATCTCTCTTCAACAAGTCGAGATCGGCCTTGCCTGCTGCCGGATTGGCCCCCAGAGCGCGGACATAGAGCATGACATCTGCGGTTGCGAAAACATTGGTTCGCTCCGTGACTATCTTTGCCCCTTTTTCCTCGTATGCATTGTCGGGGTAACCGGCTGCAATGCCAGCTCCTGGTTCCATAATGACATCAAGCCCGGCTTTCTTGACAGCGGCGATATTGGCCGGGACCAGTGATACCCTGTTTTCCCCGGGGAATGTCTCTTTAACGACGCCAGCAATCATGATCGAATTCCTTTTTTATCGTTCTGTCAGATCTCCTGGCAGCAAGGCTCCGTATTGCCTGTCCATCCTGCAGACCTTTTGTCAAACCTGACTCCGACAAAAGGAGTTCCGAATCCAGGAAAACTGAATACTCCGAAACGAGATTGCTAAATTGTGACAATACCGATAAATGTCAAGATCTTTTCTCATCGTTATTTTGTCAAGATTGAGAGTATTTTTTATTCTCCGGGATTTCCGAGCAGTATAAAAGTAGTTGCAATCCATTTGATAATTTTTATATTTGACTCTATTGCAGACGAACGGGAATCTGCAACCATAGGGAAGAAGCTCCCATAGAAACTTGGCCCCCCGGGTTTTTTGTGCGACAGGCTGACACGCATGTCAGCGCAGACGTATAATACTGGTCTTTAAAATCTTAAGCCGCGCCTTTAAGTTGTGATGGAATGGCTATTGCCTGATTAGCGGCCTTTAATTTTAATCTTAAATCAAGGAGGCGTCTAATGGCGTTTACAGGAGAGGAAGATCACGGAATGAGCCTCGAGGAGGCTGCCAAGCTTACGGCGAATTATCGCCGATCGGTGAGTACGGGGACTATGCTGGGCGGTTTTTTTGGCAAGACCGCTATCTCCAATATCCTCAATCAAACGGGATGTGTAGGTATGCGAATCTATAACGGCCAATTTAAAGACGGGGCGGCCACATATGTGCTGGTTGGCGTTGACGCCGCCGGAGAAGACTTAGAAGACGGCGTGATAGCGGAAATCGCGCTTCCCTGTCCGCCAAACTGTCCGGTGTCCAGTACGTTGGCCGGAACTACGTAACTGGTTATATATTAAAGAATTATCTCATGTCCGGGCAATTGCCTTAAAGGCAGATGTGCAAAATTACTCCTTGTTTTTTTGGGAGTTTGATTTATATTCTTACTGTCTAGAGAATGCTCAAACATTTGGTTAATTTCTGGTGGTTGCGGACTATTTCAATCTGCAATCCAAGCATGCTAGCATTTGACAGGAGGCTTTAGGCGATCTAAATAATTATGGGAAATTATTTGCCGTTTTACATGGCCTATATGGCATCCGTCATCGTGCCCGCATCAATAGGCACCTATGGTTATCGCCAGCTCAAATTTGAGATGAAATTGCTCCTGGCTTTGATGGTTATTACCGTAGCCGTTGAGGGTTTTACCTTTTATCTGGCAAATGATCAGCGTAACACGAATTGGGTTTATCACATATATCTGCCGGTCGAGTATGGTTTAATTGGCCTTATCTTTTCCCGATGGCAGAAGACGACTTTCAATAGGAATGTTATACTTTTCAGCATGCCTCTGTTTGTTATCGCGTGTGTCATGAGCGTGATTGTTTTTCGCAATCTGGATCAGTTGAATGTGTTCACGACCTCCCTGTCATGTATCCTCTATGCGGTTATATCGTCATACACACTCTATCAGTTGCAAAAGGATGATTCCGGTTCTCTCTACAAGGATTATCGTTTCTGGGTGAGTTCGGCCCTTCTGCTGTATTCGGCGGGCGCTCTATCATTTTTTGTATTTACGAAGGATTTCCCGTATATCTGGTATGCTCATATGGCGGTCAATATCGTTGTTTATCTGACCTTTGCTGTAGGTTTCTTATGTCATATCCGTCGTTAGAGCTCTTCTGGGGCATAATAGCAATAATTGCGGTCTTGCTGATTCTGGCAATAAGCGTCTCGGCCAGCATCGTTGTCCACAGCAGAAAAATAGGTGAATCCGAACGTAAGTTTCGCCTTTTGTTCAACAGAGTATTCGATACGCTGTTGTTGATGGATGAAGGCGGCCAGATAGTCGATGCCAATGAATCAGCCTGCAGGTCGCTGGGTTATTCGAAGGATGAGCTTTTGAAGATGAATTTACGGCAGTTAATTCCCGATGGAGGATATGCGGAGTTCCAGGCTGATCTGGGAAAAAGCATTGAGGAGGGGCTGGATTATTTCGGCGAGGCCAGTTTGGTCGGTGGGGGAAAAGAGGTTATCCATGTGGAAATCGGCGGAACGAGCTTAAATATCGGTGGAAACACGTACATACTGGGAAGCTTCAGGGACATAACAGCGCGCAAGAAGGCGGAAGAAGCCTTGAGAGAGAAGAATATAACTCTCAAAGAGGTCCTGGCTCATCTCGAAGAGGAGAAGATGAAGATCAAAAAACAGGTCGCCAGCACCATAGATCAGGAATTACTGCCGGCTCTGAATAAACTCATGGCTCATGATGGGACTGTAAATATGGCCTTCTATAATCTGCTGAAGAGTAACCTGCAGGAGCTGGGTGAATCGTCGGGGGCTATACTGCATGCCTATTCGAAACTTTCTCCGAGAGAGGTGGAGATCTGCAATCTTACCAAGAATGGCGCCACATCCAAAGAGATTGCCAGCACCCTCAACATATCCCTGGCCACAGTTGGCAAGCATCGAGAGAATATCAGAAGAAAGTTAATATTGTCTAACAAGAATATCAACCTGGCCTCGTTCTTGAAAGAGCTGTAGAAAGGCCATATCAAAAAGCCGGTTATTAATTATGCAGCCCTGTCTTGATTTGTGGCGGGCGGCAATGAGTTAATTTCTTCGCTGATCAGCAGCCAAACATAATAGGCTCAAATCGTCTGTAAATATTCTTTTCCATTCTCCGGCAAAAACCCCTTGACAGCGCATGTCCATTTTTTTAAATTCGGCGGAACGATTTTAGCACTCGTTCATATAGAGTGCTAACGAGTGAAGTTAATTCGTTGGTTTACAATCAATTGTAATGAGAGCGCGGGTTAATTCCCGCTCCTAATGAGGATGATAAGGAGGAAACAGGATGAAGATCAAACCGCTGTCTGATAGGGTAGTGATTGAGCCTCTGGAGGAGATGGAGGTTAAAAAAGGTTCCATCATAATACCGGATACCGCTAAGGAACGCCCCATGGAGGGCAAGGTGGTCGAGGCCGGCCCCGGTAAGATCGAGGATGGCAAGAAGATTCCGATGGAAGTCAAGAAAGGTGATAAGGTTCTCTACGGCAAATACTCCGGCACCGAGGTAACAATCGACGATACGGAATACCTGATTATGCGGGAATCGGATATTCTCGCAATTATCTCGTAGGGACGTGTTAAACAAACTGGATCAAGAGAAAATCTCAGGAGGATTTTTGATATGGCAAAGATGATAGAATACGGCTCGGTGGCCCGGGACAAGATAAAAAAGGGAGTCGATAAACTGGCCGATGCTGTTAAGGTCACGCTCGGCCCCAAGGGACGCAATGTCGTTATTGATAAAAAGTTCGGTTCCCCGACAGTCACCAAAGACGGCGTTACCGTAGCCAAAGAGATAGAGCTTGAGGACGCTTTCGAAAATATGGGCGCTCAGATGGTTAAGGAGGTGGCGTCCAAGACATCGGACGATGCCGGTGACGGTACAACCACCGCCACCGTACTGGCCCAGGCTATGTATCGTGAAGGTCTAAGAAACGTAACTGCGGGCGCCAATCCGATGGCGTTGAAGCGTGGTATCGAGGCGGCCACCAAAGCGGTCGTCGAGGAGATCAAGAAGATGTCCACAGAGGTAGCCGACAAAAGCCAGATAGCTCAGATCGGTTCCATTTCGGCAAACAACGACCCGTTTATCGGCGACCTGATCTCGGATGCTATGGAGAAGGTGGGAAAAGATGGTGTAATCACGGTCGAGGAGGCTAAATCTACCGATACCACGCTGGACGTCGTCGAGGGCATGCAGTTCGACCGCGGTTATCTCTCACCTTATTTCGTGACCAATCCGGATTCGATGGAAGCAGCGCTGGAGGATGTTGTGATTCTGATCCATGATAAGAAGATCAGCACCATGAAGGATCTCCTGCCGATTCTGGAGAAGGTCGCGCAGATGGGCAAGCCGATGCTTGTGATCGCCGAGGATATCGAGGGTGAGGCGCTGGCGACACTTGTCGTGAACAAGCTTCGCGGCACTCTGAAAATATGCGCTGTCAAGGCGCCCGGTTTCGGCGATCGTCGTAAGGCCATGCTGGAAGATATCGCCACCCTGACCGGCGGTAAGGTGATTTCGGAAGAAATTGGTTTCAAACTGGAAAACGCAGTCCCTTCAGATCTCGGTAAAGCCAAGAGGGTTACGGTTGATAAAGATAACACCACCATTGTCCAGGGCGGTGGCAAGACTGAGGATATAAAAGGCCGCATCAGCCAGATCAAAAAGCAGATCGATGAGACCACCTCCGACTATGACAGTGAAAAGCTCCAGGAGAGGCTGGCCAAGCTGGCTGGCGGCGTGGCCGTTATCAATGTAGGTGCAGCCACCGAGACCGAGATGAAGGAAAAGAAGGCTCGCGTGGAGGACGCTCTTCATGCCACCCGTGCGGCGGTAGAAGAGGGCATCATCCCCGGCGGCGGAGTCGTGTACCTGCGCGCCGAGAAAGCTCTCGACAAGCTGAAACTTAAGGGTGATGAGGCTGTGGGCAGTCTGATCGTACGCAAGGCCTTGGAGGAGCCGATCCGGCAGATCTGCGAGAACGCTGGCGCCGAGGGTTCTATCGTGGTTAATAATGTGCGCGATAAAGATATCAATTACGGTTTCAACGCTGAGACCGGCGATTATGGCGATATGGTGAAGATGGGCGTTATCGATCCCACCAAAGTCAGCCGCACTGCCTTAGAGAATGCGGCCTCCATCGCCGCTCTGCTTATAACCACCGAGGCTCTGGTGGCTGATAAGCCGGAGAAAAAAGAAGCAATGCCCGGCATGCCTCCAGGCGGCATGGGTGATATGGGCGGTATGTATTAGCCCGACGTTAAAAAAATCTGCTTGGCAGGTAGCTTAGTTGTAAGAAGAAGGCCGGTTTTGCGACCGGCCTTTTTTTTGTTGGGTAATTCATTGTATCGCTGCAGGTTATGAAAAATTTGACTGAAACATAGGTATTCAGCATTTATTTTATTTTCGCATAATATGTAGAAATACGAAACTTTTCTCTTGATTTTTCGTACCAATATGCGATAATAGCATAAAGGGAGTTAAATGTTTGGTAAGAAGCTTAAAGAATTAAGATCTAGCTTGGGCATTACACAGGCCGTGATTGCAAATATACTGGAGATAAATCAAGATACTGTATCCAAAATAGAACATGAAAAACGTGCAATTACCAGCCTTGACATGTTCAGACTATCCAAAAAATTCGATATTCCCATCGGGTTTTTCTTTGGAGAAGTCAATCTTGAAAAGTTCCTTCGCATCCATTTTAGAGCTACTGAAGACCTAACGGAACAAGATAGGAAGAAAATTCCCCGATTGAGAGAGATCGTAAGGAAACAATATGATATCGAGGACGTTCTAAACATAAGACACGATAGAATTTTGAGGAAATATCCAATCGATGAACTCGATTATTCTAAAATTCATGATATCGCATTGTCAGAAAGAGAGATATTGGGATTCAGCAATCAGGAACCCATTAGAGATTTACTCGGCTTATTACGTTCTCAGGGCATAAAAATCCTTGAGCCTGTCTTGGAATATGAGGTTAATGGGATGTTTCTTACTTTAGATGATGCTCGATTTTTAATTGCCATTAACGCCGATAACTCGCCAGTTGTAAGAAATTTCTCATTGGCTCACGAGTATGGTCATTATTTGTTTAATCGCGGCGACGCATTTAATATTATTTCGAAAAATATAGAAAAATGGGAAGATCTTGGTCAAAAAGAGACAATAGTCAGTGTTTTTGCAGCAGAATTCTTGATGCCAGAGCAGAGTCTCGCCAGCTTTGTCTTAAGCGACGAGGCTATAGCCTTATATATGCACAATTATAAGGTTAGCCGTAATGCTCTCATATACCGTCTGGACAATTTAGGTAAAATAGACTCTCATCAAAAGGTACATTATCTTAAGAATTTCAAACCAATTGAAGCCCTCAAAAGACTCGAGAAACTTGGCATGGAAAGTGACGAGGTCAAATTTCACGCTAAGGTTCAAGAAATAAAAAAATGGCCTGCAGCAAAGCGGAAAAAAAGAAAGCAGGTTGATACAAGGGATTTACTTTCAATTGACTATAAACGGATGGTGCTAACAGCCTACGAAAGGGGGTTCATAACCTATAAGAAGACCGCTGATTATTTGTTCGTCGATGAAATTCAATTAAGAAAAATAATACGTGAAAGGGAGGTAACCTATGAAATTTAAGATTGTAAGGGGGAATAATGTCCCGGAAAAGAATCGTTTTGGCTGATGCTGATATATTTATCGACCTCGTTAAATTAAATTTCTTAAATATACTAATGGATCTTTCGCTTTTTTATAATTGGCAGATATTCATAACTGAAGGTATACGAGGTGAATGTAAAGATCGCGTAACCCTGTCTCTTGTGAATTCAATGTTAAGAACTGGCAACTTAAAAATCCTGACAGAGTCGAGCTTTGAAGTGGCAAAAATAATAGAGGAGCTTGATAAAATAATGGTCCCCGGAAAAGAAATCGAGCTTTTCGCTATAGCAAAGCGTCAAAATTATAATATTCTAACGGACGATTTGGAAAACTCTACTGTCTATTTCAGAAATTACCCTCTCGATAAAGGGAAGTTTTGGGTTTATAATTTGTATCACCTATTGTATTTGGGATACAAGGCTCAAATTCTGTCTAATAAAGAAATAAATAGTGCACTCCTGCATCTTCATAAGAAAGGGATACGTTTTTTTGAACAAATATATTTTGAAACATGGCTTTAAAGCTTATTGCGGAAAGATCGATAAATTTCGGGACGGGCATATAGATCCGCGAGACGCGGCTAAATTAGCAAATTAGCGGAGCGATCAGATTTCCACGATTAAGAGGGGCCGGTCGTCATGGCCAGCGTCCTTCATTTTATTCGTTAATCCTCCTCTATCACCAGAAGCTGACGGTTGATCGTTGCCCGGCAGTCAGGGCAGGGGCAATCCGGGCTGCAGGTGTGATCTGCGGAATCGGTGACGTTTATCTGATGACCACACCCGCACCTTTCGGTAATCAGCCTCCCGAAGAAATTATCCGACCGGGAGAATTCCGGGTTATCTGGCGTACTTGCCCATCAACTCACCCTGGGCCAGGATATGCCCCTCCATGGCCTTCAGGACAACCTTTTTCGCTGCCCCCGGTTTCAGGTCGAGAGTCTTATCCACGGCGTAGAGTCTGAAGAAGTAGCGATGGGCCGGACCTTTTGGCGGGCACGGCCCACCGTAACCTGTATTACCCCAGCTATTCTTGCCCTGCAGACCACCTCTTTCGATTTCTTTGGTTGTCGGCACGCCTTCCGGCAGCCCGGCAGTATCCGGCACCAGTCCATAGAGCACCCAATGATCCCAGGTACCGACAGGCGCGTCGGGATCGTCGCAGATTAACACCAGTTCCCTGGTGCCCTCGGGCGGCTGGCTCCACGATAATTGCGGGGAGATATCGTCACCGTCGCAGGTGAATTTCTCGGGGATCGTCTCCTCCTGTTTGAAAGCGTCGCTTTTTAGTTCGAGTTCGGCCATCTTGACCTCCTCTTCGGGTTCCCCCTTCGGTTCATCGGCGAAGATTGGGATGGCAACAATGAAAAACACGCACGGTGCCAACATCAGGATGATCATATTCTTCAGGCCCATATCGCCTCCTTGGAATTAAGTTTATGGTCTGATATTCTTATAATAGCTGCCCTGCTGCAGGGCAAGGGAAATTATGATCCTTCAGCTTTCCGGCAGCGAGCCAGACCATTATGCTTGTCTACCTATAACTTAAATATTAATATATATTCGGAGGTTTATGAAAAAGATCCCCTTTCCCATCGATAAGCAGAGGTGGTCCCCCAGCCTCATTCCGGGACCAATTGTCCTCGTGTCGACTCATAACAAGGATAAAGTGCCGAATGTTGCCCCCAAAAGCTGGGTGCAGATGGTCTCGTTCGAACCGCCGATCCTGATGTTTTCCGGCAGCAAGGGCAATACTACCGAAAATAATATTCTTAAGACCGGGTGCTTCGCAATTAACTTCGTCGATTCCTCAATAGCGAAGGTTGTTTATGGATGTCTGAAATGGCACGGGGAGGAGCGGATCGAAAAATGTGGGTTTACGCTGATTCCTGCATCGAAGATCGAATCGCCTTTGGTGGATGAATGCAAGGCGCATCTGGAATGCCGACTTGTTGATACCAAAGAGGTCGGAACCGGCTTTGTCATATTCGGTGAGATCGTGGCGGCCTCCATCTGGGATGAGATCTTGAAAGCCGATCCGGATAAACGGTATGAGCTTCTCGATCAGATCGTCTTTCTGGAGGATGGGGATTTGGGGGAGGGTGGATGCGCTTTGCAAAAAGGGATATGAAAAAAAAATGACCGGACAAACTTAATCGAAAGCGGGGGCAAATGTATGCTGAAATTAATAAGGGCCTTATTGTTGAACCGACCCGTATGTTCTATCCAAAACAGTGCCTAGAGCCCAGTGAATTTCCGGTATTAGTACCGAATCATCTGCTTATACGGAATATACTCAGGACGGGAGTATATAAACAGCGCTCATACCGGCGGGATTTGTGTGTTGACATAAACAAAGGGATACTTTATTTAAGTACTGTTGGAATATAATTGAATTCAATAAGAAGTAAAGCCAATTAGTTTTGGGGGCTATCATGAGTTCATATTATAAACTAGATCATCTTGATATGAAATTCATCATTTGTTTGTTAGTGTTCGTCCTATCATATTCGGTTTTTTTTGTGGCGGCAGATGTTCTTGATATTACTCTGCTCCCGTTCGAAGATGCTGCGATGCTTATGCGATATTCCGTTCACTTAGCCCAGGGACACGGAATTGTCTGGAATATTGGCGATTCTCCGGTTGATGGTTGTTCAGATTTCCTTTTTATGGCGATATTGGCATTAATGATAAGATTGGGATTGAGTGCTGCATCCGGGACCCTTATGATCGGTATATTCTCACATATGGCCACGGTTGCAGTTGTATATTTTTCACTTAGAAAGCTCCATGGTTCTCGATTTATTTTTGCGTTTATGACGGCCGCGATCATAGCTTTTGGGCCGGCATTATTATATATCGCCTCATTCTGGGGGACGCCGTTTTTCGCACTTTTTGCGTGCTTGACATGGTATTTTGCCTTAGCTCAAATATATGATACGAAATCGCGCTGGATACCGTTGGCCTTCGCCTCATCGGGGCTTATTACCGGATTGATTCGCCCGGAAGGCGTATTTTTAAGTCTATTTATGCTTTTGGCCATAATATACATAAATGGTATAAGAGAATCGCAAAGGGTAATATTGTATTATACCGGAATATTTGTAATCCTGGGTGGTCTTTACTTTATTTGGCATTGGAAATATTTTGGATACCCGTTGCCAAACCCCTTTTATAAGAAGGGTGGAGGCCTCTTATATTTTGATGGTTTATTAAATTCAATAAAAAATACATTATTTTTCGGTTCGGTTACCATTCCTGCATTCCTAATTGGTCTGAGCTCAAGAAAAACCAGGAAATTTGCGATATTTACGTTGATCCCAATAGTAGGCTTTACCTCTATCTGGATCCTCATGGCGCCAGCGATGAATTTTATCGGACGCTTTCAATATGCCTTATTCCCTGTATTTTTAATGTCATGGCCCCTTTTAGTAAAGAACACTGATTTGAAATTTCCGGATTTAAGTTATTTGAACAGGAATCTTCGGCTGATGGGAATAATAGTATTCTCCATTTTTGGCATTATAATAATGTCGTTAGTTATGAAAGCTTACAAGACGCGATATGTGGATCGCCTCTTTTCTCGTGATGGTAGATATGACGTGGCTGTCATATTGAATGACTTCAAGCGGAAAAATTATACAATGGCCGTTTCTGAAGCCGGATTGCTCCCGTTTTATTCCAACTGGAGGGCAATTGATACTTGGGGACTAAATGACCAGTGGATAGCGCATAATGATCTGATCACAGAATCATATCTAGCCGAGAGCAAACCGGAACTTATTATGTTTCATTCTTCATATCCTTTTGATGCCCAACTAAAATTGAGGAATCCCGAAAATATTTATTCAACGCGGACAAGGAAATGGATTAAGATGACCATCGTGCTAAATGATTATGCGAAAAAAAATAATTATATTTTGGCAGCGATTTACGGCATCAAACCAAAAGCGGTACATTATTACTATGTTAGCCGGGACTTCGCCCAAAGTGATCAGATCGTTAAGAGTATCCTGGCCGTTGACTATTACTGGTACGGAGAGAATCAAAAGTGTGCCAATTTTGCTTCAGGAACCCAGGGGGACTCCGGGGCGTAATCCTATGAATTAGGTGAACTTTCAGTCAGCAGTTCGATAAAGCGCAAGTCAAGGTTTCGTTCTGATTGCGCCAGCTTATCCTCGGATATCGGCGTGGGGGATTCCGCTACGCCAACATAAAAACATGCGCGAACACCTTGGCATCACCTAAGATATTAGATATGGATGTATGCTCGTTGGGCTGGTGGGCCGATTCGCTTACACGGCTCCAGACCGCCGCCGCGTAACCCTTACGCCGGAACAACGCCGCCACGGTGCCGCCGCCAATGCCGTAAACCTGGGGCTTGACATTGGAAACCTTGTTGATACCGCGCATCAAGGCCTGCACCACCGGCGCGTCCTCCCTGGTGGGTGTAGCGGCCTCGGCCCGCTGGGAGTGACTGATCTTAATTGTTACATTCTCGCTGATCTCGATCTCTGTCGCCCATTTCTTTATCAGTGACTCGATCTCATCGAGCTTATATTTCGGCAGGACACGGCAGTCTATGTAGAAAACATCGTCACCCGGGATGGTGTTGACATTGGGGACGTTGGCCTCCTTCTTGGTTGGCTCGAATGTGGAATTGGCCGGATGGAACAATTCATCTTTAGCATCGAAAATGTTATACAACGCGTGAATCTTGGCTGATAGCTTGGAGGCTGCGGCAAAAGCGTTAATCCCTTGATCGGGTCGGGAGGCATGACACTGCCTGCCGGTTGTTTCCACTTTCAGCCAGCAGATTGATTTCTCGGCGATCTCGATCATCTTACCGTCCTCGTCGCCGGCATCGGGGACGATTATGAGATCCTCTTTTTTCAAAAAATCATGATTTTCAAGCAGGTAGCCGATACCGTAGGTGGAGCCCACCTCCTCGTCGGCTACAAACATCAGGCCGACATTGTATTTTGGCTTCAGGCCGAGATCGATCAAGGCCTTCCCCGCCAGGACCGCGGCCACCAGGCCGTGCTGGTTATCTTCCACTCCGCGCCCGATCAGCTTATCGCCTTCCACCTTCAACTCGTAAGGCTCGCTCTGCCACTTGCTTCGCTCGCCCGGCGGCACAATATCGAGGTGGGCCATGACATAGACGGTCCGCGAACCATCTTCGCCGGGGAATCTGTATACCAGGTTGGGCCGAACTTTCGATGATACCCGCTCATCTGGGGCATCGTAATGCTCCGGTTCGGGAAATCCTGTCTTTTTTAGATAGTCTTTTAACGCTTGCGCCTTTTTCGATTCCCCGTCGCCGTCGTTTTCCGGGCCCAGGGCAGGTATCGATGTCAGAAGACGCTGCAGCTCTACGACATCGTTTTTGTAACTTTCTATCCTGTCCGCGATTTTCTTAAAATCAAAAGTCATTATTTTCCTCCGCAAAAAGCTCACCGTAGTTATGTACCATCTGGGGCGGTTCTACACCAAGCATCCGTAAATAGGTATATAGATTACCCCGATGATGAATTTCCTCGTCGATAGCCGTGTAAATAACGGCCTCTCCCGTCAGCGATCCGAACGGCGTCTCGTACATCTTTAGATATCGCCCCTCCGGAAGCAGGCGAAGCATGCCGATCGTTTTTTTATGCTCATTATATAATTTATCGCGCAGGGTCTTGCGGCTCCTGTCCCTTTCACTCGAAAACGGCGCCAGACTCCACTCCCCGGTCACTATTCCGATCCGGGTATAAAGTTCCACGACAAGTATATGATCGAACTGTTCTGCCACACTGCGAACTGTCTCCACCGGTTGGAAATCAAAGCCGTCTTCAGGGAAAAGATCCAGAAGCCGCAGGGTTAACTTTCTGACATTCTCCCAGTATTTCAAGATTGACGATTTGGTCATGGCCTGCGACATGTCATTATAAACGTAATTGGGATATGCTCTGCAATATATTTATACTCTTCCAAAATCTCCCTGGAGAATCCGATGTGCGGCGTATCAGGGGTTGATTTCGGTTCGAGTATTTTTGACACGGCGAAGCCTGCGGCCGTCAAGGCGTTGTGATAACAGGATATTGACCGCACATAATGTTGAAATCCAGGGGCGCGTTGGAGTTCATCGAATTCCCAGCGCCATTTAAGCAGGATAGGGTCATATGGATATTTGTGGTTGAATTCTACGCCGCCATCAATCTCATCCATGATATACTGCAGGGGATTCATATCCGAGAGGATGAATTTGCCACCCGGTTTGAGTATGCGGTATACTTCTGTGAACATAGATTTGATATCCGGCACATAGGCAATTGCACAGGAGGAGATAGCAATATCAAATCCGGCTTTCGGCAGACGCGAGAGATCGCTGATTTCGCCTGTGATGAAGTCTATGGCGGCATTGTGTTCGGATGCCAGATTCTCAGCCAACCTGATCTGTTCGTGCGAAAAGTCAACCGCCGTGACTTCGGCGCCCATCCTGGACAGCGCGATCGCATTCTGACCGCCGCCGCAACCGAGATCGATAACGGTTTTGCCATTTATATCGCCTAAAATATGAAGCTTATCCTCGCCGGGGCAGAGGGGGCCGTAGTGAACGACATCAGTTGAGATCTCGTATCGTTTGCGGTACGGTTCGGCGATCTTATCCCACGATTTCCTGATATCGACCATGCAGGGAGTATATTCAAATCGATTAGCAAAAGCAAGATCGGACCCCAGAGGGGCAGCCAGAGAAACCTGGCGGTCAGGCTCAAAGTCGACCCCCAGCATCGAAGTATCGCCCAGATATCGGCGATCAGAAGCAGAAGGCTGAAAATAGTAATCATATTTTACCTCCCTTCAAAACGATTGCTCCATGGCTTTCGCCAAGTAAGCAAATAATGTCCTTCTTCAAAGTATAATACACCAATAGTGTATGTGTTATTCAAAAGAGGCCTAATAAACTTAAGGCTCTCCTGAGGATATAATTGATAGCTTGCGCTTATTTTCGGGTTTCCGCGGAGGCCACCTCTTGTCTTTTCTGCAACTGCCCGATTATATCCCCGGCTGTAGTCACATATGCAAATCCGAAAGCGAGATTCAAGAGGCTTGCCAGATGCATCTCCTCGTTGATACTTCCGGTACAATCGGATAAAAAGAACACCCTGTAATCGCGATAGTAGGCGTCGCGAGTGGTCGATTCGCAGCACATGTTAGTCATGATACCGGAGATAACCAGATCCTCTATCTTGAGGCATCGTAAAATGGTCTCCAGATCGGTATTGTAGAACGCCGAGTAGCGATGTTTAGCAATAACCTTTTCATTCGGAAGCGGAGCAATCTCGTCATGCAGTTCGCTCTCCGGACTACCCTCGAGGCACATCCCCTCCCACCACCATCCCATGATGCCGGCGTCTATCCGGTCGGGATGATGGACATGCCGCGCATATATCACCGGGCGGCCTGTGTCGCGAAAAGCGGCTATGAGCCGTTTCAGTGTCGGCAGTATCGCCAGCCCGCCGCAGGTGAAGGTCGGCGATTCAGGATCAAGGAAGAACTTCTGCATATCGATGACCATCAGCGCGGCCGCATCCGTTTTGATCTCCATCCGGTGCTGATTGAATGGGGCAATCTTCTTCTGCCATTGCTTGGATTTTATCTCGATATCCCCCGGTGTCACGTACGGTTTCATAACAAATCCTTATCTTTAGATATTCACTATCCTTTGTTAAGCGTCAAATCCATCCAAAACGAACGAGGCTCTTATAGGCACGCCAGGAGAATAGCGCGCCGGCAATTAGCAGGCCGATTGTTAATGCGAGTCCGAACCTGGAATATACCTGTGCTCCCAGTATGATCTCGATTATCAGGAGGAACAGGCAGAATGCCGCCATCCGTTTTCTGCTCGATCTTAGTGGCCCGATTACGGAGAGGACATCATCGGGTATAGTCGATCCGGTTACGCCCTCCATGGCGCGGTCGATTTTCGGCTGGAGAATGCCATTGACATATGAGAGCAGGACGGTGAGTGTAATGAGGGTGAGCGTCTTTAAGGCAATGACCAGGTCGGTCCAGATGGCTGCGATGCCCAGGCTACCGGCGAGGAGAAGCCATACACCCGTGATGAAAACCGTCATCTGGAACACAAAACATCTCCCCGCTCCTCCCCGGATGATGTTTTCGAAGAAGCGGTCCACGTCTGTCGGAACGCCTTTTCCCATCCGCCCCCGTTCGTTGACCACCACCAGGTTATAAAGCGGTACCGACATGAAAACTGCGGTGATGATATGGAGAAATTTTGCCAGATCGTACATTGAATCCTCCCCGCGGGATTATTGAATCTTTGAGATAAGCAAAGTAATAATATATTCTGAAAGCTCGATCTCATCCTGGGTCTTCGGTGGCTTGACTTTCGCAAGCCTGATTGAATAACCGTTGATATCGGCATGGGCGAGTTTCTCGTGGCCGGCTCTGCTGGTCAGGTTGAGCGAGCCTAACTCCGTACCATCTATTGATATATTCAAAGCAACCGTAACCTGCCCCTCCCAGACACAGGTAACATTAACGGGACATCGGGAGTCCTCGGTCAGATCTGCAAACTCGACAAGAATCTTCTCATCTTCGACCGAAGCTATCTTGCTGAATGCGAGGGCGATTGGCGTATCGAGCTTAGCCTGAACGGCTTGGCTTTTATGTTTTTGCCCATCCCGGCGGGAGTTTCCTGAGCATCCGCATATCACATTCACTATAATCAGAAGCGGAAGCGCATGCATGAATATTATCCCGATCCTCCTCATACTGGCGTGAAGATGCGTTTACGGGATTTGTTTGTCAAGACAAGAGAAGTGCAATATATTTGAATGATACTGAAAAATGGAAATGCTGAAAAATGAAAACGCAAGAGGACAAAAACCCGAGGCCGTATTGTTGAGCCAGCGGATAAAAGATATTATCAAGAAGATCCCCAGGGGTAAGGTGGCAACCTACGGCCGGATTGCTGCCATGGCCGGCAATCCCCTCGCCGCCCGGCAGGTAGTTCGGATACTGCATTCATCATCCCGCAAAGAGAAGCTTCCCTGGCATAGAGTCATTAACAGCAAGGGACGGATATCGCTGCAGCCGGGTTTCGGATATGAGGAGCAGAAAAATCTCCTGGTGAAAGAGGGAATCGAATTCGATGATGATGACGCCGTGGATTTTGAGCGGTTTCTATGGCAGGCATAAGGGCAGGTCCTAAGACCTGCCCGTTGTTCACAGAATCGGTAAGAAGCCTGTTATACAGGGCCGCGAGTAATGGCAGTTAAATCATCCATCACATCGAACTGCTTCACGCTCATATCGCTGAGCGCCGGGTGTTTGCTCACTGCGGCCGCAAGTGGACCGTCGAGAAAAGACTTCAATGAGGTCTCGTTGTCGAAAAGATAGAGGCCCCCGGCTTCCGTTTCTGATTCGTTCATGAGCCAGATCTTCCAACGGAGGCCGTCAACGGCCGCGAACTTATCGGCAAGAGGTGATACGGCCTGCTCGTACTCGGCCCTCGTAACATTAAACTTGAAATTGAGTTGCAAGATTTTTCCGGGCATGATCGTTTCTCCTTTCGGATTATGATAATTCTATTATTACGCGCTGTCGGGTGACCTCACCCTGACAGCTTTCAAAAAAGTCTGCTACTTTTCAGCCGGCGCCGGGGGGAAAAGGCCGAGCTGGCTCAGCACGGCAACATTATCCCAGGTAACCCATGTCTCGACTATTTTTCCATCTTCGAGACGATGAAATCCGGCAGTTTCCACCATCATCTGTTTGCCAGTTGCGGGAAATGCGCCCATCTGGCCGGTATGAGTGCCTGAATATGGCCCATAAAACGCCACCAGATCTCCTTCGGCCGCTATCAAATCAAGCCGGACTTCTGCATCCGGAAATTGCTGATCCCACTCACTTATAAGAGCTTTGAAATCATCGAGGCTCTCGACCTTGACATCGGGAGTAGCCTGGCAATGCCTGACATAATCCTGGGCCATATACTTATCCAGATCATTGTATTCGTGGTTGTTCAGGGCATCGAATGTCCGCTGAACGACGACTTTGTTCTTGGCAGCTATTTCATCTGCACCCGGACTACAACTCAGTGAGGCCATAACAAACAGCAGGATGATCATTATAACCACATGTCTCTTGTTCATTTCCTCTTACCTCCTTGTGATATTTTTCAGCTTATCGGGTCTTTATTTCTAAGTACAGCCCGGTGATCCCGACCGTCAGTTTTACTATAGCGTAATTACCAATCTTTCGCCATAGCTTTTTTGCGTTTGGCCTGCGGATATTTCTCGATGGCATAACGCAGCGCGGTGCGGGGCATCTCGCGCTTATTCTTCATCACGTATTTGAATACCTCATCCGGGAATTGGCTGCTGGCCTCTTTGAGCATCCAGCCGTAACCTTTCTGCACCATGTCGTCATCATCGGTTAAGAGCAGGTCCGCAGTCTTGAAAACTTCCTTGAGCATCAGCCTTTTCCTGACCGGGACTATGAGGCTGACCGCTGCCGCCCGCCGGAACCACCTGTTTTTCGATTTTGCCCATTTTTTGGTTTTGGAGACCAGATTGGGATACAAAACCAATAGCTCCCCGGAGATGCCGCAGAAATGGTCGCAGTTGCCCCAGTGGGTCACGTAGTTTTTGAGCCAGCGTTCGAACCGCGCGAAATCGGTTTTGCGGTAATCTGCCTTGACTTTAAGCGCCCAGATGAAGGCGATGACGCGCATGTAGCGCTCGCCCGAGGCTAAAAGCTCATCGCAGGTATCGAGGATCTCCTTGGCCGGCTTGCCCTTGACCTCCTTAAAAGTCTCATTGGCGATCTTGCGCAGAATGGGGACCTTCAGCCCCACCGGATCTTTCAGCTTCTCCTTGAAGAACTGCTGGTAGTTGGCCCGGTTTTCGGGCTTGTCGTGCCTGGCGAGGGAGGCTTGGATTATTTTGATTAGCATGGGTATTATTTCTGTGACAGTGGGATGCTAAACAAGTATTTCGAATTAGTTTCCATTATTCGCGAATTTTTCACATTGAGAGCCACTAACTGAAAATTCAATTTCGAGCCTAATTCAATGCCCCTCTTTCTTGCATCAGAAGCAAGATTTTCAATATTGTTGCTAATATGTTGCTCGATCATATTTACGGTTCTAGAGTACCAGTCGGCTTGCATTACGGCCTCAATACTTTCCCCTGAGGCCATATATCCACCTCCAATAGGAGCGTAGATTGACCCGTCAGATAACTTTATAAATGAATTAACACCAGATTTTCGTAATTGCCCTATTTCGTTATCTGTTGGAATATCAGAGACATCGATAATATCATTTATAAGATAAGATTTGATCAAGCCAGGCCAATTATCGTGTATTATTTGAATAAGATTCTTCTCTGTCCATGCGCCGTGGCTTCGAATATCGATAGCGTATATTTTATCGTCATTGACTACTGCAAATAGCAATGGTCCGGAGCGACTAACAAATCCATCAGGGTCTGTTGCCATGCTTAGATGGAAATGATGAATGCCCCAATCATTGAGCATGGGATCGTTATATTCAATATCCAGCAATCTACGGCTTAGGTGAGGATTCAAATCCTCCCCTTTCGAAGATTTGGCAACGAAATCATTAAGCGCCTTTTTAAATTCATCAGGACAGGTAAATTCTTTTGACATAACGACAGATCTGCATTTAGAAGATACTCTTCTTCTAACTGCGTTGAAATATTTCGTTTTTATAATCCGGTCATCATCTCCAAGCGAAATTGAATATCCCATAGATAATAATCCAGACTTTATCATACTAAGCAGATCCCTATTCAAATCCATTTGTATCTCTCTTGCATCTTCGCTCATATCATAGCTCCTGTTTTCTCAAAAAATCACTTCGTGTTGGGAAGATCTAAGATACACAAAATTATGATCGAAGCAAGTATTTGTGCCCGACGGATACACATATAAGTCTCATTGTTTTCCAACTTTACTCTTTTTTCTTAGTGTTTTCTCTACCTCTTTCCACCAAGCGAAAATACCATTTCTCTCGTCAAGGCGATATACATAATAATCTGTATTATCTTGAATTGGATTGACTAAATCACTAACGGCAAATTTAAATGACGCAAAGATCATGTTTTTGTAAAGTCCCAGCTTCGGTTTGATATCAATTTTGCCAGCATGAATTCTAACCCAATAATAAGTGTCGAACAAGGCCTTCATGTCATCCTCATAAAGAAGAATTATATGTACAACCATCATTGAATCTTGTGAAAAATATCGTATTTTCTTCTCAAAATAAATTGAATCTTTGGCATCGGAAAGAATCGTCCTTTTATAGAAAAATTCTTTTTCCCGCCAGTCTTTAATATGCATCTTTTCTCTCTCTTCCTCGTCGAGCATCGCCCGTCGCAATATAGGGCTTGCTGTAAATGAGTCGATTACGGAAATCGCTCTTAGGTGTGCAGCAGATTTACCTTTATTCATAATTGTCAGATTGCCCTTTAGCGTAACGTCGAATTTTATAACCGGAATACTATCATTTTCGGGAAAATCTACTGAATTGACTACAAACTCCCATCTTAATTTATCTAGGGGATCAAGTAAAGTTAATAGCGGTCGTTCGGTCGTTGCGTCTTGAAGATAAACTAATTCATCATATTTTTCATCTTGGGAGATATTATGGCATTCTGCATAGATACTGATGCCAATAGCACAAGCGCTAAATATGAGTGGTATCAGAAACTTAATTGTATTGCTCCTACTCATTTCTAATTTTTGCTAGCCGGCAGGTCGGGTTCCGAACAAAGTGAGAAAGCCGACTACCAAAGCATCATTCCCCCAAAATCATATATGATTCGCCGCATGAATGCGATCCCATGATGTCTGTATCAACGGCAGTAGAAGATATACATATTCGGGTGCCTGAGCAAGGGTAAATTAGCCTACTCCGCCACACCCCCCAGGAGCTTATCCACCATGTCCAGTGTGCCAACGCCCTCGGGGCCCCTGTTCCGTCTTGCGTCCCTTGTTCCCGTGTCTTGGACGGCTCTCAGCGGACATCTATAAAAAAAAATGCAAAAAACATTATTTTTTACTTGATCTTTTTAGTGAAACTGCCGTAAATACTAATGAGTCCTATCTTGGCGAAAGTCGGCTTCATGCCGTGCGTCCTCTAACGGGGCCTAGCCAAAATAGGGCTTATTTTTTAGATTGAAGGTAACGGATAATAAAGTGGTCTAAAGATCTCTCAACTTATCTATCTTAATATCTGCATCCGAATCGTTGAAAATTACCAGATCTGTAATGATGCCTTGCGCTTTGAACGTAGCAGTATGGGCGAACGATTGAAAAGTACCATTTAATCTCTCATAGTCTTCAGTACGATAGTCCGCATCTTCCCTCATTTCCTTTAATTCCTCTAGTTCCGCAGCTAAATTTTTTACCAAACCGCTATCAGAAGTATATAAAAGTTGGAGTAAGAAGCGATGGCTTCCCCGAGCTTTTACGAGCCTCTTAATGTCTTCTGCCTTGAAATTTACTCCTTTTTTTGATTCTAGCGTTTTTTTTGTTAAGTTAAGTGCCGAATAATAGGATCGACTTATAGAAGTTCTAAATTTAGCCTCGTCAAGATTCGTACTTATTGACCATGTCTTGATTAATTTAGCTATATCTAAATACGTTGACCAATCAAAACTCATTTGAATGCCAAAGTGACCATAATATTAGCGTTAAGAGGATCAATTTCTTTAAAGAACCAATTAATTCTGAAATCTCGTAAAATTCTATTTGTTTCCTCAATACTTTGCTCAGAAAAAATCGTCATTCTAATCTTTGGTGGCTCAGATTCCTCAAATTCCTCTAAAACCTCTAATGTTAAGGTTTCATCCATCTTAAAGAATTTAAAGATATTAGTTGAAATATCAATAAGGGTACTAATTAAGTGTGAGTTTTCTAATAAATATCGCCGGATTGAAGAAGGGTTTATGCATACAAATATCTTGAGAAGGATCTCGATATTTGCGTTCCTTTGTCGTGTTATAGATAAAATGTTATCTCTCGTATTCAGAATATTTCTGAAATCGTCAGCCAACTGAACTTCGGATTCTGTATAAAGCTCATAGGGTTGTGCATTGATCTCACCAATATAATAATATAATTGAAATGCACGATTATTATCGGGGATAGAGCTTGCGGTGGGGCCAGACAAATATCCCCAATTTAACGCGTAGAATCTATCTATTTCTTTCGTAGGAGCTGTAATCATTTATTGAAACTCCTCTCTTAACTTCTCTGTGATGCATTGGAAAAAAGCTTCTTCTACTTCGCTATGAGCGTTTTGAACCCAAGCCATAGTATTATTGATATTATCTGTGGTGAATTGTGGCGTGAAGTAATCAAGATCTAGAGAGTGGGCCATCTTAAAATCCTGATCTGGAGGGGTATTCGTTAACGTTACTCTTAAAATGTCCTTTTCCTTGAGTATTTGTATACCGACAATAAATGAATGAATTTCGTCACAGAGAGTCTCGCCCATGGGTCTAAAATTATAATAATCCTCTAGTTTAATTTCGGTTTCCTTTAAATTGATCTTGTTTATAAAACGAAGTCCTATTCTTTTAAGTTTTTGTAATTTTGTAATATCCAGAAAAATGCTAAGTGCCGACTCGATTTTGGGGTAGAAACTTCCCCAGTTTTCGTAAGGCTTTAATCTGTTTACGGTTAATACGTTGGGGCCAACTTGAAGTAAGGACTTGCCGTCTTCGCTTATAAAACGTTGTAGATTATGTTCTATGGTTCTATGTTGAAATCCATCATCTGTTTTTTCTAATACTAGATCCAAGTTCGCAGTTTTTTTCGTTTTGGGGTAATCATTTTTAAATTTCTCATGCAAACTGCCATAAATTATAAGATCCTCAAACTTGTCGTCGAATTTAAACTCGCAAACGGCCTCGATTATAGGTGGATTTTTTAATTTTATTCCCATAATTACCTTAACTATTACCTTACATTAATAGTTTCGTCAAAAAAAGTCAATAATTAATAGCCTTTAGCCTACTCCGCCACATCGCCCAGGAGCTTATCCACCACGTCCAGTGTGCTAACGCCCTCGGCTTCGGCGGTAAACGATGTTACGATGCGGTGGCGCATGACCGGGCGGACCACCTCGCGGATATCCTCAATAGACGGCGTGGGACGGCCATGCAGGATAGCGCGGGTCTTGGCGCCCAGCACCATGTACTGCGAGGCGCGCGGGCCGGTACCCCAGCTGACCCAGTTTTTGATATAATCGTAATCGCTGTTTGGCGGACGGGTGGCGCGGGCCAGCCTGACGGCGTAGGCGATTACCGTATCGGCCACCGGCACCCGGCGGACCAGGTCCTGTAACTCGAGGATCTCGTCGGATTTCATCACGACGCCGACATCGGTGGTGTAAGCGGATGTCGTGGTGCGCACGATCTCGTTCTCCTCCGCCTCCGACGGGTAATCGACATAGATATTGAACATGAAGCGGTCGAGCTGGGCCTCCGGCAAGGGGTAGGTGCCCTCCTGCTCGATCGGGTTCTGGGTGGCCAGAACGAAAAACGGTTTTTCGAGACTATGGGTAGTGCCGGCGGCGGTGACCTCGTATTCCTGCATCGCCTGCAACAGCGCCGACTGTGTCTTGGGTGGGGTGCGGTTGATCTCATCGGCTAAAATTATGTTGGCGAACACCGGCCCTTTGAGAAAACGGAACTCGCGGCCGCCGGTGGTGCGGTTCTCCTCGATAACCTCCGTGCCGGTGATATCCGATGGCATCAGGTCGGGAGTGAACTGGATACGGGAGAATTTCAGATCGAGTGTTTTTGCCAGTGTGGAAATCAGCAAAGTTTTGGCCAGCCCCGGCACGCCGACAAACAGGCAGTGCCCGCGAGCTAGGATCGCTATCAAAAGCTGCTCGATCACCTTCTCCTGCCCGATAATCACCTTGCCGATTTCGGATTTCATGGCCTGGAAGCCCTCGGTAAGTCTTTCAACTGCTTTAAGATCGCTTTTTTCGGAACTCATCTATCCTCCCGGATCTGATTCGTGCTAAGCATCGCTCGATGCGCCTGTGTGTAAAGTCACCCCCGCCCGTTACGGCGACGATTAGCTATTATACGAAATTAAGAGGCAAAAAGGAACAGGGGAAAAGTTTTATATCACGATAACAGTTACTTTAAAACGTTTATTTGATTTCTATGTCACCTTCAGAATCAATTTTCATTTCGTAATTTTGCGTCCCCTTCACCGTCACCCAATCCGTGGCGAAACTGTCCACGTCGGCAAACCATTTGAACAGACGGGTGTCTCTGAAGAACTCGAAGGCAGCCGATCGGCCCTCCTCCAACTCCTCGGTATGCAGTAAGACTCCCGTGCTCGACGGTGATCTCCGGGCAATGAAGCGACCGTTGAACTCTGTTGTTTTGTATGCTCTTTCCGGTAGGCTGAATTGATTGCGGGCGAATTTAAATCGCAGTATCTCCCCTGAGAATCGCCAGGAATCCCCCGAGAGATAGAACATGTTTTCAACACTTACGCTATAGCCGGATGCCGGAACGTAGCGGATCTCCAGTGATTTTACCTGGTCGTCCATTCTTATAACCGTGAGCCTTCCGATATCACCTTCGTTGTTTAAAGGCCGGTAGTATTTAAGCTGGGACGATAACCAGAAGAAACCCTGAGAAAAGACAATGGAGAAAAGCGCGAAAATGATCAGAATAATCCTGGCACCGCCAGGGGCTTTCGATCGTAGTTCACCTGAATCGCGGTAACGGATTCTTTTGACAACTTTTCTCAGCTGATATGCCAGAAGGAGAATTCCCAGGAGGAACAGGCCGATACCGTAGAGGGCGAGCCTTGATTCCACTTATTTCCCCAGCATATCAGGCGTCTTGGCTGCCCGCGATAGAGACGGAGCAGGCGCTGAATCCTTCATCTTCGAATTGCCATGAAATATGGCCCCGTGTTCAACCAGAAGCGACTTGGATGTTATGTCGCCAACCAGTTCCGATTTCGCCTGCAGTTCGACCTTCTCGCTGGCTATAAGATTGCCCTCGACCCGCCCACCGATCACGATGGAACGGGCCCTGATCTCCGCTTTTACAACGCCTGTCGATCCCACAGTTACGATATCGTTGGCAATGAGTTTGCCGCTAACCGTACCGTCAATGCGTGTAGCGCCCTCGATATTAATAGTACCCTCGATTTTCGTGCCTTTACCTATAATGGTTCCGAGTCGAGTATCTCCTTTGTTTCCGTTCATAGTTCCCTCTTTCGATGAATATCCTTAATTAGACTCTGCCAGATCATTCCATTAACCCAGGTATGGAGTCGGGTCTACCGGAACACCATCCTTTCGTATCTCGTAATGGAGATGCGGCGCTGTAGAATGACCGGTATTGCCCGACAGCGCAATCACGTCTCCTTTTAAGACATTATCACCCTCTTCAACAAGCAATTTTTCATTATGGCCGTAAAGGCTTTGATAGCCATTTCCGTGTTCGATAATGACCAGATTGCCCAGGTATTCGTCCCATCCAGCGAAAGCCACAAGGCCCGACGCCGTGGCAGCGACAGCGGTGCCCGTCTTGACTGCAAAATCCAGGCCGGCGTGTTTTTCGCCCGATTCCTCAGCGGTTGAAAAAGCTCTCGTAATCCATCCGTAAAGCGGCCTTCCTGCAGGAATCGTCTGTTTCGCCAGTTCTTCTCTTGTCAACGGGATTTGCAGCTTATCGAGACTCATAATGACACCCTGACCTGTATCCGGTGCAGCCGCCAATGCGGAATCGAAATTGATTCCCTCAGGCTGTTCGAAATCTTCCAGGTCTAGGCCCGCCATCTGCGCCAGACGTGCCGTCAGTTCGCGGTTTTTCTTGAAGCTTTTCTCGATGTCGACAACGCGCGCCAGATAACCTCTGAGGTTATGGTTCTCCTCCTCGAGCATCGACGCTTTCAAGGCCATAACGGACAGTCGGGAATAAAAGAATGTAACAACAACCAGAGATATGACCCAGATAACGAGAAAAGCTATGATAACCTTAAAAAAAGACGTCCGAAATGTTCGTGAGAAAACCCTCTCGCTGCCCTCGGGGATTATCATTAATGTTACTTTTCTGCTCAAAAGCTCTCCATCACCCCAAACAATTCAAGCAGACGGTTCAACTCGTCCACGGAGTAATATTCTATCGTTATCCTGCCCCCTTTTCGCTTCTGAGTGATCGTGACTTTAGTGGCAAGTTTCCTCTTCAAAGATTCCTCAATCGATGCGATCTGCGCGGAGCGCTGCCGGGCCGGCCGCAGTTTTCTGATAGTCTTATCGGCATATACCAGACGTTCCAGATGCCTGACCGACAGATCCTCCTTTGCCACTCTCTTCGCCAGGGAGATCTTTTCGGAGTTGGCCGTTATCGCCAGAAGGGCGCGCGCATGTCCGGCAGATATGCTACCATCGATCAGCATATTCCGCAACTCACCGGGAAGCGACAGAAGCCTGATTGCGTTTGCTATCGATGAACGATCCTTGCCGACCCTGGCGGCAACATCGGCCTGAGAGAGTTTGCATTCTGTTATCAGGCGATGATAACCGGAAGCCTCCTCGATCGGATTTAAATCCTCTCTCTGGAGGTTCTCTATTAATGCCATTTCCATTGCTGTTTCGTTATCGATGGATTTGATAACTATGGCCGGAATGGTACGTCGGCCCAGTTTCTGGATAGCCTTCAGTCTGCGTTCGCCGGCAATCAACTCATAGGTATCATTTACGGGACGGACAACAACAGGTTGTATCACCCCGCGTTCCTTAATGGACTCTGCAAGCTCGGCCAGTTTGCCGGAATCGAAGGCCTGTCTCGGCTGAAAAGGACTGGCCTTGATTTTCTCGATGGGGATTTCCAGGATGACCCTTTGCCCCGGCGAATCGGATATAACATCTTTATCATCAGGGGCAGTTGCGCCGGGAATCAATGCCTCTAATCCTTTGCCTAATGCCAATCGTTTCATCTTGCTAAAACCTCCTTGGCAAGGTTCATATAATTCGCCGAGCCTGTGCAGAGAATATCGTAAAGCATAATAGGTCTACCGAAGCCCGGCGCTTCAGAGAGCCGGACATTTCTACTGATCACGGTATCGAATACTTTGTCGGCGAAAAACTTTCGCGCTTCTTCCGCCACCTGCTTGGAGAGGTTCAAACGACCATCATACATCGTTAACAATACGCCGTGGATTTCCAGGCGAGGATTCAATTTCCTCTGTACCAGCTTGATAGTATTCAATAACTGACCCAGTCCCTCGAGAGCATAATATTCACATTGTATTGGAATAATAAGGGAATCGGCGGCGGTCAGGGTATTGATCGTCAAAAGACCTAAAGACGGGGGGCAGTCGACAATAATAAATTCGTAATCGTCTTTGATGGGTATCAGCGAGTTTTTCAGCCGGTACTCCCGATTGGCTATACCAACAAGCTCGACCTCGGCTCCCACCAGATTAATATTCGACGGTAAAATCTGCAGATACTTAAGCTCGGTATCCTTAATGCCCTCTACAATAGGCGCATCGCCAAGTAAAACTTCATAGATTGATATATCCACATTATTCTTCTCTATCCCAACACCGGATGTGGAGTTACCCTGCGGATCGATATCGATAAGAAGAGTCTTTTTTTCTGCTATCGCCAGACTGCTGGCGAGATTAATAGCGGTGGTGGTCTTGCCTACACCACCCTTCTGATTTGCAATACCGATGATCGTGCCCACATAACCTCAAATCATTCATTGTGTTACCATTTTCATTAACTGGATGAGATTCTACTCCTTTTTTCATACAAATGCAAGCAAAATGTTTCACGTGAAACAAAATAAATCCGGGATATATCCGAAGGTCAAATCTCGTTGATAACCCTGTATTTCCCCGGTCTCTCGTAGTAGATGAGCTTTCCTGATTGCTTTAACAGGTTTTTGATTTGCGGCAATAGTCGTTTCCACCGGGGCAATGCTCTCACGGTGGCGATATCGAACATGTGATCGGGCGCGAAATCCTCAAGGCGTACCTCAACAATCGTTACGTTTACCAGATTCAATTTCGAACAAACCGCCTTGAGGAATAAAACCTTCTTATGGCGAGCCTCTATCATTGTGATGTTCAGCCGAGGACGGATGAGGGCCAGGGGGATCGCCGGAAATCCCGCGCCCGAGCCGATATCCATCATGTATCCCGATTCAGGGATGACCGGTGCCGGGACAATCGAATCCAGAATATGCCGCTCCAGTAGAGTTCCGAGATCTTTCTTCGATACCATATTCATCCTCTGTGACCAGGATAGAATAAAATCGTGATACGCCTCGGCCTTCTCGATGAAATCGTCAGGCAGGCACAACTCCCTCGCCTTAAACCATTTTATTATTTTGTCCTTTGATCCGGACGGAAACGGCATATACAACTCGATTGTTATTAAGTGTTTACAATCATCCTATGAAAGTTGGCTATTCCAGAGATATCCGCCTTTCATCCACATTTTGATGATATTGCAGCCTCATTGGCAGAATCGAGGCTGTTTCACGTGAAACAATTCCAGATCTATATTGCAGCATCTGTTTACAATTAACGGAATATCCACATTTTTTCCACATTTTCGAGAGCTCCGGACGTTCCGATAGTTATAACCTCTTCAAATGAACCATGAGAATCGTGATATCCCCGGGCGATACACCCGATATCCGCGATGCCTGCCCCAGGGTCTCAGGCTTGAAGGTCGAGAGCTTCTCCCGGGCCTCCTTTTTCAGTCCATTCAGTTCGGAATAATCGAGATTTACGGGAAGCCTGAAATCCTCCAGGTCCCGCTGCCTCTCGATCCTCCGTTGTTGTCGTCGGATGTAACCGTCATAGCGCACTTCATTCGCCAGGGCATGAAAAGTCATATCTCCAAATCTCGATACGGCCTCTTTATATATGGAATACTCGTGGTATATAAGAATCGAATTCCTCAAGGCATCGTAGGCGGAATATCGTTTTCTTGTCTGGTTTCCATTGTCAGAGATCTTAATCTCTATTCGCGATTTCTTCAAGTATTTCGTCAAATCGGATTTGGATCTCTGCCGCTCTCGGAAATTATCATATATAGGCCTCTGAACCAATCCCAGATTGTAACCTTTTTCCAGAAGCCTTTCCTCAGCGTTGTCATCCCGAAGATTAAGGCGATATTCGGCCCGGGATGTAAACATCCGGTACGGCTCCGATGTCGATTTTGTCACCAGATCGTCCAGAAGAACACCGATATAGGCCTCGGCGCGGGAAAGCGTGAACGAACCCTGCCCGCGAATCTTCAAGACGGCATTGATTCCCGCCATAATACCCTGGGCGGCGGCTTCTTCGTAGCCGGAAGTTCCGTTGACCTGGCCGGCGAAATAAAGATCTGGAATAATCTTCGATTCCATAGTGATGAAAAGCTGGTGCGGCGGGAAGAAGTCATATTCGATTGCGTATGCTGGACGAGTCATCTCGACCTTCTCAAGACCCGGGATCGTCCGCAGTGCAGCATGTTGCACATTTCTGGGCAAAGATGACGAAAATCCGTTGATATAGTATTCATCCGTATCAAGACCTTCCGGTTCCAGAAAAAGCTGATGCCGTGGCTTATCGGCGAACCGTACCACCTTATCCTCTATCGACGGGCAGTATCTCGGCCCTATCCCCTTGATGATTCCCGAAAACATGGGGGAGGCGTGGAGATTTTCGCGGATGATATTGTGAGTTTTTTCATTGGTATATGTCAGGTGACAGACCGACTGTTTTAACTTCCGGGAATGATCCGAACGATTGGAAAAATAGGGAGGAGGGTCATCGCCTTTCTGGATCTCACTTTTCGAGAAATCGATCGTCCTCCCGTCCAGCCTGGGAGGAGTACCTGTTTTCAGCCGTCCGGTCTTTATGCCCAGCGACATCAGCTTTTCAGTTAAGCCAATCGAGGGCTGCTCGCCAAGCCGACCTGCGTTGAATTGCTCTAACCCTATATGTATCAATCCGTTAAAGAATGTGCCGGCGGTAATAATAACGGCTTGAGCATCTATTTTTTCGCCGTTGGAGAGGATTACCCCGCGGCAACTTCCACCTTTAGTGATAAGGTCGGTAACCTCTCCTTCGATGATTTCAAGACTTTCCTGCGACAGGACAGTCTCAGCCATGAACCTCGAGTATAGTGCCCGGTCGGCTTGGGCCCGGCGAGCCTGGACTGCGGGGCCTTTGCTTCTATTGAGTATTCTGAACTGGATACCGGTGTAGTCTATAGCGTATCCCATCTCGCCGCCTAAGGCATCGATCTCACGGACGAGCTGCCCCTTGGCCAGGCCGCCGATGGCGGGATTGCAGCTCATCCTGCCGATAGCTTTTTTATCCATGGTTATCATGGCGGTCCTGCATCCCATCCGGGCCGCAGCTAAAGCTGCCTCGATACCGGCATGCCCGCCGCCGATGACTATTATCTGGAAATCGGGATTACTCATTACGATAGATAATACGAAAACGGTCACAGGGTTTCAATCTAATAGTGCCGGGAATGCCCCGGAACTTGAAAATGATTATTATAGTTAATAACGATGTATGGAAATGGATTCAGCTGGCGTTATTAAAATGGACGTCTGAGTTCCGCCACACGAGACACTTAAAAACCTAATTTAAGGAGTAAAGGATGAAAAAAATGTTAACGTCCATGCTAACAGTGATCACGTTATCCGTAGCGGTACTATCATTCGCCCCGTCGGTCCGCGCGATTACATACGAGGTTGAAATCGAAGATTTCACTTTCGTTCCGGGAAGGCTTCATATCAATATCGGCGACGCCATCGAATGGAGAAACCGGGATGATGTAATGCACTCGTCTACCAGCGACGACGGTATCTGGGATTCGGGACTTCTGGCAAGAGACGAGACTTTCACTTTCGTTTTCACAGCCGAGGGTATCTATCCCTATCATTGCACTCCCCATCCGTTCATAGTGGATACGATTGTGGTCGGGAATCCAACAGGGATCGACGACGAATCGCCATCGATACCGAATCAAATCGGGCTTTCGCAGAATTATCCGAATCCTTTTAACGCCCGAACGGCGATCGAATATGCCTTACCTTTTGACTCGCATGTGAGAATCGTCATTTATAATCTCCTGGGACAATCGATCGAAACGCTCGTTGACCAGGACCAGGCGGCGGGATATCATCAGGTTTTATGGGATGCGACTGACGCGCCGACGGGAGTTTATTTCTACAGGATAGAGGCCGCGGAATTTACCGCCACCAAGAAAATGCTACTGGCTAAATAAATATTCGTTGTTTAGATTTAATTTAAGACATTGGGTGCCCCGTAGCTTACTGCGGGGCATCTTTTATTTATAATTGACATCTTTAACTACAAAATTTATATTTTATCGAGTTTTGCATCGAGAATGACAGCAATCGTCCAATCAAATGTAGAATAAAGGAGGTTAGTTGTGTCTGCTCCAAAATTCATCAGAGGCTTAATATGCTTTGCGTTTATCCTCGCCCTGGCAAGCGGCTGCGGAGATTCGTCTACTGAGCCTGACGGCAATGGCGACATTCCCGATCATTCGGGAATTATCTCGAGTTTACTCAGCGTTTCGGTCATACCCGGTGCTACTGCGACAATTACAATAACAGCGACCGATCAGAATGGTTCGCCGGATACTTATTCGGCAAGTTGCGATGACGGCACTGTGGCTACGATCACGCAGAGTGATTCATTGGTTGAGTTGACCGGTGTAGGATTCGGGGAAGCAACCCTGACGGTAACCGGCGGTAGCGGCTCGATAAAAGAAATTCCGGTCCAGGTTTATAATCATTATGTTCTTGACGCGGGCGAATTACTTATTTCGTTCGTTGACACTTATCAATATCGATGGAACGACCAGGGAAGCGGAGGTGCTTATGACGGCTCTTTCTACCATCCGATTACGGAAAACGGCTTCCATGCTCTCGGTTCCCTTGGCTTTCGGGGTTACTCGAATCCCACTGGTAATTACGCGATGATGGTTGTCAAAGAGACAACCGGCTCTGACGCGTTGGCCGAGCCTGTGGATTATAGCCTCCTATGGTTTTACCGTGTTGGCTTCATGGTCTTTGATACCGTGGCCACTTTCTGGATACCGGTTCCGCCCGAAGGGTATAAGGCGATGGGTATTGTCGCCCAAGCCGGTCCGGAAAAACCGAGCTTAAGCGATGTCGTATGCGTCCGCGAAGATCTGACCGTTCCCGGAAGGGCCGGTAGTTTTATCTGGAGCGATAATGATACCGGCATGCCCTGGGATTTCGGCAGCTGGAAAATTTATCCCCCGGAAGCTGGTCCTCACTCAATGGCATATCTGGAAACGGGGACTTTCGTCGGCTGGAATTACTGGCATCAACCAGAAACTCACCAAGTGATGAACGTTCTCAAGGTGGAGTTGCCCATGCTGATCGAAGCGCCCAATCAATCCTATATTCCGCAATTAACCGGTTTAGATACACCACCCGAAGAAACGGCTCCGTTAATGGCAAAATCGATGCTCGCCCCCTGCACAATAGTAAGAGATTTAATATATGGTGATAATGTCGAATGGAGGGTCGCCAACTCGCCTTTTTACCGCCTGGAGCGCCAAGTATTCTACAAATTGCTGTATCATAACTACAATCAGACCTCGGAAATACAAACAAATACTGTGACAATCAGGTCGGGCATCACCACTTCAGAAAGTGAAACATTCTGGGAAGAAACATCCATTTCCGTAACTGCCGAAGCTGGTGCCCCATAGCTTGCTGTGGGACATTAGCTTATTGTCCCCGTCGGGTCACGGCAGAAAGCTTATTACTTGGCCGAACGGGGATAGCGCCCCGTCATTCCCGACGGTAGAAAACGATGGTCAGGTCACGGCTGTAAGCCTACGACCTGACCGAACAGGAGAATCCCGCCCTTGACATTTTAGGGAATAATATCTTATATTATTTGTATAAGTTAAAGTGAGGATGTTCTCATGAAAACTGCATCTCTTCTTTTTATTTTACTGCCGGTGATAATCGTCGGTTGCGCGCAATCGCCGAAAGGTCCCGAGTGGGTGGAAGAAGAAATGTACACGCTAGAGGCAGATTTGCCGTCAACCGCGGTTGTTGGCGAGCACGTAATTTTCACGCTGAGGTCCTGGCTGCCTAACTCCTGCTGGAAATTCAGCCATATTGGAATAAACTCGTCGGGATATGATGTTTTCATAACAGCATATATGAAGCGTAGCCCGGAAGACTTTGCTTGTGCTCATGTTGTAACCCCTGTTGTCGAGGAGGGGTCATATATTCCCGTATTTCCGGGAGAATATAGATTCCATTTTTGGCGTTCTGATACTCTTACCCTCGATTACACGGTAATTGCGCAATAGCATAATTCAGAGCTGCCGCCCGAAATAAGTTTTAGGGTGGCACTCGGCTCCTCGCAATAACGGCAAATAAGATTCATGTCATTGCGAGCGAAGCGAAGCAATCTCATAACTTGTCATGTAGATCAATCCATTTCTTATTCGCCTTATTTATTAGATTGATCTTTTTTTGCCTCGATCCGCCTTTGATCTGTTTTTCTCTTCGAATGGCGTTTTCAGGATCGTGAAATACTTCAAAATAAACCAATTTGCTAATATTATAAGTTTTGGTAAATCCGGAAATCAGTTTCTTTTTATGCTCATAAACACGTCGGATAAGATTACTTGTGACGCCCGTGTATAATACCGCGTTGCTTTTGTTTGTCATAATATAGACGTAGTATTGTTTACTCATAATTTAACGATAGATTGCTTCGTCGTCCCGCAAGGCGGGACTCCTCGCAATGACAGAAAGAATCATGGTCATTGCGAGCGACCGATGGGAGCGAAGCAATCTCTATTCTTCGGTTCCACTAATGTTGTCCCAAG
>SDBT01002156.1_pt1 | contig 35073 bp, 26 predicted proteins | sample 2277101 | NCBI WGS metagenome assembly SDBT01 (sample SAMN10404973, study PRJNA504765) | marine sediment metagenome | isolation source: marine sediment core GS10_PC15, 103 cmbsf | place: Arctic Ocean: Southern Knipovich Ridge | collected 2010 | reverse complement strand
CTCCTGAACTTTCCGGTATTCCTCATTGAACCCGGAAAAGTCAGGGATTTTAAATTCGAAAGACTTCATAAGAAAAGCTCCTTGTAATCGCAGCAAAAAACAATATTACTTCGACTTCATCTCTTCCACGATGGTGATTTCTTTATCGGTCAGGTTGTAAAGCTGGTAAACGAGGTTGTCGATCTGCCGGTCAGTTGTGTTTATCTGCCTTTTAAGGGCGGTCTTTTCGTGGCTGGTTTTGGCTTTGGCTAATTGCTTGTTTAAGTCCAACATGGTCTGGACAAGAGAAAACATTTTGTTGTGATGAGATTCGTCTTCAGGTTCGGAGAGTAGATCTGGATCAATGATGGGGAGCGAGGCAAGTTCATCACGCTGAACATGTAATGTCGGAAAAGATGTTTCGTAGTAGAATCTAAGTAGCTTTGAGTTGAGAAAACCAAGTATAAACAGAAGTACATGGACACGGTGTGAGACGTCCGATATCACGAGGACGTCTTTAACATAGAAAGACTGCTCATCGATTGTTGCCTGGAGACAACCTCCGGTATCACGGACAAGAATCTTGGGTTGTTCAAAACGCTCAGGAGTACCTGGACGTGCGGTCTTCCGATGTGCTCGCATTTGTTCAGGGACATAGTGAACATATTCACCTTTGAATCGGTAGGAGTAACGATGAATGTCTTTACCTCTCAGTAGTGGGCGATGGTCAGATGTTAATGACGCAAATGAGAGGAACTTCGAGTCATCCCCAGTTTTGAGACCAAATGATAAGGTGAACAGTTTGCCCAGCGGGACTCCTTTCCGTCGAATTTTCAGCTTGACCTTCTCTTGAAATTTATCTATAGCGAGATCGAAGATATGTTTGTATGTATGGAAAAACAAAGATTGCGGTAGTTTTTTTAATTCAAGATTCATAAGCCTATCACTGCTGTTTGTAGTAGCGACGTGAAGAATAGAATTTCGAGCTTGAGCTTTTCTAAATACAAGAATACCCGTTTTGACAGTTGCTTTGGAAAAAACATTATCAGTAAATTCAACAATCTTAATCAATGCGGTTTGCTCAAGAAGGAGCAGGCGAAGTGATTCAAAGCTATCTAGGCGAAGCCAACCGTTAGAAATGATGTTCCCAAAGAATCCTCTGATATTCAGAAGCGAAATAGCCTTCTCAACAAAACAGCAATACAGGTCAGACTTCTTGACAAAAGAATGATAGTGGGCCCAGAAGTATTCTTTTGCATGAGGCTGAAGATTGTGTGGCCGGACGTATGGCGGATTTCCAATAACTATGTCGAAGCCGGGGTTTTTTCGGTTTAGGATTTGGGGGAATTCTTTTTTCCAGTCGAAGGCGTTTATTTTGTACATTTCTTCTTCATCGAACATTGTTAATTGTTTGTTTTTGTAGAAGTCCGAGGCGATGAGGCTGTTGCCGCATTTGATGTTATTTCCAAGGTCGGGCAGGGCTCGCTCTTTGTGGAAAAGGACGAGCTGGGCTTGGCCTTCGAGGACTTTTAAGAGGAGCGAGAGTTTTGTTACTTCGACAGCCTGGGAATCTATGTCCACGCCGAAGATGTTGTTTAAGAGGATTCGTTTTCTCTCGCCAATGGTGAGGCGGTATTCGCCTTTGTCTGTCTGATAGAGTTTTGGGTTTCGGCCTTTAGTGTATTTGGAGGGGTTATTTTCGGTGTAGTGTTTTAAGTACCAATCGAGCAGGTACTGGTAGGCGGCGATGAGAAAAGAACCTGAGCCGCAGGCGGGGTCGAGGATTTTTAGGTTATTCACAGCAGTTGGCGTTTTCTTTTCGAGTAATTTGCCGATGGTGTTTTTTACGATGTAATCGACTATGTATGATGGTGTGTAATAGACTCCGCCTGCCTTTTTTACTTCGGGTTTGTATTCTATCCTTGCCCGGTGGCCTTTGGTCAGCGTGATGACTTTACCAAGGAACTGTTCATATATCTGGCCTAATATCTCGGCAGGCAGGACGGCGAATTCGTAGGGGCTGTCGGGATAATAAAGGGACTTGATGATGTCTTTTAAGGGTTTATCGTCGATTGTAAGTGTCGGTGTAAGATCGTCGGGTTCGTCGCGGTCAGGCTCTTTGTGAAAGTGGAAGAGGCCTGAGTTGTAGCGGTCATCGGCCTTTTCAAAGAGTTTGAAGAGGCGCAGGTACGTATCGGGGCCGGAGGTTGTGGCAAGGAGTTCGCTGTAACGTTCGATGCCGCGGTCTTCAGCTATACGCAAGAATATGATTCGGTCGATAGTGCGCTGGACGGCAAAGTTTAACCGGCGATTGGTGAGGGAAGGATTACGCACAGCAATGTTACGTGCGATGCTGTCGCGCCAGGTTTCGATTTCGTTAAGGAAAGCGGTATCGACTTCGGCGGTTCCTTTTTTTCGCCTGGTGGATTTGGCGTATTTGTCGAACGAGCCTTTGAGGATGGCATCTTTTGAGAATACAGAGGCGATTTCGTCCCAGCGGTCGGGGTATTCGGTATATTTTATGTATTTGATGCGTGCGGCGGATGAGCGGTCGGCTTTTATGGGTCGTACGCGGCAGTCATAAACGGCGAACTCCTCAAAATCGGTGAGGACAGAGAGCGGCAGTTTTGCCGACCATGCGTAACGTCGGAGTTGAAAAGCGGGGTGCGGAGCATCCTTGATACTGACCGAGGGCTTTTTCGCTTCAACGAAGAATTTGCGTGTTCCGCCGATGCGAAAGCAGTAGTCAGGGGCTTTGGTAGCGGAGCCGACTCTAATAGAATCCTCATGTATAACATCCTTGTATGCCTCGGCGAGGCCGGCAGTGTTGTTCACGTCCCAGCCAAGGGCCATGAAGAAGGGGTCCACAAACTCGTGGCGAAGTTGAGTTTCTTTATACTCGGGGTCTTTGTAGGCTTCGATGTTGCGGTCGAAGGTTTCTATGAGTCTTGTGACCTGTTCGGGAACGTTCATAGCACTTCAGCCTTTCCACTGTCTGCTACTATTGCAATTATACGAGTTTCAGCCATAAGGGCAAGATTAGTTTTTGGTAGTCAGTATATTGCACCAAACCCCAGGGTGTTGCGGTGAGCTATGTTATAGCGCCCTTTCAGGGCTTTAAGAAACCCCGCCCGGCGGGCGGGGCTAAACGGGATTGAGATTGCCACAGCACTAACCCTGTTAGTGCTGGACAAGCCACGTCGCTTCGCTGGTCGCAATGACCCCTGAACCACGTTGGGTTCAGGGCAAGCGGGACTGGATTCAGTATTTGGCGCTTTAGTTAATATGTTGAATTATGGGGGGAAATTGTATATAAGGGAAGAAATTATCGTCTGGTTTTAAGCACCCATCGCCCATTGCGAACGGTTGCGGTGTGCGTGGTGCGGTTGGTTGTGGCTGAGTGTGCGGGAGTACATATGTTACCATTTTTATCAGGTTTTATTCTGGCGGTGATTCTTGTTGTGCCCACCCTTGTGCTCTTTTACCGCTGCTACAGGACGCGCTTGCGTAGCTGGGGCGCCGAGCCTCAGCGCCGGCTTGAGGAATTGAGCAAGCTTACCGGCGGTCTTGCCCACGAAATCAAAAACCCCCTTTCAACCATTAAGGTCAATCTCAGGTTAATCGCCGAAGAGGCACCCCCGGCGCATGAAGATTCGCCAAGGTGGCTCAGAAAAATCGCCGTCGTGCAGAAAGAGACCGACCGCCTCGGCCAGATTCTCGACGACTTTCTACGCTATATCGGCAAACCCGAACTGCAGACGAATTCTGTCGATGTGAACGAGCTTATCAGTGAGATGGTCGATTTCTACGCACCTCAGGCCCGGACAAATAACGTTACCATCCGCCTCGGCCTTGCCGAAACGCCCCTCGTTTGCAAAATCGACCGTGATATGATAAAACAGCTCATACTCAATCTGTTTATTAACGCCGTCCAGGCCATGCCATCCGGCGGCGAACTGATTATAAGGACCAGAATGTTAGGCCCGAACGCATTAATCGAAATCAGTGACACGGGCTGTGGAATCGAACCGGACAAAATCGACAAAATCTTCGACGCCTACTATACGTCAAAGCCCGGCGGCAGCGGCCTGGGTCTATCCACCGCACGAAAGATAGCAATGGCCCATAACGGCTCGATTTCCGTAGATTCACAGCCCGGAAAGGGCACTTCATTTACGGTCAGCCTGCCCTTACAGGATGATTATTGAATTTTAGATAGTGATTGCAAAGGTGGCACGCGGAAAGCCAAAATGAGGCGTTTTCGACACGGCCAAACAAGTTTGACCGTGGCACCCATTGACGAGGCCAAATAAGCCTTCGGCGATGCTCAGGCCAGGGTTTGACCGTGCCACCCATTTTGTGTTAGCTATGAATACAGATGCCGTAATTTTGATTGTTGACGACGAAAAAGACCACGCCGACGTTCTCGTCGAAGCGCTTGCCAAACAGTGCGCCGAGGCAATCGGCGCCTACAGCGCCGACGAGGCTCTGGAGCTTATAGATAGCCGGAACTTTGACCTGGTCATCACGGACCTTAACCTCCGCGCCGATATCAACGGCATTGACATTCTCGACAAGGTCAGGGCTAAAAATCCTGCGATCCCCGTCATACTCATCACCGCATACGCGACCATCGACACATGCAAGCAGGCCATCCGCCAGGGTGCATACGACTACCTCGTAAAGCCTATCGACGTTGACCATCTTCGCGTAATGGTTTCAAAAGCGCTTCCGCCGAAGGGTCACACGATTAGCATCGAAGATTTCGTCTTCGGCGGCGTCCGCAGCAAAAGCCATTCGATGCGAAGCGTCTTCAACGTTCTTCGCCGCGTCGCACCCACAAATATCAGCATCCTCATCGAGGGCGAATCCGGCACCGGCAAAGAACTCACCGCCCGCGCCATACACAATAACTCCCCGCGAAGAACCCGGCCGTTCAAGCCGTTAAATTGTGCAGGCCTGTCCGAGACGCTGCTCGAAAGCGAGCTTTTCGGCCATACAAAGGGCGCCTTTACCGGTGCCGACATCGAGCGAAAAGGCCTCTTCGAAGTCGCTGATAAGGGCACGCTCTTTTTGGATGAAATCGGCGATATGCCGCTGGCCATGCAGGCCAAATTGCTCCGCGTTCTCGATGACGGCATCGTTATCCCCGTCGGCTCGAACAGGTCCGTCAAGGTCGATGTCCGTGTGATAAGCGCTACAAACCACAACCTGGCCAAGCTCGTCGAAGAAAAGAAGTTCCGCCAGGACTTGTATTTCAGGATTAAGGGTGTAAGCGTTACATTGCCTCCGCTTCGGAGCCGCCCCGAGGACATCCCGGAGCTGTTCGGCTATTTTCTAAAGCAGGCCTGTGAAGAATTAGGCCGGGACCTGAATCGCATAACTGAGGCCGCAATGGCCGTCCTCGTAAGCTACGATTGGCCCGGCAACATCCGCCAGCTAAACCATGCGGTCCGCACAATGGTCGTCATGTGCGACCGCGATACATTGGACGTTCGCGATATTCCGCCGGAAGTCCACCAGGTAAAGCAATTAGCCGGCCGAGTTGCAGCGGTAGGGGGGCTCGACCTCACCGGCCGACCCTTGAACGAAGTCGAAAAGGAGCACATCAGACAAACCCTCCAGATGACCGAAGGCAACCGCGCCGAGGCCGCCAAAATCTTGGAAATCGGCGAACGCACACTGTACAGAAAAATCAAAGAATACAACCTGTAAACTCCCCGCGTGTCATTCAGTACTTACTTCTTAGTCCATAGGGTCCCGGAGAGGGGTCATATACTTTTCGCCTGGGCGAGTTCTTGCTCTTCCATCTGGTGACCGGCGTCCGCCGCTGATTCTGGATTAGCCTGGGATTTTTCGGTCAGTTGGTAGGCGGCGAGCATTGTACGCAGCACATCGCTCACAGTGACTATTCCCAGAATTTTTTTCTCCTCGTCAACCACGGGCAGGCAGTTTATCTTGGTCTCGTGAAGCGTCTTTACAGCATTGTTGAAGCTGCAACCGGGCAAGACAGACACCACGTCCCTTGTCATAACGTCCGTGATGCGCAACTTGAGGCTTGGGTCCTTCGAGCTAACCCCAAACAGGTCGCCGCGAAACACCTCAGTCTGTGACGCAGGTTCCCTTTTGGCAAAGGGGAGATGTCGCAGAATGTCCCGGTCGGAAACTATGCCCACCAGCCTCCTTTGCTCGTCGACTATCGGCACGTGTCTGAATTTACTTTTCTGTATGACCTCCACTGCCTTGCCCAAGTTGTCTTCCTTCTCCAAGCAAATCACTTGCTCAGTCATAGTATCTTCAACCGTTTGGACGGCCGATGAGATCAAGGCCGCCAAATCCAACGATGACCCAGAGGCCAGATCAGCGAGCCGCGGCCTTTTTTGCTGTTTTTCCACGTTAGTGTATAGCTGGCGTATCGTATTAAGCCTGACGAAAATCTTTATAATGTCCGAGACCGTGACGATGCCCACCAACTCGCCATCAGCGAGTACCGGGACCATATCAACGCGATTATCGACCATTGTGGCAATCATGTGTGATATCGGTGTCTCGGGCGACGCGGACTTGGGCTGTCTTGTGACGATTTGGGTCAGTGGCTGTCGCAGGGCCTTTTGGTCTGCGTCTTCCTCACCAATTTTTCCAGCATATGGAGAGAGCTGCCGATCGATATCTCTTCCTGAAACGACGCCCACAAAGACTGCCTTTTTTCCTTCTTCAGTCGGAGGGTCCATTACGCAGACATGTCGGATTTTGTTGTCTTTCATAAACTTATCACATGTCTCCACGGTATCGTCCAAGGTCAGCATTTTGACATCTTTAGTCATGATGTCCTTGGCAAAACGAACCGAACGAAAAAAGACATCTTTTCCATCGCACATATCATCTATCAGGTCGATGAGTCGGAATTGTTCACTTGGCATATTGTCTCCTTTGCACTTGACTTTGCGGGAGCTTTTGCTGGGCGGGACAATAATGCCCCATACCAGAAATCGGCCCTCTAATAGTAAAATTACTCTTACATGATCATTTTATCGGCAATGTCTTATGGCACCTTTAGCAGATTGTCGTCGGCGTGCTCTTGCCGGTGAATATTCCTCGCCGGATGGGCCCGTAGCTTGATTGAATGGAAATTGACATGATGACTCCGGCGCGCTCCCGATGAATCGGGACTTCGCTCAACCCCGACAGGTCGGGACTTTACTACGTTCAGCAGAGGGCAGAAGATGGGGGACGAAGATGAACCTTAGGTTAGGCCGAGGTCTTCATCGGAGATGGTTAGCTTTGCAGCTATGAAGTCTTTGTGGGTCAGTTTCAGGGCACCCGATATCCTGCGGATCTCCTCAATCTCATCGTTTGAGACCTTATCCGAGGCATTGGCAACTTTGAACAGGCACACCAAAAAACTCCTCCTCTGGTCGATTGTCGTGCACTCGAAGAATCCCCGCGTCAGCCGGAAATAATCCAAACCCTTCAGGATTCTGTGGCAGCAGATATCTGTAACAACCTGGGCCTCGGGTTCACTCAACCCCCACGACCTTGAAAGCACGCCCTTAATAGCATCCTTTTCCGCAGCCGAGATATCCTCATCGACGTTTGCAACCCTGGCCAACAGCCCGGCCGCAAGACAGAGCTGTCTTACCTTGTCGGCGCCAAGGTCGGCAGGAGCCTTGCCCTCGGATTCGAGCTGGTAATAGATGGTGTTCTTGATGAAATCGTCAATCCGGCCTTCGCGCTGCGAGCCCGATTTATAAGCGCTCTGCCGCCGGTCGATGGCCGGCCTTAACATCTTTGAAAGTCTTGAAAAGACATCGGTTTTGACTCCTGACACCGCCTGCGTAAGCTCGTCAAGAACCGGCATCTCCCTGTCGTCAATAATCCCATCGGCGCAAAACAGCTCCCGCAGGCTTTTCAGGACGAACTCTTTGTCATCCTCCGATTTGATCTCGGCCAGGACATTATCGAGCAGCGTCCGGCGTTCCTTGTCGGAGACGGCCGAATCCATGTAGATTTCCAGCCGTGCCCACTCCTCGCCGGTGAACTCGCCGAGTGTGAAGATAAGGTCCTTCAGAGAGTTAATTTCATCCGGGTGCAACTCGCCGTCCACCCAAGCGGCAGCTATAAGCAGCTTCGCCATGTCCACAGCCAGCTTCCTGTCAGCCATTACCACACCTTTCATCAACAATCTTAAATCAACAATCTTCCAGATCGAAGAACATTCTCCCGCTCAGTGCGGTTTATGTCAAGCAGCACTTAGTACTGCGGCAATACAGCGGTACGGACGCCGAATATTGACAGGCTTGCCACAGAGGGGATGCGCTTTACGCATTCTTTTGCCGGATCGCCGACGTGCACACCGTCTCGCAGCGTGATTTACACGGGACTTATGCCGCTTAGAAACGGTGCCCATCCTAACCACAGCCGTATTCGGGAAGGAACCAGGACGTTAGCTCACTACATGAAGCAGTTGGGTTACCGGGTGGTGCTGGCCGGTAAGAAGCATATCTATCCGCTAAAGGCCTTTGGATTCGATTATCTTGATGCTGCTGTGCCGGAAGACCCGAATTATGAGCGCGACTATCGGCGTGAAGCCCTTGATACGGAGGCGGTCGAGATGCTTTTGGCCGAGCACGCTGCAAACCGCAAGAGCGAGCCATTGTGTCTTATCATCGCGTCATGGGCGCCGCATGTAAAATGGCGGTGGCAGAGGTACGACGCGGACGATGTGATTGTGCCGGCGTACATGGTCGATACACCTGTTACGCGCCAAGCTATTGCCAAATACTATACCGATGTGACGTTGATGGACAAGCGTCTCGGCGCCTGTTTGGAATCCCTCGACAGATACAATATGAAAGACAACACATTGTTCATTTACACGGCTGACCAGGGTGCGCAGTTTCCGCACGCAAAGTGGACGCTGTATGACCCCGGTATCCACACACCGTTTATCGTGCGCTGGCCGGGCAAAATTAAACTCGGGACGGTCAGCGATGCTATGATTTCATTTTCGGACATCACGCCGACATTTGTGGATGCGGCAGGGGGGGCGTCCAATCCCGACCTCGACGGCAGGAGCTTTTTGGAAGTTCTTGGGGGCAATGTAAAAGAACATCGTCAGGAGATATATGCCACGCACACGGGCGACGGCAAAATGAATGATTTTCCCATACGTTGTGTCCGCACGCGCACTCACAAGTACATTCTCAATCTCAAACCGGAAAATGAATATACTACGCATATTTCCAAAGGCAGGGATGTTGACGGGCGGGACTATTGGGAGAGCTGGCTTGAGAAGGCCAAGGACGATGAGTTCGCCGCGAGGATAGTTCGCAACGACCGCATACACCCTCCAGAAGAGCTTTACGATCTGCGCAACGACCCATTTGAGCTAAATAATATCGCCGATGAATCCTCGAATCGCCAACTTTTGGCGTCTTTGCGGAGGAAGGTAAAAGACTGGATGAAAGCCCAGGGTGATAAGGGCATTAACAATCCGCCTGTTGAGATTGACTGACTTGTCTTAAACACGATTTTGCCGTTGCAGGTGGTGATAGCAAAAGTATAATATCAGCGGCTTGTAAGGTTATGGACTGACAAATATCAAATTAGTGAATGGACGTTTTATGCAATTAGGTGCCCTAGATATCGGCGTATTTGTGGCGTTTTTCGGCGTCGTGGTCGGCGTGAGCATGTACAAGAGCCGCAGGGGAAAAACGGGCGAAGACTATTTCCTTGCGGGCCGCAGTCTGCTTTGGCCTTTCATCGGACTATCGCTGATAGCGGCCAATATCTCGACTGAACACTTTGTTGGGATGGCGGGCCAGGGAGCGGGCACTGCCGGAATGGCTATCGCCAGTTACGAGTGGATGGCGGCGATTACGCTTGTCTTCGTTGCGATATTCTTTCTGCCGAGGTTTCTTCGAAGCGGCATCTTTACAATCCCGGAATACCTCGAATATCGCTACAATCCAGCGGCGCGGGCCATCATGGCCTTCTATACAATGGTCATTTATATTGGTGTTACCATCTCAGCGGTGATTTATTCGGGCGGACTGACGCTACAAACGATATTCGGAGATTTGGGCAACCATCAGCACATGCTATACGGCGTGTGGATAATCGGTGGGATAGCAGCGCTATACACTATTTGGGGAGGGCTCAAAGCTGTGGCGTGGGCGGACCTTTTCCAGGGGTCGGCTCTAATCATCGGTGGAGCAATCACGATGTTCCTGGGATTCAGAGCGATCGGGGTCAACAATTTCTTTGAGGCTAACGCCGACAAACTTCACATGATACTTCCGAAAGACCATTCTGTTCTGCCGTGGACGGCACTTGTCATTGGCTTGTGGATTCCGAACTTTTACTATTGGGGTCTGAATCAGTATATTACTCAGAGGACCTTAGCTGCGAAAACTCTCAAGCATGGTCAGCTCGGCATTATCTTTGCGGCGGGTTTGAAGCTGATTATACCGTTCATTATTATTTTTCCGGGGATGATGTCGCTGCAGCTTTACGGCAACCAGATGACCGGTGAAAGCGGGACTGATGCTGCTTATCCGCTGCTAATCAAAAACCTCGTGAGTCCTGGAATCAGGGCGTTTATCTTTGCAGCGATAAGCGGTGCAGTGATAAGTTCATTGGCCTCGATGCTGAACTCGGCATCGACAATATTTACGATGGACCTGTTCAAACGGCACTGGAAAAAAGACGCATCTCAAAAAGCGCTTATATGGACGGGCCGAACGACTACGGCGATATTTGTGTTGATCGGCTGCATCATAGCGCCGTATCTGGGCGATGAACGGTTTAAGGGGATATTCACTTACATCCAGGAATTCCAGGGGTACATCTCGCCGGGCATTTTGGGTGTGTTTGTTTTTGGCATGATTTTTAAGCGTGCTCCTGCTGCTGCTGGTGTTACCGGTTTGATTCTTACAGTGCCGATTTACGGCTTCCTGCATTGGCAGTTCGGCGAAGTAGCATTTTTGAACCGGATGGCAATAACGTTTGTCGTTATCCTCATCGTAATGGGCCTGATAACGCGTGCCAGGCCGTTGGCTGAGCCAAAGGTGATGCCCGTGCGGGAAGAATTTGATATGCGGCCGGCACCTTCGGTTGTCTGGCTCGGCGCCATTGTGATAGCTATCACGATCGCACTCTACATCAAATTCTGGTAAGATATGTAAACTTGGCTATTGTTTTTCGAGTCTTACAAAGACAGTAGAGTCTTGGCGGCGGGCGGTAGTTGTATCTTTTGCCTCAAGGTAAATGTTGGTTATGGCTTCGGTATAGCCGGCGTAAACGGCGTGTAGAGTGTAGTCGCCGGGTTCTGCTAAGAAGAATTGTCCATCACTTGATATTGCAACAGGGTCAATTTCTCCAGTGGCGCCTTCCAGCCAAACCTCAGCTCCAGACAGCGGTATGCCGTTGTTACTAATAATCTGTGTATGTAAGGATGCAACTGGTTGGTCAAGCCAGTTTGAGATATCTAAATCAACCGTTTTCGTTTGGCCTTTTAGAAGCTCGAAAGTTGCCAGAGTACTTTTGTCATACATGAGATTGCCGCCAATCGAGTATTGGCCGGGGGGCAAATTTTCAATTTTGTAAGTTCCATCTTCATCAGGAATAACATACGCTATGACCTTCTTGTCCTGCCTCCACATAACCAATCCCTGCTGAGATTCACCTGCAAACTGCCCGAGGACTTTCGCCGTGCTCTTGCCTATTTGCAGCGAGACTTTGATATCCTCACCGCCCGCTTTAAGCTCAACTTCTTCGCGAAATGTTATGCGATCGGTTCGTATAAGACTCACAGTATATGTGCCCGGCGGTACGTTTCTTATCGCATATTGATTATCCTGGTCAGACAGTTCTTCAACATCACCTATTCTTTGCCCCCACAGTTCTGCTTGCTCCTGTAAATAAACCTGAACGCCATCTAATGTTGTATTAGGATCGCCGGTATCTATTGATATAAGAATCCTTCCCGTCTGCTGGGGAATAACGCCTGTATCAATGTCCTCGGTCCCTACGTCAATCGTTGCGATTTTTGCCCAGTCATTTTGCTTCTGCGGCCTGTCATAATAAATTGCATATCGTCCGGGCGGTGCTCCCGCAAAGGCAAAGAGACCGTCATCATCGGTCATGGCATAACACTTGAAAACGCCAAAATGAGGCGTACTGACATCGCCCAGCAGAACCTTGTTGTTTGTTAGCGAAGCTCCGTTAATAATGACCTGACCGCTGACCGTTGGTTTTCCGCCAAAGTCGAGCTGTAGGGTCTTGCCATTTGCGGGGAGTATAACCCTTCGCACCACACCAAGACTGCTGTACGAATTGCTCCTTCGTACATGGCACATTTTCTCCGGCAAACCTACCGCCCGGTAATACCCGGCTGCATTTGTCACAACCGTAGCTAATCGCCCCGCTTCTTCATCACCGCTGCCGCCGTATCCGCTTTTATCCTGGAAATAGAGTGTTACATTTGGTTGAGGTTGGCCCTTGCTATCATAAACATAACCTTCAACTGTCCCTCCGCTGGTCAAAACTATCTCGACATTCTCTGTCGTTTTACCATCAAAAACCTCAATGTCAGTAAGTATGGCAAAGCTGTAGTCAGGATGAGTAACCTTTATGCTCTCAAAGCCGGCTGCGATATTCTCCAATACAAATTCACCATTAGTTGTGTTAACCGCACCATCTTGGGAAACGAAAACATCCTTTACTCGCGGCATAGTTCCACTTGCCTTAGAAAGAGGAATAACTTTTGCCATGGAGATCGGCTCACCCGCCTCGTTAACAACCCGGCCTTTGATGGCACCTCCACGACTCAATTCTATTATGACCGGCTTATTCTCGTCCGTATTAATCTGGTCGCTCCAGGTCCATGCAAATCCATCAGCAGCAATCTGAACCTGGTAAACTCCCGGCCCAACAGCTTCGATATCAAAACTGCCCTCTGTATTATCAAACTGGATCCAGTGGTCTGTCTGAGAGTACCGAGCCCCACGCAATATTCTCAATTTTCTCGCTCGTGCCTTGAATCGCTCCACAGAATTACCCGTATCAACTCTTACTGCAAAGCCGTGCAACGTCGGCTTTTCAGCATATTGCAGCTCCACCTCAAGGCCGCTGCTGGGAGCTATAACATTCTCAATGACCTTTTCCTCCACGTTAGACCCACGAAACCTCACTGTATAATCACCAGGCTCCAGCGAATCTACCGTAAAGGCAATTTGGCTTATAGCTCTTCCACCCATGTCATGAGAGGACACGCGAATATTGCGATGGCCGAGCTTGGGAGAACTGGCGCTTATTTCGACGGAATCGGGGCGTTCGTCACCTGCGAAGGTAATTATTCCACTTATAGATGCAAGCGAAGCCGGCGATTTCCTTGGTAGCGAGACAGTGAGCAAACCATCGGCCAGTGGTAGCCTGGCCTGGGCGACCGTAATCCCCACCGAACTCCCCTCTCCTTCGGGAATGCGAACCTGAATATTGTATGTTCCGGGAACAATATTATCGAAGGTGAAATTACCAACCGAATTGATAAGGCTTCCCGGCGGACTCTGATCGCTGTGCCACCAATCCGGATATGCAAAGATTTTTAATCCATCAACATTAACTCCATCTGCATATTCAGCGTAACCTCTTACAGCTACTCCTTTTTTCAGAACAATTTCAGCATACTCAATAACCTCAGGATCAGTAAGCTTGGTCAGGAGCTTTGCCGGTGAATAATCAGATTTCCACTCTGTGTGATAAAGCCCGGGCTCGGATTCAGGGATCTTTTTGGCTGTAGAGTGTATTGCAGTAATAAAATAGGCTGTTTCAGATGGCTTGAATCCACCAAGCAAAGCTATTCCCTCATCGTCGGTTTTTATTTGCTCACCAATATCAGGACTGCGTTCCTTGATCAACGAGCTGCCACTGAGCCTTACATCTTTAATCGGTTCTCCCAGCTCGTTGACAACCTTAATCTCTATTTGACAGGCCCTGTCGAGAGTAAGATGCTTTACAACTTGTGAATCCTTGGCAAGGTGAAGAATCGGAAGCTCGTTCCAATCTCCAAGTGCAAGGTAGGCCGTCGAGCTGGTATTTATTCGATAGTTGCCATTCTCACTAATATCATCAAAATAATAGAAACCATTCAGGTCGGTTGTGGCAGAGTAACCTCGCCTTTTTGAAATCTCCACTTTCACATCGCTAATCGGCTCACCGGTTTTCGTCTCGGTAATTAGGCCGCTGAGCACGCCTCGCGGGTTGAATTCAAACTTTACAGGCTCAGTTGTTGTTTCTTGTGGCTGGGCAACAGAAGGCTCTGCTTGTTGCCGGCTAATCCTGAGCATGATTTGATAAATAGCATTAACAAACGGATTATCTACTTCGGTGCCTGTCCATCCTTTTCCTGCCTCCAAGAGCGGCTCGACCGCGGCAAAATCGCCTATCTGTGCAAGATAATTAGCTGCTGCTATTCGGACCTCGGAAGCTTTATCTGAAAGCTTTGCAGTTAATCCTTTGATGTTTCCGGTGTCAAACATGGCCGCGACTTGCCTGAGGCGGCCTTGAATTTGTGCTTTCTGTGAAGCCACATCTTCGGCGATAAGTTCATCGTCCGGCTCTTTTTCATCGGTGATAGTCTCTTCGATTATGCTCTTTGGCTGGGTTGTAAATTGTTCGGTCTGCTCAATCCCGATATATCGGGACAGCCAGGCAGCACCAGCTAATATCCCTATCATCAAAACAACCGCTGCTGCAATTGTCGCGGGGTGTCGCAAGATTACTGTTGTCCAGGATGAGCCGGTCGAATTTTTGGAAGATATGGCCGCAGCTTCTGCGGCCAGGTTAGCCAAGATTTCTTCCTTTTTCTCTTCGGGCAGCTCCAACTCCGGTCGCACCGCCCTTAAGAGCCTTTCTATGTTACGTTCGAGATGGTCCCTGTTACTCATCGAGCCCTCCTTTTGCCGTATCAGGATTGTTGAAGGATTTCTCAAGCCTTAAGAACGCGGCCTTAAAAGCCTGACGTGCTCGATACAGCATCGTTTTAATCGCCCCCTCGCTGATGCCTACGGAAACAGCTATCTCTTTGGGCGGTTTTAATTGGTAGTAGTATTGCTTGAGGACGTGCTTGTAGTTGGCGGGGATATTTGCGAGTGTCATCTGGACGAGCTGGGCGGTCTCTGCCCTTTCAATTACCTCATCCGGCAAAGGCTCAGTTGCTATCTGCTCGAAGGCAGTTAAAAGGCCGCTGTCGATGTCCTGCCAGATTCTATCGTAGGATATTTCCCTGCCTCTTTCTCGGAAGGCCTGCTTTATGCAATTCTTGCTGAGAAGGGTGAGCCAGGCAAACATACTTCCCCGCTTCGGATCGTATTTTTGCATGTCTCTGAGGGCCTTTATAAATGTTTCCTGGACAACGTCGGCGGCGAGCTGGTTATCCTTGCCTACGCGATAGAAAATAAAGGTATAGAGGGTATCGGAATAGGCGTGAAACCATTGTTCAATCGCCTGGGTGTTGCCTCGCGCGAGCCTTCTTAACTGCCTTTTGCCAAATAGTGTGTCCATCTCACTATATAGTGTACTCAAAAAAGCCTTTGGTTACGGCGAAAATAGAATTTATCTTCCGATTTTCCAACATTTTACCAGAATATACGCCTAATGACAGCAGAGTTCCGATTCGGGTTTTCCTGCGACCCGGACAAATAAGATTTCGGCTTATATGGCTTGTTTCTTCATTTTTGGCGTTTTGGAGGCAGGATTTCCTGGGTCGGGGGCGTGTATTTAGGCTGATGGCAATGGGGTTTTGAAGCGCAGCGGCCGAATCGGCCGCTGCGCTTTTTCAGGTGTGCTTGTGATGTCATCGGAGCAGATGGTCAGCCGTAAAAATCCGCCCCGGCAGTAAGCTGTTTCGACAATCTTACTGTCCATCATTTGTCCGGCTCTCGGCGAGTTTGGCTTTAATAAACTCGCCGAGTTTTTCGGCCTGTTCCTCGGCGACGCTAAGACACTTGCGCATGTGCGAATTGAAGGCTGAGGCAAACTGCTCTGAGTTGGAACCGGAATCGCTATGATTGCGGGTTTTTACTTGCGCGGCTCGCGAATGAGTCTGGGCATCGGCAACGGGAGCCAGGGCATAAATTGCGGTGGCAAAACCCGCAAAATAGACTATCAGTGTGAACAGTATTGTCCTTCGCCATCTGCACATAGAGTTTTCTCCCTCACACGGAAAACAACGTACAAATCTCGGCTTCTGGAAATCCTTCAGAAAACGGCCTTTACACCTAAAATGTAAGAAACAATCCAGGCCGGGTCAAATCGCAGAGGGGCGTTTTTCGGGCGAGGAAGGAGTGATATGAATACAGCGGCGGGCCCCATAATCTGTACACAGCCGGCCTTCCAAACGGTATTTAACAAAGACTGTCAAGACAGTTTTTTAATTCCGAGCACACAATCTCGACCTCTTCGGGGCTGAGGTTGTTGTGGAAGGGAAGGGCGATAGTGCTTTTGCACACCGAATCGGTAATCGGAAAATCACCTTGCTTGTAGCCGAACTTTTCTACCATAAAGGGCTGCAAATACGCCGGCGGAAAATAATTGCTCACCTGGATTCGGTTTTCGAGCATATCATTCAGGATTGTGTCGCGCTGGCTGAGCGTGTATTTTTCCATGAGTCTTACCACGAACACAAACCATGCCATCTGGCAATCGACCGGCTCCTGCGGCACAATCAGCCTGTCGTCATCCGCTAAGAGCCGCTGGTACATCTCAGCGACATGGCGCCGCTTGCCGATAAAATCGGCCAGTCGGGACAACTGCACAATCCCAAGCGCGCAGCTGATATCACTCAGCCGGAAATTATAACCTAATCGCTCATGCGCGAGCCAGCCAGCCATCTTACTTCTGCCCTGGTTCCGCAGTGAGACACACGCATCAGCCAGCTTCTCGTCATCGGTCAGGATCATTCCCCCTTCGCCGGTGGTTATCTGTTTATTCGGATAGAATCCAAATACACTCATCGAGCCAAAGCTGCCGACCTTTTTGTCGCCGAGCACCGAGCCCAACCCTTCACAACTATCTTCTATGACCGGTAGATTATGTCGGGCCGCTATCCGGCAAACCTCATCCAGTCCCGCAGGGTTGCCAAATACAACAACAGGCAAAATTGCCCTGGTCTTTTCCGTAATCTTTTCTTCGATTTTGGCCGGGTCGATGTTCAGACTGACCGGGTCGATATCGACGAACACGGGCGTGGCGCCGGCCATCATAATCGGGGTAACCGAGGCGATAAAAGTAAAGGGCGTAGTGATGACCTCATCGCCCGAACTGATGCCAAGGGCCTTCATACACAGAAACAGGCCGCTGGTGCCGCTGTTGACCGCTACGCCGCGTTTGCGCCCAATATAGGCGGCAAGAGCGTCTTCAAATTCGTCGAGCTTAGGCCCAAGTGAAAGGTTCGGCCCTGTGAGCACCCGGCAAACGGCGTCGATTTCCGCCTGCGTAATGTCCGGCCGAGATAGATTTATTCTAAATTCCACCAAGAAATCTCCTTTTGCGAGCACTTAGAGCAATATGACTGGTGTGATTGTACCGATTACTTGAAGGCTCGTAAACAAGTTTCCAGGAGGAATTTCCGTGGCAGTGAAAGGCTTCGGAGAGGGGTATTGGCGAAAGAAAAGCTGCCGATTCAACCGCATTTCGGTTACATCGGCAGCTTAACTGTCGCCACAGCATATATCTTCATCGCGACCCGGTGGGAACACCCCCCAGATATTACCCGCCAATCCGCGCTAAATACATAACAGATTTTTGTCGGTCACTTACGCCCTGCGTTTCCTAAGCAGGAATCCACCCAATCCGAGAAGCATCAACGTCGCCGGCTCAGGTATATACACGGTAAAACTTCCGCTGTCACCGGGGAGCCATTCACCGGGATCAATTGCCAGCGGTACAAAAGTGATGAATGTGAAGTCGTCCTTAAGGAAAAAGCTGTCGGCGATGTCAGGATCAAGAGTAAAAGTGAAGTCTCCCACAGTGCCATCCCATTCAAAAACATACCTGGCTATGATGTCATCGGCGGCCAAAACCCGCCCCAAGCCATCAAGCGGCTCGTCGCTAAACACATAATTGCCGGGAGGATTTTCAAAAGCGCCAACAAAGGGACTACTTGGCAGCCAATAACTCGCTTCACCAGTAACTGCCGTGCTACTTGTCCCGTCAAATGTTAACGTACCAGGCCCACTCGTAGTTATCGTACTTTGGAATGATATGGCGGAAACACCGCACGGGTCACCCAGGTTGGTTATCACAAAGTCAAAGCTCAGATCCTCACCCGCTGCGGTCGGCAGTTGCACATTGGCTGGTGTTATCGTAATCTCTCCCTGGGCCGGCAAAGAAAATGAAAGAACACAGACCATCAACAAAACAAATACACTTTTCTTCATCACGGTTCTCCTAAGGTATAACTTTTCGTTAGTCATAAGCCCTCGCAAACCTGATTGTTTAGTGTGCACTTAGAGAAGGCCCCTAAGCATACACCTTCTACGTCAAGAATCAGTTCATCACGCCTGGTGAAATAGGCTACAGGGTATGAGACGTTTGACCTCTACACCAACAGTTTAGAACTTGGTTGGCGCAATCAGCTTGCTACAGATATATTAACGTCTTCAACCCACCTCCCCCAAAGAGATGTCCGTAGTTTACCAAACGCGGGAAGATAAGTCAAGGGAAAAGTGCAGAAAATCTCCCCAAATTCGGTTTTTTTGATTTTCCGGTCCTAAAAGGGCGATTTTGGCGGCAAAATCACCCTTTTAGGCTGATATGTAGCAGGACATATCTGGCGGTCTAAGCGCTGCTGTAATGCCATGTAACCGGTTACTGTTAGAAAAGGGCTGGCCGGCTTATTTTGTCCATGCTGGGCCGCGATTGGTTAGCGTAATGGGCACGGTTGGGTTACCCGGTTACGGCCGAGTACGCCTCGCCATATCGCATTTGCAATGCTGCGGTCGGCCAGATTAACGGCACCGTCGCAGTTTATATCACAGTCTTTGAAGGTGAAGCTGCCCGCGGCACCCAGCCGCCAGAAGGCGTTTATGATGCTGCGGTCTGCGACGTTTACCACTGTATCATTATTTGCATCGCCCAAAAGAGCAATGCCGAATTGTGCCCCGGCAGTTCCGATATTGCCGAAATCCGCGCCGATGACGGTTACTCTAACCGTAAACGGCTGTCCGGAGTTTGATATACCGTTGGGTTCATTGCAATTTGGTGCCGTGAATGTGCAGAATGTGTCAGTAGCTACCCCGCTGTCTGTTATTGCCGGAGCGATGCTCACATCATCCGGCAAAATGATTTCCCAATCGTGTGTGTAGCTGGTGTTGTTGTATTGGTCGTCAATGATTGAGACGTTAGCTGTCAAATTGGAAGTGGTTGTTGTGGGTAGGTTCTGATACATCCACGTATTGTCGAGGGTCAAGTCAACAGCCATAGTCTCGCCTGCACGCGCCAGCCAGAGGTTGGAGAATATCCGCAAATCGCCTACATCTACCACATCGGAAAAGTCTAGATCAGTCCGGTCACAATCATTTGTAGTCCCGCAATTATCGTTGAACCAGCGCTCGGCAAAGAAGCTAAAGTCAATTAGAGTTACACCGTCAGGACAAAAAAAATCACCCACTATAAACTGCCAGGGAAATCGAGGACATACCACCCCATCAACGCACATACGCCAGATGTCATCTGTTCCAATCTCATCCTCGCCGATAAAATCCCAGCCGTAATCGGTAAAGGTGGCTTGCTGTCTCATCTGGGCCGTGGTTCTGCCATAAAGTTCAACTGTGCCGGTTTTCTCGTCATAACCAATCCCATCAACCTGTCCGGTTGCGAGCGTGTCCCAAAACGATGCGAGAATTTCCCCGTGGCAATAGTAGCCCACGAGGCCGCCGACATCATCAACTCCGGTGACGTTGCCGGCGGCGTAGCTGTAAGCGATATATACTCCTTCACCATTTCCAAGTAGCCCCCCCACACCCCAGTCGGTTCCTCTAACGGGGCCGGTGGCGTAACTTGTGAGGATTTGACCGTGATATTGATGTCCCACCAACCCTCCGACACCCCACTGGTCCGCGGTAACGTTGCCCGTTGCATAGCAGGCAGAGATTGTCGTATCGGAAGCAATACCTATCAGCCCGCCTATGCCCCAGCCGTTGCCCGTCACGTCGCACGTTGCAAAGCACCTTGAAACGGCTGCTTCTCCGGTCCGTCCCACAAGAGCACCTACCTTCTTATTGCCGGTGATGGTTCCGCCTTCAACATAGCAGTCAATAATTGTGCCCTCGGCGATACAACCTGCCAAAGCCCCGATGCTGGTGCCTGCTGCACAGTTGATATCAGGACTAATCAATCCCAGGTCTCTGATTGCGGCAGCTTCCCCGGCGACATAGCCAAAAAGACCGATATAATTCGTCCCTGCGGACGAGTAAGTAAAGTTGGAAATCGTATGCCCGTTGCCGTCGAAAACGCCTGTGAACGACTCATTGTCATCGCTATTTTCGTACCATCCAATCCATCCAATGATATTGAACTGTGTACCGGTGTAAGCTGATAAGTCGATGTCGTCCATCAGCTTAAAATATTTGTCCCAATCATCGTGATTAGCGCCAATTTGCTGCATGTGGTTTGGGTCGTAAATCAGGTATGGGTATTGGGGTGTGCCGGTGCCGCCGCCGTAGTTTTGTGCCTGGGCTGGTAAGGCAAGTATGCAAATGGCAAGCGACAAGGAGAGTAGGCCCCCAAACCCCCGGTTAGCCTTGAAGGTATGCTGCCCGCAAATATTCACTGGAGTACTGCTCAACCTATCGATTCTCCTGTCTTTGGCTACGTTGGCCAAGATGATGATATTATAGCATGTTTAACACTCAATACAAAGAAAAGACTCTCGGCGGACAGAAAAACCCCCTGTAGAGCCGCTGGACGGATAGGGATGCATAGGGGATAATTTGAATTTGGTTGCTTGAAATATGCACTTATGTTAAGATTAGGCCTGTAAATGAGTTAAGGGGATGTATCGATTGAGCCGAACCTATATGTGTCAAAATAAGTAAAATTAACAGAGGCGACGTTTCTCAAACAAGCGAATCAAGATGGAAATATGATAGATTTGTCACAGACTAACGCAACCACAAGTCAGGTCATGGGGCGAGGTAACAGAAAAGCGGAGGTCGGCCAAGGAGGCAAAAAGCTCAAGTTTCTGCTTTTGGCAGTGTTTTTCGTCTTAGCCATGCCTGCCCAGGCCGAAGGGTATATCGGTCCCGGTGCGGGTTTTGCCGTAGCGGGGTCTTTTCTGGCGATCTTCGGCGCCGTTTTTGCAGGGATGTTGGCCATTTTTACCTGGCCGATACGCTATGTGATTCGGGCGATTCGCGGGCGTCATGCCTTCGCGCGCAGCAGAATCAAGAAGTTTGTGGTATTGGGTCTGGATGGGATGGACCACGCCCTGACGGAGAAGTTCTTAGCCGAAGGAAAGCTGCCTAACCTGGCCGCCCTTCGCGACCGGGGCTGTTTCAAACCGCTTGCTACCACCGTGCCTTCGATTTCGCCGGTAGCGTGGTCTTCATTTCAGACGGGTGTCAATCCCGGCAAGCATAACATCTTTGATTTTCTCACCCGAGATAAGCACACCTATCAGCCGAAGCTAAGCTCTGTAGATATCAGAGGGCCGCGACGCGTGATAAGTCTTGGCAAGTTTCAATTTCCAATTGGCAAGGCCGATATTCGTCTCCTCCGCAAGGGCAAGCCGTTCTGGGTAACGTTGGGTGAGCACGGCATGTTCAGCAGCATCCTGCGCGTGCCTATTACTTTTCCGCCGGAAAAATTCTACGGGGTGCAGCTATCGGGTATGTGCGTTCCCGACCTTCGCGGCACACAGGGGATGTTTTCGTTTTATACGACGCGGGCCGCCGAAAATGTCGAGCACACAGGCGGCGAAAACTATTACGTCAAGAAAGAAGGTAACGTCATAAAGGCCGAGCTAATAGGGTGCGCAAGTCCGTTCCGCAAAGACGGCGGTTTTCTGAAGTGCCCGTTTGTGGTTACTGTTAAAGACGCGGACCGTGCGGACATCAAGATTAACGGCGATAAATACACGCTCGCAAAAGGCGTATATACGGATTGGATAAAGGTTGACTTCAAGGCCGGGTTCGGAATAAAGGTCCACGGCATCTGTAAGTTCCTGCTGTTAGGCACGGAGCCGGAATTTGAATTATACATTACACCCGTAAACATCGACCCGGAAAAACCGGCTATGCCTCTCAGCCATCCGGTTGTTTACTCGACCTATCTTTCCAAGCTGCAGGGCCCATTCGCTACACTTGGCCTGGCTGAGGACAGTTGGGCCCTCAATGAGAAGGTTCTCGACGATGACGGCTTCATGCAGCAATGCGTGACTATGGACGAGGAGCGCGAGAAGATGTTTTTCGATTGTCTCGACAAGGTCAAGCAGGGCTTGTGTGTCTGTGTTTTTGACGGTACCGACCGAATTCAACATACATTCTGGCGCGATATCGATGAAGAACATCCTGCTCGCCGGGAGCGCGGCGAAAATAAGGGGCGTAACGCCATCGAACAGTTGTACAAACGCACGGATGTTCTGGTCGGCAAGACCTTAGAGCGGTGCAGCGGCAAAGACACTGTAGTAATGATTATATCCGACCACGGCTTCAATACTTTCCGCTACGGTGTTGATTTGAACCGCTGGCTTGAGGAGAACGGCTATCTTAAGGTTAAGGACGGCGAGCGTGAGGGGAAATATTTGTCCACGGTTGACTGGTCCCAGACCCGTGCATTTGCAAGCGGCCTTGGGGGCATTTTTCTTAATCTTAAAGGCAGGGAATCACAGGGGATTGTAGAACCTGGCGCCGAAGCTGCGCGATTGCGGGACGAAATAGCGGCAAAGATGAGCCAGTTGCACGACCCTGTCAGGAATCAGTCTGCTGTCAAACAGGTTTATAACGCGTTAAAGATTTACCGTGGACCTTATAAGGGCGAGGCACCCGATTTGTTTGTGGGATTTAATAAGGGTTATCGTGCATCTTGGGAGACCGCCATCGGCGAGATAACCGAGCAGATATTCCATGACAACACGAAGGCCTGGAGCGGTGACCACTGTCTTGACCCATCTCTTGTTCCGGGTGTGCTTTTCTGCAATCGCCGCATTGATACCGAACATGCCCGACTGATGGATATAGGCCCGACCGTGCTGGATATGTTCGGCGTTGAGGTGCCGAAGTATATGGACGGAAAGGCATTAGCCGTGGCCGACGCTGACGGGACGGGCGCAAATGTTGACAGTAAGCCTGATGAGACGGAAGGGGGGGTAAAACCGTGAGCGGTGAGGACAAGGTTACCAGAAGACAGTTTCTCAAGACATCTACATTAGCAACGGCGCTTACTGCTGCTGGTGTATCGTCGGGTCTTTGGCTTGGCGGATGTGGGAAACGTCCCCGAGGGAAAATGCCCAATATCATACTTATCAGCATGGACACTACAAGAAGGGACCACTGTTCCATTTACGGCTATGAGCGAGACACGACGCCGAGCCTGCAGGCGTTTGCAGAGCAGGGCACGAGTTTTGACTTGGCGTATGCACCGACGTCTACAACAGGGCCCACTCACGCGACGGTTTTTACTTCTTTGTATCCCATTGCGCACCATGTTTTGAAGAACGGGCTGGAATTATCTCCAGAGCACGAAACCTTAGCTGAGACATTAATCGCTCATGGTTACCAAACCGCTTCCATTGTCAGCTCTTTCGTGTTACACTCCAAGTTTGGCTATGCGCAGGGATTTGCAAGTTATGACGACGATTTCCAACTTGGAGAGGCTACTGTACGAGTTAATTCCTGGGAAGGACATCAGCTTGATGGTGCGGCTTTTGACCGGCGTGCCGACTATACCACCGGCCGGGCGATAAACTGGCTGGAAAACCATCGCGATTCAGCTCGTCCTTTCTTCCTGTTTGTTCATTACTTTGACCCCCACGATCCGTATCGCCCGCCGGAACCATTTGCTTCCCGGTTTGCATTGGCCGGGCCTTTTCCGCCTCGGACGCAGAAAGCGATCAATCTGTATGATGCGGAAATAGCATTCACGGATCAGGAGATTGGGAATCTTCTCAAGTCAGTTAAACAGTTGGGGCTTGATGGTGAGACGCTTGTGGTGATTTTCTCCGACCATGGCGAGGGACTGATGCAACATCGTCACATGACTCATGGTGTTAACATTTACGAAGAGGCTGTTCGTGTGCCTCTTCTTTTTCGCTGGCCCGGTTATATTAAGCGGGATCGGCTGCTAAGCAGCCCTGTTGAGTTGACCGACCTTATGCCGACGATTCTTGATTTAATTGGTATTACGCCAACTGCTCGGTCATTCCATGGGAGGAGTCTCGCAGAGTCGCTCTGTGGCCGGAACAGGCTCGACAGGGGGCGGCGCGTTTATACATATCGCCGCCATTACAAGGAAGGTATTGTCTGGCAGACGCGGGTCAAGGGCGAAAAATTTGGCGTGCGTGCCGGACCGTGGAAGTATATCGAAGGCGAGGAAGAAAAGACAAAAGAACTATACAATCTTGCATACGATCCTTTAGAGTCAAGGAACCTGCGTGGTACTTTGTCGGAAAAAGTGGCCGAATTTGCGTCTCATCTGAAAGAATGGAAAAAGGCGCACAGCATGGCAAGCAGTATTTCCGGGGAAATCCCCCAGGATGACCTGTTGCGTCTTAAATCTCTCGGGTATGTCGAGTAGAATCGTTATAGTGGGTACGTGCATAGTATATGGATCGAGCTTATAGTGTCATGGCGTTTATTCAAGGATGATGTCGGGTGGTGGGCGCCAGGTCGCCTGAGTTTGAGGAAGGTTTATAAGACCGAGGTTTAAAATGGTTAGCAGGAAACAAAAATTCAGTCGCAGGCAGTTTTTGAAGGATTCAGCGATAGTGACCGCTGCGTTCAGTGCGGGGCTTGGTACGAAGCCGGCATATGCCGGTAAGGGCAAAGGCAGAGTCGGCAGGAAGGTGATTATCATCGGTATTGACGGGATGGATCCGGTTTTGTCGGAGAAGATGATGCGTGCGGGCAGATTGCCTGCTTTTGCATCTCTTGCCGAAGCTGGCGGGTTCAGAAAGTTAGGCACGAGCATTCCGCCTCAAAGTCCGGTGGCCTGGGCCAATTTTATTAACGGTGCGGGGCCCGGCAGCCACGGTATCTTCGATTTCATCCATCGCAATCCGGAAATGCAGTGCCTGCCGTTCTTTGCCGCCGCTGAGACGGTTGCCGGAGCCGGTTACCTGGAAATAGGTGACCACAAGCTGCAATTAGACTTTTGGCCTTTCAATCATAAACCGGCTGAAACACTGCTCAGAAGGCAAGGTGTGCCATTTTGGGATTATCTCGATGAGACCGGTATCGGTTCGACCTTCTACAATTTGCCCTCTAACTATCCGCCCAGCCCGTCGAAACACGGCAATCACAGGTGCCTGTCCGGCATGGGTACGCCAGATGTGTTAGGAACGTACGGCACATATCAGCATTATGCCGAAGACGGTCCCGTCCGGACCAAAGACGAAGGCGGCGGGAAGCGCTCTATGCTTTTCTTTGAAAATGAGAGGGCACCGGCAAAGCTGATCGGCCCCACACATACTTTGCTCAAGACGCCGGAACCTGTTACTGTTGACTTTGTGGTGCATCGCGACAAACAAGCCAAAGCCGCGGTGATTGAAATCCAGAAACACAAAATTCTGCTAAAACAGGGTCAATGGAGTCGGTGGCTCAAAGTGGATTTCGAGCTTTCTATGCCTTGGTTTTTACCTGATGCACATATCAGCGGAATATGTCGCTTCTATTTACAAGAGGTCGAACCTAATTTCAGGCTTTATGCAACACCCATCAACACGGATCCTTCCGATGCTTATCTGCAGATTACCGAGCCTGCTGAGTTCATCGGTGAGATTTCGGACAAGTTGGGCTTGTTCTATACGACCGGTTTTCAGGAGGACCATAAGGCACTGGCAAACAAGATATTTACTGATAGCGAGTATGCCGCGCAGGCCGGCTATGTGCTGAAAGAACGTCTTAATCTGTTAGACTATGCCCTGAAGGATTATGATGATGGTCTGCTGTTTTTCTACTTTTCGAGCACGGATTTGCAGGCACACATGTTCTGGTGGGATTCGGACGAAAAGCACCCGGTTCGTTCGCCCGCCGATGCCAGAGACTACTTTGTTCACCTGCAGGGAATCTATCAACAATTAGACTCGGCCGTTGGCGACATTTTGAAGCGCTACGGTGACAAGGCAACTATTATCGTGATGAGTGACCACGGATTTGCCAACTTCAAGAGACAATTCAATCTTAACTCCTGGCTGCGTGATAATGGTTACCTTGGACCAGCCGACAGCACCTCTGTCCTGAGGGACGTTGACTGGTCGCAGACGCGGGTGTACGGACTGGGTATAAATGGATTGTATGTCAATCTTAGAGGCCGTGAGCGTGATGGTATTGTAGAACCAGGCCGGGAAAAAGAGGAACTCATTAACGAATTGGTAACGAAACTTGAAGCGGTCAGGGACACGAACGGCAATCAGGTTATTCGCAAGGCGCACCGTACGGAAAGCACTTACAGCGGCACGGCGACCAGACTGGCGCCGGATATAATCGTCGGCTATCGTCGCGGTTATCGTGCTTCGTGGGCTACCTGTCTGGGCGATATGACCAAGGAGGTGCTGCTGGATAACGCCTCCGCGTGGAGCGCAGATCACTGCGCCGATGCCTCTGAAGTGCCGGGTGTTATTTTCTCTAACAGGCCTATTGCCGCAAAAACACCGGCACTGATAGATATGGCACCATCCGTTCTGACGGAGTTTGGATTGGATGTTCCGACGTCAATGCAAGGCAAAAACATTTTTGGGGCATAAATTATAAGGAATAAGAGATGGCCAAGATAAAAATCGACTCGAATCTTTTTGCCCGCGCCAAGGATGCAGCCGCCTCAGCGGGGTACAGCAGTGTGGAAGAATTTATTACCCACATCATCGAGACGGAGGTGGCCAAACATGAGACCTCCGATGATGATGAAAAGGTAACTGACCAACTCCGCGGTTTGGGTTATATCGAATGATGAGTTTTTTGGCGCATATTGTTACCTGGCTGAACGTGCCGCTGAACGCCGCCGGTAAGCTGCTAACGGTTCCTGTGGCTGCAGTGCCGGGCTGGTTGTCGAATACTGCCATATCGGCGGTGACGGGTGTGGTTCTGCTGGTCATGTGGAAGTACACCTCCAATCAGGACGCCATCGGCCGGGTCAAAGATGATATAAAGGCCAACATGCTCGCGCTAAAGCTTTTCAAAGACAGTATTACGGTAACATTACAGGCACAAGGCCGGATATTCGAAGGTGCCGGGGGGCTGCTATTTCACGCCATTCGGCCCATGCTGGTGGTGATTGTGCCAATCTGCTTAATATTAGCTCAAATGGGGCTGTGGTATCAGGCTCGGCCCCTGCAACCGGGTGAGGAAGCCTTGGTCGTTATTAAGCTAAATGGCAATATCGATTCTGCCTGGCCCAATGTGAGCATAGCATCTATGCCTACCGCCGACGTTACCATCGACCAGACACGCGTCTTCTCTGAGCGCCAGATATACTGGAAAATCAAAGCACGTGAAAATGGATTAAACAACATAGTTTTCCGGGTGGATAACGAGCAAGTTGAAAAGCAGTTGGCGATTGGTGAAGGTTTTATGCGTGTAAGCTTACAGCGGCCTGGTTGGCATTGGGTCGACATCTTTGAAAATCCGAGCGAGAAACCTTTCAGCCGCGATTCGGTTGTTCAATCTATCAGTATCAAATATCCCGACCGTTTGAGTCGGACCAGCGGTACCAACTGGTGGATGATTTACTTCTTTATCGCCTCGATGGTATTTGCATTTATTTTCAAACCGTTCCTGAAGGTCAAGATATAAATCACTTACAAGTCAGTCAAAATGTGAAGGCAGGATAGGTGAGCCGAGGCGGGGCGTTTAATTGTTGGGGCGCCCCAGAGCGGCAGGGGGGCAGGCGTATTACCATTGTGCGAGTTCGCCGGTGAACTCCTCGACCAGGTCCTTCATTGTAACAATGCCAAAGGGACGCTTGCGGCGGGCATATTCGGGGACGACCAGGACAATTTTGTGGTTTTGCCTTTGCATTCGGTTCATAGCGTCAATCACGGAGGTTGTCGCGGCGAATCGGGCGATCGGCTTGAGAAAGTCGCGCAGATTCTGAAATTCCTCACCGCTTCGCAGGACTTCATAAATGTTCACAAAGCCGGTGATATTGTTGCGGCTGTGCTCATAGACGGGCAGGCGGGTGTAGGGGCAGCGGCGAAGCAGCGCCAGAACCTGCGCTCTGTCGCTGCTGACTTTAAGCATCTCGGTTTTGGTGATGGGTGTCATGACCGAGGCGATGGTGATATTAGGGATGTTTATGAGGCGATTCATGATGTCGTTTTGCACGGGACTCAGGATTCCTTCATCGCGGGTTTCGCGAATTATTTGTCTCATACGGCCTGAGCGAGCGGCGGTAATCGCATCGGCAGTGGCAGCGGGTAAACCCAACAGGGCGGTGAAGGCTCGTGAAATAGTCTTGAGCAGGGCGATGGCTCCTGAGTATGTGAAAAGTTTGTGGAAGAACCATAGCAGTGGTGCGAATCGGGGCATGAGAGTGTCGGCACGGTGATAATAGACGTTTTTCGGGATTACCTCCGAGAATATAAAAAGTGTCGGTGCCATCAGGCAGGTTGCATAAAGTTCTGCGGCATGGGTGGTTGCGGCGGTCGCCAATAAGATGACCGTTACGATGCTGGTAACAAGATAGTGAACGAGATTGTTGCCTATGAGCATGGAAAAGACCAGGCCGGTGCTATCATCCATGACTTTGCCGAGTAGGGCGTAGAAGGGCTTTTTGTGTTCTATCCCGAGCCTGAGGCGGAATCGACTGAGCCGATAGATGCCGGTTTCGGAGCCCGCGAAGAAGGCCCCAAGAGCAATCAGCAATACACAAACCGGGATTTGATAAATCAAAGCCATAATTTTTACGTCGCCGGGGTTTGGGGTGAGACGGGTTCGAGCGACAAGAGCAGAGTTTCAATTCTGCGTTTTCGAACCTTCTCGACGGTGAACTTCAGGTTGCCCAGATATGCGATATCACCTTGTTTAGGAATTCTTCCGAGCAGGGCGGTAACGAGTCCACCAACGGTTGCCAGGCGCGTCCGGCCCGGGTCAATGCCAAATGCCTGGGCCCAATCATGGATGGCCAGATTGGCGGCCAGTCGGTACTGGCCGGGCCCGGTCTGTTCGACAGGCTCGGTCGGGCCTACGGGCTCAATTGGGCCTATCAACTCTTCGACAATATCTTCCACGGAAACGACACCTGCAATTCCGCCGTATTCGTCAACAACAATCGCCATATCGGTCTTGCTTTTTTGGAAGAACTCGAGTAAAGACTCGACGCTTTTCTGCTCAGGCACGAATTTGACCTTTTTCAGCAGCTTTGCAATTGTTGTATCGGGAGCCAGGAGCAGATTCCTTTGGTGCAGGTATCCAACGATATTATCCAGTTTCTTTGTATAGACCGGTATTTTCGTGAGGTTGTTTTCGGTCATAAGCCGCTGGACTTTTTCATGAGAATCAGTTGCCCCGCAGGTAATCATGTCGACTCTCGGCCGCATGACGTGACGGACTTTGAGAAAACCCAACTCTATGACTTCAGCGAACAACTGGTTCTCATGGTCGGTGATCGGGCCGGTTTGCCGGCTGGACTCAATAAGGGTTTTGAATTGCTCAGGCGTTACGGTGTTGCCGGGCCCGGCCGACTCTGCCGGGCCTGTTAAGAGGCGCAGTAGGGGGGTGACGAGTGCGAATTCGAAAATTCTCAGGGCGGGGGTCAGGATGCGAGTACAGAGAAAGCTTGCCGGAGCGGCCGCAATGCAAAATTGCCTGGAATGCGAATAGGCCAACGATTTCGGAAGCATTTCACCAAACAGAAGAAGTACAACAAACGATATGACTGCAGTTATGAGGCCGGCTACAGGGCCGGTGTGCTTCGCGAAGCTGAGGCTCAATGTGCTGGCCAGCGCAAAGTAGAAGACGTTTACGACTATGTTGCCAAACAGCAGGCTGGTCAACAGCTGCCTGGGATTGTCCAAGAGCCTTGCGGCAAGAGCTTGCAGTTTGTTTGCAGAAGTCTGAAAGATTTTTGACTGACGTCGCGAAAGACTGGAAAAAGCGGTTTCCGAGCCGGACATAAAGGCCGAACAAGCCAGCAGCATCAGCATCGGGACAATGCGTGCGATATTTTCAAGAAAAGCAGTCATCGTTCACACATCCGGTTCGCAGAGGCTTTGGGCCTATGAATCATTCGGCAGTATTATTTTGAACGTTGCTCCACAGCCAAGTTCTGATTCTACCGAGATTACGCCGTTGTGTCCATCAACTACTTTTCTGCAGAATGCCAGACCAAGACCGGCGCCCGGCCGTTGGGATTTTGATTTGTTGTCTTTTGTGGTGAAGAACGGCTGGAAGATTTTGGCAAGGTTGGCGGGCTCGATTCCACAGCCGGTGTCAGTGACTTCTATCCTGACAGAATCGTGCAACTGCGTCGCCGAAATTGTCAAGTTACCGCCTTTTGGCAGCATTGCCTGTCGGGCATTAAGAATCAAGTTCATCAGGACCTGCTGCAAACAGACCGGCTGGGTGCGAACGGTCAGATATTCTGGTATGTGGACACTGACCTTAATATTGTCCCTGTCGAAGTCTCTGGCCAGGGCGGCGAAAACATCATCGAGGAGGGCTTTGAGTTTGTGGTCGGTTTTTGCCAGACCCGGGCTGGCAGCCATAGCAAGTATGCTTTCGAGAATTTTTGACGCGCGTTTCGAATTAGCGGCGGTCTTTCGGAGGGCTTTGAATATCAAAGCCTCGTCGTCCGGGTTCCGGATTGCCAATTGTGCGTAATTTTCCAGCGGGGTGAGGATATTATTGATTTCGTGGGCAACCATCGCCGAAATCATGCCGAGATTAGCGAGTGCCTGCAACTGGTCAATTTGTGATTGAAGCTGGTTGTTTGTGGTTTGCTGATCGGCCAACTGCCTGTGCAAAGTGCTGCGTTTTTCAAGAATACCTGCCAATAAAAAACTCCCTGATTGTGAAAACGAAGCTTCCAGAAACTGTTTGTATTGCCAAAGTCAACGTGCTAACATTACGGCACGGCTGACGTTAGCAACGATTACCTGTTTATCGACATACAAGCGGGTTTTTCTTGAACGATGGAAGAAGAGGCGGTCTTAGACGAGCTTTTGGCGCTTTTGGAGCACAGCGGCGTGAGTATCCGTACCGAGCCGATGGGCGGAGCGGGCGGGGGGCTGTGTAAAATGAAGGACAAACAGGTCTTTTTTGTGGATGCCGAGGCTGCAACGGCGGACATGGTGGCGGTTTGTGCTGAGGCGGTGCGCGAGACGGTTGACGTTGAAAAGATCTACGTCAGGCCCCAGATACGTGCTTTTCTTGAAAGCGGCGGCTAAGTCGCAAGCGGCATTGCGCCGAAACCGGCAGTAGAAGTGGTTTGACAGCAGCCGGTGGTCAATTTAGAATGGGCGAAGCTTTGGGAGAAAGTCTGCAGATGAAAAAAGAGCAAAAGGCTGATGATTCGGTTGCGGCAGTGCTTGTTGTGGATGACAACAAGCAGAACCTGGAGTTGTTGCTTGCGTATCTCGAGGATGTCGATTGCAGGACCATCGCGGCTGCCGGCGGAGTTGAGGCGATTGATATTGTTAAGCAGACACCGCCGGATTTGATTCTGTTGGACGTGATGATGCCGAAGATGAGTGGTTTCGAGGTGTGCAAGAGGTTGAAGAACGACGCCAAGACCGCGGACATTCCAATAATCATGGTTACCGCGTTAAACGAATTAGGAGACATCGAAAGGGCAATCAACTGCGGGACAGACGATTTTCTAAGTAAGCCTGTCAACAAGTGGGAACTGATTACGCGTGTCCGGACGATGCTGAAACTGAAGCACCTGACCGATAAGCTCGAACGCACTTTAGCCTATCTGAGCGAAGTGGAATCGCAGGTCCAGCCGAGAAGGGCTGAATGACTGTCTGAGATTCGACTAAAAACGTAATAACATTTGCCTGAACATAGTCTTGCAGGCATACACTAAAGACAAGGGAGCAGAATTATGAATGCAAACAAGAAATTGAAAGGTCCGTGGTCACAGCGATTTTTTATTGTTCTTTTAAGTCTTGTTTTGGGCGTTCTTCTGTTTTGGGTGTTAGGTTTTTTGACGAAGGATATAGGGTCGTTGCGTGGGCCTCAAACTTCAGATGTAGAGGAAAGACATATTGATAGCGGGCTTGTTGAAAAACAGGAAGGCCTAAAAGAGCAATTAAACGGGATCCGGAGGGATATAAAGAACAAGCGCCAGCAGAGGGACATACTGAAAGACGGCACGGATAATCTGCAGAATACCGTACGACAATTGTTGGATATTCAAAAACAAAGTCTTGAAAAGGGGCTTGATTTTTCGGTGGAAAACCAGCAGACGTTGGCCGAGAGCCAGACGGTGTTTTTGGAAAACCAAAGACAATACCAGGCTTTTAACAGCAAGATTGGCAAGCTGACGATAGAGCAGCAGGGACTGGAGAAAGATTTGGCGTCTGTGACCAAGGAAATAGACGGACAGAAAGAGAAGGCCTGGGAGGAATATAATGAACTGAGAAAGAAACATCGGTTGAAGGTTGCGGCGTTGAAGTTAGCGGTTTTGGTGCCGATATTCCTGCTCTCAGCGTGGCTGTTCATAAAAAAACGGGGTGGAACGTATGGTGTGATAATTTATGCGTTGTTTATTGCAGTGTTTGTTAAGCTTCTGTTTGTGGTTCACGAACACTTCCCGACCAAATATTTCAAATACATAGCAATCCTGATAGTCCTTGCCATCGTACTTAAGCTATTGGTTTATCTGCTCAAGCGGCTTATTTCACCGAAGAAGGACTGGCTGATAAAGCAATATCAGGAAGCCTACGACAAAAATGGGTGCCCAATCTGCGGCAAACCAATTCGCATTGGGCCGCTGCGTTACGCGGCTGGAGGCAGAGGCAAGAGTATGCTCTTGGCGGGACAGGGGGATGTTGGCAAGCAGGAAGTTTATACGTGCCCGGCCTGCGGGACGAGGCTTTATGAGAAGTGCGGTAAATGCGAAGACATTCGTCATTCACTGCTGCCTTTCTGCGAACACTGCGGCTGTGAAAAGGCAGAATAGATAGGAAGATGTTGTGTAATGGGAGAAAAGGGGGATTGCGGGAGTTAAAATTGACTTTATACAGAGAGACGACCAGGAAATGGTAAACTGGTACCATAAAATTATTAAAAAAGCAGCCGAACATAAATTAATGGTTAATCTGTTCGAATCATGAGTATACCCAAAGTCATTTTGAGATTTGAAACTTCAAGGGCCTGCGGCAGAGGCATCCTGCTTGGCATCAGTAAATACTGTAATTTATTCAGCCGCTGGGACCTAAAGCAGAAACCACCGTTTTATCTCCATTCCCGCAATCAAATCGACAATTCTAAGCTGCCCGAAAGCTGGGTGGCTGACGGCATGATCATTGACCTGCCGGATATCCTGTTGTCAGTAAGCAGCAAGGGCGTGGCTGTTATTGGTATTGATATTCGCGAACCCGTACAAGGCGTACCCAACATTGTACCCGATGACTATACAATCGCCAAAATAGCATTGGAGCATTTTATGGATCGCGGTTTTTTGCATCTTGCTTTTTGCGGATTTGAGGGAATCCATTGGTCCTTTAAACGAGGTAAGTATTTTGCAGAATTGGCCGAGGCACAAGGCCTTCATACCGCCGAATATCAGATAAAGAATGTTCAGGATGCGTTTTTCATGGACGAGACATTGCTTGCAATTACCAGATGGCTTGAAAACCTTACTTATCCTTTGGGTTTGTTTGCCAGCAACGATGACTGCGCAAAAATAGTCAGCGCTGCTTGTGAATCCGCCGGTATTCGAATTCCCGAAGACATTGCCCTGCTCGGCGTGGACAACGATGAAATGGTCTGCCTTCCCAATTCTCCTCCTCTTTCCAGTGTTGTTCAGAATTTCGAAAAATCAGGTTTCGAGGCGGCTAAACTTCTGGATCGAATAATGAAAGGCCAGGAGAAGTTGGCTAACCAGGGGATTGTAATTCAGTCGACTCATGTCGTAGCCAGACATTCAACCGATATCCTGGCCGCCGACGATCCTGAAATTGCCACGGCCTTACAGTACATCCGACAGAACATTAACCAGCCCATTGGAATTCCCGATGTTGTGGCAGCAACTATGATGAGCCGAAGGGCATTGGAATACCGCTTTCAAAAAGTGCTTGGTCGTTCTATTGGCAGCCTGATCAGAAGCCAGAGAGCGGACCAGATTTCAAAGTTGCTGATGGAAACTAACCTGAGCATATCGCAGATCGCACACGAACTTGGTTATACGAGTGCCGAGCACATTGCTCGCTACTTTCGAAGGGGAAAAGGGATGAGTCCGAGTGAATTTCGGAATACAAAAGGGAATTTATAGATGCGCTAAAATTGATTTTCCCTACAACAAGTTGCTGTAAATTTTAATCTAAGGCTGTAAATTTTAATCTAAGATGGAATTACAGATTCCTGGGGGGAGGAAACTGCTTGAAATCAGCGGTTTCGACGCCATAACGGGGTATTTACCGTTAATTTTGCAGGGTGCTGGTTTTTTAGTCAACTTCGGTTATCTGCAGGGATTGCGTTATTTGGTTAGGGTTTTGCGTAAAATGGCGTTGCATAAAATTCCGAATTATATTATAGTAAAGTTGGAATATTTAAGTAATCGCTGATAGGAGCATAGTATATGGTTATGCGAACTAATACTACAGCGCAACATAGGCTCAAGAATTTAGATTGTCTATGCCGATAACTCTTTATAAGCATGGTGTTTATAAGGAGAATTGACATGGATGCAAAACTTATTAAAAAGATGGGGCGA
>SDBT01002155.1_pt1 | contig 35088 bp, 35 predicted proteins | sample 2277101 | NCBI WGS metagenome assembly SDBT01 (sample SAMN10404973, study PRJNA504765) | marine sediment metagenome | isolation source: marine sediment core GS10_PC15, 103 cmbsf | place: Arctic Ocean: Southern Knipovich Ridge | collected 2010 | reverse complement strand
ATGGTAAACTATGTCAGCAAACAGAGGCATTGCTGGAGAATTCAACCCAGGAAGAAAGATTAGAATATCTTCACCCTTTCCTAGATCGTAATAACTCACTAATGCGTCATATTCTTTAATGTAAAGAGATTTCATATAGGTATCGTAAATGTAGTTATCTTTAAAAATTTTGGTCAATTAATAAATGTAGGTATGCTCACACCAACAAAAAGAATGTTTTTTGGTGGTACACTCCCTAACTTCTTCAACGTTAAGTGATTCTAAGTCACTTTAGCAGTATTTGTTAGAAGAATTAAAAAGATTAAACGTTTATTTCTACATTAAACTATTAAAAGAAAGGAGAACATTATGAAAATCACGATTCCTGCTGAATATAAAGATTATAAGACGGATCTTCCCCCTTTTGAAGTGCCTGATTTTGTTCCCAAGATGAAAGAATTTATAGAGCGAGCAAAACAACTTGAGAAAAATGCTTCTAAGATTATGGGAGAGTTTGACCATCTCGGGATTGTTGGTATTGGTGGATCTCAAGTGCAACCGTTTGTGTTGAAACCTCACGCAACTGTATCTGTTACTCACCTAGAAGTACCAGACCCTTATGTTCTTCGAGAACTTCAAGAGAAAGATGTCCAAATTATTTATATTTCACGTTCTGGTCAGACAAAGGAAGTTCTAAGCTTTATTCCCCATCTTATTCAATATCCGTCTACAGTTGTCACCAACGGAGGTTCTCTCCTAGAAATAGCAAATATTTTAGGTTGGTCAATTATCTCAGTCAGTCATGATATTTCAGGGAGATTTGCTATTCAAAACGAACTTGGAATCATCCCTATGATTGCCATGGGTATTGATTCGGTTGAATTTTTAACTAGTTTAAAGGAAAGTTATAAAAAATACTTTAAAAAAGGGTCTATTGCGGAACAGACTGCGATTGTGCTTTATGCTCTAGAGCAAGCTGGATTAGCAAAAATGAGGATCCTTCCTTCAGGTGTATTTACCCATGGCCTAGGTACTCTTTTGACGCAATTAATAAATGAATCTGTCCCCAAAGACCCCAAGGATAAACTTGATGCATCCCTCCATATTATGCCTCGTAGTGCACATTCAGATCTGCAACGATGGTATGGTGGGTCAAACGATTCGTTCCTTTTCTCACTCAGCTGTAAGGATTATGAAGAAGCAGATGAACCGTTTGTGGAAGTTCCTAAAAGTGTTCAAAGACTAGTCCCTGGACCAAAAGTGAAATCTGGAAAACATCTCAATATTACGGCTATCGCAGTTGAAGATACATTCCCAGGACCAGTATTCAAGCTTATCTTAGAAGACGATACTATTGCTGAAACAGCACATTGTGTTGGATTTCTTCATGCTCTAACTGTCCGATTATGTCAAATTAAAGGTTCTAATCCATTTGATCAACCAGCTGTGCAACTGTATAAGAATAGAGCCACAGAGATCTATCAAAATCTAAAGTAATAATCAAAACAGTTAATAGCTGAATGAATGTAAGATTTCGGAGATAAATCCCCCCCTTATAAACCATTTTATTAAGGAAAAAAGTTAGGTTAATACAAGCTTAGAAATAATATTGAATAGATCCAAAAAGCAATCTACTAATTCAATTGGACAAATATAGAGGTATAAAAGCTGAATAAAGCAATTCAAGTTCTAATTTATGGTTTAGAAAGTAGTGGTAAATCTACATTAATAAAATCATTTCAAGAAGGACACTTTACCTTAGGCATCCCATTTACAGCTCAAAAGTACCATGAGATTAGACTAAATGAAAATTTAAATTTTGATATATTAGAGGTTGGGGGAGGAAGAGCTGTAAGAAGAATCGCAGTAGAAAATATTGATCAAGTGGAGGCAATAATATTTGTTATTGATGGGAGTAATGAAGGAAATTTTAAGGATGCAAATACTGAGTTTGAAAAGATTCTTCAAAATCCTCACTCTCGCAGTAAACCTTTAGCTATCCTCTTTCACAAAAAAGATATTGCTCAAGTTCATCCTGCAGTTATTATCGAAAAATTCAATTTACTTGATAGAATTGATCGTCCGCATAAGGTTTTTTCAACATCCGCAAAAAATAGTCAAGATTTTAGACAAGTCCTTGAATGGATAAATAAAGCTTTAACCGATAAGGACTCGTTATTAGAGGATAAGGCTACACGATTCTATAAAATTTATATCCTTGATATGCTTAATACACAGAAAAAAGGTCTCCCGATTTTAGCAATTTTAAGCCAGTTAGATATATTTTCTAGGACAGGCCATGTAGAATTCGATCGAGATAAAATTATGGTCATCATAAGAAAACTATTATCTAGTGGAGATATTGAGTATATTGAACAATTAAAAATTTGGAAAATTACTGGGAAAGGACAAAAGAGAATTGAAAGCTCAGAATTAGATAAATCGGATAAATATGAAGACTTAAAAGAGTTTATGGATAAATCAAGTGCAGTTAGCTCTTCGGATGATCCAACAGCTAGTTCTGATAAAGAAAAAGAAAAGATCCTTGACGAATTTGAATTAGATGAGTTAGCAGAACTCTATAAGAAGTCTACATCGCAGAAACGAAAAAAATAATCTGTAACTTGTATAGGAAGAAATATAATATCCTTTCTTTCTAACTGCATACCTCTATTTATTTGTGGTGGAATGTATGAATAAAATCGTCCTTTAAATCGTCACCCCACTAACAAAACCAGAGCAAAGATTTGTCCATCTAAACTGGCATCTGCTGCTTGTCCTTTTTCAAAAAACCCCATGGTTTCAAGTGCAATTTCTCATAACCTAACCAACGAATTGTTCCGAAAAAAAGGTGTTATTGATACAATTATATTTTATTTCAGAATCGAAAAAATTCATAATAAAAACCATCTAATTTTTAAGGTAAATAAGTATATGTTAATCAAAAGAATAAACTTGAAAGTAAGGGTTGATTATAATGACAGATGAACTTAGAATTTCTGTAAACCCAGAAATATGTCATGGAAAACCTTGTATTGCGGGAACTAGAATCCCTGTATATTTAATCATTGAAATGATAGAGCATGGTCTGACTTTCAATGAGATAATTGAAGAATATCCACACCTATCTGTAGATGATATAAAATCATGTCTTAGATTTGCCAAAAAGCTAATCGAAAATGAGGAGATTTTCCCTTTTGTCTCAGTTGACGTTTCTTCTTGATGAAAATGTTTCTCATAAAACTCTAGTAAGATTAAGACATATAGGGTTAAATGTCGAGTCTGTTAAAACGCAAAAAAGACTGGGAGCAAGTAATGGGGATTTATTGAAGCTAACTGATGAGAAAAATTGGATTTTAGTTACCCATGATAGTGATTTTCTCAATCTTACCTCCAAACCTGAACATGGAATTATAATAATCAAGATTCATCCTGCAATAGATGAAGTATCAGGTGAAATACTGGAAAATTTTCTTAATTCAGTTAACCATGAGATATTCAAAGGTAACATTATTATATTGGAAGAGAAGGGATGGCACTTTATAAAAGGGTAAAAAGGCGTCAAATTTTTCCTTTACAACCATTTATTGTATAATACGACACACATGTTGAATGAACTATCTGAAGTAATACAGCGATTTTTGATGAAAGATTGGCTTTAAGCTCCGATTCAGTTCTTTTCCAAAAAAAAGTAATGTAGAAGTTAAATGCGTGGGTAGGAAACGAAGGTGATGAGTTTTCGCTCTATTTTCCATTTTATTTATAAAAATAATAAATCTCCTTTACATATTCAGAAACCATCAAAAATTTTATTTATGAGTGATAGATTCTGATCCCTCTCAAGACTCAGATGAAATATAAGGAAGAATTAGAATATCTTTTCTTTCTAACTGCCTAATAATCAATGGTGAAATAAATGAATAAAATCGGATTTGTCTATGCTATTCTAATATTTGCAATTTCTTATATAGTCCTTTTAGTTTTAGTTCAGTTACAGATCATTCATCCTAATGGGCTCTCTGCGACTTTTGGGTATATTTTTATTGTCTTCACGCTTTATCCCATCAGATTCCTCCCTGAAGCCCTTGCCAGTAGAAGTTGGCCAAATGTTGAAGGAGAAATTACCACCTCTGAAGAAGAGAAAATAGGTAGTAACTATAACGTTTCAATTAAACCCAGAATAAAATACTCTTATACAGTTAACGGTGAAATTTATGAATCAGAAAGGATCAAAGTTGGTACTCAATCAATTTCTTCAACTGATAGAGGTTGGGTTGAGCGTACCTTAGAACGATATCCTTTAGGAAAGAAGCTCACGGTTTATTACAATCCAACATTCCCGGAAAAAACTGTTCTCGAACCAGGCTTTAATATTAGGATCTATTTTCCTATACTCATTGGATTAATCTTTTATGCTATTTCGTGGTTAATAGGATATTTAATTGCGAAATCAGGTGGACTATAAGTAACTATTTTGTTGAGAAATCAATTCTACACTCCGTATAATAATTTGAATTTTTCAAATAAACTTTAAGAATGTGATACTATGGAAAACAAAACATACCCCAAATATTTCTTGAAACAGCGAATTTTAGCCTACTTTGTAGATTATATTATCATTCTGATGATATTCGTAACCGGCTTCATACCTTTGGTTATTTTTGCTGCCATTGAAGATTGGGATTTTGATACAATCCAAACGTTTTATTTTATAATCGCGCTCCCCGTAACTTCTTTATTATATTTCGCGATTTCAGAAATTAAACTTTCTCAAACCGCTGGAAAAAAGTTTTATAACATTGGAATCGTTGGAATCGTTGATGAAGGGTCAACGGGGCATATTACTGTTAGACAATCTATTATCCGAAATCTAGTGAAATTTCTTCCTTGGCTGGTGATCATTGATTTTATTATAGGTTATTTTATGAAAACAAGCAATCAAAGAGTATTAGGAATTTTTTCAAAAACGAAGGTAGCAGAAATGGAAGGGTTTACATTTCCGAGATATGCTAATCCTAAAGAACAATTAAGGATGGCTAAGGCTTTTAGAGTTGTTTTAACGTTATTAGGGGGTTTCTTTGTTATATTAATACTCATATCTCCTATTTTAATGATAGCTTCAATGTAGAAAAAGTATCATAAGGATTGCAATTGAGGTAGTATAATGGAAACAGAACAATATGCAAAATATGCTCAGAATGAAATCATCCAACTTTTTAAAGAATTATTAGAGATTCCTTCCCCCTCTGGAATGGAGAAAAAGATCGCAGAACATATCTATCAAAAGTGTAAAAAGTGGGGTTATGATCCAAAAATTGATTATGCTGGGAATGTATATGTTCAGATTCCAGGTCAAAAAGATAGCAAAGAAACCTGCTGTTTAGCAGCACATATAGATGAAATTGGATTAATGGTAACTAAGATTAATCCCGATGGAACCTTAGATGTTGAAAGGGTAGGAGGTATGCTCACCTGGAAGTTCGGAGAACGCCCCGTAGACATTTATGGTGATACTAGGAGAATTCAAGGAGTAACAGCAATGGGGTCGGGACATTCAGCAAATATTTCTCAAAGCAGAGTAGAATGGAAAGATGTTAAGATAGTAACTGGATTAACCCCTGAGAAGTTGAAAAGTTATGGAGTGAAATCAGGTACCCTAATTGTTCCAATTCAATCAGATCGTGGACCAATATTTTTCGGTGATGAACAGGATCCCATGATTGCTGCTTGGACCTTTGATGATAAAATGGGAGTAGCCATTCTCCTGCGTATGTTAAGAGTAATCAAAGAACAGAATTTAACCCCGTTTCTAAATTTAATTATTGCATTTACGACAACAGAGGAGATTGGGTGTTTTGGTGCAAAATATTTAGCCCAATCACTAAATCCTACGTATTTCATTGCAGTTGATGGATGTCCATTTGCTTCTCAGTCATCAATGGAATTAGATGGCCGCCCTGGCATTCGGATTCGAGATCGGACTTTTTTTTACAGTCGTGATTTAATTAAGGCGCTTTCTGAAGCTGCAAGTGATGCAGGAACAGAGCTTCAGCAATTGGTTTATCTTACAAGCGGAAGCGACGCTGGAATGGCTGGAAGTATTGGTGCGAGTCCACAAACCGCGTGTATAGGTCACATTCGAAAGAATAGCCATGGGTTCGAAGTAGCGTACTTATCTGTATTTGAAAATCTGTATAATACTATAATAAAGTTCGTTACATCTTGGAAAGGTGCATAAACAGATCTTCATAAATCATAATGGAGGATTTATAATACTTCCCAAATCGAAAATTGAAAAGATTGTCACCAGAGTAATTACACATGATGAAAAGCTTGGAAATAGGGTTGGAGGAAGCGGACACAGTGGACATACTTCATTTGTAATAAATACCCTTGGAAATCCTATTAAAAGGCAGTTTAAAGGTAGAAATGAATGGGAAATCACATATGACTATACTATCACAATCGAAACTGAATTTACTTATTATCCTGATAATCCTCCAAAAGAATACAGGTACAAGAAGACTATACTAATTGACCAGGATGGGCATATCCTAAAAGAATTTTCTAAAAAATCTTTTTAATAATATCAAGGGATTTTCTAATAGAGGTTTATGTTAAGCAATTATAACGGTAGTTATCCCATTTTGATATTCGTAATCTTTCTCTATATTAATGATGATGGGCAGGTCGGTTTTCTAGCAAGTTATGATAAGCGGTTACAGGCATAGGCCTCCCAAAAGCACGTTCCACAACTTCACTAAGGGCAGGGTGAATATGCATACCATCGTGGATAGGTGTAAGACTTTGTTCAGGCGTATACATCAGGTTAATGATTTCCTGGATTAGAACACTAGCTTGTGGACCAATAATATGGGCCCCGAGGATTTTACCTTCAGAAGAAAGGACAACCTTGACGAAACAATCTTTAATATTCATGGCGATGCCTTTAGCTGTATCCTCATACTTATGATGACCAATGAGAATATTTTTTTCGCCAAATCTTGTAATCGCGTCCTTTTCTCTCAATCCAACATTCGCAATTTCAGGATAGGTGAAGACAGCACTGGGGATGGCATGGTAATCTACCTTCTCCTGTTTATTGAAAACCGCATTATAGTAAACTAAGATCGATTCATAGTTCCCAGCATGTTTGAACAAAAATTTGCCATTGGCATCTCCAAATGCCCAGATATTGGGTTGAGAAGACTGAAGGTATTCATCCACCCAGATCCATCCTTTATCAGTAGTTTTTATCCCTGCCTTATCTGGATGTAAAATATCATTATTTGAACCCCTACCCGCTGCTATTAAGACAAGGTCACCCTGAAATTCGCTCAATTTTCCCGTATTTATGTGTTTACTAGTAATAACGAATTTTCCATCTCTTTTCTCTGCCTTCAGAGCTTCTTGGCTAGTGTGAATGGATAAATATTCCCCCATTTTTTTATAAGCCACGCTGGAAATTTCAGGTTCCTCTTGAGGAAGGAATTGTTTGTTCCGGCCGATAATGGTGACTTTAGACCCCATGGCTGAGAAAAACTGACCATATTCAGCAGCAATGTACCCCCCTCCAATAATGAGAATGCTAGGAGGTAATTTTTCAAGAGAGAGAATGGTGTCACTAGTATGATAATCTATCTCCTGTAAGCCTTCAATAGGAGGTATAATTGGTTGGGAACCGGTACAAAGGTAAATCATTTCTCCTTTGATTGTCTCATTGCCTACTTTGAGAGTATAAGGGGCAATGAATTCTGCGGTTTCAGTGTAAAAATCAATATCTTTAGAATGAGTTAAGCCCTGCTCAATACTGTCAATATCCTCGTTGATTATATCACGCATTCTTTGCATAATCCCAGCAAAGTCAATATTGTTCAGAGAAACATCAATTCCGAATGTTCTTGCTTTTTCAATCTCACGTATCAATTCCGCAGGATACAATAGAATTTTTGTAGGAATACACCCCCGTGTTAAACAGATACCCCCAGGGCGATCCTTCTCAATCAGCGCCACCTTCAAGTCAGGGTTCCGTTGAATTTGTGGCCACATGATATTTAAGGAAGACCCCGTTCCAATAACGACTAAATCATATTCTTTCATGAATAAACCTCACTTGCAAAGACTTGTATAGTCTTTCTCCTTCAGCTTAAGAAAGAATATGAATTATTTTTCGTAAAAGGAGCTTCAGTAGACAATTTTTTTTTAAATTTCTCTAGAACTAAATCCTTAGAACTTCTTGATATACTAATCAATTGATTTATTAGTGTACTTATATCACTCAAGTACCCCTACTGTAAAAATGAACCTCGGGATATTCCAAGGAGGGTCCATCTAGTAGTGTAGAAGCTATACCTTTCAAATATTCATTAAAAAATGAAAGGATGTATGCATTAATGATGTTTAACATTCTGTACCCTTCAATTGATCCAATATAGCCAATATCATTTAGGAAAGGAGCCCAGATATTTACATCAGCAAAGTTGTAATGTTTTGCTCCATCGATAAATAATCCATAAGTAGCGTTTTCTGCTCTCAAATAAACAGTATCATTCAGTTCTGGATTACCATAATCTTCTCCAAACATTAGCATAAATGGTTTTGTTATATTTAGGACACGTGAATTGCCTATATGAGGACTATCCATACTGATCCCGACATTAACTCTTGGATCAACTAAAATCGTATCTTCAGCGGTGGTTCCACCGAAAGAGTGACCAAATAATCCAATTCTGTTAATATCCAATCTATTCCAAAAGGTAGATGGAATATTTTCATTGTTTGAAATTTCAAGTTGATCTATTAAGAATCGAGTGTCTTGAGTCCATATTTCTAAGCTTTCATTTATCTCATAAGTCTCTTCATGATCTGTTTCATATATTGTGGTTCCATCAGGAAAAACTGCAACTGTCGATTCATATACGTGATTTATACTAAATACAACAAATCCATGACTAGCAAGCTCTTCCAATAGGACTGTATTTTGAAAATCTAACCCACCATAACCATGAGAGAAAATGAGAATAGGAAATAACGATGATATCTCTTCTCTGAGTGGAACGTCTCGATACGAATGAGTTGGGATAAGCGTAAAATGACTAACAACAACACTAGGGAAACCAAAAGAACGCTGTACACCTGTTCCAAATTGAGATGGGGATTCTACATAAGGAACTGGATTAGGATTTCCCACTACTGTCGCAGGGTACCAAGCTCTCACTAGAAATTTTCGGGTATCAGCTAGATCTTCTGTGAACGTTTCTAATCTAGTACTATCCATTAATTGAAAAGTCGTTGTACCCACATTGAAGGGACCAGTTGGTGGAGGCATATTGAATAATGGAAATTTAGTGTTTACAAAAATCGAAGAAATAACAAGAATCAAGATAAATACTAATGCTCCAACTGACAATATATTTCCTGGAGTAATTCTTTTTTTAGGTTCTACAGATTCAGAAGGCTCACTGGATTTAGTTCTATACATCTTTACAAGTAAAATTATTCCTACAGAGAAACTAATGAAAGCTGGAATATATATCGGTATTAATTGCCATCGTAGGCCTTCAATAAAGATGTGTAGAAAGACTAGTAGAAATCCTAGCATACTGATTGCTCCCAAAACAACTTCTTTTTTTATATTCTTAATTTCAGAGGGTAAAAAGAACTGTAAAGGGAGAATAATAAGTGGTAAGATAATAAATGTTTCAAATAATTTAAAAATTACCATTAGATGTAAATCCTGTTTGTCCTTGATTGATAAATAAGAATACATATGATCTGATATGAAAATTGTATGATCGAGGAGGTATTCTTAAGTTTCATTTGGAGATATATAAGCTATTAGCCTTTGAGCAAATATTAAGTCGAGTTAGAAAATAACTTAAGAAATGTGGAAAGTACTCAAATGATTGTTATCGAAGAAATTAAGGACATCTAATAATGGTAGATAATAGCTCAAATGAATCTGAAGATAAACTGGCTTTAGGAAAAGCTCTTCAAAAAATAAGACGTGAAAAAAAGATTCTCAAGACAATTCTTGCCTATTATGACAAATTAGGCCCTTTCAATCCTAAAACTGGCCTTTCATTAACCGAGTACAAGAGCTATCTAGTTGATCATGGTTTTGCGGATCTTCGTAAATCTTTCTTAGCTGATATCGACTCTAAAATCAAGAATCGTGAATCTGAACTGACGAGAATGACTAGGCAGAAATCTAAAACAAAAAAACGTCAAGAAGAGCAAGAAGAGGCAGATTATTTAGCTAAACGACAAAAAATGCGAGAAAAAATGCTAGATCTGCAAGAAAAGTCAGATGATACAGATTTAGGGAGTTTAAAGCAATTAGTACTCATACCTTCTTGGAATAAATTATTAGGAACCGATCGTTTCAATGGTTTTTATCTAAATCAACCTGTTAGAGAGATAATTCACGATAATATTCTTTTACTTCCCGACTTTGCGGTTACCGGGATTGAAGAAACTAGAGGTGAACCATTCATCTTCTTGAGTGGGGTCGGAATCTACTACGTACAATTCAGATTAGCTCCAGGGGAGATTATAACTGATTATAGGGAGATTACTGGTATTGTTTTACCGATGGATATCTACGATAAAGCTCAAGATATTTCAGGTTCATTAGTAAGTTCTAAAGATCTCTTAATGACAGAGTTTATGATAACTATTCCGTTTACTCTACTCCAAGAAGAACAAACGAAACAAATGTACATGAGAGGTGTAATAGCCAGAAATGTTATTCATCCATATAAGGAATGTTTTAACCAATTAATGAAAACTTGTCAAGATCCGACCAGTTTAAACATTAATGAAGGATTGAAGGTTCTTTGTGGGGGTTTAAATAGAGAAATTCCATTATATACAAATGAGCTATTAACAGAGAAAGAAATCTTGACTAATTATGGCAAATTAACAGCAGGAATTAAGAATATCCAACCTAAATTAGGGAAAATTATAACCGATCTCCAAATTGAAGGATTGAAAAAACCGATTTTCAAGAAAGTACAGGAAATAAAAAAGGATTATGTAGAAATTGGTTATCCTAGTTTACTTGATTGGATGCCTTGATAATTAATTCAACGCATTTTGATTTACTTTAGAGTAACATTTTGAAACTCAAATTTCCCTGGTTTTGGTTGCCATAGGGAAATAGGTAGAGACTTGAATAGTTCAGTTGTATTTTTATCAGGTCTTCCATTGATTGCCATCAGAGCTGACTCGTACTTTCTGATCATACCCTTTGCCATATATGAAAATGAATTCGCGACTAACATGATACGTTTAACTTTAGGATGGTTCTTAAAATCAATAGAAAATACGTTACTAGCTAGTTTCTCAAGGTCTTTTAGATCCATATCTTCATTAGCACAATAAACCAAAGACTCCTCTCCTTTAGAATTAATTAATGTTAAATTAAGTTTAGAAGAACGTGATTCTTCAATCTGGATCTTTTCTATATTTGCTAATGCATGTTGTATGTAGACAGCAAACCGAATTTCTATTGCATATTGAAAATTCTCAAGTTTGAACAAAGCGGAATAGAGAAAATCGATTATTTCACCATTTTCCCCCGCAAGAAGCTCTAGAAATTCTTTCTTTGACTTACTCTTTTTTAGTTTCTTTGTGATCTTAATATTGAATTTTTGAAGTTTAACAATTTCAATGAGTAAAGGGATGGTTAAATGATCAATATCATTTAGCTCACTAATTTTCGATCGATGGTAAGCACTAAGTGTTTGGCTTGCTTTTATTGATTGTTTTGAACGCTTTTCTTTTTTTGGTTTTTTCCATCCTGTTAGTTTATGATACATATCTTGAGTAACCTGTTTATCTTTCCTTAGTATTCCTTCCATTTTTATCGTAGATTTATCAACTTCTTCTTTTACAACAATTGTATGATCAAAAGGACATGAATAATCTGTTCCAAGGCGAGCTAGCCCAATATCACAAAGAAACACCTTATTGCAGGTAGGACAATGCCAAATTAGATCGTTTGCGTCAAAGTCTTGCCGACGGCCTCTTTCAGCATAACATCTTCGACAGGTTGCTTGACATGTGATTTTCATTCCTTTTAACTCCAATAGCTCTTCTTGTACAAGTTACATTTGATGTATAATATAATTAGTTACTCTTAAATATAAATATTCGTCATTAATAAAGATACGGGTTAATTTGCGGAACAAAACCAAGGAGTGCGTTAAGTGAAAAGGTGTTCATTTACCAATTTGGTAAAACTATAAAATACCTACAAATAGCTTTATTCATTCATATTCATTAAATCGAATACAGGTTGATAGCAAAGCGATGACTTTAGCAGTTGTAAAAAACTTATTTGAACAAGGTCATATGCAAGCTCTCCTAAATCACCTCGCACAATGGAAAGAGCAAGAAGATTGCTACCTTTTCTATATATAGCCAACGATATCCACTAATCTTGTAAATATCTCTGTTTACTTTTGTTGATGAAACATCCTGTTATTGAGATACACTAGCTGGTATAGCCTTATGCTTATCAGAAAGCACCATGGAATAAAAAGTAAGTAACCAATGCTCATGATAATAGCCATTAATTCCGAATAAAGTAATAAAAAACTGATGTCAGCAACCAACAGGAGTACAGTTGCCAGAATTCCTAGATAAGCGGTACTCTTGTTGAATATATCGGTCCATAACATTATAGCTGAAATTGTGAGGACTGTAGAAAATACCGTAGTACGACCTACCTGCTGTGTTATGATGAAGAGCATCATTCCTAAAAAGGGTTGGATTATAGTAATTATTGCTAAAGTTTTGTTAACCCTCCTGAGAGTAGGGTAGAGGGTGAGAGCTATTGTTCCGATGAGAGCTATGATAATAATATCCAAGAGATTTATTACCTGCAATGATTCATCTAATCCCTCATTGAATTCGGCATGCAGTTTGATCAACCTAATGATAAAATTATTTTGGAATAACTCGAATGAACCAGTCATGAGTTCGATAATCGCGGTAAAGAATATTACGGCTAGAATCAGGGCTGCTGTTCCACCAACCCCGTAGATGTATTTCTGGATCGATTCAGTTATTTCAGTAATAGTTTCGTCCATTCGCTGATATCTCCTAGTAATATGCTATCACAATTTTCATGAAGATATTTAAAAAATGCGCAATAACAATGTTATATGACATCTTTTTATATGCACTCAATCAAAATTTATCACCTGAAATATCTATACAGACAAGCGTTGAGCTTCTTTATCCTTCTTATGGATGTATAACTAGGTACTGAATTCTTTCCAAGATTGATTATGTAGATGAGCACATGTAGACTCCTTTATGACACTCCAAGTCTCTAAAAGGCTGCAAGAACAAAAGGTAATTTTATTAGTATTTCCAATTACTCAGTATAAAGATATGTAAACCATTAATAATTGAAGTGTCGTAAAAGTTGCGTTTGACGACTTTGTCATTTAATGTCGTATAACCAACGATTAGTAACCATTTATACATACATTTTTATACATAAATATTTCTTAAATCCATAGAGGTTGGATTGTCATGCTATCAGAACATAGATTCAATATGTGGATGAATAAAGAAGAAATGAAAAGATGGAAGGAATTTGGAAAGGCACATGGGAAAACTAGCCTAGCAAAGCTAATTCGTTCTGCTCTAGATGTAGTCCAACGAAATCCATCATTATTGGAAGTAACAGAGGATACAGGGTCGGAAAAAATACTTGAATCCCTAGAAGAATCCCTTTCTGTGTTTGATAACCAAGCAGATTCTATTAATGAAATTTATCAAAAAATGGAACAGCTAGAGCGTTTTCAAGAATTTATTGCTAAAAAGCTTGGTGCAACAGATATTGAGCTAAAGGAGCTCCAACAGAAGGATTTAACAGGTGAGGCGGTGTTTGAGTAATGACTGACTTACCACAGCCAAATCCTGAGTATTTTGACGGATGTATTCAATGGTTACAAAGAAAGGGTAGATCAAAGAATACTATCAATAATTATTTAATATCATTAAAGAATATTCCTAAAGATGTTGAGACTTACTTTTCTAATCGGAATATGCTTGGAGGTAAATTAAAATTCGTATCGTACCGCTCATATATGCGATTTTTAGCTAAAAAAAAGCAAATTATTGATAGAAATGATTTAATGATTTTCTTAGAGGAATATAAACCCCCCAAACAGAATGGAAACTCGATCAATGAACGGTTGTATAGTATATATAAAGACAAATGGGTTGATTATATCCGTAAAGCACCCAATAAGGTAGCAAAAATGGGAATATGGATTGGTTTTCAGTTTGGTTTAAGGTTAGGTGAAATTACTCATTTACGAATCCAAGATGTTGATTTTCGAACAAAAAATATACTAATTAAGATTCATAGAAAATCAAACGATCAGGAAGCTTGGAATCCCAAATATGGAAAAGTAAGAAGTGTTCCTTTCACTAAAGAACATGAAAAGACATTGAAAAAGTGGATTAACGAGATTAGACCTAAGAATCTACCACACAAGTACCTATTATGGAATGAACGAGGGAAACGAAAGAATTTATGGGTTTTAAGTAAGTGTTTTGAGGATTGGTGTGAAAAAGCAGGGAAAGACCTTGATTCACGGAAGTTCAAACCTCACATCATGCGCTATTCTTTTGCTACCCATTGGTACGAAGAATCTAAGGATATAAAATTGATTTGTGACCTTTTAGGTCATGCAAATGTTTCAACAACCTCAGATTATTTGCAATTAGGTAGAAAAGAAACTGAAAACAAAGCTCGTGATCTGTTTGAGAGAGGTTAAACCTTTAGTCTTAACTCCTCTTTTTTTGATTTTTTTAGAATTTATATAGGGGAAAGTGTCGGAGAGTAATCATGTCTGTTCCTGATGAATTACAACCTTATATTAAGAAAATCATTGTTTATGCTTGTTTATTGGTTCTTTCTTATTTAGCCATGTTTGTGTTCAAGATAGCAGTAATAAATCTCATTACTGGTATTGGTATCCCCGGTATTGGAGAGGAAAATGCAGCTAAACTAGTTGGATTGTTTTTCTTAACCCCTAGCAAACTGATTATTGACCAGTACGGAATAGGTCTTTATTCAATTGTTTTAGTTGTTGCTATTGCCATTTTTAGTGAAAAAAAAGGTTATCTTAACTAATTCTCTTTCTTATTCTTTTTTTAACCCTAAAAAGATTGATGAGTAAATAATGAAGGATCTAAAAACTGAGCTTTTAATATTACGAAATAATCTGAACTATTGGTTTAATCTATTTTATCGCAATTATGAAGATTTGAATAGACTACTAAAGAATTGGAATTCAGAGAGTCTTGAATCGAATGAAATAGGTCGGTTATGGTTTAATTACTTGTGTAGTGAGATTGCATTCAGAAATAAAGTTTCAGCAATGCGAAATAGGTTAAAAGACCTGAAAATCTTTTCTTTAAAAGAATATAATAGACAGTTGGAAGAAACGGGAGTTACAAAACATAAAGATATTATTCAGAAATATAGAAACTCCCTAGGTCACGATTTAACCCCAGAAGAGGATTGGGGTATTGAATTTCAATATGGTTTTAGACATTCTATCATACCTCCTATTGATAAAGAAAACGGTTTCCTTAAATCAATAAGGATTTCATTTAAATCAGAAAATACTAGTAAAATCAAGCTGATGAACGAAGATATTACTTTAGGTGAGCTTATAACATTTCATACTATTTCTCAACGAGTATTTCTCTCATGGATCAATAGAGAAATAGACAAACATCTAAATCCTGAAGATAGACTTGGAGATTATGCTATAGATGTTATTGATAAGTAAGATATAACTTAACTTCAATTGAATTGGGAAAATTGCACATTTAAAGCTTATTAAAGAAGAACTAGTATTTTGGTGCATTCCTTTAGAATTGATCTGTCGTATTATTCTAATATTAGTCAGTTTCTATTTAAATACTTCCACTAATTCTACTAACAATATACTAAGTTCCATTGTACGTATTTCTTGGGGAACAGACAGAAATTTCAAGTCTAATCAGTGAATATTTTCAACTAATGACGTTGTTAAAGATGTTTTTGATTCTATCAAAGGGCGATTATAAAACTAGGCATGTATGGTAGTCCTATCCACCTGAAAAAAATGCCCCCATGAGCTACCTATGGAACTAAAAATGGATACCTTTATCTAGCCTCAGATAGTTAAAATCAGTATCAGAGGGTCATTCTAGGGCTTGAAAGTTTGCTTTTTTGCTAGCTCACCGCTGTTCTAATATTCCCTGACCTTGTTTCTGGACACTAGATCTTAGGTTTTAAGTATTTACAGAAAATTCTACCACATTCACAGAAATATATATCTAAAATTAGAACACTCACTTCTGTTTTCAAGACCTCTAAAATAAATTTTTTTTGTAATTCAGTAAGATCGAGTTTCTTTCTTGTTATTTTCAAATTTTTTGTATGAGAATCACAGTTTATTTGATGTGCTTTATAATCTATTGCAAATAGCTTATTTGAAGTGTAAAATTCTGAATTATCCTTTGGTATCCCGTAATCATCTAATTCATGGCTTAAAATAGCATTGTTTGTTTCAATAAATTCATGAACATCTAGAAGAGTGTATTTTGAAATGAAAGAAGTGAGGTTATTGAATCTTTTCCGCTTTATCTCCTTTTCAGTCAGATATTGTCTTAATTCCATAAATTTATCGACCTGTTTAGGAAAATAATATCTTATATAATCTTCAAAATTCAATAATCCCAGCGTTTCGTGCATATAAAGTTCTAAAGGTAGTCCATGTTCTTTTTTTTGTTTTTCAACACTCCCTAGGATTAATTTATCAAAAGAAAAAGTAAAGGGGCCATGTTCAATAAGAGTATTACTTTTCCAAAAAGCAGTAAATTCAACGTCTCCCATCAATATTTTTAAGCAGTCTCGCCATAATTGATTAGAATACTTAATATTTACTTCTTCTATGTTTGATAATGCTATTACACGAGTAAATAGAAGAAATAGTGTATTTAACCTTTCTAAAAAGTGATTTGCCTTAGTACTAGACCTAAATAAGTAAAAATCTTGATTTAAAATAATTTTTCCTATTATTTCACCTAAATGACCAAGTAAATTGTTATCCTGTAAGATTCGTTCCATTTCTTGGTCATTTTTAGGTTTTAGGTATCCCTTCAAGACACGAGATTTATTTTCACTTACATAATAATCATTAGAGGCTAAATTCGTAGATTTTAAAAGGTCTTGAAATGGAGTAGTCTTCAACCACTCATTGATTTGGTTTTTAGAAACCTCTAATTCTTTAACAACAGGCCAACGGATTCTCACACAATTTTTACTAGTAAGGTTTAATAAAAATGTTTTGAATATCGAACCTTAGTCAGTATGTTTATTTCTCCTCAAATAACACTAAACTAATAAAAAAGTATTGAAAATATGACATATTTTATGATTCAGGTATGATTTCAATGTCGATGAGTTTAATGCTTCAATCTGAGAGTAAAAGAACATTTGCAGGTTGGTTATGGCTAATATTTACATTATTGTCAACAATAGCGCTCTGGATTTTTGTAGATACCCCAATTTTCACTGAAAATTTATTAGGATATATCTCCATTTATTTAACAATAGCATCCTATATCGTAGTAGCTATTATAACAATTAGACCTGAAAAGAAAGCCAATGAGCGAGTTATAGGAAAATCGGATGTTCCTCCATTCTTTAAGGCTTCTGAAGCTCCATCTATTTACAAAGTCGCTGAATCTTCTTTTATAGCTAAAGAACTAGATAATTTTTATGGAAATTACTTGGTGTTAATTGGTTTTATAGTTGCTCTCTTTTTTCCGCTATTCAAACTTTCTAACATAGTTTTTATGGATAATATTCTCGTTATTATCTTGATTGAGGTATTAAAAATCGTTCTTCTAATTATTTTTATTTACTTTCTCCGTGAAGAGATAGTGAACCAAAAAAATGATCTTAGAGATCATATTAAGATTGTATGGAGGTACAATTCAATAATTGCACAACGAGGGTGGGAAAAAGAATATAAATCTCAAATAGAATCTTTAGAAGATTCAATCAAGATTAAAAATTGGGATAAAGCTAAATTTCAAATTAATACTCTTAACGAAATTTATAAAGAGAGTTTAACTATAATTTCAACGAATTTACAAGATTTTATTTATGCTTTTCAATTTATTCTTGGTCATAAGGAATCACAGGCAATTTTTAGCACTTTCAGCTTTAAAGATGATATTAAAGAATATTACACAAACGCAAAGATTCTGGGTCTTGAACATCATAACTCTGGTATAGCAAAAATCTTGGATAAAAGAATAAACAACTTTGAAATTCTTGAATCAAGATTTATAGGTCATAGAAATAAAATAAGACAGCGTATCGAGGAATATAAAGCCTTTATTCAAGCTGACGGTATATTAAAAGCAAAAGAAGACCATTTTAATAAAATATTCAATGCTATGGACTTAAACTTATTTCATATTGACAACATACAAATAGAATCTGAGGATTTCAAAAAATTGCGCGATGCTGTCACTACTTCAACAAGCTTAGAGATTCAAAAGTTGTTTGAGGGTGTACGAAACACAACAGAATTATATCTTAAGCTGACGTCTAAAGAAAGAAAATACTACACTGAACTGATTGAAATTAATCTTGGGAAGGATTTTATGAACCAAATCACAAATGATATGTCTACCATTCGAGGATGGTTTGTCCATTCACTTGATACAAGTAATACGTGAATGAATTAGATGATATTCAAGGAAAACCTTTTAGAGAAATAATTATAGACCCCTAGTCCCTTTTCTGCAAGAATGACGGAAAAAACACAAAAACCTATCAAAAAACCATTCATTTTTTTCTGCCTCGTTTCTGCAGGTTGGTCCGTGGAAAGTACGCTTATTCCACATCCGCTTTTCCTCATTTCTAATTCATCAATTATTAGGACTTTAAACCTCTTTTCCTCTCTTTTTTTCCTTCTTTCTTTTTTTAGTAATATAATGATTCTATCCTCTCAGGGATACTCCACAATCCCCCAATTTAGTTAATGAGTTATTTAGCGCATTCATGGTCATTTAGAGGAACAGTCCTTCTAGTATTTTAGTAGTACTAGTAGATTATATAAGTACAATCCTAGAACGAAAATTTCTGCCAATTTTCTGACAGACCTCTCGAAGTTCAAGGACTGGTCTTTAAATTTTATTAAACCAATTCAGAGTAGTTAGTTTTACCAAAATCGTCATCCATTAACTTGTAAAAAGGATCTATATCATAAATATTCGCTCCTGCATCGCTTCCCAAGTCTCCTTTAGTGAATTGGCGGACTAAAGCTGAAGTGAACTTTTCTAAAATGATTACTATTTCATTTTCAATTAATTTATACTTATTATCAAGGGTTTCGTGATCTTTTACATCTAATTTTATTTTCTTTCTCTTCATTATCTCTGCTTCAAATGATTGCCATTTTCTTTCTGCATCAGATGTTGTTGTTTTTTCTGTAACCACGTTCAGGTTGTAATATCGGTTACCTTTACCAAATTCGGAAAGGATTTCAAGCAAACTATCTAAATCTTTATCTGCTGTTAAAAAACCGTGATCGGTTTTAAGAATGGGAATGCTATTCACTTTAGTCATGGAAATACATTCTGATATGACTGCTTTTCTTAGTTCCATCAAATCATGACCATAATCCCTGAGCTCTTTATCCGTTGGGTATTGTCCAGTGACTGTATGGTGTTTATAACAAAGCATGCACTTCATCAATCTTTCATAACCAGTAGATAATAATAGAAATGGGAGAAAGTAAAAATCATTTGTGAAGCTAATGGTCTGCAGTTCTTTAAACCCCAATCGAATCAATTTCATTGATGCTCTAACTTCTCTATATAAACTCATTTTTTTCCATGCAATTTCCCTTTTAGACATGATTTAGCACTCCATTTGATGAACAGGATTCTAAAATCTCTCTAAATCTATTAATATCTGATCTCGCAACTCACTGGAACTTCTTCACAGAATTAGTGATTCTCTTATACAGAAAATGGATTTAGTATTAAAAATATTTTAACACAAAAATTAACTTATTTTGACTCAGGAGAGGATAATTTCTTAATCTTTTGCTTATATTGGCGCTTCCCCCTCCATTTTCCTATGGTTTTTGAGTATAGCCATCTCAAAGGTTTTACAATAATTGATCTTTTATCTCCATACCCTTCCAATCTGTCTGATAATTTTTCATAACGACTCATATACATTGTTTCTCGCTTACTTTTCTTCCCTGTCAACTCTCCTTTTCCTTTGCTAATCTTCAACAACTCCTTTTTACAAAAAAAAGCCTATTTAACCTAACGCTAATACAGTCAACCTGAAATAGAATAGTAATCCCGTTTTTATACTTTCTATCCTTCTATCTTCGCCCTAATTTTTTGCTTATATTTTTGCTTGCTCTTTCCTTTCGTTTCTTTGTAGGCCTCTGAGTTATTGTCGTAATAGTTCCTCGTCCTCTTCTTTGATTTCTAAAATAAATAGCAATAACAGGAATAACAACTAATAGAATGAAAATTAATAAAGCAAGCAGTTTAATTGATTGGATCATTCCTGATCGTTCAAGTTCAAGCAAAATTATTCCAGTGATCTCCTGTGGAACTCCTATAACCGATAGTAAAAATCCAAAGGCACCACAAAACAAGATAATAGTTGCTAATAGTAAATTCTCATATTTCTTAGGTATAAATCTTCCTCTACTTCTAATTGTCCTATCAGATGCCTTTTTCACCCCCATTTGCGATAATGAACTCCAAACAGTTGCACCTATAATAACTGAAAAAGACCAGACAACAATATGCCCTATAAATTCTGCAATAGTTTGTATAGGGAAAAATGCTACCAATCCGCTAATAATTAGAGAACTTGAATATAATAACCCAATTATAATTTTAATAATTCTATTCTCAGAGTTATTAGTTCTTTTTGACATTATTTCCACTAAAATTTGAAGAACTAGGTTGTATAAAAATGTTATGAATGCAGAATCTTGAGTGTTGAATAATTAAATAATCCAACTACCTTTTTCTTCCATATTCAAGTCTTTTCCTTTGGTAATTTGTTCAACGCAATCAATTTAAGAGTTTGAGTTTTCTTTGGCACATCACCCAAGTTTTTATTACTCAATAGCAATATCAGACCTTCCTGAACCAAAGGAATACGAAAATAGTAATCACATTGACGTTTTAGCAGAATTTGACTATAAACCTTCAGACGAAAAAACTCGGTTTCAAGAGTTAATCTTTGATTCAGGTAAAATAACAAACCATATTGCACGATACCCTAGAAATAAAGAAGAACTAGAGACAATCAAACGCATCCCTGAAGGATTGACATATCGGAGTGACAGAAAGGGAGCAAAGCATATTTCGGTTTGGGATCTTTTCAAAGATCAACTTTCAACAGTTGAAAGGGAGTTACTTCGAGAAATAAATGTTCTAAGGGTTCGAAAAGATGTCAAAACAAAAAAAGGAAGTCATTCAGAAGGTTATGTCCCTCTAAGGTTTTTATCACATTTTCCCGAAGCTGTTATTCATGGTCTTGTTAAGAAAAAGCTTTTAAAAACACCAACACTCTGTCAATTAAGTGATGAGGGTAGGGAAATTGTTCAAACAACATCTTTTTCAAACTTATCTGCCGTGAAAGGAAAAAATGGTTTAATCAGCAAAAAAGATTTCATTATTCTGGAAAAATTAGACAATTTACTGAAAGAAAATGATAACCAGAATGGAGTTCCTGATTATCTCCTAGGCATACAGCCTAATACTTTAAAACGTCTTGTTAAAGAGAATTGGATAATTACATTACTTGGAGAAGATCAATTCGACTATACTTCCAAAGCGGGTCACAGAGGGAGGTTTTCGAGATTAAAGATGGACTCTCAATCTAGGACATTGATGACAGGATTCACCAGTCCCCGTGAGATATTGCACCCTACGAAAAATCGTGGTCTTTCATTAAGAGAGGGAGCTAGGTTATTGAGCTTTCCAGATTCGTTTACATTCTATGGATCTTTTACACAGATGTCATTACAGATTGGAAACGCAGTAGCACCCTTAGTTGCGAAAGGAATTGCTCAAGAGGTTTTAAAATCTTTATAGATTGATTTTAAATTTTTAATTCCATTCTTTTATATCTAATTTTGTTGAAACAATGTTCATATGAACTATCAAAATGAAAAAAACGAGCTCTGGTTAAATGGCTTGATGAGAACTCCAAGATGATCAGTTAACTGAGTTTCCAGTAATGGTCCTTTCATAATAACCCCACAAGTATAAATATGTTATTCTGCCTTTCTTGTGATTAATTGCTTTTCTAAATCAATGGTTAAGACTTTTACCTTTAGATTGTCTCAAAACAAACCATACGTGAACATTTTTCACATTGAAATCCCGAATCGAGATCTAAAAAGTATATCAAATTCTAATTGAACATCGCGTACCTACAGTACTCTCGCTGATTTCAAAACTATAGTATCTGCTTAAGAGAAATATCATAAAAAGTGATCTGACTCAATGGATATCATAGGTGAAAAAGAGGAAGAATAAATATGAGTCCGAACTTGAATAAACAACTCTGTCTATTTATTTATTTATACTTGTATAAATCGATCTAGTATTCTCTATTTATTCCAATTATTAATCCGAATTTATTTTTTTATAGTACCAAAAAGCATATTATAGTCCGAAGATAATAATCATTCAGTGAAATATTTTGGGTCGAAAATCAAAATTAGAAATCTTAGTGAAATTCATTAATGATAAAAATCCTTCAAACATTGAAGATAAGGAACTTCGTGTAACAAAGGAAGAAATATTCTCTGACGAAAAAATAGACATTGCTAAAAGCACTCTTTACAAGTTAGTAACTGAAAACGATTTTTTGCTAGTCGATGGAGAAGATTTAGTACTAAAACGGGATGCGTTAAAACTATTAAAATTTCAAGAGACATTTGAGAAAATTTATTCTGAATATGATCCAAAGATTGGTAAAAAGGAAATGAAACAAAAAGATATTTTCCCACCAACAGAAAAACAGGAAGAACTAAAAGAACTCTTAAAAGAATTAGTAGATTACAGTCTTATTCGTCTAAAAGAGGGTTTAATCGAATTTACATGCACAGGTGTCAGATTTCATCTGGAGGATAAAGAGGATCATGGCGATATTTGTGATTCTTGTTTGAAACCTCTTTCACCAAACAGAACAGTTATCACATCAACACTTGATTTTGGTGGTCATTATTATTACGAGTTAATTAATGAAGGAGTTTATCATAGTGAATGTTTTGCTGGAATGAATGAAAAGGAACCTTCACAATGTTCCTTTTGTGGCTTACCACTAAGCTTAGCCATTTATAAAAAGTATTTACATTTACAGACATTTACACGCTCTGGGCCTTCTTTTCCTGAAGCAATAGCGAGAATGAAGGAAACGGATAGAGATAAATTGATTTCTCTTGTAATATCATCGATTCAAAGAACCCATTTAGAACAATTTAATAAACATGTTGCACAGAATGGAATATTCGAAACCATTAGAGAATATCTTGAACATTTTTTTCAAATAGAGAGGAGAGTACCTTCCGGTATAAAGAATACTCCTTTTTATAAGGAGTCCCCCTTTAAAACGGAATCTCCATTATTTAAACCTGATGAATTACCTGAAATGATTGAATTATGTATGAAGTATGATTTTGCAGAGGATCAGATGAGAGTAGAATATTTTCAGAAAGAAAAAGAACAAACAGCACTCAATCGTTTTATTGAATTTACAGGTGTATATCCAGAGGCAACAGGGGGACAGCATGTTGAAATAATTACTACATCCTACACTGATGGCAATCATCTTTATCACCCCCTTTGTTTCGACCGACATAAAACAATACAACAAGAAGAGATCAACAAAGAAGGAGGGAATCATTCTTGAGTGATTCTAACCCAAAAATTATTATCGATGGGAATAATGTTCTCAATCACGGTCTTTACAATGTTCGCTTAACACAGCAAAAAGCGATTTTGACTAATCTGATTATTATTATTGATTATTGGAAAAAACGTGGGTATGAGGTTATTTCTTTAGTTTCAGCCAAAATGAAATATCATATTGATAATTCGTTAAAATTTGGAAAGTTAGTTCAACAAGGGGTAATTATTGAAGTACCTGCTGGAACTAACGATGATTTATTTATTCTAGAGACAGCACATATACTCCAAGCACTAATTTTATCTAATGATCTTTTTAGGCAATACAGTGAAACTTATCCTGAGGTTTGTGATAAAAGAGTTCCCTTTCTAATCATTAAGAACAGAGTAATCATACCAGAATCTCATGTTTTACCTATGAATACAAATTATTCTGTTAATGAATTTTCAGAGGAGGTAACAGTATGAGGACAAATTATATTGAAGAGTGTCCAATATGCCGTAAAAACATTAGAAAAGAGCAAGCTGTTTCTAGTTGCCCTTGGTGTTTCTCAAAATTCCATCAACCACACTTTCTTGAAGCTATTAAAATCATAGGTAAATGTCCAACTTGTAGGAGGGATGTGTCTAATCACCAAATTACCCAATCATCATCAATCCTTTCTAGGTTAAGGATCCAGCATAATGTACAACTGACCTTAAAAGAAGCGATACAACTTAAAATGGCTGATTGGGAGGTAAATGAACTCAAAACAATATCTTTGGTTGGGAAAATTCTTAGAATTCTACCCGATGATATTTCTCCTCAAAATTACGAATTTAGAAAGTTAGGTGTTCAAGACGAAACAACAAATGTTGTTTTTCAAGTATGGGGAAGAAAAAGAATGAGACTATTAGATGATTATTCTTCAGGGGATATCGTTGTAGTCCAAGATCCGAAGAGACCTTATGTTTACCACGAACGAAGAGGAGTAGATTTCTGGGTTCACGAAAATTATTCTGAATTATTTGTTGAAAGTGCTTGAAGTTTAATATAACTTTGTTAGGAGTCCCCACTCTTCTTCTATATCTCCATTCTTATAGGTTTTAACTGCTCTACTAATGAATGGATTCTCAATAATGTTTGCAGGTTCACTGAATTGAGAAATTATGGTAATACTAGCCACAACCAATAAATAAACGCTGTAAGAACCAACCACGTGACAAATATTTTATATTCTTTTTTACCAATTTTACTCTGTTTTATTCGATTCCTTTTTTCTGTTTAGTAGTTCTTTCTCAAGACCAAGATATTTTACAATCTCCTGTTTGACTTTTCCGTCCTCACGGTAATTTCTAACCAAATATTTGTACGGACGCGTTCCTTTGCCAGAAGGAATCCATTTAATGCGGATAAATGGCATGAGGAGTCACTTTTGTAGTGCTAATCTTTTTATGTTTTAATTATTATAAGTTTTAATTATTCTACGAATCAATTACAGTTATATCCAGCTCATTGTAATAAGTTTTTGAATCGATTGTTATCTCTGCCCGGATAGTCAGAGATTCGGTCGGAGAATTAAGAATAAAATCTCTGGTTAGAGTGAATCTAGTAGTATAGGAGAGATTTGTGGCATTTTCTTGGAATAAGACTTCATCAGGGGAGCTAACAATGAGATTATACCCTGTTGCCTCTTCTCCAATAATAGAGGGATCAAAAACAATTGTTACCTCTATCTCATCTCCAATTATGTATTTTGCTCCTTCAATAGGAGCAGTGATTACTATCACATCAGTATTGAGGATTGTCAATGTTTGAGGAATGATTATCAGATAATAAGTGATTGCAAGAATCCCAGCGAAAGCAGTAATCCCTAATCCCAACCACTGAGCTCGTCTAAAAGTATTAACCATTTTCTAATCTCCGTTCTTTCTTTGTCATATATAATCCTATTCCTAATAAAGAGAAGGCCATGAGAATATGTCGCAAGCTGGCTATCCGTTGCTTGAATTCAGTAACTAATAGCATAGTAAAAGTTATAGTTATAGCAAATAGCTCCTGAGGAATAGAGTTTTGTTCAAATATTGGTGCTAGGAAGAAACCAAAGGCAATACCTATTATTACTAGGAGTAGCCAAAATCGGGTAGGAATGTAACTCAAATCTTGTCACCATTATTTTGTCTAACAACCTTTCTACAGGTAAGAGAACAGTATCCCCAAGCAGTTCGTTTTCGCATACCACATACAGGGTGCACATCAACTCTGATGTTTTCTAATACGCCTGTTTTAGTCTGAATTGTTGGTAAGCTCATTTTTGTCATAATACTGCTACCTCTGCTTATCTGATACGTTTATTGATTGAAAGAACTCTTGTTTGACTATCTTTTGTGTTGCTTGAAAGCCCTTTTTTAACCAATCAGATAAACTATACCTTTTCCCTTTCCAAAAGACCTCAGATTGGTATAAAAATTGCTGTATTGCTGGTTGGTCTCGTGGTTGATAATTTGCAATTATTTCATTAAACATCTCATCTGAAGAGATATTCTGGATGCACTTTTCTATCTCTTCTTGGAGGTGTGTAAGCTTATCTCTTAGTAGCTTTTCCTCCTTCGGAACATCGAAACGAATTAGGTCTTCTTCTCCTAATGGATACCTCCAAAAGTCTCTTGGTTTATTTTCTGCCATCTTTATACCTCTTGAGTGTTTCTTTAAACAAAATCTGCTGATCGAGTGTTAATTTCCGATTAAATCCATACACCAAGAATTTCGTGTCATTTTTCTCTACAGCTAAGTCGAAGATTTCTTTTAAAATTATTAAACTTGCCTCAAGTTGATGTACTCTATTTATTGCATCTTCAATAGCATTAGTTAGGCTGAAGAATCCACGATCATCTCGATAATTAATAAGTTGGATTTTCGTAGGTCTGGCAATACCAAGAAGAACCTGATTTTCCCTATTTAGAATTGTTCGGTCATAGCGCTTCTTAGGTCGTTTTTTGGATCTAGCAATTTTCAAAGCATCTATTCGACCAATCACTAAATCTGATGGTTTTTCTGATACTGGCATTTTTTGTCAGGAAAATGACTCAAGATGCTCTTATATAAAGTTTAGGTTTGTTGCTCACATTTTTGGACTGTTTTACTCAAATAACCCCCAAATATTAGATTTATAATTAACCAGTAAGATTTTCAAGTCCTGACCAATCAACTGAGAGGAAAAAACTTAAATTTCCCCCCAACAACATTTAGTTTCTGTGTTCTAGTTGTAATAACTAATTTATGTCAAAATTATTGAATATTCTCCCCCAGAAACGATTTTCTCTTCATTATATCTTCATTGTAATAACCTTTTCAAAAGATTCTCCCTATTAATTTTTCTTCGATATGCTATTAGATTAATTATTTACGGAGCGCTTTGCTCCAGACAAAACAAACGACTATTATATTAAATAGTACAAAGTGAGCCTAGACATTGTAAACCTTTTTGGAAAATCTGAGAAATTTTTTGGTATACTACGGATATCTCATAAGGGTTATAGAGGTTCTTAGCTAGATGACAGAGCCCAGATAGGCTTTCTTGTGGAAATCACAAGAATTTTAATTTCATGTGCTTGTATTTAACAGGGATTTGCTCTTTGGGGAGTTTAAATGCCAATAAATCATCAGGATAAACTAAAGTTAAAAAATCGCATGATTCATCCGGTATTTTGAATCCATCCACCCAATAACAGTTTTCCGTAAAGAGAGGATGAAACTTCTGGTCATCAGGAGTATAACTATTCACTACTTTACATAAACGCTTGATAAACGTTTGAAACCCCTGTTTCCAGATCACATATTTCTCATTGGCCATGGTCTCTGCTAGTACCTCAAGATCTTTGTCTGAGAGGGCGCGAATATTGCTTTTATTCTGTTCAAGTCCTCCAGTAGAGGTTACAATCCGTTTTCCTGTGGTTATATCCAGATATTCACATATTAATCCTTTTTTATTGACTTTAGTGACCAAATAAATACTAGCCACTATTTCACCAAGTTTAGCTATCATTAATACCTCACTAGATCCTAGTACGATTCTCTCTTTTAAAGATTTGCGATTTATTTCACTGATATGAGATATAATCCCCACTAAATACAATTGTTGAATTTCGTATTCACAAGAGGATACCTAATCGTTGTTGGCACTGGGAGCATCGACAAGAAGGCGAAAAATAAGCCATCCTGCGAGCATTCATAATCCCATAAGGAATTGTATTCAACCTCTCTAAAAATCAAAAATTAATCCTATTCTCCCCATTTATATGAAAAAACGTAGGAGAGTGGTTTGTAAATTTTGTGATTTTTTTTGTAAAGAATTATTCTTTAGAAGTTTGTAAACAACTTTTCTTTATATAAAGAAGTTTTCCTTACAATTCAAAGACTGCACCCAGTTTTGTAATAAATTAAAAAGAACTATTCAATAAAAAGGGGAAGTTTTTACTTTCTCTTGCTTCAATATCTGTGGTATGGTGATAGCTTAGGAAATTGTATGTAACCCTTACTCTGTTACGTAACATTACTTTGATACTAGTCTGTCCTGATTTATAAATGTAAAAAAGTGAAGACAATTCACCATGCAAATCAATACAAAACCCTTTCCCCTCGAAGAAGGACTAGGAGCTATTGTAGGCGTCTTGGTTGCTATTCACAAAGAAATGACTACTTTGAACATGAATATATCAGCACTAAACACAAAACTGGATACCATCAAAAGAGCGTTACGATAACAACTCCTTCTACTCCTTTATTATCCTACAATACAACAAGAGGTAATACAACTTCTTAGCTTTATTCTTAACACAAAGGTTGTATTGCTCAACATAAGGAACCTAACTATTTAAAACGAATACCTGTAAGATCAGGCTCTCAGATATAATAAACTGAAAAAGTGTATCTGAGAAGGATTGGGTGAGCTGTTCCTCAATAACAAGCCGACCTAAAGACCGTAGATGAGCCATTTCTCCTCTCCGATAAACGTTGTCCTTCACTTCTACCACTCCATACCACGTATTACGATTGCCATATATCGTTATAGCTGAAATGTCCAGTTCTTGACTTTCCCTGTTATTATGCGCTTCTTGAATTAACTCGGTTAAATCCTCCAACCTTTGGATCCAGAACTCATCATATCCGCTTCTTTGTAGATTGGTTGGTTCCCTCCATGACCAATAATCTATCCTTCCCTGATTTCTCGACTGTCTTGATCTAGTTGGTATTTGAGTCTGCAAATATTCTTTCACCCTGTGGGGTTCAATGACTTCTATTGACCTATCATCTCGAACCAGAATTAGACTTATTTTTAATAGTTCAAACGCTAGCGATCTGGAATACTGACTAAGAATTGATCTATAAGAAGCGGTTTCTCCTCTTTCTGTTCTTGAAAAAGGTATGGCAATTGCATAGTGAATTTGGGGTTGAATTGAAGTAATACTCCGAAGGAGTTGACCAACCACTGTATTAAAATTCACATAATATTGAGCAGGGTCGTTATAATCACCTTTGACTTCAACAATCCATTTTTCCTCCTCTTTTCTAGCTACAATATCGACTCTGTTTCCTGCGGGGCCTCTAATTTCTTCAGAAACATCATATTCCCGGTTTTCAAACCATTCCACTAGAATTTCTTGAACCTCATTCTCTTGCATTTGGGATCAAATTAAGAGTTTATGACCTTTATAATAAACCCTTTCTCTAATAGAATAATGATGAGATCTGTCCAACAAGCATTATTGTAGAAACAGATAAAAATACTAAGAAATTCCAAGATACCAGATAATGAATTGAATGTGAGTATTAGAAATCAAACAGATCGAATTTGCTAACGACTTTCCTACCAAATTTTTAAACAACACTAGTCATTCTTTTGAGATATTGATATTCTTATATCTCTCTGAACTCGGTAAAGTCAAAATATTCTGCTAATTTTGCTATTCTAGTTAGGCAGCATATTATTTGGTTTTTTTCATGTTATTACCTTAATAATCATAAACGAACCTTTAGAAATGATAATCTTTTATCATAAAATTAGATTACATGAGATTGAGAAATATCGTAGCTATTTTCGCTTGGGGATTTTGTTCTGATTTTTGATATGTGTTGGGTTCAAGATTTTTTGGGAGTATAATTCATTTAATTATGGTTAAAATTGGAAAGGATAAATAACTTTATAACATACGTTCTAGGATTTAAGGTATTGGTATTATATATTGTAATAAACCCTTTTAGAGATTTCATTTAAGAAAAATCATTGCAATTGAAGGAATGATAATGAAAAATAACACAAATTTATTTATTCTCGTAATTATTCTAATATTACCGATTATAACTAGTATGACTGGATTTTCACAAGTGAGGAATACAGTATCCAACACAGAAGATATTCTTACTGAAGTTGAATTCATTGGAAAACCTATTCGAAAATTCATTGATTTTGATTCTGATGGTTTGCTTGATATTATATGGTTTGATCAAAAAATCAACGTTACAATTGCTGGACCAAGTTATATCGAGAATCAAGGTCCAATTGTGGATTATTGGAACGACTCAGGAGGACAACTGGAGCAGGCACCAACTGGTGTTGGTATGGATACTAGTTATTATGAGTTGAGTGAAGGTATTTCCAACATATCTTATTGGGTTACGTTTGGTCTTGCTGGTAACTTTATAATAAACAATGATCATGTTAATCTCACTTGGATTCCACGTCTTACTCCTATTTATCATAATTTGACTAAAGGAATTGAGATTGAAGGTGATCCAGGAAATGTTATTATCAATCAAACGACACTAATCTCAAATTATAGAGGCCATGGAATCACTTCCTCCCTTCAAGTTAGTTTAAGTCGTAATATTGATCACGATCGTAATGTTGGAGATTCTTTTACTTGGGATATTCAAACCAAAATGAGTAGTTTCACTTCTGGATTAGGGATGTCGGTTTTTGACAAAAATACATCTGTTGACGTGAAAATTTCAAATTTAACGGGGTATTTCCAAACTCAAGCAAAATTTAATGGTGGGGATTGGTCTAACTCAACGATCTCGGGGTTACCATACTCTGCCCTTTTCATCCCAAAAAATGCCAACGCGAGTACTGTGTTTGCATATATGAAGGATCTAATGTCTACTTATCATGGTCAATCTATATTGTATAGTGGAACGTTCAAAGAGAAGACATTTATTGATAGCTCATTTGTTGGATATAATGCGACAGTCCAATATGACTCACTCATGGGGTTCAATGTTACTGTTGAAGCTTCATTAGTATACCACCTTCCTTCTGGCCTCCTTCGATTCTTTGGAATTGATCAATTTGCGAATAACACTTTATATAATTCAGATTATATTTCTTTGCGTTCGTCAGCCGTTGGATGGCCTGAATGGACAAAAGGTGACAGTTCAACCACTTTACCTTCTACTACTACATCAACTTCCACCGCTTCCCCCAGTGATACCTCTAGTACGGGTACATCTGAACAAACAACTTCAACTGCTCCAAATATACCAATTCTTGCCATTCTAATTACATTACTTTTACTACCAATAATAAGAAGGAAGAAGAACAATTAAACATCGAAAAAATATGCTAGACAAGCGTCTGATGAGAAGAAGAAATTAATTTGCACACGAAACAGTTACGCAAGAAACCTTTATTCTTCTTCTCTATAGCTGTTAGATTGGTGCTAGTATAGGTACTAGTATATATCATATGTATTATAGGTGTCAAAGAACGCTGTATGGAGGTAGAATTACATTTTAAATAATCATCTTTTTTTCCCGGCTTCTAATATAAGTATCACTAACAATATTATTGACCATACGCGACATTGGGCCATTGATCTCATAAATACTCAAAAATCCAGTATAACAAAGAATAATATTACAAATGCTGAAGAGGCGGGTATTAATCTAGGAAATAATATATACAAAATCGAAGTGACATGGAATAATTTCATTAACAATAATTTATGGGCCAAAAAAAATAATATAATAGCTATTCTTCATCAAGCAAATGATTATGGCTCTAATAATACCTTCGATTCTAATTATTGGAGTGATTGGAACAGTTCCGCCCCATATTGGATCAGTCGGGGGGGATTGCCACCTAACTATAACTATGATATTCATCCTCTATTAACGCCTGTACCTGTAAGTTTAACCTTGCCTATTGGAGTGTGTTGTCCTAATTTAACAGGTGAAAGCTTAGCGGTCTTAGATATATTCGATTTTCAGAAAAAACTAGAAAATTATCCTGCTTCTTATCTTACTCTCAAAGAGCAAGAAGCATTTGATTTGATATTGGAATACTTAAAAGGGTTCTTTGGAGAAAAAATTTCTAAATCAAGTAGAAAAACTCAAATAAACATCGTTAAAGATGTCGTTTCTTCAGTAGTCAAAAATCTAAAAAAAGAACAATATTCAAACTTTTAACTTATCTTACCAAGCTTTTTAATATCCCAAATAACTGATGTGTATGATTCCACATATAATGGTGGTCCTATCTGGGATTCGAGTAACTATAAGAATTTTCTATTTCCCATTAGTCTATTGTAGGTTCTTCCTATGAAAAACTCGCTTGTAAAACGATATAAGAACAACCCGATTTTAACCAAGGATGATATACCCTATCCTGTAGAAACAGTTCATAATGCTGGGGTTGTGAAACACCAAAATAAATATATTATGCTTTTTCGGTCACATCGACGAAATGGACGATCAATCATTGGAATTGCAGAAAGTACGGATGGTTATTCTTTCGTTCCAAGGGATAAGCCTTTCATGGTGCCTTCCACCAATTCTATTTTTGCAGAATATGAAGCATTTGGTGTTGAAGATCCACGTATTACTTTCCTTGAGGGAAAGTACTACATCACTTATAGTTCATATTCTAAACATGGAGTTCGAATTGGCCTCGCTTCTACCGACGGTGATTTCCAAAAAGTTGAACGAATTGCTTTAATCACACAAGCGGATTATCGAAATACTGTCATTTTTCCCGAAAAAATCAACGGAAGATATGTTAAATTGGATCGGCCCCATTCTGATATAAGTCCATGGGCAATCTGGATTAGCTATTCTAATGATCTCCGTTATTGGGGAGATTCCAGAATCGTGATGAAACCAGTTACTTATCACTGGGATGAAAAGAAAATTGGCCCTGGCGCTCCACCCATTAAAACTCCTCGTGGTTGGCTCTCAATCTATCATGGTGTATTCCCAACCATGGATGGAAGTGTTTATCGGTTGGGTGTTGCTCTACACGACCTAAAAGACCCTTCAAACATTCTTGGAGTCAGTGATCAATGGATTCTTCAACCCGAAGATCCATGGGAAGTTACTGGATACGTGCACAATGTCGTATTTACTTGTGGTGCGGTTCCTGAAGAAGATGGAACAGTAAAAATTTACTGGGGAGGTGCTGACACAGTTATGTGTGTAGGTACGGCAATAACTGAGGATCTAGTGGATTTATGTCTTAACGACTCTAGAGACCCCATGTAGTATAAAGATAAAGAAATGAATTTTTCAATAGTTGTTGAACAGCAAATGAACATAAATGATATAAAAATTGTAGCAGTTATAGGGGCAGGCACAATGGGTCATGGTATCGCAGAGTTAGCCCTTTTATCTAGTTACCGAGTTAATCTTTATGATATAGAAGAAGAAATTATCAATAAAGGAAGAAATCTGATTGAATGGTCCCTTAAGAAATTTGTTGAAAAAGACAAAATCTCAGAAGGTGAATATAAGAAATTCATGAGTAATCTGTTAATAACATCGGATCTCAAAAATGCTGTCGAGAAAGCAGACTTAATTATTGAAGCTGCACCGGAAATATTGGATTTAAAAAAGGAAATATTTAGTAAATTGGATAAATTGACTTCAAAGCATACTATTTTAGCCTCAAACACATCTAATATGAGCATTACTGAAATTGCTGAAGCAACTAATCGTCCTGAAAAAGTTGTTGGCATGCATTTTTCGACTCCAGCCGTAATGTCGAAAGGAATAGAAATAGTTAAGGGTAACAAAACTTCTGACGAGACACTGAACATTGTGGTTGATTTCACAGAAAAAACAAATAGAATACCATTTATCTCCAAAGATAGTCCAGGTTTCATCTGTAATCGAATTGCAGCACCTTCATTCTTATTAGTTCAGCTAATGCTTGAAAATAATGAGTACTCTCCAGAGAAATTAGATGCTGCAGCAATGAACATGGGAATGAAAATGGGTCCATATGAGTTACAAGATTTTCTTGGTTTAGACGTTATATATCATAGTTCAAACTACTTTGCAGAACGTCTTTCGAAGGATTATACTCCTGGGCCTATATTAACGAATCTAGTCAAGCAGAATAAACTCGGAAAAAAAACAGGAGAAGGGATTTATAAGTGGCCTGAGTTTGGTAGACCAAAAATCGACCTATCTGACCCTGCAGACTTCGATTTAATGGATTTAATGCGAGTTCAGATTAATGAAGCCGTGAAAGTTTTTGAAGAGGGTATCGCTACTCTAGATGCTATAGATTTAGGTATGAAGTTGAATTACAATAATCCGTTGGGGCCCTTTGAACTAGCAAGAAGTATTGATCTTGAAGAACTAACTAGATTTCTCGATGGTCTCGCAGAGAAATTTGGAAAAAAAATATTTCTTGCTCATAACTGGATTCGTGATGGCTCTCTATTAAATCGTATCAAAGAATGATTAGATTATAGATAAATCATTTGTTATAAAACAGATGTAAATGCCTTCTGAATGAAAAAAAATATAATTAATCAATAATAAATCCGAAATGATTAGAATTATGTTAACAAGGCTAAAGAATAAGGCCAGAAACCTTAAGAAAGAAACTTATACTCTTTATCTTGTATATAAAGACTCACGAGTTTCTTGGTGGAAACGATTATTTCTGGGCATCGTTATAGGATATGCTTTTAGTCCAATTGATCTTATACCAGATTTCATTCCAATTATAGGTTATTTAGACGATTTGATCTTAGTTCCTATTGGTATTTCGATTTCATTAAAACTAATTCCAAAAGAAATTATTGAAGATTGTCGAAAAAAAGCTTTGGAAGAAAAAAAGGAAG
>SDBT01002154.1_pt1 | contig 35091 bp, 31 predicted proteins | sample 2277101 | NCBI WGS metagenome assembly SDBT01 (sample SAMN10404973, study PRJNA504765) | marine sediment metagenome | isolation source: marine sediment core GS10_PC15, 103 cmbsf | place: Arctic Ocean: Southern Knipovich Ridge | collected 2010 | reverse complement strand
GGCCAATATGATGCCAGCGCCGACCTCCGGGCCTTCGCCAGCCGCCCGGACCGGGATGCGGACGCCACCCCGAACCGGGTGTTTTACCTGGCCGTCCCTCCATCGGTGTTCCTGATGGCTGCCCGCAGCCTCCGCGAGAGTGGGCTGCTGAACGCGCCGTCGGGCCGCTGGGTCCGGGTGGTGCTCGAAAAACCATTCGGCCGGGACAGCGCTTCCTGCCGAAGCCTGGCCGCGGAACTGGCCGGCATCTTCACCGAGGAGCAGATCTATCGAATCGATCATTACCTCGGCAAAGAGGCTATTCAAAACCTGATGGTGTTGCGCTTTGCCAACCTGGTGCTGGAGCCGGTGTGGAACCGGAACTATGTTGACCACGTCAGCATCTCGTTTGCCGAAGACATCGGGTGCGAGGGCCGGGCCGGATACTTCGATAATTACGGCATCATCAGGGACGTGATACAGAATCATCTGCTGCAAATCATGGCGCTGGTGGCCATGGAGCCGCCCGTCAGTCTCGAAACGGCGGACATCGCCGCGGAGAAAGTCAAGGTCCTGCGCGCCGTGCCGCCACCGAAGTTGGCGGACATTGTCCTGGGCCAGTACACCGCTAATGCCGAGGGCAGGCCGGGTTATCTGGACGACCCTGAGGTACCCAAAGGGTCCTTGACTGAAACCTACGCGCGCCTGACCCTGTACATCAATAATTCGCGCTGGCGCGGCGTACCGTTCTTCCTCAGCGCCGGCAAGGCTTTAGACAGCCGGAAGACAGAAATTCACGTCCAGTTCAAATCGCCCCCTAACTCCCTCTATCAGGACCTTTGCCCGGAGTGTCACAATGATATCCATATTAGGGTGCAACCGAACGCGGCTCTCGAACTGCATCTGGCCAACAAGGCGCCCGGGCTGGAAACGAAGCTGGAAACCATCAAACTGGATATGCTCTATCAACATACTTTCAATCGTGTCCTGCCGGAGGCCTATGAAAGGCTGCTGTTCGATATTATCCGCGGCGAACGTACCCTCTTCATCCAGCAAGATGAGTTAGAGGCCAGTTGGGACATTCTCACGCCGCTGTTGCATGAGAAGGAAAGGCAGCGCATTGTGCCCGTGTCCTACGCCTTCGGCAGCCGCGGCCCGGAAATTGAAAGGTGAAAACATGGCTGAAAGCAAAGATATAGACCTGAAGGAAGAACAGGAGCGGACCCTCGCAACGCCGCGGCTGAAGTCGAGTATCATTTTATGGTTCCTGTTCTTCGGGTTTGACCTGGTCTACGGCTGGAAGCGCACCTTGCCCAAGTTCAAGGTGTTGGAACTGCTGGCCCGCTATCCTTACTGGGCCTGGGAAGACTGGGCGTATAAGCGGCTGTCCCGGCTGTACGCCCGCGCCGGCAAGGTGAAAGATGGTAGGACAAAAGAATATCTGGCCCTGATCGAGTTCGGGCGCGAAGCTCAGGATAATGAGCAATGGCACTTGTTGCTGCTCGAGGACGCCATCCGCCAGAAAGGTATCAAGCTTGGCTGGATCAGGCATTGGCTGTTGCCGCGGCTAATGGCGTGGCAGTATTATCATTTTTCCCGGTTGCTGTTCCGTCTGCGGCCGGTCTGGTCATTTGCCATGAATGCCGCGTTTGAATCGCACGCCGAACACCAGTATATGCTGATGGCCAAAGAACACCCGGAGTGGGATGAGGAAAGCTTCGAGTCCGTTCACTACGAGCACTATCCCCGGCAAAAGACCTTCGGCGACCTTATCCGGCGCATTGGCTTGGATGAACGCGAGCACATGAACCGGTCCCTGGCGGAGGTCAAGCGTCTGCGGACAAAGTAAATTCGGCGGCATACGCCAAATAGCCTCTGGAATACTGCGGGGAAGCGCCAAGCAGTCTGATGCCGCCAACGACTGGGCAAAAAGAACGGAAAATTTCTGATTTAGGTGTTGACAAGGGGGTATTCTGGTATATTGGTACTTGTATACATAAAAGGGAAATTCGATGAACACGGTTCTCAAGATTTCCGATTCCGCCGTGCTCGCGCTGCATACCATGGCGCTGATGGCCAGCCAGCCTGAACAACGCTTTGCCAGCCAGGACATTGCCACCACGTTCGGCTGCTCGCGCAACACCTTGGCGAAAGTCCTGCAACGCCTGGCCAAGGCCGGGCTGATCGAGTCGGTGCGCGGTCCGGCGGGCGGCTTCGTGCTGCAACACGCACCCGCAGAAATCACCATGCTCGAGGTCTATGAGGCAATTGACGGACCGCTTATGGGCGCCGGATGCTTCCTCAAAAGCCGGAACTGCCCGGCCGCGGGCTGTTTGCTTGGCGGCATGGTCCGGGACGTGCACGAACTGGTACATGACGTTTTCCGGCGAACTAACCTGTTAACCCTGGCGAAAAGCATGGAACTGGGAGACTGACTGTTATGGCCATCCGAAAAATCATCCGCATTGACGAAGACAAGTGCAACGGCTGCGGCGATTGCATCATCAGTTGCCCCGAAGGCGCGCTGCAGATCGTCAACGGCAAAGCACGATTGGTGAAGGAAAACTACTGCGACGGGTTGGGCGCGTGTATCGGCGAGTGCCCGACAGGGGCCTTGACTATCGAAGAACGTGAAGCCGACGAGTTTGATGAGGAGGCGGTCAAGGAACACGTGGCGGAATCGGCGGCGGCCCAGTCTGCGGCCTGCCCCGGTTCATGTGTGCGCGAGCTGCCCGCGGCCACCGCCCGTCAGCCTGTGGCAGGCGAAGAAATGCCGTCACAGCTTAGCCACTGGCCGGTCCAGTTGACGCTTATCCCGCCGACAGCCCCGTTCCTGCGGGATGCGGACGTGCTGCTGACCGCCGATTGCGTGCCCTTCGCAATGCCCGATTTCCATGCGCGTTTCCTGGCCGGCGGCCACCCCGTTCTGGTGGCGTGTCCGAAACTGGACGATGCCAAGGCATACGTTGACAAGCTCGCACTCATGCTGCAGTCGGCCGCGGTCCGCAGTTTGACCATTATTCACCTGGAAGTGCCGTGCTGCAATGGGCTGTGCCGCATCGTTGAACTGGCCATGAAGACCGCTGGCCAAACCATCCCGGTGAAGGAAGTAACTATTGGCATCAACGGAAAAGTTATTGCCGAACAGGAGTGGCAATAGCCAACAACCATCAAACTAAGGAGTAAAACATGTATTGCGACCAATGCGAACAAACAGCCGGCGGCAAATGTTGCACGAACATCGGTGTGTGCGGCAAGAACGAAGACATCGAGAGTCTTCAGAAGAACCTGATCTACACCCTGAAGGGCCTTTCGGCCTATGTTTATCACGCGCGCGAGCTTGGCGTGAACGATCCTGAAATTGACGCTTTCATTCCCGAGGCGCTCTATGCCACGCTCACCAACTCGAACTTCGACCTGGACTACTTCGTCGGCATCAACCTGCGTGCCGGCGGCATGACCGTCAAGGCGATGAAGATGCTGAAGCAGGCCCACTTCGACCACTACGGCACCCCGGAACCCACGCAGGTGCAGACCGGGACGGTCGCCGGCCCGGGCATTCTGGTGACCGGCCACAGCCTCAAGGCACTGGAAGAACTGCTCAAGCAGACCGAAGGGACCGGGGTCAACGTCTACACGCACTCGGAGATGCTGCCGGCCCACGGCTATCCGGAACTGAAGAAGTACCAGCATCTGGCCGGCAACCTCGGCAAGGCGTGGTTTGACCAGAAGAAGCTGTTTGCCGAGCATAGTCTGGTAATCATTGCTTTCGGCAACTGTATACTCATCCCGAAGGAAGCTTACCAGGATCGCCTCTATTGTCTCGGGGTTGCCGGGGTTCCCGGCGCCAAACGTATCGCCGACCTTGACTTCAGCGAAGCAATCGCGCAGGCAAAATCTCTGCCGCCGTTGCCCGCGGTATCAGGCGAGACCGTGTTGACGACTGGCTTTTCCGCTGCCGTTGTGCTCAGCCTGGCGGCCAAGATCAAGGAAGCAGTGAGCAGCGGCAGGCTCAAGCACTTCTTCCTGGTTGGCGGCTGTGACGCCCCCGGCAAAGGCGGCGAATATTACCGCGAGTTTGTCCAGAACACCCCTCCGGATACCGTGGTGCTCACCCTGGCCTGCGGCAAATACCGCTTCAACGATCTGGACCTGGGCGATATTGACGGCATCCCCCGGCTGATTGATTTGGGCCAGTGCAATGATGCCATCGAGGCGATTGACATCGCCCTTGCCTTGGCGGAGATGTTCGGCTGCAGCGTGAACGAACTGCCGCTGACCCTGGTGCTGTCGTGGATGGAACAGAAGGCCGTGGCGATTCTGATGGCCTTGCTCAACCTTGGCATCAAAGGCATCTACCTCGGCCCCAAGCCGCCGGCATGGCTGACGCCGAACGTGCTGCAACTGATTCAGGACAACTTTGACTTGAAACTCACGGGCGAACCCAAGGAAGATCTGGCCGCAATGCTTGGCTGAGACCACTATGTGCTGAGTTTTTCGGCGGGCCGTCAACCGCAATGGCCAATATATTTGAAAGATTTGCCGCCGCTTTTCCAATGGTGTCGGATGAGGCGGCACGTTGGGAAAAGGAGGGCCGCCTGCTGATCGAGTTGGCCCAAACCAGCGGCGACGGAAAGGGCCGGGTCATTGACCTGGCATGCGGCAACGGATTTCATGCCAGACACTTGGCGCTCGAAGGATTCGAAGTCGCAGGAATCGAGCTCAGCCGGGCTATGATCCGGAGCGGCCGCGCACTTCCGGGCGGGAAGCGAGTTGCCTGGATCGAGGGAGACATTCTTGAACCAAGATCTAGAACTTGCGATCTGGTGCTGCTTCTCGGCAATACCTTGAGCCTTTTCAAGCAGCCAAGTGAGGTCGCCACGATCTTCGGCAACGCCGCCGGGGTGCTCGTCCCGAACGGAGCGTTGATCGTGCACATCATTAACTACGACTTTCTGAAGGAAAACCCGGTGCGGATAACCCGAAGAGGAAAGGTTGACAACAAAGACGCGGTCTTCGAGAAACGTCTCGAACCGACCGGACACGGAGCCGTCATTCGCCTGACACTCATCGTCGAAAACGGACCCAAAGCAAAAGTCGAACACGGGTTTCAGCGTCTCCACGAATGGCCCATGCCTCTGCTTAAAGAGACAGCTTCGGCTCTTGGGTTTAACTTTCGAGAAGAATTCGGCGGATTGGATCGGACCCCTTGTTCTTCCAGCCAAAGCAAGGATATTGTGCTTGTCTTTCAAAAAACGGCCGGATGACAGCCTGACGGTTCACATCTGTCGTTAAACGTCTGATGATTCTGAGCTCTGCTTTTTGCTGCGGCAACGAGGCACATTAGGAATTCCAGAAGATGAAGCAGCCGAACCCGACCCGCAGACGGCATCTTATCCAGTGGTGCCTGGCCCGGGGCCGGCAAAGCCAAAGAGGATATTGAGAATCCAGAATCCAGAATCCAGAATCCAGAATGGGGATGTTGAAAACAGGGAATGGAATTATGAACAGTGATGGAAACTTGCAGCGGGAAGCACTGCCTGCTGCAGAGTTGTTGACCACAGTGTCGCGACCGGGGATGGAAGTTTTTCAGCTAACGACCAATCCGGAGATGTCCAGTTCGGTGCTATACAATTATGCACAGGCATTTGACCCGACTTCCCGGTATGTGATCATAAATCGAATACTGCCGCACTCCAATCTTCCCACAATGGTTGATCTGGAGAACGATTTTGCGCTTATTCCGGTGATTTCTGAAGAAGACAGTGAATCATGTCCGGCGCAATTCCATGTTGGCGTTACTTTCTCACGTGACGGCGCTTATGTCTATTACGGACTGATCCGTGATCCCGGGCGCTATGTGATCAGTCGCCGGAACGTGGCCACCGGTGACCGGGAAGATGTATTCAGCATTCCGCTTGATCTTTCTGGTACGCCGCTTGCCGGGTGGCGGCTTGGCGGGTGCAGGTGGCTGTCTTTTTCCCATGACGGTCGGCGCCTGTTAAGCGTGGTGCATCTGGATGGCGGGAAAGACAAGTATTACAGTATCGGTCTGCTGATATTCGATCTGCAGACCATGGAGTTGGGCAATGCCTTTGAAACGGGCCCCCGGAACTGGAACAACAAGAGTCAGTTCGCGCCATGCCTGGGACCGGACGGTGAGTATCTGATTGGCCTGTGCGACTGCTACAGCAAGGCGTGGCATGACGACGACGGCCACTGGCATTGCGACCAACTGCCGGACGGCGACCTTGGCACCAGCACATATCTTGTCGACGAAGAAGGTACGGTGAAATACGTCTATCCGGTGGGACGCGACCGGCCGAAGCAGAACGCCAGTCATTGGGCCTGGTACGGGAATTCTCTCAGGCGGGTTTATCATTGCGACACTTTTGACCTGGCGCCACATTTTCGTGGCTGCATGTTTCTGGTTGATCCGGTACCCGCAGATGAAACGACAAGGCACCTCGGCAGACATCACCCGCAGGCAAACCAGCTTGACCTGACCCGGCATATTACGCGTCCGGACGTCTACCACATCTGTGTTTCCGATGATGCCAAACACATCGTATGCGACACCATGTCCCTGGGCTATCCTAAGTCGGACGACGACTTGCGAAGCGCCACCCGTTATTTGTATGGCTGCACGGTGAGAGAAGACGGTGACGGTGCGTACGTGGATCCGTTCTTCATCCTCACAGCCCATTCCTCCTGGCGTCCCTACGGCGCTGAATGTCTGCCGTGCATGACGCCCGACCGGAAATGGATCCTGTTCAATTCCGATTACCCCGGTGTGAACGGGTACCGGGGCGACTGGCATACCCCCCAGGTATTCGCGATTCGCGGCTGTGTCTTTCCTGAGTAGGCTGGAGGAGCAAGAACTTGTGAGCGAACTTTTGCGCCTTGGGATAACGGCGCCGGGCCCTTTCAACATCGGCGGCGAAAAGCACAACCCCGTCACCGTAAAGATGATCGCCGGCGAACTGACGGATCCGGCAGCCATTGCAGGACACGTGGACCGGTTTCTGATGCACCACCTGGAGCTTGTGACGGCCGCCGCTCGCGCCGGCGCTGAGGTCGTTCTGTTGACCGAAAACTGTCTCCGTCTCGGCGGGCTAATCCGCAATCATGGCGGAGCGCCCTGGTGTAGGCAAGCTGTTGATGATGCATTGGAGCTCTGGATCAGAAGGGTCGGGGCTGTCTGTCGCGAACGCCGTGTTACGGTGATCGGCGGCACGCTCGTGCATCGAGATTCACGCTATTTCAACACGGCGATTGCCCAAGGACCTGACGGACAACTTATTGGCTGTTATGACAAGACCCACCTGCCCAGGGATGAGGCCGAATTCCTGGCCGCGGGCGACTCGCTGCCCGTGTTTGATGCACCTTTTGGCCGATTCGGGATGCTGATCTGTTGGGACATCATGTTCCCCGAGGCGTTCGGCGCGTTGGCTTTGCGGGGGGCCCAGATCGTGTTCCAGCCGACCTTCGGGCATGACGGTGAGGCTTCGGACATTACGGCCCGGGCCCGAGCAATGGACTGGTCCATACCGCTGGCAGTCAGCATGTGGAACAAAGGCAGTGTGCTGGTGGACGCCGCCGGCAATATTCTGGCCCGGGCTGATTCGGAACAGAATCCGCTTGCGGTTGCCGAGCTTGATTTGGCGACGAAACGCCAGGTCGGGTTCATGGAAGATGCGCGGGTGGAGAAAATCCCGTTGCGTCGACCGGATATCTACCTTTCCCGCAAGCAATAGGGAAGTCATGAGGATATTGAGAATCCAGAATTCAGAATCCAGAATCCAGAATCCAGGACAGGGATGAGGAATCCAGAATATGAAGCAATTGATGCTTGAGGTGCTTGTGAAGTTTCTCACCGGAAGTTGGGAAGTGCTGGTGCTGATGTCGCCGTATCTTCTCTTCGGTTTTCTGATTGCCGGGCTGCTGTCGGTATGGATATCGCCCGGGTTGGTGGAGCGGCACCTTGGCGGCAGAGGCATTTGGCCGGTCCTCAAGGCGTCGTTGCTGGGAGTGCCTTTGCCGTTGTGCTCGTGCGGGGTGATTCCGGTCGCGGCCTCGCTGCGGCGGCACGGGGCCAGCAAAGCAGCCACGACCGCATTTCTGCTGTCCACACCGCAAACGGGCGTGGACAGCATTGCCGTGACCTATGCCTTGCTTGGTCCTGTGTTTGCTATCTTCCGACCCATAGCAGCATTGGTCACCGGTCTTATCGGCGGCATCCTGGTGCGGATTTTTGGACAAGCCGATCACTCGGAGGCCGCTGCTTTCGCCAAGCCGGACGCCGGCACGGAAGCCTATAGTACTAATGGAGACAAGGGCAACAAGTATGTACGCGGTTTGCGCTATGGGTTCCACACTCTTCCGCGCGACATCGGCCTGGCATTGCTTGCCGGCGTGTTGATTGCCGGCGCCATGAGCGCATTAGTTCCAGAAAAATCCCTGGTGACATACGTCGGCGGGGGTGCACTGTCCATCTTGCTGATGATGGTGGTGGGCGTGCCGATCTACGTGTGCGCCACCGCATCCGTGCCAATCGCCGCCGGGGCAATCCACCTGGGCGCCTCGCCCGGCGCGGCCCTGGCCTTCCTGATCGCCGGCCCGGCCACGAATGCCGCGGCCTTCACCACGATTTGGCGGGTCCTCGGGCGCAAAACCGCCGTGCTGTACCTGCTCACGGTTGCCGCCAGCGCTTTCGGTTTCGGCTTGCTTCTCGACTGGGTGATGCCGACGGCGAATAAGGCGGCGCTTCAACTTGCACACCAGGGGCACGCGGGCAGCCATTGGTACAATTACGCCGCGGCAGCAGTCCTTCTGACGGTGCTTGTCTTCTCGCGGTTCCGCAACCACGGCGCCAAAACCAAAGAGGAAACCACGGGCATGAACAACGAACACGATCACCGGCAATTTCGGGTCACCGGCATGACTTGCAGCCATTGCCAAAACAGTGTGCAGCGCGCACTCGAAGAATGCGACGGGGTTGAGACCGCCGAAGTGAGCCTCGAGACCGGGCAGGCTACCGTAACCGGCCAGCATCTTGACCCGGAGCAATTGCGGCAAGCAATCACGGCACTTGGCTATAAAGCTGAAATTATCAATCCGAAATGACCGGCGCAGGGCCATAAACTATGAGCAGAGCAAAATGCCCCGGACAGAATATACGTTACTGGACACCCGACGACGTGTTTGAGTTGAGGTGTCCACATTGCGGGGTCGAAGTGGAATTCTTCAAGGACGAGCCCCGCCGATTGTGCCGGGCTTGCCGCCGGTGGGTGCCTAATCCGAAGTTTGACCTGGGCTGCGCGGAATGGTGCAAATATGCCAAGGAATGCCTCGGCGAACTACCCCAGAAGGGAGAAGAACTGGGTTCGCGGCGGGAACAGTTGATCGCGGAAATGAAAGCGTATTTCGAAAATGATCAACGCCGGATTGATCACGCGCTAAAGGTGTTGGCTTATGCCGAGCAAATCCTGACGATTGAACCGGCAGACCCGATGACCGTGAAAGAGGCGGCCATCCTGCACGACATCGGCATCCCCCAGGCTGAACGAAAGCACGGATCCTCGGCGGGCAAATACCAGGAAATTGAGGGCCCGCCAATCGCCCGGGAAATCATGGCCCGGCTTGACCTGGCAGAACACGTTATTGACCATGTCTGCCGCATCGTGGGGTCCCATCACAGCGCAAAGGATATTGACACGCCGGAGTTCCGCATCATCTGGGACGCCGACCGGCTGGTCAATATCCCGGATGAATACCCGAACGCCGGCCGCGAAAGGTTATCCGAGCTGATCGAGAAGGTCTTCAAGACTGCCGAGGGCAAACAACTCGCTATGACCCAGCTTCTTCAAGGAAACGATAATTCGGCTGAGCCGGTTCGTGGGTCCTCACAAGAGTAGAACATAAGGCCTGGTCAGTAATCAAGAATGGCTTGCTGAAGTTCCGCCAGAAAAGTTTCGGCGTCGGCGGCGGTGTTCTGATGGCCGAAGCTGACGCGGAGCGCGCCAAAGGCCTCGCGCCGGGAACAGCCCATTGCCGTCAGAACTTTGCTGGGGCTATTGGTCTCGGCGCTGCAGGCGCTGCCGGTGCTGACCATTACGCCGTTCTCGCCGAGCACCCGCATAAGTACGGCGCCTTCATAACCCGGCAGCGAAAAATTGAGGATGAAAGGCGAGGCGCTTGCCGGGGAAATTAACTTCAGCTTGACAGGGCGGCCCTCCCGGCCGGTAAGTCTGGCCAGGCCTGCCCGGAGTTGCCGGTTCAGGCCGCTTACGCGGTCAAACAAATCGCCTTCTTCCCGGAGCAAGCGAAGCGCCAGGCAGAAACCGGCGATGCCGGCGCCGTCCAAGCTGCCACTGCGCAGATTGTGCTGCTGCCCACCCCCAAAGATAATGGGCTGTAACTCAACAGCGCCGCGGACCACGAGGCCGCCGAGGCCGCCGGGGCCATGAACTTTGTGGCTGGAAAATGACAGCAGATCAATGCGGGCCTCCTGCCAGGGAATCGGAATCTTGCCCAGAGCCTGCACGCCGTCGACGTGGAACCGTGCCTGGGGAGCGTACTGGTCAATAAGCCGGCGAATCACCGGCAGGTCCTGGATAACCCCGGTTTCGTTCTGGACAAAGCTGAGGCTGACCAGGCGTGTTTCCGGGCGCAACTCCGTGGCGAAGCGCTCGAGATCGAGAGCGCCGTCGCTCTTAACGGGTGTGTGCGAAATCAGGGCGCCGTTTTCGGCCAGGTGCTCGAGGGGAGCATGAATGCTGGGATGTTCGGCGGCGCTGCTAAGCACCTGAAATCCAAGGGCATTTCCCCCCAATGGCAGGCTGCCGAAGATGGCCAGATTATTCGCTTCGGTTCCCCCGCTGGTCCAGATGACCCGGTCTTCCCCCGCGCCAAGGGTCTCGAGAAACTCGGCGGTCAGCCGCGACAGGTTGCGGCGCAGGGCATGGCCGGCGGCATGGCCTGAGGAAGGGTTGACATAGCCGCCACGCCACACCGCGCCCAGGCTGGCAAGCAGACCCGGGTGCAGCGGCGTCGAGGCGGCGTTATCCAGGTAAACCACGGGCTCCGAACAAGAATGGTCATAAATGTTGGGCATTTGCCAAATTCGCCTTAGAGCATCAGCACGGCAGCGATATATTCTACTGCCGGTATTATCCGTGTTCTGGTCGTTATTTAATGCCGTGTTTGCGTTTGTATTCGTTCCAGGTGTTCTTCAGGTGGAGGAAGGCATCGAAGTCGGGCTGGAGCAGGAACGGGTTGGTCTGGCGTTCATGGCCGATAGTCGAGTTGGGCGCCACGCCGTAGTCATGGCCGGGATAGACTTCGAGGTGGTCGGGCAGCTTCATCAGGATATTGTGCAGGCTGTCGTACTCGATCTGGGCCTGAGCGGCGGTTGAAGTGCCGCCTACCTTGCCGACAAAAAGCGTGTCGCCGGTAATCAGCTTGTCCTCGCAGAGGATGCAGATACCGTCGGCGGTGTGTCCGGGCGTATGGAAAAACTCGAGGGTCAGGCGTCCCAGCTCGAGCGTGTCGCCGTGTTCAACGGGAATATCCGCCCGGCCGTTCGCCACGATTTTGCCGCCCCTGGCCGCCTTGAACCCGGCGCTGCCGCCGGTGTGGTCGTAATGCCCATGAGTGTGCACAATGTATTCAACTTTCAGGCCGTGCTCATCAAGTTTAGCCGAGATTGTTTTCGGGTCGTACGCGGGATCGAAGACCGCGGCCATCTTGCCGTCTTCATCGCCAATGACGTAGCTGAAGTTCCGTGAACTACCGCCGATGGGAATCTGCTCAAAGATCATGTTCCAGTCCTTTCGCTTGAATGAAGTATATCCCGCGTCCCAAGCCCGGTCAAGCTTCGCGATGAATCCGGCCAGGTTGAATTGCCGGGGATTCAGGCCTTTTTTGCGGTTCACCAAGATTTTACCGGGGTCGGGGTTATAGTGCTGGCATCAAGAGCAAGAAACGGAGGAGTCTCGTATGAGTATCGAGCTGGACTATCTGCTGCTGGCCGCACATCCGGATGACGCGGAGCTGTTTTGCGGCGGCAGCCTCATCAAGCTCCGTCAGCGAGGCTATAAGGTTGGGGTGGCGGACCTGACCCGGGGTGAGGCCGGGACCGCCGGCAGTGTCGAGGAACGCGCCCGGGAAGCCGCCGCCGCCAGCAAGATACTGGACCTGTCGTTCCGCACCAACCTGGGATTGCCGGACGGCCGGCTCGAGGACAATATGGCCGCGCGTCAGGCAGTCGTGGAGGTAATTCGGGAAACCAAGGCAAAGGTGCTGATCGCAAGCTGGGGGCCCTGTCGGCACCCGGACCACACGGCCGCGCATAATCTGGCGCGGAATTGCTACTTCTTCGCCGGCAACGGCAAATTCCCGTCGGAGCTGCCGCCGTGGCGCCCGCTCCGGGTTATTTATTACTTGGAACTGCACGATATCAGGCCGTCATTTGTGATCGACATCAGTGAGCAGTTTGAAACCAAGATGAAGGCCTTGCAGGGCTACGTCAGCCAGTTCTACTCGCCGGAAAGCGGCGAGAAACCCACGTTCATCGGCTCGAAAGATTTCATGGCGAAGTTGGCGGCACGTTTTGCCTACTACGGCTCGTTGATCAACTGCCGCTACGGTGAGCCATATATCGTGGACGGTACGCTCCGGCTGGATGACCCGTTGAAAAACCACCTGGAAGGCTAAGCTCATGCGGATCGGCATTCTGTGCCACCCCTCGATTGGCGGCTCCGGTTTAGTGGCCACGGAACTGGGGGTAAACCTGGCACGACAGGGCCACGAAATACACTTTATCTCTCACGCAACCCCGTTCAAGATGCCGCGCTTCGAACGCAACATTTCTTTTCATTCCGTTGACCCCATCAGTTATCCACTGTTTAACCAGACGCTTTACACTTTCGCGCTCTCGGCGAAGATTATTGAGGTGGCGGAGGACTTTCATCTGGACTTGGTTCACGCCCATTATTCCATTCCACATTCGCTCTGCGCCCACCTCGCGCGCGAGATTTCCGGGCAGAAGTTCCGGATCGTCACCACACTCCACGGTACGGACGTTACCATCGTGGGACAAGACCGGCCGTTGTATCCAATCAACCGCTACGGCATCGAGCAGAGCGACTGTGTCTCCACCGTTTCTCAGTACCAGAAGCAACACACTCTCGAGCATTTCCGGATCAGCAAGGAAATCAGAGTGATCTATAACTTTATTGACCCGGAAGTCTTCAAGCCGGACAACGCCAAGCACAATGTCCGGGCCTGCCTGGCCGACGACGACGAAAAAATCATCATGCACATATCCAACTTCCGCAAGCCGAAGAACCCGATCGGTCTGGTAAAGACTTTCGCGCTGGTGGTTCAGCAGATCAAAGCGCGCCTGGTGCTCATTGGGGATGGCCCGGACCTCCTCGAAATCAAACATGTGTGCCAGGACTTGGGCATCTGCGAGAAGGTTTCGTTCATGGGGAGGATGGACAACGTCGAGAACGTTATTCCGGCGGCCGACTGTATCCTGAACCAAAGCTATCGCGAGGCGTTTGGCATGGTGCTCCTCGAGGCCATGGCCTGTGGCGTGCCGACCGTCAGCAGTAATGTTGACGGTATTCCGGAGGTGGTGGTCCACGGCGAAACCGGGTTCATGGCCGGCCCTGACGAACACGAGGCCCTGGCCGAATATCTCGTCAAAATCTGCCGCGACGAGGCGCTGGCCCAGCGCCTTGGCGAGAACGGCCGGCGGCGCGCCGTCAGCGTCTTTCACAAGGACCTGATTGTCCCGCAATACCTGGAATGTTACGAGTCCAGCGCCGCCGACTCCTGAAGATGAGAATGAGCTCCGCGCCAGAAGCAACGCGGCAAATCGCCAGAGGTCTTTGCCCGCCATGACGAAGCAAACCGATACGGAAGATTGGTTCAAGACAGCCTTCTCCCGCGATTACATCCGCATCTACCGCCACCGGAACCAGGATGAGGCCCGGGAGAACCTTCTGAAGTTGCTGACCCATCTCTCCCTGCCCGCTAATGCCCGGTGCCTGGACCTGTGCTGCGGCTTCGGCCGGCACGTAGCGGTTCTGAACGAGTTGGGTCTGGACACGATCGGTATTGACCTCTCGCTGGACTTGCTGCGGGAGGCCCCCCGCGAAGTTCAAGGACGCCTGTTCCAGGCTGACATGCGGGTCCTGCCCTTCGATACTGAAAGTTTCGACTTTGTGTTTTCTTTCTTTACCAGTTTTGGTTACTTCCGCGACGACGAAGAAAATTTCCGGGTGATTGCCGAGATCGCCCGGGTTCTCCGGCCCGATGCGGGGGTGTTGATTGATTTTCTTAATCCTGCCTACGTTCGGCAACACCTGGTCCCCGAAGACACACAGGAATTCCCCGGCTTTACCGTGCGCCAGCGCCGCTGGCTCGACCCGGTCAACAACTCGATCGACAAGGAAGTGACCGTGATCGAGGCCCAGGGCGAACGCTGTTGGCGCGAAAGCGTTAAGCTCTACGGCCTGAGCGAATTCCAGGGCTTTTTTCAACGGGCTGGACTGCGGTTGGTCCGCTGCCTGGGTGATCCCGCCGGCGAGTCCTTTACTGAAGACTCAGCTCGCATGATCATGATCGGGGAAAAAGCATGACACCGGAACTGTACGAACTGTCTCTGGTTCCTTCTGATGAACTGCCCGTCCTTACGGCCGAGGGTCTGTTGGCCTACCCCATTCAAGGCAACGCCGCGCTTGCCTCTTGCCGCCAGACGATTCTCAAGCGGACTTATGACCGGGACCATCTCGCCGGGACACTGGCTGCGTACAACCGCGAGATCGGCAATGACAAAAGCGCTTTGGCGAATGTCGAACGCCTGCGCGAACCGCAAGCCACCGTCATTGTAACGGGACAGCAGGCCGGCATGTTCACCGGTCCTCTTTATACGATATACAAAGCGGCAACGACAATTACCCTGGCCGCCGCGCAGAGCCGGGCGCTCGGCGCCCCGGTGATTCCCGTGTTCTGGAATGCCACCGAAGACCACGACCACAGCGAGATTGCCAGCTTCTATCATCCGGGACGCGAATGGCGCGCAGAGTTCCACGCGGAGGGCGTTGCGGCCGAGCGTCTGAGCACCGAGCCTGCCTGCACGGAGTTGATCGAAACCTACCTTCAAAGCACAAAAGAGTTGTACCGCGAAGAAATCCACGAACTGCTTCGTTGCGAACACGCTGATTATGGACGCCACAGTTCGGCGGTCTTGGCCCGGCTTTTTCGCGGCGCGGGTCTGGTACTCCTCGAACCTCGGTTGTTACGCGGGCAAAGCCGCGAGTTTTTTCAGGACTGTGTCCGTCGCCGGGAGGAAATCCGGGCGGCCTTGCAGGAAGGAGCCGAGCCGCTGACAAAGCTCGGCTTGACCCCGGAGTTCCAGCCCGGCAAGGGGTTTGGCCTCTTCCACATAAATGCGGGGGGGGTGCGCCGGCAAATCCTCGAGGAACCGGCCGGTTTTCTGGTCAGCGGCGAGTATCTGACGGAGGCCGAATTACTGGCCCGGGTCGAGTCGGCGCCCGAATCGTTCTCGACCGGGGCTTACCTGCGGCCGGTCTTGCAGTCGCTGCGGCTGCCGAACATGGCCTTCGTCGCGGGGCCCGGAGAGCTTCGCTATCACCTGCAATTACGGCCGTTATATGAGTTGTTCGGCGCGGAGATGCCGGCGTTGCGCCGGCGCAATCAGGCCACCATCCTGGGCCCGGCCGAACAGCGTATCGCCGGAAAACTTGGGCTTACGACTGCCGACTACTTCAAAGGCCCCGGGGCCCTCCACAAGCCGCCGGAACCGCCTCCGGCAATCAATCAGACCTTCGACGCAGCGGCAGCGCAACTTGCCGAGACGGGGGAACTGCTCCGGGAAAAAGCCGGTGAATTGACCGGTGAGCAGGCCATCGCTACATTTCTGCGTAAGGCTCAGGAGGAATTGTCCAAGGTGAGAAAGCGGGCCGGGAAAGAGCATCAACGTCGGCACGAGGTTGATAATGCGCGTATAGACCGCTTCTTCCAGGCTGTTTATCCCGGCGGGCCACAGGAACGGCGCCTTAATGTTTTTTATTTCATCCAATATCGCGGTCCTGAATTGATCCGGGATGTGCTCGAATGCCTTGACCCGGAGGAAAGCCGCCATTATGTCCTGCGCATTGATTGAAGAAAAGCACGATGAAACGCTTGGCGCTTTTGGTTGGACTGTCGCTCCTGAAGAAAGCACGCTGTTGGGAGCCATGCTTCAATACTTGGTGGAAAGGTAGACATACTTGATCCAGGCGCTGAAAAACTCGTTGCGGTGAGAGCGCCAGCGGTTGACGGGGGCGTCGGAATCGAAGTTCTTGGGCGGGGGCACATCAGCCAGGCCCTTTTCCTGGTCGCGGACAAGCTCATGAACGAGCCGGCCTGAGTTGTACTCCGGATGGCCGAGGTGCATGACGAAGCGATGATCAGGCGTCTCGAAGATCGAGTAGCCGGTCTCTTCCGCATGCGCCAGCAGGTTGAGGATGCCCTTATCCCGTTCTTCTTCGAGGACCGCGTCGGCAATTCCGGAGTAGCGGCTATGCGGGCACCAGAAGATGTCGTCCAGATCGCCGGTGATCGGGTGGTTTTCGATGAGATTCCTGGTCTCGAAGACGCCGAAGAGCTTGCTGGGGTACATGGTCTTGTCAATGTTCAGAAACTTGGCCAGGGCCATTCCGCCCCAGCAGATTCCCAAGGTCGAAACAATGTTCTTCTGAGCGTATTTCAGGATTCTTTGAATTTCGTCCCAGTACCGCACCTGATCAAATTCGATCTTCTCGACCGGGGCGCCGGTGACGATCAGCCCGTCCAGATAGTGGTCCCGGACAGCTTCCGAGAAGCTTATATAGAGCTTATCGAGGTGCTCTTTGTCGGTGCTGGTGTAATCATGGGTCTCGAGACGTATCCAGATTGGAATAATCTGCAGGATCGAGCGGCCCAAGGGGGAAAGGAGATTGAATTCATAGCTGCTGGCCTCGGGCATGATGTTCATGATGCCGATGCGCAGCGCCCGGATGTCTTGTCTCTGCGCGCTTTCTTTAGTGATGCAGGATACCCCTCTTGACTCGAGGGCCTTCCTGGCGTGATAATCATCCGGCAGAATTACCGTCATGGATCTACACCTGTTTCAGCTTCAGCTTCCGGCGCCGTGGTTCAGCCGGTGGTCCATTTCCAGGGCCGGCTGGTCAACCTTCGGGCGGCCGACAATTTCGGCCGGCACCCCGGCGGCAGTGCAGTGCGCGGGCACATCGGTCAAGACTACGCTCGAGGCGCCGATCTTGGCGCCTTCGCCGATCTTGATGTTGCCCAGCAGGGCTGCGCCGACGCCGATCAGCACGCCGTCGCCAACCTTGGGATGACGGTCGCCGCCCGTCTTGCCGGTGCCGCCGAGGGTGACCGAGTGCAGGATGGAAACATTATCGCCGACCACGGCGGTTTCACCGATGACCACGCCGGTCGCGTGATCAATGAGGATGCCGCGGCCGATCCTGGCGGCCGGATGAATATCCACCCCAAAGACCTCGGAGATGCGACTCTGAAGGGCGAGGGCCATCGGGACCCGTTGTTGGCCCCACAGCCAGTGCGCCAGACGATACGACTGCAAGGCATGAAACCCCTTGAAGTAGAGCAAAGGCATTGAATACCCCCGGCAGGCCGGGTCTCGTTCGCGCACGGCCTCGAGATCGGCCCGCATGGCCTGACCGATCGATTCATCCGCCTCATAAGCTGTCGTGAACAGTCCCATTAAACTTATCGGCTGCAGGTTGGCGTCGCCCAGCTTGTTCGCCAGGTGATAGCCCAACGAGTATTCCAGGCTTTCGTGGTTCAGAATGGTGTTATAGAAGAAACTGGCCAGCACCGGTTCGCGCCGGGCATCATCTTCAGCTTCGGCCCGAATCGCCAGCCAGATTCTATCTTCCTGCAAGCTCATCGCAATGTATCCTTAGTTACATACCCACATACTCACACCCTCACACACTGCCTAAGCGCTTGATCGAAATCGGCCTCGATATCTTCGATGTTCTCGAGTCCGACCGCGGCCCGGATGAACTCGGGACTTATGCCGGCGGCGCGCTGCGCTTCGTCTGACATCTGCTGGTGGCTGGTCGAGGCCGGGTGCAAAACCAGGGTCTTGGCATCGCCGACGTTTGCCAGGTGGCTGGCCAGTCTGACCGAATTGATGAACTTCTCGCCGGCCGCCCGTCCGCCCTTGACGCCGAAGCCCAGCACCGCGCCGAACCCGCCTTCGAGATACTTCTTCGCAGTCTCATGCCAGGGATGTTCTTCCAGCCCGGTGTAGGTGACCCATTCAACCTGGTCATGTTGCTTCAGCCACCGGGCCAGTTCAAGCGTATTGGCGGACTGCTGGCGGATGCGCAGCGGCAGGGTCTCGAGCCCCTGCAGGAACAGGAAGGAGTTGAATGGGCTGGGACACACGCCGAGGTTCCGCATCCCCTGCAGCCGGGCCTTGAGAATGTAGGCCACATTACCCATGCCGGGCACATCCTTGAAATTATCCCAGTAGACGATGCCGTGGTAACTGTCATCCGGCGTGCTAAAGTCCGGGAACCGGCCGTTGGCCCAGTTGAACTTCCCGCCGTCAACGATCACCCCGCCAATCGAGGTGCCGTGGCCGCCGATCCATTTTGTGCAGGAATGAATCACGATGTCAACGCCGTGCTCGAGCGGGCGGCAGAGCACCGGCGCGAAGGTGTTGTCCACGATAAACGGCACACCTTCAGCATGTGCGGCTTCGGCGATGCCGGCCAGATCGATCACATCGCCTTTGGGATTGCCGATGGTCTCGCCGAACACGGCTTTGGTGTTCGGCCGGATAGCCGCCCGCATTGTCTCCGGCGTCGGATCTTCAATGAAAGTCACCTCGATCCCAATCCGGGGCAAGGTATAGCGGAACATGGTTTCCGTGCCGCCGTACAGTGACGAGGAACTGACAATATGATCCCCAATTGCCGCCAGATTATGGATTGCCAGGAAAATCGCCGCCATGCCGCTCGAGGTAAGCAAGGCGCCGGTCCCGCCTTCGAGGGCCGCGAGCCGTTTCTCCGCCACGTCAGTCGTGGGATTCATCAACCGGGTATAGATGTTGCCGAATTCTTTCAACGCAAACAGGTCGGCGGCGTGCTGCGCATCTTTGAACACGTAGCTGGTGGTCTGATATATCGGTACGGCCCTAGCGCCGGTCGCGGGATCGGCTTCCTGGCCGGCGTGCACCGCCAAAGTTTCAGGCTTGGTCGTCTTGAGCTTCATCCCTGGACATTCCTTTGTTCCTCGAGTCATATTTCGAAGTTCAGTAAGTTCGCCTGGCCGAGACTTACGGTTTCTGCCGCCAACTGCGCGATACTTGTTTCCGAAAACACGGCTTTCAGCGCGTCATTTGCCTTTTCCCATATCGGCCAGGTCACACACACCGTGGCCCTGGCGCAGTATTCTTCTGTACACGGGGACAGGCTGATCGGGCCATCCGTGGCCTCGACCACATCGGCGACGGAAATCTCATCGGGTTTTCGGGCCAGTGAATACCCGCCTTTCACGCCTCGATGGCTGACCACCAGGCCGGCGGTTTTCAGTTTGATCAGAATTTGCTCGACATAGTCAGTGCTTACTCCTTCGGTCTCGGCAAGTCTCTGCCTGGGCACGGTCCGGCCGTTGCCTTCGACCGCGAGCCGGACCATTACTCGGGTGCCATACCTGCCTTTGGTGGACAGCCTGAGCATGCCGAAAATTTACCTCTACTTTCGGAAAATGCAGTTGACTTGATCAAGTTAGTCAACGATAATGAGCCCACATTGAGATAAAACAAGCGACGAATTGCAAAAAAAAATGCCGCAATTTGCGGCGCCGGACATTGATTCTTGTGATAAGGAGAGCAACATGAGCTATTTCGCCGACAATTCACTGTCAGTAGGCAACACCCCGCTGGTACAACTCCAAAAGCTTGCCGGGAATAAAGCCACTGTGCTCGGCAAGGTTGAGGGGCGCAATCCGTCCTACTCGGTGAAATGCCGGATCGGCGTCGGCATGGTCCAGGATGCCGAGGCCCGCGGCGTACTGAGACCTGGTATCGAGATCATCGAGCCGACCAGCGGCAACACCGGGATCGCCCTGGCATACGTTGGCGCGGTGCGTGGCTACAAAGTCACGTTAACCATGCCCGAGAGCATGAGCCTCGAGCGCTGCAAAATCATCCGGGCGTTTGGCGCCAAGATCGTGTTGACCGAGGCCGCGAAGGGCATGCCCGGCGCCATTCAAAAAGCGACCGGCATGGTGGCGGCCGACCCGGACAGATATTTCATGCCCCAGCAGTTCACGAATCCCGCCAACCCGGCCACCCATGAACAGAGCACCGGCCCGGAAATCTGGGAGGCGACCAACGGCAGAATCGACGTGCTCATCGCCGGTGTCGGCACGGGCGGGACGATTACGGGGGTCTCGCGTTACTTCAAAAACACGCAGGGCAGGAACGTTATCGCGGTCGCCGTCGAGCCGCAGAACAGCCCGGTGATTTCGCAAGCGCTTGCGGGCGAGGAACTCAAGCCCGGCCCGCACAGCATCCAGGGAATTGGCGCCGGTTTTTTCCCCGAAGTCCTTGACCTCACGCTCATTGATCGCGTCGAACAGGTCGGTAATGAAGAAGCCATGGACTATGCCCGGCGCCTGGCCTCGGAAGAAGGCATGCTTTCCGGCATCTCGTCCGGCGCCGCCGTGGCCGTCGCGGCCCGGCTTGTTCGCGAACCTGAATTCGAGGGCAAGATCATCGTCGTTATCCTCCCGGACTCCGGCGAACGCTATCTATCCACCCCGCTTTTCACCACCGAATGAGAAGGGACAACCCCAAGCCGAACTCCAAGGTGAAATGGACCGGCTGAGAAGAGTCAGTTCCCCGAAAAGCTGGCGCTATTGATTGGTCGTTAGCGCACGTTTATTCATCTTCCAAGTCCAGGGTCATCTTCGGCAACTCTGGCGGGGGAGCGATGAGCGCCTCGCGTGCCTTATTGATAGAGATCGTCAACGCTTTGATCTCAATGTATTCAAAGGCCTGATCATAATGCCAAACTATATTTTGGATTGAGTCGTGGCTGTCCTTGACTCGATGCGGGATCACGTCGAAGAGAATGTCTGCAATGTGGTTCTGGATGGTAACGATGAACACGTCTGTTAACCAGTATGTATAATACCCAGACACGTCGGCAAACAAACACACGATATATCGATTGGCGGACAGGGCCGAGATGAAGCAGTAGGTGTAATGACGAAATCTCGCACCCACCTTATACGGTTCAAATGGTATTTTATTGTCATCGAGAGTCTTGGCCACTTTGAGAATGTCGTTACCGTAATTAACATTCTTCCGGATGAGGTCAATCGTGCGATTACTCAAGCGTCCGGCTTCATAGACGCGAATGGAATCCAACTGTGAGCAAGCCCAGGGAGGATGCCGCCGCAATTCCATACTTCCGCTTTCAGAAGACGTAAATACCAGTACGCCTTTCTTGAACGACCTGGCAGCTTTCATCTTCTGAAGCTCCAGGACCATGCCCCGCCATGCGAACGAACTTCTGACTGGCCCCCCGTGGGAGGGTAGGACTATTATTTCGGGCCCACGAGGATCTTCGCTCATGTACGAAAGAAACACCGCGACGCCACACGCGACCAGAAAAACTATGCCAAGAATTACGGCAAGGCGAATCTTGGTTCTCCGTTTCATCATGTCCTTCCCTATTCCCGTCCCAGCAATCCTTTCACCATTACCCTACACCACGCCCGCCCAATATCAAGCTCCCTGATTAAAGCGGCTTGATTCAGCGCCGGCGCCGGATATAATTGCAGAGAAATTGAAAAAGGAGAAAGAATGAACTGGCTCAGAAAAATCCTGACGCTGCGACTGGAGAAGACGCGGGCCTGGCAATTGCCGTTGCTGGCTGTATTGCTAGTGGCGCTGTGGGTGGCAGGATTTGCAGTGCGGAGCCTCGGAGAGGCGGAAGCAGAATTAGCGCGGGGCGCAGCCCCGGGAACAAGAACCCAAAATAATTTCCGAAGCCCCGGAGGGGCGCAGCAAATAAGCTTGGAACCGAAGTTTGAAAGCGCCCTGCATCGCCCCTTCCGGGGCTCAGGAATAAGGCGGGGCGGCCGTGACCCGGGGTTTCACCCAGCGCTAATTATACCCCGCCCGCTGCCGCGGGCTTCGGAAGGTCACGGCCACCGCTACCTCACCTGCAGAGCGAAGAAATGCAAATGAACCGGCTGAGAAAAATCCTGACGCTGCGACTGGAGAAGACGCGGGCCTGGCAATTGCCGTTGCTGGCTGGATTGCTGCTGCTGTTCGGCCTGGGCGCCGGCTGTGTGACTGAACCGGCGGCGAAATCGAAGTATCCCGAAGTGAAGCTTTCTAACGGGGTTCTGACGGCAAGGATTTTCCTCCCGGATCCGGCCAGGGGCTATTATCGGGGTCCGCGCTTCGACTGGTCCGGGTTGATCGCGCGGGTCGAGTATAAGGGACACAGCTATTTCAGTGAATGGAAGACGCCGCATAATCCCGAGGGGAACGACGATGTCATCGGCACGGCCGAGGAATTCAGCATGGGTATCCTGGGTTGCCCGCCGCTGGGGTTCGCCGAGGCCAAGACGGGCGAGCCATTCGTCAAGATCGGGGTGGGGGTGCTGGCCAAAACCGAAGTGGCAGATTATCGCTTTTACACTAATTACAAGCGGCTCAGACCGGGCCAATGGCAGACTGCAAGCGGCCCGGATTGGCTCGAGTTCCGCCAACGCCTCGCGGAGGGTGCCTGGGCCTATCTTTACACCAAACGTCTCACCCTCCCAAAGGATAAACCGCAGATCATCATCGCCCGCACCTTGAAGAACACCGGGCAAAAAACCATCGAGACCACCCACTACGGCCACAATTTCATCACCATTGACGATCACCCCATCGGCCCCAGCTACCTCCTCAGGTTCCCGTTCACCGTCAAGGCGACCGGGGACCTGCGCGGAATCGCCCGGACTTCCGGGAAGGAACTCCGCTTCCTGAAGGAAATCACCGAAGGCGCCGTTTTCTCTACACTCGCGGGCGCGGGCAATTCTCCGCTCCACCACGAGGTGGTGGTGACCAATGAAAAGACCGGCGCCGGAATAAAGATCCAGGGCAGTCTGCCGGTCATGCAATGGAACTTCTTCGCCGTCAGAACAGCCGTGTGTCCCGAACCTTACGTGCGCCTGAAACTCGCGCCCGGCGAAGAACTCAGCTGGCAAAGCACCTATACCTTCTTCACCAGCGCAGACAAGAAATAGCCCGGCAACCAGGCCCCTTCACCAGCGCTGCCCAATATCAAGCTCCCTATTGAAACACACTTGACTCAGCCCCGCCACCGGATATACTTGACAATAAATACAAAAGGTGCAAGAATGAACCGGCTGGGGAAAATACTGACGCTGGGCCTGGAAAGGAAACGGGCCTGGCAACTGCGCATTATCGTCGGGTTCAGGGGACCCCGGACGGGGTCCAGTAGTGTAGCCAGGGGTGCCTCACCCCTGGACTTACGGTACGAAAAGAAACTCCACCCCGGCGGGGTGGAGTAGGAAACATACTGCCCGAAAGGCCGGGGTGCGGGTCTTGGGGCTGCCGTGAACCAGGGGTGCGGCACCCCTGGCTACACTACCGCACCTCTCCGAGGTGCATGGAAAAATAAAATGAAGCGAATATGCAAAATATTGACCCTGGGCCTGGAGAGGAAGCGGGCCTGGCAGTTGCCGTTGCTCACCGTACTGCTGGTGCTGTTCGGCCTGGGTGTGCGCTGGTGGTATAATTCGCGGGCAGCACAGGGCATCCGCTTGCTCGACATGGTGGATATTAACGATATTGACGGTGTGAGGTGGATTTGCAGGTGGGATAAAGGGCAGGTGAATAGGGGAGGAGAGGTCCTAAGAGCAAATGTTGGGACAGCGTATGGGTGTATAGTGGATGGGTTCGGCGTAAAACTGGATACTGAAAAGTCGTTGCCTTTGCTCGTGGCGGCACGAAAAGGCTACACCAAGATCGTCAGGGCGCTGATGAAGGATCGAGCCAATGTCAATGCCAAGAACAAGTATGGCCGGACGGCGCTGGACAGCGCGGCAGGGGAAGGCCATACCGAGGTGGTCAAAATACTGCTCGAGGCTGGGGCCGAGTCTAATACGAAGACTCAGAGTGGCTGGACACCCCTGCATTACGGGGCACGGGGCGAGCATATCGAGGTGGTTAAGCTGCTAATTGAGGCTGGAGCCGACTTGAATGTCAGAACAAAACGTGGCGTTTTTGGTGGGATGACGCCGTTAGACATGATGACGCCGTTAGACATGACAAGAGGATTGCCGTTGATTGGCGCGAAAAAAGAAGATGAGTGCGCCAGACTCCTCCGCAAACACGGCGCCAAATATGGCTTGGAAATAGACTATCCGTTCCACTATGCGGCGCAGATTGGCCGTGTGGACGTCGTCAGGACCTTGATTGAGTCCGGGGTCAATCTCAATGCCGCGATTAAATCCGGTTGGCAAGCCGGCCAGACGCCACTGCACTGGGCGGCAATATATGGCCATGTTGAAGTAGCCGAGGTGCTGATTGAAGCTGGGGCCAAGGTGAATGTCAGGGACAAGCAGGATTGGACGCCGCTGCACACGGCGGCACGGTGGGGCAACACCGAAGTGATCAAGGTGCTGCTTGAGGCCGGGGCCAACGCTAACGCCAAGAACACGTTGGGCTGGACGCCGCTAGACATGACCAAGGAAAGACAAGACTGGACTGACCCAAGAAAACAAGACGAATGCGCCGAACTCCTCCTCAAACACGGCGCAAAGACCGGCGATGAACTGGATTCGCCGCCGCCAAAGCTCCTTCCCCTAGGCTCCGGCGCTCAGGGGCTTCGGCGAACAGGCGCAGAAGCAAAGCAGGGCAAGACAGAATGAACCCGCGATAATCCAGGCAAGAGCATTTACTGGCTTTAACCCAAGAATGGAGTTGAGAATATGGCAGACGATCATGGAGGCGGATTGGTAAGACCCACGCCGGAACAGGTTCAGTGGGCCGATTGTGAAGTGGGCGTGCTGATTCATTTGGACATTCAAGTCTTTGAACCGGGATATGAGTTTCGTGAGCAATGGGGCTATCAACCGGCGCCGGCAGTGTTCAAGCCGACGGAGCTCGCGACGGATCAGTGGCTGGAGACTGCGAAGGCGGCCGGCGCGAGGTACGCGGTGCTCGTGGCGAAACACTGCAGCGGGTTCTGCCTGTGGCCGACCGACGCGTACGAATACAGTATGAAAAGCTCTCCCTGGCGAGATGGGCAGGGGGATATTGTGGGTGATTTCATCGCGTCCTGCGAGGAATACGGCCTTCGCCCCGGACTCTATTACAGCACAGTCTGCAACGCCTGGTGTGATGTTGACAATCCCGGCAAGGTGCGCTCCGGCGACCCCGAAGAACAGCGGCGGTACAAAGAACTTGTCGAACAGCAGTTGACCGAGATCTGGACGCGTTACGGCAAGCTGTTCGAGATCTGGTTCGACGGCGGCACGCTGCCGGTCGAAGCAGGCGGGGCAGACGTGCCCGGGCTTCTGAACAAATACCAGCCGCAAGCGGTTTGCTTTCAGGGGCCGCCCGGTACCCGCTCGCCTGTGCGCTGGGTCGGCAACGAACAGGGCGAAGCCCCGTATCCCTGCTGGAGCACGGTGTTCTCAGGAACCGGTGAGGATGGCGCTACGGAACCGACTAATCCGGGTGGCGACCCGAATGGCACGCTCTGGGCGCCGGCTGAATCGGATATGCCGAACCGCAACCACCGCTGGTTCTGGCGCCAGGATGAAGACCATCTGCTATATCCGGCGGCCGAGTTGCTCGGCAAGTATTGCCGCACCGTGGGCCGAAACAGCAACCTGCTGCTCGGCCTGGTTCCGGATAATCGCGGCCTGATTCCCGATGCCGATGTGCGGCAGTTCGCCGAGTTTGGTCAAGGGGTGGCTTCGCTGTTCAGCAACTGCCTCGGAAAGACTTCCGGCTCTGGTGAGAGCGTAGAATTGCAACTGAGCAGGCCGGGCTTGGTCAATCAGGTCGTCATTATGGAAGACATCGCCCAGGGTGAACGGCTGAGGAAATATCGCGTGGAAGGTCTGACGGGCGGCGACTGGCAGGAGTTGTGCCGCGGCCTGGCGGTCGGCCACAAGCGGATCGAACAGTTTGCCCCAGTGGAAGTATCCAGGATTCGCCTAATCTGCGAGGAAGCGGCGGCAACACCCGTCATCCGCAGCTTGACGGCCGACGATAATCCTGCGCCGCCCCCACCCATGGTTTCCGGGGTGGGAACGCAGCCATGATGCGCGCGAACTTGGGAAGGCGGACTTATTTGGCCGCCGGTTCATTGTGGTCATCAGGGGGCTTGGGCTGCTGGGCAGACTGCTTGGCTTCATCAAGCTGATTGACCATTTTGGCATAGCAGTCGGGGCAGATGCCGTGACTGATTTCGGCCAGGGTATGGCTGCTGAGGTATTCGTCAACCTGTTGCCAGTAGTTATCATCATCACGGATTTTGTGGCACCAGGCGCACATGGGCAGGATGCCGCGCAACTCCTTGATTTCGACGAGGGCTTTTTGGAGTTCCTCGATCTTTTCGCGCAAGTCCTTGGTGCGTCCGGCAACTTCCTCTTCCAAGTCCTGAACGTACCGGCGGGCCTGGCGGGCCAGGTTCCATTTCTTGGTGAGGGCCAGGGCCACCTGCTTGGTCGAGACGACGTCGAAGGGTTTGCGCAGGAACTGAAGCTGGTCGGTGGTGCCGAGTTGGGTTTGGATATCCTCCCAGGAATAGTCGGAATAGGCCGTGCAGATAACGACCTCGTTATGGGGGAATTCGGCCCAGATACGGCGGATGGTTTCGATGCCGTCCCAGCCGGGCGGCATCCGGATGTCAATAAACAGCAGGGCATAGGGGCGACCGGCCTTTTCGGCCTCGGCGACCTTGTTGTAGGCTTCTTCGCCCTGGTACGCGTGGTCGAGTTCGTAGCAAATCGCCGGGACGGCTGGCGGGTGGGGCTTCCCTTCCTGAAGGAATTCCTCGAGGAGTTCGTCAAGCTGGGATTCCTGCGGCGGCCGGGTGGGCAGGATTTTCTCGAAATCTTCGTGGATGGAAGGGTTATCGTCAACGATCAGAATCCGCTGATTTTGCGCCGGACTGGAATCGCCGTCAGTCATGTTTATGCCTTTGCCGCGGCCGGCAGAGTGAGGATGAAGCTGGCGCCCTGGCCGGGGCCGTCGCTCTTAACCTGGATTCTGCCGCCCATTTCGCTCATCAGGTTGGCGCAGGAGTGCAGGCCGAAACCGTGGCCGCTGTCTTTAGTGGTAAAGCCGTGGGTAAAGATTTTATCGAGGTCCTCCTGAGCAATACCCGCGCCGTTATCGCTGACCTTCACGGAGACGAAATGGCCCTCCCGGTAGGTTTCGATACCGATGGTCCGGGGCTGGTCGGTGACGTTGATCAGGGCGTCTCTGGCGTTCTTAATGATATTCAGCAGGACATGCACGAACTTGGACTTTTGAAGCCTGACCGGCGGGGTCTGGGCATAGTTTTTTTCAATGTTGAGCTTGTCGCTTTCGATGCTGTTGGTCAAGATGCCCAGGGAATCCTCCACCAGGTTCTCAATCCGCACTTCCTCTTCATACAACCCGGCCTTGGCATAGGTCTGCTGGGTGCTGATGACCTCTTTGATCATCTGGATTTTGTCCCGCAGATTGGCGGCTTCCTGGCGCAGTTGGTCCTGCTCGGCGGTCAGCACGGCGCCAAGCTGCAGGTAAAGCTGGGGCAGCTTTTGCCCATGCGGGTCTTTGGTGATGTACTCGAGGACATTTTCCTGGGCCCGGAGCAGGTCGTTAATCTTGTGCATGGAATTCAGCGCCGAGTGGTCCAGGGCCTGAAGAATAAGCTCACAAGAGACATTGATGCTGTTCAGGAGGTTGCCGACGTCGTGCAGCACCCCGGTGGCGATCTCGGCCATCCCGGCGTGGTGGGCGACCTCTACCAACTCCTGCTGGGCCTGACGCAACGCTTCCTGGGCTTCGGCCTGAACCGAAACGTTGCGAATGAAAAAACAGAGCTGCTCGGGGTCGAACAGGTGCAGAATGCTGGCCGTAATCTCGGCCGGAAAGACACTGCCGTCGCGCCGCCGGCAGAGCCCCTCGATAAAAATGCGGCGTTTGTTCACCAGGGCCTGATAGATGGTCTTCAGGGTTTGGTTATCGGCCTCACAAATAAGGTTAAGGATATTCAAGCGGTAGAAGTTTTCCCTTTCGTAACCGAAATATTCCACGGCCCGGCCGTTGAATTTGATGACCATGCCGTTGACCTCGGTAATCAGCACCGCGTCATAAACGCTTTCCAGCAGATCAGTGAAATCGCGCGCGTAGGTTTTCCCCGCCTGTGCGTAAGCCGGGCTTTCCGTTCCGATCAAGTCCAGTACCGAGAACTCGCCGCTGAGCGGATCGCCGGAAATCTTGATCCGCATGGTTTCGGTTCGGACATAATCATCGGCCATGGCATTGCTCCGGAGCATGTTGAGCGTAAGATGATTTTGGCTGAACTTACTATAGGGGGTTTGCTTTGAAATTCAATTTGTTCTGGAGACGAAATTGCCGGCGCGGGTATTCATGCTTGGGTTTGAAAGGCGGCAATGGTCTGGCGCAGGCCGGTTTCGAGGCTGACGGCAGGCGTAAACCCGGCGGCGCGCAGAGCGTTGATATCAGCGTGCGAATGGCGGATGTCGCCGGGTCGCACGTTCAGATGCCGGAGTTGAGAAGCGGCGGCGGTCAGGTCAATGATCCGCTGGGCGAGTTCGTTTATGCTGAGGCTGCGGCCGCTGGCCACGTTATAGCTCCCCGTATGGGCGCTCTGGGCCAGGTGCGCGTTCGCCGCCGCCACGTCCTTGACATAGACAAAATCGCGGGTCTGGCCGCCATCCCCGTAAATCTCGAGGTCTTCCCCGTCCAAGGCCCGGGTGATGAACGCCGGGATGACCGCGGCATAGGCGCTTTTCGGGTCCTGATGCGGCCCGAAGACGTTGAAATAGCGCAGACAGACCGTGGCCAGCCAGCCTTCGCGGGCATAGAGCCGGCAGTAGGATTCCGCGGCGAGTTTGCTCACCGCATACGGGCTCTTGGGTTCCGGCGGCATGCTTTCGCTTATCGGCCTCGCCATTAATTCGCGTTCATTCGCGTCCAGTCGCGGTTCTCCCGGCTCGCCGTATACCGCCGAGGAACTGCTGAAGCATAGTTTGCTGACCCCGGCCTTGGCGGCCGCGTCGAGCACGATCAGGGTTCCTTCGGTATTGAGTTGTTCGCACTCGACGGGGTTGGCCACTGATTCCGGCACGCTGACCATGGCCGCCAGGTGGAACACATAATCAACGTCGTGCATCAGTTCTCTCACCAGCGCGTTATCGAGAATGGAACCTTCCACGAATTCACAGTTCAAACCCTCGAGATTGCGCCGGAAACCGCTGCGCAGATTGTCCAGCACAAGCACCCGGGCCGTCCGCTGGAAATGCTCGACAATATGGCTGCCGATGAACCCGGCCCCGCCGGTGACAAGTATTTTCATTTTGGCTTTGGGCTTTTAGATTTTGGTTTCACAGCCATCCAATGGAGTATTGGAGTGCTGGAGTGTTGGAGTATTGAATGAGAACAGCTTGGGACACAATTCGGAGTGCAAGAATTCCGAAAAACATTTCCGGTGGCGCGTTCTTGCCTGGAGTCTCGATTCCTGAATCTGACCTCATGGCATCACTCCATTTCTCCAATACTCCATTACTCCGTCATCCTGTGGGATGACACTGTTTTGGTTTCTGTTAATCCGCGGGCGTTCGACCGCCATTATTCCGAACACTAAGTACTACGCACTGAGCACCAAGGACTCCCGGTTCATTTAAATGCTTCGAGCAATTCCCCCTCCACCGCCTTATAGGCCGCCATACTGCCGTATCGGGCCTTGAAGTACTTTGCCCGCGCCACGGCCAGTTTGCGGTTGCCGCTACGCAGGTAGGCGAGGATATTGCTGACCATCTGGTGGAAACATCCTTGAATCAAGGTCTCGAGTTCGCTTTCCTGCTGCGGGGTATTTTCGCGTTTCGCCAGCTTCTGCGCCAGAGCGAATTCGCCGGTACAAATGGCATAATCCAGCCGTGCCGCCGCGAAAGAGCCTTCTGCATCACCCGCAAGGCGCGGGCGCCCGCGGGTTGCCCAGTTTTTCTCGGCCAGCGCCAGGAAGTCTTCCGGATCAAGCTTGTTCAGAGTGCTTTCCTCAACCGTGGTAATCTTGCCCCTGGTCACCGCCAGGCGCACATCGAGGCGCGAAATAAACAGAATCTTACCCCTGGCGGTCCGCATCCCTTTAAGGGCCGCGCCGCTGTTGTAAACGCTGCGGTAGACCTTTTCGGCGTTGGCGAGTTCCTTGACTTTGCGGGCGGCCCAGTCTTTCAGGAGGGCATCCGTTCTGCTGTTAATGGCCACCAGCTTTTCCGCGTCCTTGAAACGGAACGAGCGGCAATAGTCAATCAACCGCCATTGCAGGCTGTACCTCAATCCCTGGGTCATCCGGCTTCTGGTTTCAGCCAGGTCTTTTGCCAATCTTTCAAACTCTGTTTTTTGCTTTTCAAAGCGTGCTTCCCGGGCCGCCAATTCCGCCTCTTTCTTCGCGAACTCGGCGTACTCGAGAAGATATTTTCGCTTGCGCTCTTCAGCCGCCTCCACGGCCTGGGTCCTTTTCCGTTCAAGCTGCTCGAAGTCAGTGTTTTTGGTCACGAACTCTTTGTATTCTTTTTCAAACTGGGCGTTCTGACGGCGGATGCGTTCCTGTAGCAGGTCAAAGCGCTCATTCTGCAAAGTGTCGCGGTGGCGGTGGAGGCGTGCCCAGGCATCTTGTTCGGCGTCAGTGGGTTTGGCTGGAAAGGTTTTCAGGATGCGGTCCAGTTCCTGGATGGCCTGCGCCAAGGCCTCGGGATCGTTGTCCGGCCGCCGAACCCCTTCCAAGGCGGCGAAATAAGTTTCCGTCGCTCGCAGAAAGGCCCTGGGGGCCTGCCCTGATCCGGAGATCAGCAGACTGCCGGCGCCGAGCAGGATGATCGCCAACGCCAATCCCCCGATGACCAGCCACGGCCGGTAGTTGATCTTTCCTTCCCGCCGGCGGCTCTGAGCCTTGGCGATGGCAACTTTTCTCCGCATCGAACTGCGTTTGCGGTAGACTTCCCCGGGCGAATCCTTGATCTCTTCCTGCAGACGGTACTTGCTGAAGGAAATGGTGTGGACGCCCGGCACCTGCAGTTCATCAGGCGCCAAGCGTTTGCGGAGGGCGACAATGTCCCCGAGCAATTCGTCGTAATCCTGGTAACGGTCTTCCGGGTCTTTAGCCATCATCTTGGAGAGGGCGCGCTTGAGTCGCTGAGGCAGGTAGATCAGCTCTTTTTCGGGAAACTGTAATGGCGTGAACACGTGTTTGCGGGCGAGTTCGGGCACGTTCTCGCCGCCGAAAGGGGCAAATCCGGCCAGCGCGTGGAACAGGGTGGCGCCAAGAGAATAAATATCGGTGCGGCAGTCCAGTTGTTCACGGCGGAACTGCTCGGGCGCCATGTAGGTGGGGGTGCCCGAGATTTCGGCCTGGTCGGCCTCGTCGAAAGTGATGGCGATACCCAGATCCATTATCTTGGCGTAGCCGTCCTCGGCCAGCATAATGTTGTCGGGCTTGATGTCGCGGTGCACCAGACCCTCCTGGGTCCAGGCGGCGTGGAGCGCCTCGGCGCATTGCTGGACAATATTCAGCGCCATATTGACTTCGAGGGTCTTCTGGGTCTCGATCCGTGCGGCCAAAGTCTGGCCGTGGACATATTCCATCGCGTAAAACAGCGCCCCGTCAGCCACGCCGACTTTCATGGCCTGGATAAGGTTTGGATGATTCAGCCGCGCCGCCGCCTTGGCTTCCTTCAGAAAAGAACGGCGGTACTTATCACGTTTAAAACACTCGTCGGAAAGGACTTTCAAGGCCACCGGCCGGTCCATCGAGAGCTGCTTGGCCAGATACACCGTGGCCATGCCGCCTTGGCCGATGACGTTTTCGATGACGAAGTCATCAACCACGCAGCCGGTCTCGAACGGGTCTTGGGGCACGGCCACGCGTTTGCCGCAATTCGGACAGGCCAGGCGAGACTCCTGACCCGCAGGCCGGATAATTGTGGAACAGAAAGTGCATTGAAAACGCATCAGGGCTCTTCCCAAGTCAAAGAGTCAAAGAGTCAAAGAGTCGGGCCTTTCGACTTTTCACTTTTCACTTCTTCAGGTATACAAACAAACTATCGTAACATTGTCGGTGCCGCCCGCGCGCAAGGCCTGCTTGATCAACGTATCAGTTCCTTCTTCCGGATGCTCGGTCTCCCGAATCAGCTTGAAAATCTGCCCGTCGCCCACCATCGAATTCAAACCGTCGGTGCAGAATACGAAACGGTCACCAGGGCTGACGGTTTCTTCGGTGTATTCGACTTTGAGCGTACGGATCGCCCCTGCGCAGTTGGTCAACATATTGGACAACGGGTGGCAGGCGGCTTCGGCGCGGCTCATAATCCCGCTTGCCACCATTTCTTCCTGCCAGCTCTGGTCTACGGTGAGCTGTTTTAGCCCCCGGCGGCGCACGCGGTAACAGCGGCTGTCACCAACTTGGGCGATGATCACTTTGTTCTGGAAAAAGACGCCCAGGGTCACCGTGGTCCCCATGCACCAGCGAATCTTCAGCTCACGATTCACGTGATAGATATGCTGGTTGGCCGTGCTCAACGCTTCCTCGATAAACTCGATGACTGCACTTTTCGACTTGACCCACCCATTTCCTCGTTGCTTCCATTCCTGCAACAGGTATTTCATCACCAGGAAACTGGCGACTTCGCCGAACTCGTGTCCGCCCATCCCGTCGGCCACGCCCACCAGCACGGCGTTGCGCCAGGGATAATCCACGTAGATGTAACTGTCCTCGTTGGAAGCACGTATCAAGCCTACGTGCGTTTCGCCGCTGACCTGGCACCCTTCGAGAAGAGAATTTCTTTGCCGAGAATTACCCACGTTTCGACCTTTCGACTTTCCTGTGAAGAAGTGAATGCGGGAAATAAAATCTACCCGTAATATAGGCGCGGTCAGGCAAAATGACAGTCTTTCTGGTGCTAATCGGCGAAAAAAGTAAGTGGCGAGCCGCCGGGTGAAAGGCAGAAGTTGAAAATGGAAGGTTGAAAGCCGCGAATCCCGGCATTGCCGGGCGGCGTTGCCGCGTTTTGTGCCGGAGGGTAACAAAAACCCCCAATGCCGGTCCGGCACAAAAACCGGCAATGCCGGGCGGTAACGCCGCTTTTGCTTTTTTGATTTACTTTTTTGCCGCGAGTGGTATTATTGGGGAGTACAGATTGCTTTTGGCCTTCATCGTCGTTTTCTCCGGCGGCACGGGTGGTGGCACAGGCGGGACGGCTGTGCGATATTCCAAAGCCGCGAACCGGCCGGCCGCAGCCAGGATTTCGCCGGGAAAGAAGCGATTACGATTATGATGACGAGTACGGGGGTTATTCGCCCCCCCAGGGATTACGAATGCGCCAGACGGCGCCTTGAGACTGAGAACTAAAACCGTAAGGACTCTGAGATGAAGAACTCCAATGGCGCAACAAGCGCGTCAGCCCAGGGCAGCAGCCATAATGTGCGGAATTTCACGCTTGCCGGCCATGCCGGCAGCGGCAAGACCGCGCTGGCCGACCTTATTCTGTTTAAAAGCGGCAGCGTGAACCGCCTCGGCAAAGTCGAGGACAAGACCTCCGTCGCCGATTTTCGGCCCGAGGAGCAGGAACGCCAGCACAGTATCTATGCCACGGCGTTGCGCTGCCAATGGCAGGCCGCCGAGTTCTTTTTCATCGACACCCCGGGCAACGCCGATTTTATCGGCGAAGCCGCCGCCGCGCTCAACGTCTGCGATCTGGCCCTGATTGTGGTTGACGGCGTGAACGGCCTCGAATTCGGCGCCGCCCGGGCCTGGCGCACCGCCCGCGACCGCAATTGCCCGCGCTTCATCTTCATCAACTCCTTGGACCGGGAGAACTCGGACTTTGACCGGGTGTTGACCGGCCTCCAGGAAGCCTACGGCAAGACCGTCTGCGTGCCGGTCACCCTCCCCGTCGGCAAAGAATCCGGCTTCAGCCGGGTGCTTCACGTGCTGAACGCCACGGACGTTCCCGGCGAACTCGCCGGCCGCGTCGAGGAATACAAGAGCGTTCTGCTGGATACCGCCGCCGAGTCCGACGAGGAACTGATGCTGCGCTACCTCGAGGGCGAGGAACTCAGCGAGGAGGAGATTTCCAGGGGCTTGCACCGCGCCGTTCTGGACGGGAAGCTGGTGCCGGTGTTCTGCGGCAGCGTGGCGGGGGACGTCGGCATCGAGGAATTGCTCAACGGCGTGCTGAATCTTTGTCCCGGTCCGTTGGAGCGCGGCAGTGTTCCCCTGGCCGAAGGCGAGCTCGAGCTGGTGGCCGAGGGTCCCGGCCAGGCCTTTGTCTTCAAGACGATCATTGATCCCTTCCTCGGGCAGCTCACCATCATGCGCGTGGTCTCCGGCACCTTCAGTTCTGACGGCGAACTCTATAACGTCAGCCGCAACGGCCGGGAGCGCGTCGGCAGTTTGTTGCTGCTCAACGGCAAGGAGCAGGAGCCGGTGCCGGACGCTGGTCCGGGGATGATTATGGCCTTGCCAAAGCTCAACGACACCCATGTGAACGATACCCTGGCCGTCAGCAAGGAGGCCAAGCCTTTCCCGCCGATTAGCTTTCCCGAGCCCAACATGTCCTACGCCTGCTATGCCGCTAAGACCGGTGAAGAGGAAAAGCTCACCGTCGGCCTGCAGCGTCTGGCCGAGGGAGACCCGACCATCAAACTCGAGCGTCAACCCGAAACCCACGAACTGCTCCTCTCCGGCATGGGCGACCAGCACCTGAATATCATTGCCCAGCGGC